>Ga0207646_10005621_pt1 | contig 13166 bp, 13 predicted proteins | sample KBSK5502metaG_FD_184343 | JGI IMG/M metagenome (GOLD analysis project Ga0207646, IMG submission 184343) | Corn, switchgrass and miscanthus rhizosphere microbial communities from Kellogg Biological Station, Michigan, USA - KBS K5-50-2 metaG... | ecosystem: Host-associated > Plants > Roots >...
CGCGCGAGAGCTTGGGCGCGAGCGTGGCGCGCGCGTGGTCCTGCTCCGCCGGCCGCAGCCGGTCCAGGCCGGCGATGGTCTCCACCAGGGACCTGGCTCCGACCTCGGCCAGCCTCTGGGTGAGCAGCGCCGCGTCGTCGCGGCGGCCGATCGGGACCGGCTCGCTGTACGCCAGCACCGGACCGTGGTCCAGCTGCTCGTCCATCTGCATGATGGTGACGCCGGTGAACTCGTCGCCGGCCAGGATGGCGTGCGCGACCGGTGCCGCGCCCCGCCAGCGCGGCAGCAGCGACGCGTGGACGTTGAGGACCCCGCGCGGCGGGATCTCGAGCACGGAGCGCGGGATGATCTGGCCGTAGGCGACGACCACGATCAGCTCCGGCGCGGCCTCCCGGATTCGTTCGACCGCGGCCGGCTCCCGGATCCGCTCCGGCTGAAAGACGGGCAGCCCGAGCTCCCGGGCCGCCAACTTGACCGCCGGCGGGGTCAGCTTGAGCCGGTGCCCGGGGCGGTCGGGCTGGGTCACCACCAAGGGGAGCTCGTGCCCGGCCGCCACCAGCGCGCTGAGCGAGGGCACCGCGAAGGGTGCGGTGCCGATGAAGACGATGTTCAGGCGCTGACGGCGGCGGCGGCGTCCTCCTCGTCCTCCGCCTCCAGCTCCTCGATCCGGCGCAGGGAGCCGAGGTCGGTGAGGCGGTCCGTGAAGAGGATGCCGTCCAGGTGGTCGAGCTCGTGCTGGAACGCGCGGGCCGTGAAGCCGGACGCCTTGTGGCGCACGCCTTTGCCTTTGCGGTTCAGGGCCTTGACCGTCACCGTCTCGTAGCGCGCGACCTCGCCGAACCAGCCCGGGTAGCTGAGGCAGCCCTCGTAGCCGACCTGGACCCCCTCGCCCTTCACGATCTCGGGGTTGACCAGGTGGTAGACCTGGTTGTCGTCGCCCTTGACCACGCAGACGCGCAGCGGGACGCCGATCTGGTTGGCGGCCAGGCCGGCGCCGGGTGCGGCGAACATGGTCTCGGCGAGGTCGTCCAGGAGGCGCACGATGGAGCCGTCGACGCGCGGCACGCGCTTCGACTTTTGGCGCAGGGCGGGATGCTCGAAACCCAGGATTGGACGAACGGCCACGCGGCGATTCTACCCATGGGCTTTCTCGCTTTATCCTTCGTGCAGGCATGGCGCCTGCCGACTTACTCAGGCCCCTGGAGGGGCAGCGCGAGGAGACGTTGAGGATCGTCGAGGGACTGGGCTCGGCCGACCTGGACCGGACCGATCGCCAGACCGGCTGGTCCGTGCGCCAGCTGTGCTCCCACCTGGTTTCCTCGGAGCTTGGTGAAGCCTTCGTGATCCGGCGCGCGCTCGACGGCGAGCTGATGCACCTGAGCCAGGAGGAGCGCGACAGCTTCAACGAGGCACAGGCCGAGGACGTCGGGGACTGGGACCTCGACCGCGTCAAGGCCGAGCTGGTCGAGGCGCTCGACACCCTGCGCGAGGTGTTCCAGGAGATGAGCGAGGAGGACCTCGACCGGCCGGTGCGCTGGCCCGAGTGGCCGGCGCGCACGATCCGGACCTCGATCCCCTACATGGTCGAGCACGAGGACAGCCACCTGGACCAGATCAAGGAGGCCCTAAGGCCGTAATTGCCACCTCCCCTCCGGGGAGGTCGCGAGCGTAGCGAGCGGGTGGGGCCCCCACCCCTTCCCTCCCCTAGGGGGAGGGGGTCGTAACTTACGCCACCGGGTCCACATCGATGCTCCAGCCCTTGCCTCTGGGCTGCAGGTTCCGGGCGCGCTCCAGACGTCTGCCCTTGAGCGTGATCTGCCAGCGGTACTCCCCGCGGAGCTTGTGCATGAAGGCGGGCGCCGGGCCCAGCAGCTTCATCTCGTCGATGCCCTCTCGCACCAGGCCGGCCGCCAGCTGCTCGGCCGCCTCCCGGGCCACCATGGCCGCCTTCTCGTCGTCCCGATGCGTGTACGTGAGCACCGCCAGGGAGCCGAAGGGCGGGAAGCCGAAGGGCTGCCGGTAAGGCATCTCGTCGCGGTAGAAGGCCTCGTAGTCGCCCTCGGCGGCATGGCGAAGGGCATAGTGACCGGGGTTCGACGTCTGGACGACGACCCGAGCGTGGCGCTGGCCGGGCGCGCGACCCGCGCGTCCCGCGACCTGGGTGACCAGCGCGAAAGTTGACTCGGCGGAACGGAAGTCGGGGAAGTGCAGCGGCAGGTCGGCGTCGACGACGCCGACCGCGGTCACGTTCTCGAGGTCGAAGCCGCGTGCCACCATCTGGGTGCCGACCAGGATGTCGGCCGCTCCCGACTGGAAGCTCTCCCAGATCCGGAAGTAGGCGTCGGCGCCCTTGATGGCGTCGCTGTCCAGCCGGGCGACCCGGGCCCCAGGCCACAGCCGCCGGGCCAGCCCCTCCAGGCGCTGAGTACCCATGCCGCGGGCGCTCAGGTGCCGGCTGCCGCACTGCGGGCAGAACTCCGGCTCGGCCTGGGTGAAGCCGCAGTAGTGGCAGTGCAGGCCGCCCAGCTCCGGATGCTGGACCAGGCTCACCGAGCAGCCCGGGCACTGGATCGACTGGCCGCAGTCGCGGCAGAGCATGAAGGTCGCCGCGCCCCGCCGGTTGAGGAAGAGGATCGCCTGCTCGCGCTCCTCGAGCGCCCGCTCCACCACCTCCACGAGGCGCCGCGAGAGCGGCAGGCGGTTGCCGCGCTCGGCCTCCTCGCGCATGTCGACCAGCTCCACCGGCGCCGGGTCGCCGCGCACGCGGCGCGGCAGCCGGGCCAGCGCGATCTGACCGGCCTCCGCCTCCGAGTAGGTGGCCACGGTCGGGGTGGCGGTGCCCAGGACCAGGTGCGCGCCGGTCAGCTCGGCCATCCGGCGCGCCACCCAGACCGCGTCGTAGCGCGGCGTGCGGTCTTGTTTGTAGGCGCTCGACCCCTCCTCGTCCACGCAGACCAGGCCCAGGCGCGGGATGGGCGCGAAGACCGCCGAACGGCTGCCGATCACCAGCTGCGCGTCGCCCCGCCGGACGCGCCACCATTCCTGGGCGCGCTCCAGCTCAGTGAGCTGGCTGTGCAGCACCGCCGGGCGCACCCCCAGCCGGCGGGCGATGCCGCCGACCAGCTGCGGTGTGAGCGCGATCTCCGGAACCAGGACCAGGGCGCGCAGTCCCTGCTCCAGGGCCTGGCGCGCGGCCTCCGTGTAGACCTCGGTCTTGCCCGAGCCGGTGACCCCGTGCAGCAGCGTGACCCGGTTGCCGGCGATGGTCTTCAACGCCTCTCGCTGCTCGGGTGTAAGCTCCGGCCCCGGTTCCGGGCCGCCGGCCCGCGCCGCCATCACCAAGAGCTGGCTGTGGCGGCTCTGTCGGGTGGACGGGCCGGCGCCGGTCGACTTGCCCCGCCGGATGCGCGGCGGGACCATGGCGCGCAGGACCTCGATCAGCGGCACCCAGTAGTGCTCCGCCACGCGCCGAGCCAGCTCGACCTGCCAGCCGTGGAGCAGGGCCTCAGGCTCTGCGCGCTCGATCGGCTTGACCGGGATCTCAGGCGCTTGAGTGCCCACTGAGACCACGTACCCGACCGTCGTCCTGGGCCCGAAGGGCACCCACACCCGGTGCCCCGGCACGGTGTCCTGGCCATTGGGGACGCTGTAGGTGTAGGTCTCGTGGTCGAGGCTGCGCCCGGCCTCGACCGCGACCTCCGCGTAGAGCACGTCAGCCGAAGATCTGGGAGGGCTGCACGTCCTGGGCCCGGCCCGGCAGCGTGATCTCGGCGACCCTGGCCGAGCGGTAGTCGGCGCTGCTGTCGATCTTGTTCTTCTCGCCGCTCGAAGGATCCGTTCCGCCGAGGTGAACCTCCACACGCTGCAGGCGGTTCCCGCTCGTCGAGAGGAAGACGTCGATCTCGGCCGAGGCCGTCTTCAGGAAGGCGCTCTCATCACCGCCGCTGAGGGAGATCGCCTCCAGCTGCTCCAACTGGTCGGCGGCCGGGAACACGGCGTACCTGTGCGCGAAGCCGCCCCCCTGCTGCACCACCGAGTAGCCGTCGACGCGCCGGGCGAGCAGGACCGACTCGCGCAGTAGGCGCAGCAGCGCTGCCGGGTAGAGCGGTGTGGCGGCCGGTTGGGGCGTCCGCATCCAGCCGTCGCTCTTCTGGGGCTTGACGTAGAGGTAGCCGTCGCCCACCACGGCGTCGTAGGCAGGCTTGGAGTGCCCGGTCGTGAACGTGAGCGTCATCTTGACGCGCCCAGCCTTCACGTCCCCGTTGGCACTGATGCCGACCGTCGACTGCTGGCCCTTGGGCACCTGGCCGCCGGTGATCACCCAGTTCTCGGTCAAGCGCATGCCGACGCCCGCAGTGTCGGCGGCCTGCAGCGCGGCGGCGACGGCCTGGGCGTCGCGCTCCATGTCGGCCTGGGTGCGCTTGGAGGTCCCGCAGCCGGTCACCAGCACAAGGGCCACCAGCAGGCCGGCGAGGGTCCTCATCGAAGGCGAGGCAGGAGCAGGTCGTAGAGGCGGTCGGCCAGCTCGCGCTTGGTCATCCGCGGCAGCTCGACCCGCTCCCCGCCGCGCAGCAGGACCACGGCCTCGTTGTGCTCGCTGCCGAAGCCGATGTCCTGGCGCCGGATGTCGTTGGCCACGATGGCGTCCAGCCGCTTGCGCTCCAGCTTCTCGAGCGCCTTCGCTTCCAGCTCGGCGCCCTCGGCCGCGAAGCCGACCCGGAAGGTGCGCTCGGCGCCGGGCTCGCGGCCCAGCTCGGCCAGGATGTCCACGTTGCGCTCCAGCTCCAGCGACAGCTCGGCCGCCTGCTCGCGCCGGATCTTCTCCGCGGCCGTGCGGGCCGGCCGGTAGTCGGCCACCGCCGCCGCCATCACCAGCAGGTCGGCGCCCCGCTGGGCATCCCTGAGACCGTCCAGCATCTGGCCGGCGGTCTCCACAGAGACCTCGGTAATGCCCGGGTGCGGCGGGTGCTGGGCGGTGGTGACGAGCGTGACCCGGGCGCCCCGCTCGGCCGCCGCCGCGGCCAAGGCGAAGCCCATCTTGCCGCTCGAGTAGTTGCTGATGAAGCGCACGGGGTCGATCGGCTCTCGGGTGCCTCCGGCCGAGACCACGACCTGCCGGCCGGCCAGGTCGTACCGCGAGCGCGCCGCTTCGGCCAGCGCGTCCAGCAGCCGCTGCCCGGAGGCCAGGCGGCCGGCGCCCACGTGGCCGCTGGCCAGGTGCCCCGCCTCGGGCTCCACCACCAGCACCCCACGCGCGCGCACGCGCGCCAGGTTTTCCTGCACCTGGGACTTGTTTTCCTGCACCTGGGACTTGCCCCACATGGCGTCGTTCATGGCCGGCGCGATCACCAGCGGGCAGCGGGCGGCCAGCACGGTCGCGCTGACCACGTCGTCGGCGCGGCCTCCCGCCAGCTTGGCGATGCTGTTCGCGGTCGCCGGCGCCAGCAGGAGCAGCTGCGCCCAGTCCCCGAGCTGCACGTGCGGCTCGGGGTCGGCCCCCTGCGTCCAGAGGTCGATCAGCACCGGGTTGCCGGTGACGCCGCGGAAGGTGGCCGGGCCCACGAAACGGGTGGCCGCCGCCGTCAGCGCCACCCGGACGGGGCAGCCGGCCTGAGTCAGCGTCGAGGCGAGGTCGGCCAGCTTGTAGGCGGCGACCCCGCCCGAGACCAGCAGGCCGATCCGGAGCCCGCGCACCTCGTTGGGGACGCTTACCTGTTCCAGTGGCATCAGCTTGCCTGCCGGCGGGCGCGCTCGCGGTCGACGATGGACTCGATCTCGGCCAGCGCCCGCTCCGCCCGGTCGTTCAAGACCACGTAGTCATAGCGGTCGGCGAAGGACATCTCGACCTCTGCCAGGCGCTGGCGGGCGGCCATCACCTCCGGCGTCTCCGTCCCCCGCTCCCGACGCCGGCGCAGGAGCTCCTCCATGGACGGGGGCGCGATGAAGATGAAGACGCCGTCCGGCCGCTTCCTCCGCACCTGCTCGGCACCCTGCACGTCGATCTTGAGGATGACGTCCTCGCCGGCCCGCTGCATCTCCTCCACCCGGTGCGCCGACGTCCCGTAGAGGTGGTCGCCGACCGTGGCGTACTCCAGGAACTCACCCTCGGCAACCCGGCGGCGGAACTCGGCCTCGTCCACGAAGGTGTAATGGCGGCCCTCGACCTCGTAGTCCCGCCTGGGCCGGGTGGTGTAGCTGACGGAGTAGCGCAGCCGGGGATCGCGCTCCCGGAGCTTGCCGATCAGGTAGTCCTTGCCCACGCCTCCGGGTCCTGAGATCACGATCAAGAGACCAGTCAACCGGGGTCCCCGCAAAATCGCAGATTTTGTGGGGTGATCAGCGCAAGCGATCCCAGGTGGCCTGGAAGTCGGCGGGGGGTGGCGTCTCGAAGGTCATCAGCTCGCCGGTCCGGGGATGGCGCAGCCGCAGCCGGCAGGCGTGAAGCATAGGCCGGTCGGCCAGGACGGCAGCCCGGGCCCCCCCGTAGACGCGGTCGCCCGCCAGCGGGTGGCCGAGAGCAGCCAGGTGCACGCGCACCTGGTGCGTGCGGCCGGTGTCGAGGTCGGCCTGGACCAGCGTGGCCTGGCGGCCCCGCTCCATCACCTGGTAGCGGGTGCGGGCGAAGCGCCCGCCCTCCACCACCGCCATGCGCTGGCGGTGGCGGGGGTCGCGCCCGATCGGGCCCTCGAGCACGCCGGCTTCGGCTTTCAGCGAGCCCAGGGCGATCGCCAGGTAGGTCCGCGAGAGCGAGCGGTCGGCCAGTTGGGCGGCCAGCGCCCGGTGGGCGCGGTCGTTGCGCGCGGCCAGGATCAGGCCGCTGGTGCCGGCGTCGAGGCGGTGCACGATGCCGGGCCGGGCCTCGCCGCCGGCGCGCGACCAGTCGCCACCCAGTCCGAGCAGGGCGTGGACCAACGTGCCCGAGCTGTGCCCGGGCGCCGGGTGCACCACCATTCCCGGCGGCTTGTCCACCACCACCAGGTCGGCATCCTGGTAGACCAGTCGGAGTGGGATGGCCTCGGCCGTGGGCGCTGCCGGGCCCGGTTCAGGCACCTCGAACTCGACCACGTCACCCGCCCGCACCTCGTCCGCGGCCCGGGCACGCCGTCCGTTGAGGGTCACGGCGCCCTCCCGGAGCAGGCGACCGGCTGCCGAGCGCGAGAGCGCGGGCTCCTGCACCGCCAGCCAGGCGTCGAGGCGGCGGGCGCCTTCGGCCGCCGTCAGGCGGTGCGCTTTTGGCGTACGAAGTACCCGGCCAGCAGCAGCACCACGCCGACCGAGATCGCCGAGTCGGCCACGTTGAAGACCGGCCACCAGTGGACGGTGATGAAGTCGGTGACCGCGCCGTGCACCAGCCGCTCGTAGCCATTGCCCAGGGTGCCGCCCAGGACCAGGCCCAGCAGCGCGTCGTTGAGCGTGTGGCCGGGGTTGCGCGCCACGTAGACGATAAGGCCGGCCGAGACCACGATCGAGGCCAGCAGGAAGAGCAGCCCTCCCGCCGGGGCCAGGCCGAAGGCCGCGCCCGGATTGTGGGTGTTGGTGATCCACAGCAAGTGGGGCACCACGTTGATCTCGGTCCCGGGCGTGACCGAGGCGTTGATCAGGCCCTTGGTGACGCGGTCGACGGCGAAGACGGCGGCCGCGACCAGCACGAACGCGAGGCGGCCAGGGGTTAGGAGCGCTTTTTCAGCCCGATCCAGAGTGGCTCTCCTTCGACCTTGGCGTCGGCTTCCGTCATGCCGGGGCCGCGCCCGCGTTCAACCTCGACCGCCAGCACCTCACGCGCAAGGTAGTCGGTCCAGCGCTCCAGCGCACCCGAGAGCACGCCGTCCTCGGCGTCCCAGCGCAGCAGGATCCGGTCCTCGACCTTGAGGCCCGCTTTCTTGCGCAGGTCGTTGACCAGGCGGACGACCTCGCGGGCCAGGCCTTCAGCGCGCAGCTCCTCGTCCATCTCGGTGTCAAGCAGCACCTCCTGGGCGCCGAACTGGAGGGCCTTCACGTTGAGCTCGTCGCGCACGATGGCGGCGATGTCCTCTGGCAGCGGCTCGCCGGGGACCGCGAGCGCGCGCAGCGGCTGGCGGACTTTGATTCGGGCCGCGTCGCGGGCCGCCAGGCCCTGCTCGACGAAGCGGCGGGCGACGGCCATCTCCTGCTCCAGGTGCTCGTCGTAGGCCTCGGCCCGGGCGACCGGGAACTCGGAGAGGTGCACGCTCTGGCCGCCCCGCAGGTTGCGGTACATCGCGTCGGCCAGGAACGGCGTGAAGGGCGCCAGCAGCCCGGCGAGCGTGACCAGAGTGTGGTAGAGCGTCTGGTAGGCGCTGAGCTTGTCTGCGTCCGATTCGCTCTTCCAGAAGCGGCGGCGTGAGCGGCGTACGTACCAGTTCGAAAGATCGTCCACGAAATCGTGTATGGGGCGCGTGGCGTCGTTGACGTCGTACGAGTCCAGCGCCCCGTCGACGTTCTCCACCAGCCGCGCGAGGCGCGAGAGCAGCCAGCGGTCGAGCGCCGGGCGTTCGTGCAGCGGCACCTGCGCGGCGTCGACGTCGAAGCCGTCGACGTTGGCGTAGGTCACGAAGAACGAGTAGACGTTCCACAGCGGCAGGAAGAACTGGCGCAGCACTTCCTGGAGGTAGGCCTCATTGGTGCGGATGTTCTCGCCGACCGTCGCGGTGCAGAAGAACCAGCGCACGGCGTCGGCGCCGAACTTGTCGAACAGGAAGTTGGGATCGAGCACGTTCCCGCGCGACTTCGAAGCCTTCTTGCCACCGTCGTCGACGACGTGACCGAGGCAGATCACGTTCTTGTACGAGTTGCGGCCGAAGAGCAGAGTGGATTCCGCCAGGAGCGAGTAGAACCAGCCGCGCGTCTGGTCGATGGCCTCGCAGATGTAGTCGGCGGGAAAGGTCTCCTCGAACAGCTCACCGTTGGCGCGCGGGAAGCCCCGCTGCGCGAATGGCATGGCGCCGCTGTCGAACCAGCCGTCGATGACATCCGGCACGCGCTGGGCGGTGCCGCCGCAGCGCGCGCACTCCAGCGTTACCTCGTCGATGAAGGGCCGGTGCAGGTCGGCGTCGGGGGCGAGGCCGAGCTCTTCCGCGCTCTCGACGCAGCGGACCTCGTCGCAGTCGCTGCAGACCCAGAGCGGCAGCGGCGTGCCCCAATAGCGCGTGCGCGAGAGCGCCCAGTCGACGTTGTTGCGCAGCCACTCGCCCATGCGCCCTTCCTTTATGTGCGCGGGCAGCCAATTGGTCTCGGCGTTGTTCTTGACGAGCTCGTGCTTGTGCTCGCTGGTCTTGATGTACCAGCTGTCGAGCGCGTAGTAGATCAGCGGCGTGCCACAGCGCCAGCAGAACGGGTAGGTGTGGCGGATGGTGCCTTTGTCGTAGACCAGGCCGCGCGCCTCGAGATCCTCGGTGATGTGCGGATCGGCGTCCTTCACGAACTGGCCGGCGAACTTCTCGACCTCGGGCAGGAAGCGGCCGCGCAGGTCGACGGTGTGCCGCACGAGGATGCCCTTCTCCTGGCACAGGCGGAGGTCGTCGGCGCCATAGGCGGCCGACGTGTGCACGACGCCGGTGCCCTCTTCCAGGCTCACGAAGTCGGCGTCGACAACGACGTGCGCGTGTGCGCCAGGTGGCAGCAGGTAGGTGTACAGCGGTTCGTAGCGGAGGCCGACCAGGTCGCGGCCTTTCATCCGCTCGACGACCTCGTAGTCGCCGTGCAGCACGCTCAGCCGCGCTTCGGCCAGGATCAGGTACTCGTCGTTTTGCTTGACCTTCACGTAGTCGAAGTCGTTGCCGACCGCCAGCGCGACGTTGCCCGGCAGCGTCCAGGGCGTGGTCGTCCAGCTCAGGATCGACGTCTTGGGCTCGTCCTTGAGCCGGAACCGGATGTAGACGCTGGGGTCGGGCACGTCGTCGCGGTAGCCCTGCGCCAGCTCGTGGGAGGAGAGCGGCGTCATGCAGCGCGGGCAGTAGGGCGCAACGCGGAACCCCTTGTAGATGAGGTCCTGGTCCCACATCTTCTTGAGCGCCCACCACACCGACTGGATGTAGTCGGGTGTCAGCGTCCAGTAGGCGTGGTCGTAGTCCTGCCAGAACGCCATGCGCTCGGAGAAGCGACGCCAGTCCTCGACGTACTCGTAGACAGACTGCCGGCAGAGGTCGTTGAACTTCGCGATGCCGAATGCCTCGATCTGCTGCTTGCCGGAGATGCCCAGCTTCTTCTCGATCTCCAGCTCGACGGGGAGGCCGTGGGTGTCCCAGCCCGCCTTGCGCTCGACGTAGAAGCCCTTCATCGTGCGGTAGCGAGGCACCACGTCCTTGAAGGTGCGGGCGAGCACGTGGTGGGTGCCCGGCTTGCCGTTGGCGGTGGGCGGTCCTTCGTAGAAGACAAAGCGCGGGCCGTCCTCGCGCAGCTCGAGCGAGCGCTCGAACGTGCGCTCCTCCGTCCAGGTCTTCATCACCTCGAGCTCGAGCCCGGGGAAGTCGACGCGGCTGTTGACGTCCTGGAAGCGTTTCGCGGTCTGCATGTGTGAGATTCGTCCTTGTCTGCTCTGGGACGAATCCGCTCTTGCGGACCCGCGGTACCACCCAGATTCGCGGCTACCACCGCGCGCTCTCGTTGGTTCGGCTCGGGAGTGATCTCGGAACCGCCCGCCGCCGGCGCCCTCTCAGCTCGTGGGCGCCTCTCTGTGAGGCCCAGGTGCGGTCCTACCTGTCTCCGTCTACGCCAGGATGGTTGAGTTTACCCGGCTCTGCCCAGGATGTTGATCAGCATGAAGATGACCAGGGTCACGATCATCGGGCTGAGATCGAGGCCCATGGTCTGGGGGAGGAGGTTGCGCACCGGCGCCAGGATGGGCTCGGTGAGCTGATAGCTGATCCGGAAGATCTGGTTGCGCGGGTTGGGGCCGATCCAGGAGAAGGCGACCCTGATGAAGATCAAGATCACGAAGGCGTACAGGATGATCTGGAGCAGGCCGAAGACGGAACCCATCGCCGGGTCGAGTCTACCCAGGTAGGGGCCGGGGCCAACCCCGGCCGGGCGTTTGTATACATTCGCCGCCTCGGGGTCAGCCTCGACCCGGCGCTCGTATACAAACGCGGGGGTTGGCGCTCACCAAGCAGTGGTCGATCCGTTGACGCCCGGGGGCCGCCCCCCTCCCAATAGCCACCCACCCGGGGGGTGTGCCGCGACCGTATTCGTGGGCCCGCGCAGGTGTCAACGCCGGTCGTTAAGGCGGCGGCGGAGCGGCACGTGCCGGCAGTTGGCGCTGCCGAGCCCGGGAACCGCCGCGAAGTGCCGGCACGTGGCGAACGGGCTCAGTCGAAGAGGACGCGCCCCAGGCGGAGCATGGTGCTGCCGGCCCGGACGGCGGCCTCGAAGTCCTGGGTCATGCCCATGGAGAGCACGGGCAGCGCCCGGCCCAGGCGCTGCTCGGCCTCGTCGCGCAGGCGGCGCAGTTCCTCGAACGCCGGCCGCGGGTCTCCTTCCGCAGCGGCCATGCACATGAGGCCGCGGACGGGCAGCAGCTGAGTCACCGCGACCACCGCGACCACCGCCGCCGGGGGGTCGAAGCCGTGCTTCTGGGGCTCGCCCGAGGTGTTGACCTGGAGAAGCACCGGCTGCTCGGGCGTGCGGCGCGCCAGCGCCTCGGCCAGGTGCAGGGAGTCGACGGAGTGGATGAGCGCGAAGCGGCCGGCCGCCTCCCGGACCTTGTTGGTCTGCAGGTGGCCGACCAGGTGCCACTCGGCCTCGGGTAGGGCGTCCAGCTTGGGCAGCGCCTCCTGCACGCGATTCTCCCCGAGCATCCGCAGTCCCGCCGCAAGGGCGGCGCGGCAGTCGTCGAGCGACCGGCCCTTGCTCACCGCCACCACCGCGACCCTTTCAGGGTCGCCCCCGGCGCCGGCGATGCGCTCGCGCACCGCCCGCAGCCGGCTCAGAACCTCAGCGCGACCAGGCAATAGAAACGGGCGCCGTCCGGGCGCCGGCGGTGCGAGGGCAGGTCGGGCGATTCGAAGGTGCAGGCGCCGTGCACGTGGATGCAAGGCGCGCCCACTCCGGCCGCCTCCAGCTGCGCCCGGTTCGCGGCGACCAGGTCGAGGCGAAACCTACCTTCGGAATCAGGCCGTACGAAGCCGTTGAACCTGTCGGCCACCTCCGGCCCGACCTGGTAGCACGTTCCGCAGATGCCTGGGCCGATGCCCGCCAACAGGTCGTCGGGCCGCGACCCGTACTCCTCCTGCAGCGTCCGCACCAGGACGCCGGCGATTCCCGCCGCCGTGCCCCGCCACCCGGCGTGGGCCAGTCCCACCGCCCCCCGGACCGGGTCGTACACGATGACCGGGTAGCAGTCGGCGAAGCTCGCCAGCAGCGGCACACCCGGACGGTCGGTGACCAGGCCGTCGACGCCCTCGACCCGCGCGCCGACCGCGTCGACTCGCGCCACCCGGGCGCCGTGCACCATGCCGGCCATCGCCGCCTGGGCCGCATCAGGAGGCGGCGACGTGGAGAACACGTAGAGCAGCCGCTGCTCGACGTCGAGGGCCGGGATCCTCAGTAAACCGGTGGTGCCTGCCAGCCCAGGTACTCCCCGCCCAGGGTCCCGGCCAGGGCGGACAGGTTCTCGCGCATCTTGGTGATGGCGCCGGGCGTCGGGATCATCGACTGCACTGCGGTCACCGTCCACCCTCCCTCCGTCTCCGCGCGCAGGTGCGAGCGAAAGCCGTCCTTGTCCAGGGCCTCGATGGCGCTGCGGGCGTCGGCCTCCGCGCCGAAGCGGATAAACGCGCGCACCGGGTGGGGCAGCTGCAGCTTGGAGCCTTCGGCGCGCAGCTCGGCCAGCACCTCGAGGTCGTCATCGACGGGTGGCGCCAGGCTCTCCGGCGGCAGCGTCCGGCGCCCGAAGCGAGGCACGAACCACCCGAGCCAATCCATGCCGCCGAGCTTAGTGCCGGCGCGCGCTCAGTACCTGCTCGATCTCTCGCTTGACCTGCTGGAGGTCCATGAACTCCCGGTACACCGACGCGAACCGGATGTACGCGACCTCGTCCAGGTCGCGCAGCTTGTCCATCACCATCTCGCCTATTTCCTGGCTCGGGATCTCCACGCGCCCGCTGCGCCGCAGGTCGGCCTCGATCTCGTCCACGATCCCGCGCAGCTTCTCC
>Ga0207646_10005622_pt1 | contig 13165 bp, 16 predicted proteins | sample KBSK5502metaG_FD_184343 | JGI IMG/M metagenome (GOLD analysis project Ga0207646, IMG submission 184343) | Corn, switchgrass and miscanthus rhizosphere microbial communities from Kellogg Biological Station, Michigan, USA - KBS K5-50-2 metaG... | ecosystem: Host-associated > Plants > Roots >...
GTTGTCGTTTATGCTGGAGTCGCTCCTGCTGGCGTTGATCGGCGGGGCGGTGGGTTGTCTCATTGCGCTTCCCATGAACGGCATGTCGACCGGAACTGCAAACTTCATAACCTTCTCCGAGATCGTGTTTCAATTTCGCGTCACACCACGTCTTATGCTGACTGGTTTGATTTTTTCGGCCGTGATGGGCACCTTGGGCGGCTTGCTGCCGGCGCGGCTGGCCGCGAGAATCCCGATCGTTCGCGCGCTCCGGACCGAAGTGTAAAGATATGGATCAACTGTCCAACGAGCTCAGCAAACTCAAAATCGATGCATCGCAGCGTAGTGGCGAGCCGTCATCCCGGAAGGGAATTATTGTTGCCCTCGTCGTAATCGTCATTGTTCTGGCCGGCGGCTATGCGGTGTTTGCTCTTCGAAATTCATCGGCGGCGATTCAAGTTGAGACGGTGCGGGCGCGTGTGGAGTCCGCTTCGTCATCGGCGGTGCTTGTTGCGACGGGTTACGTCGTTGCGCATCACAAAATTCAAGTGGGATCGAAAATTGCCGGACGCGTCGCGTGGATTGGAGTGGAAAAGGGTGATCGTGTGAAGCAGGGCCAGACGGTCGTGCGGCTCGAAGATCGCGAGTACCGCGCTCAAGTCGACCAGGACAAAGCCTCGCTCGCGGCCGCCGAAGCGCGGCTGAATGAACTGCAGCGCGGATCGCGGCCCGAAGAGATCGAACGCGCAAAGCACGACGTCGAACGTGCCGAAGCGCAATTGCGCAGTGAAGAAGCCAGTCTCAAGCGGACTGAAGGGCTGGTGAAAGAAGGCGTTTTCTCGCCCCAGACTCTGGACGACGCGAGAGGACGCACCGATTCCGCCCGCGCGAATCTCGCCTCTCTGGGCCGGACCTATGAGCTCACACGTCAGGGACCGCGGAAAGAACAGATCGATAATGCCCGCGCGGAAGTGGAGCGGGCTCGTGCGGCGCTGAATTATGCGCAGACGATTCTCGATGCAACCGAGATCCGCGCGCCCGTCGGCGGAACCATTCTCGAACGTAATGTCGAACAGGGAGAGATGGTCACCACGTCGTTTGTAGGGGACCGCGGCGCAAAGTCTTTCGTCGTGACACTGGCGGACCTGAATGATCTCCAGGTCGAGCTCGACATCAATCAGAATGATTTCAATCGCATCAGCTCGAACCAGCCGTGTTCGATGACCACCGATGCCTTCCCCGATCGACCGTACAGGTGTCACGTGGATGAGATCGCGCCGGAAGCAAATCGCCAGAAAGCGACGGTGCAGGTAAAAGTGAAGGTACTCAAGCCGGATGAGTATGTGCGTCCGGAGATGAACGCGCGCGTTACATTCATGAGTACGGAAGAGGTGCAGAAAAAAGAGGAAGCCCGGATGTATGTCGTACCCAGGCGCGCCGTCGTCGAAGGCGGCGGCCTGAAGCGCGTTGTTGTAATAGCCGACGGCAGGGTTCAGACGAAACCGGTGACTGTCGAGCGTGAGGTCGGTTCCGATGTCTATATATCGGCTGGTCTCACCGGGAGTGAATCGATCATCGTCAGTGAACCCGACAAGCTGAAGACCGGGGATCGCGTGGAGGCGAAGAAGTAAACATGGCTGCGGTCGAAATCCGAAACGTCAAAAAGATTTTCAAGCGTGAGGCGACGGAGGTTGTCGCGTTGAGTAACACGAGTCTCGGCCTCGAGTCGGGTGGTTTCCTGTGTTTGATGGGGCCATCGGGGTCCGGCAAATCGACACTGTTGAATCTGATCGCGGGCATCGACAGGCCGACAAGCGGCGACGTTATCGTTGATGGCAAGAATATTTCGAGCATGAGCGAATCGCAGCTGGCCACGTGGCGCAATCACACCATCGGATTCATCTTCCAATCGTTCAACCTCATTCCCGTCCTGACTGCCTTCGAAAATGTCGAACTCCCGCTTCTCCTGACGAAACTTTCAAAGGGCCAGCGTCGCGCGCACGTGGCGACAGCGTTATCGCTGGTGGGGCTGACCGAACGCGCTTCACACTATCCGCGGCAACTCTCGGGCGGCCAGGAACAACGCGTCGCCATCGCGCGAGCCATCGTGACCGACCCCGCATTGATCCTTGCCGATGAGCCGACGGGCGATCTCGATGCGCAGTCCGCCGACGAAGTCCTGGCCATTCTGGAAAAGTTGAACCAGGATTCCCGGAAAACAATCGTCATGGTGACCCACGATCCGCGGGCCGCACACCATGCCAAAGTCACCCGTCACCTGGACAAAGGAATCCTTTTGCCGGAGGGCGTCACGGCGTAACAGCTCCCCTCCTCAGCTGAGGAGGGGAAAGCCGACGCGGTAGCGGCGGCAGGGGTGGTGCTGGTCAAAGAAATCAATTTGTTGACCAACACCACCCCTGCCCCTCCTCGGCTGAGGAGGGGAGTTAGCGTGCTAACATCGACGGTTTATGCTTCATAGCCTTTTTCGCAGAAAGCCGATGGACCAGCTCGCCGCCGAGGCGGAAGAGCCGGAACACCGGCTGAAGAAAGCCCTCGGACCGATCGATGTGACGGCGCTGGGAGTCGGCGCGATCATCGGCGCCGGCATATTCGCCACGATCGGCACGGCAGCCGCCGGTGACGTGACCAGGCCGGGCGCGGGTCCCGGATTGATCCTCTCGTTCGTCTTGACGGCGATTGCATGCGGGTTTGCCGCATTGTGCTACGCGGAATTCGCCGCCATGATTCCGATCTCCGGCAGCGCGTACACGTATGCCTACGCGACGCTCGGCGAGCTGGTGGCGTGGATTATCGGGTGGGATCTGATCATCGAATACGCCGTCGGCAACGTCGCTGTCGCCATCAGCTGGGGCAATTACTTCAAGACACTCGTCAGCGGTTTCGGAATTGTCATTCCCGACTGGTTATCCACAGACTACCGGACTGCCGCGCGCATTCCGGGATTGTTCGAAAATGCGCCGCACATCTTCGGCATTCCGATCGTGTTCAACGTTCTGGCGTTCGGGATTGTTGCGCTCATCACGATCGTGCTCGTCATCGGGATTCGCGAAAGCGCCACCATCAACACAACGATGGTGATGCTGAAGCTGATCGTGCTCGGCTTCTTTGTGGCGGTCGGCTGGAGTTACATGAAATCCGAGAACTTTCATCCCTTCCTGCCGAACGGCTGGGCGGGGGTGCAGTCGGGTGCTGCCATTGTCTTCTTCGCGTACATCGGATTCGACGCGGTATCGACGGTTGCCGAAGAAACACGCAGGCCTTCGCGGGACTTGCCGATCGGTATCATCGGTTCGCTGATCATTTCCACCATCGTTTACGTCCTGGTCGCGGCGGTATTCATCGGAATCATCCCGTTCGGTGTTTTGAAACAGAAGCTGGCCACCGAGCAGGCCGAGCCGTTAACCATGGCGCTGCAATACGCGAACATTCAGAGGTGGGGTGATCTGTTCGTGGGAATTGTCGCGTTCGGATCGGTTGTTGCACACACAGCCGTGCTGCTCGTATTTCAGCTCGGGCAGCCGAGAATTTTCTTCTCGATGGCGCGCGACGGATTGCTTCCGCAATCGTTTGCCAAAGTCCATCCGCGATTCCGGACGCCGCATGTCACGACGATTCTGACCGGCGTCGCCGTCGGGGTCTGCGCGATGTTCACCAGCATCGATGAAATGGTCGACCTCACGAACATCGGAACGCTGTTCGCATTCATTCTGGTGTGCATCGGAATTCTGATCCTGAGAAAACGCGAGCCGAACCGTCCCCGAGCTTTCAGGACGCCGTGGTCCCCCGTCGTCCCGTTACTTGGGGTCGTGTCCTGCTTCTACCTGATGCTGGGTCTTCCGTGGATCACCTGGGTTCGTTTCGCGTTGTGGCTTGTCGTCGGAATGCTCGTCTATTTTTCCTACGGATTTCGAAGGAGCAGGTTAGACGTGGGGCGACCGGCCAGATAGCCATGAAAAAAGGCCGCCGCGAAGCGCAAGCCCGATAGGGCGCAGCCTCAAGAAAAGCGGTGTACCAACTATGGCCTGGCCGGTGGGCCCGGCGGTAAATGATGGTGTAGAATGCACGTCCGTGTCTGAAGAAAAAATTCGCGCAGAGATAGCGCGCTTTTGTCATCTCATCTACGAAAAGACCTATGTGGCTTCGACGGACGGCAACGTCAGCGCGCGCCTGCCCGACGGTCACATCATGTGCACGCCCACGATTTGCAATAAGGGATTCGTCAAGCCGGAAGACATGGTCATCCTTGACGCCAAAGGAAACCGGGTCAAGGGCGAGCGAAAAGCATCGAGCGAAATCGCAATGCACCTCCTTATATATGAGATGCGGCCGGATATTCACGCTGTTGTTCATGCGCACCCGGCGTGCGCGACCGCTTACGCGGCAGCCGGCATTCCGTTGAACAAGGCGCTGATTTCCGAAGTCGTGCTCGCGTTGGGTTGCATCCCGCTGGCAGAATACGGAACGCCCGGCACGCCGGAATTGACGGATCAACTGCGGCCCTACGTGAAGAATTTCGATGCGCTGCTGATGGCGAACCACGGCGTCGTTACTTATGGCGCCAATCTGGAAGATGCATTCAACCGGATGGATACGGTCGAGCATTTCGCAAAGATTTCCATTTATACGAAGATCCTCGGGCGCGAACGATTACTCTCATCCGAGGACGTCGAGAAGTTGTGGGTCCAACGGCAGAAATATTACGGGCTGGAAGGCTCGGATGCCATTCCGAAGGACCCGATGTGTCCTGTTACGGACGGACTATCAGAAACGATCTCTCTCACTCGCAGTGAGCTGATCGACTTGATCGAGCAGGTCGTTTCGAACTTGAAGTGATTCAATACCGGGCGTGGGGGGACCGGCCAAATAGCCATAAAAGAGGCCGCCGCGAAGCGCAAGCCCGATAGGGCGCAGCCTCAAACAAAGCGGTGTACCAACTATGGCTTGGCCGGTGGGCCCGACGCTAATAAGAAGGAGTGAATTCAAAATGGCACGAGAGGGAGAAAGCCCGATAGGTGAAGCCCTGGGAATGATCGAAACGCGCGGCCTGGTCGCCATGATCGAAGCGGCAGACGCGATGGTGAAGGCAGCGAAGGTCAACCTGGTGGGCTGGGAAAAGATCGGATCGGGCTATGTGACCGCCATGGTTCGCGGAGACGTCGCGGCGGTGAAAGCCGCAACCGACGCTGGCGCCGCAGCCGCGCGGCGAGTCGGCGAGTTGATCAGCGTGCACGTGATTCCGAGACCGCATTCGAATCTTGAAGACGTTCTGCCGATCGGAAAAACATCGAAGTAGTTATCCATGCTTTTGGGACGCATCATCGGGACCGTGGTCGCAACCAAGAAGGATCCGCGGCTTGAAGGTAAGAAGCTTCTCATCTGCAGGCCGATCGATCCCGATGGAAAGGACGAGAAAGGCTACATCATCGCCGTCGATACCGTGCATGCCGGATTTCGAGAGCGGGTTCTCATCGTGCAGGGAAGTTCGGCGCGAATGGCGTCGGGCTGCAAGGATACGCCTGTCGATGCGGCCATCGTCGGCATTGTGGATGAAGTTTCGCTGGACTGAACTATGTATCTCGGCAAAGTCATCGGCCGTGTCGTAGCAACTGTGAAGAACGACGGGCTGAAAGGAAAGAAGCTTCTGCTCGTTCGGCGGCTTCCCAATGGGCCGGCGGTTGTTGCTATCGATGCTGTCGGTGCGGGCGCCGGCGAGACGGTTTATGTATGCCGGGGACGCGAGGCGGCGTTCGCATTCAAGCCGCAGGAAGTGCCGACCGAGGCGACGATCGTCGCCATTGTGGATCACATCGAGAGGCCGTCGTGATCATCGCGCGCGTTGTTGGGAACGTTGTCGCAACTCAGAAGCAGGAAAGTCACGAAGGAAAGAAAATTCTGCTCATTCAGCCTCTCGACCTCGACGACCGGCCGATGGGCGATATCGTTGTGGCGCTCGATGCCGTTGATGCGGGCATTGGCGATCGCGTCCTTGCTGTTCAGGAAGGATTTTCGGCCATGACGTCTGTCGGCCACGTCGAGTCCCCGATTGATGCAGCGGTGATCGGCTTCATTGACGTTGTGGAGATCGAATGATCGCCCACCTGCGCGGAAAGCTGGCCCGAAAGGATCCTGCTCGCGTCGTCGTGGATGTCAACGGCGTCGGCTACGAAGTTTTCGTTCCGCTCACCACATTTACCGCGCTGCCCGACGCGGGTTCCGAAGTTTCCATCGATGTTCATACGCACGTGCGCGAGGACATGATCGCGCTCTACGGATTCTCCACTCGCCGCGAGCGGATCATCTTCGAGAAACTGATGACGATTTCCGGCATCGGGCCGAAGCTGGCGGTGACGATTCTTTCGGGCGGGTCCGTAGAGGATCTTGTTTCGGCCATCAAGCGAAGCGATCTTGCTCGCCTGACGGCCATTCCGGGTGTGGGAAAGAAAACAGCGGAGCGGATCATTCTGGAATTGAAAGACAGGCTGCAGGACTTCGCGGATGCGGCGCCCGCGAAGTCGGCGGTGGAGAGTGATGTTCTCTCGGCGCTGGAGAACCTGGGCTATTTGCGCGCGCATGCTGAAGCCGCAATGCGCCGGGCCGTGGATGGCGATCGCGATCCGGCATTCGATGTGTTGTTCAAGCGATCGTTGCAAATCTTGACGAAGGCATAGCCATGTCGAAACGCGTCATAGCGGGCTCGATGGTCGAAGAGGAGGCGCCGTTTGAGTTGTCGCTGCGGCCTCGGGTCCTGGCGGAGTACATCGGGCAGCAGGGCGTCAAAGACAATCTCGATGTTGCCATTCAGGCTGCGCGAAAACGGGGCGAGCCGCTCGATCACATTCTGCTCTATGGCCCGCCGGGACTCGGCAAGACAACCCTCGCATCGGTCATCGCGAACGAAATGGGCGCGCGCTTTCGCGCAACCGCCGGCCCGCTGATCCAGCTCAAAGGCGACCTGACCGCGATCCTCACGAATCTGGAATTCGGCGACGTTCTGTTCATCGACGAGATTCATCGCCTGCAGCCGAACATCGAAGAGATCCTCTATCCTGCGATGGAGGATTTCAAACTCGACATCATCATCGGCCAGGGTCCCAGCGCCCGTACGCACCGGCTCGATCTCCGGCGGTTCACACTGATCGGCGCAACGACAAGAGCAGGCTTGATCACAGCCCCGCTGCGTTCACGCTTCGGCATGGTGCATCGGCTGGATTTTTATACCGTGCCGGAGCTGGAGTACATCATCCGCCGCTCTGCGGAAATCCTGAATGCGCCCATCACTCCCGAAGGCTGTCACGAGATCGCCAGGCGATGCCGCGGCACACCGCGGCTTGCGAATCGCTTACTGAAGCGCACCCGCGACTACGCGGAGGTAAAAGGAACCGGCGAAGTCACGGAGCCGATTGCCCACGACGCGCTCAAGCTCCTCGACATCGATGAGCACGGCTTTGATGAGATCGACCGGAAATTGCTTCGCGCCGTCATCGAGAGATTCGGCGGCGGCCCCGTCGGCGTGAATACGATCGCGGCAGTCTTGAGCGAAGAGGTCGACGCGATCGAAGACATTTACGAACCGTACCTGCTGCAGATCGGCTTTCTTCAGCGCACACCCCGTGGCCGCGTCGCGACCCAACTTGCCTACACGCATCTCGGCATTCCATACCGGCCCCCCCAGGCCGGCCTTTTCTAGTGAGGAGGAAAAATGGCGGAATGGACTTTCGCGCAATCAGACCCAGCGGACGAGCTGGCGCTGCTTCACTTTTTCTCGATCAACAAACGGCAGGGCGAGAAAACGATCGAATTTCGAATCACGGTGCGTGAGTATGCGACGCCGAATCACCTTCACATGCGGTTCTTTGCCGAAGCCGACAAACAAACGAATCAGAGCACGGCGGCATACACTCCGTCGGGGTGGGGATCCACGCTACTGCAGGCTCTCGCCGACTGCGTGAAGGCGATCCATCGTTTTCCGTACGAAGGGGCGTGAAATTCTACGGTCGTTTCAAGACATCCCAACCCGCGTATACGCCCTGACCACCCAATTCCTCGTTGATGCGCAGCAACTGGTTGTACTTCGCCACGCGGTCGGTGCGCGACATCGAGCCGGTCTTGATCTGCCCCGCATTCGTCGCGACTGCAAGGTCCGCAATGAACGTGTCTTCACTTTCTCCCGAGCGATGCGAGATCACGATGCCGTACGACGCTTTCCGCGCCAGGTTGATGGCATCGAGCGTTTCCGTGAGCGTTCCGATTTGATTGACCTTGATCAGGATCGCATTGGCCACGCCCATGCCCATGCCGCGCGCAAGCCGTTCGGTATTTGTGACGAACAGATCATCGCCGACGAGCTGCACTTTATTTCCCAGTTCACGCGTGAGAATTTGCCAGCCGTCCCAATCATCTTCCGCGAGGCCGTCTTCGATCGACACGATCGGATATTTCTTCACCCACTCGGCATAGAGTTGAACCATGTCAGCCGCGCTCTTGACCGATTTGTCGGATTTTTTGAAAACGTAGTTTCCTTTCTTATCGAAGAACTCGCTCGATGCGGCGTCGAGCGCGATGGCGATCTGATCTCCGGGCTTGTAGCCGGCTGCTTCGATGGCCTTCAGGATCATCTCGATCGCTTCCTGATTCGATTTGAGATTTGGGGCAAATCCGCCTTCATCGCCGACGGCAGTGCCGTACCCGTTGTCGTGAAGGATCTTTTTCAGGTTGTGAAACACTTCGGCGCCCATGCGAACGGCGTCCGGAAAACTCGCGGCGCCTGCCGGCATGATCATGAATTCCTGGAGGTCGACATTGTTGTCGGCGTGTGCGCCCCCATTCACGATGTTCATCATGGGAACCGGCAGCACGCTGGCTTTCACACCGCCGATGTATCGGTAAAGCGGCAGGCCGTGAGCTTCCGCCGCGGCGCGGGCGATGGCCATCGAGACGCCAAGGATCGCGTTCGCGCCGAGTTTGGCCTTGTTCTTCGTGCCGTCCATCGAGATCATGAGCTGGTCGAGACGCGATTGCAGCGTCGCATCCTGGCCGACGAGCGCAGGCGCGATGATCTTGTTCACGTTGTCGACGGCTTTCAGGACACCTTTGCCGAGATATCGTTTCTTGTCGCCGTCGCGCAGCTCGAGCGCTTCGTGCTCGCCGGTGGATGCGCCTGATGGCACGATCGCGCGCCCGTGAACTCCGCCTTCGAGAACGCAATCCACTTCTACTGTGGGATTCCCGCGGGAATCCAGAACCTCTCTCGCTTTGATGTTTTGGATTCGCATAATCAGTTCATCAATATCACTCGGGCGGGCGCCCCATCGGCCTCCTGGAGATTCAGCGGCAGGGCCACCATTCTGTAGTCGCCTGCCGGCACCGTGTTCAGCTTCAGTCCTTCGAGAATGAGAATATCCCTGGTGAGCAGAACAAAGTGCGTGGGATGGGACGCGGACTTGAATTTATCGATCGATAAATAATCGATGCCAACCAGCCGCGCGCCCTGCTGCGCCAGAAATTCGGCGCCGTCGGGTTCGAGGTAAACGAAGTTCTCGTAGAATTTTCCGTCCTGCCAGTGGCCGGAGTTATCGGTTTTGAGGAGGATGCGTTCCGCGCCATCCAACTGCACCCGCTCGAGCTGGGCGCGGCCGATGGAACGAACACCGAAAATTTCGACGACTCTTGCCGGGCCTACGAACCTTTCGAGGGGAAATTCATCCAGTCGCTTTCCCGCATCGATCATGTGGAATGGTGCGTCGAAGTGCGTTCCCGTGTGAGAACTCATCACGATGGACGTCAGTTGGACGGTGTGACTCTTGTCGCGCGATTCATGCGACTTCTTCTGCAGCGCAACTGCCGGATCACCCGGCCACACCGGCATCGTATTTGTAATCGGCACGCTCACATCGTAGATCATACGGATTAAACCTATCGCCAATTTTTCGATTGTCAATCCCGTGGCACGATGTTGTCATAGATGTGCCCTCCGCCCTGCAACCCCAAATCAACAACCCATGTCTCAATTACCCGCAGTCGTTCCGCGCGAAAAAGCGCAGCAGGCCGGCGATTTCTGTCCGCCGGTTGTGCGAATCCAGAAAATGATTTTTGAAGAAGCCGCCTCGATGGATGCAAGCGATATCCACATCGAACCGAGCCAGGCGGCCACACGTGTTCGCTATCGTGTCGATGGAGTGCTCCGGGAATCGCTCGAGATCCCGCGTTTCATGCACGACAACCTCGTCGTCAGAATCAAGGTCCTCGCGAGGCTCGATATCAGCGAGCGCCGGGTGCCGCAGGACGGACACATCACGGCGGAGGAGCCCAACGCGCCCGACATCCGCGTTTCGATCCTGCCCACGCGATGGGGCGAGAAGATCGTCATCCGCATGCTGCGGCGCGGCCGCTCACTGATGACGCTCGCGCAGCTCGGATTCCAGCCTCATATCGAAGAGCAGTTGCATGGCCTGATCCGGCGGCCTCAGGGCATGCTGCTCACGGTCGGTCCAACCGGCAGCGGAAAGACGACAACCCTCTATGCATTGGTGAATGAGATCCGGCAGGAACCGATCAACATTGTCACCATCGAAGATCCCATCGAGTACGAGGTCGATGGCCTTAGCCAGGTTCAGGTCAACGAGAAAACCGGCCTTACGTTTTCCAGGGCACTCCGCGCCATTCTCCGCCAGGATCCCGATGTCATTCTCGTCGGCGAAATTCGCGATGCCGACACGGCCCTAACGGCGTTTCATGCCGCAATGACCGGGCACCTCGTCATGTCGACGCTGCATGCGACCGACACGATCTCCGCCCTGCTTCGGCTCACCGAACTCGGTGTGGCGCGCCCTGTGCTGTCGTCTGCTCTCATTGGTGTCGTCGCGCAGCGGCTGGCGCGCCTGAATTGTCCGTCATGCGCGGAGCAGGACTTCCCAAGGCCTATCTATCTCAAGCACCTTTCAATCGACGAGAGTCGCCAGCAGCAGTTGCGCCAGAGCAAGGGCTGCGCGCAATGCAGGCTCTCCGGCAATCGTGGACGCGTGGGCCTTTACGAGCTCATGCGAATAACCCAGCGCTTGCGCAGCACCATCCTCACCGGAACGGAATTCGATATCCGCGAAGCGGCGCATAACTGCGGTCTGGTTTCACTGACGCGCCAGGCGGTCGACCTGGCGCTCGCGGGCGAGCTTTCTGTGCGCGAGGCGTACCGGGCGTGCAATTTCGAAGGAGGGGAGTAACACGCATGGACTACTACGAACTCCTGCAGGTCGATGCGGCCGCAACATTCGATCAGATCCACAAGGCATACCGATCACTCGCGATGCGGTACCATCCCGACCGGAATTCCGCGCCCGGCGCGGCATCCATGATGTCGTCAATCAACGAAGCCTATTCCGTACTCAGCGAACCCTCGCGGCGAAAGTCGTATGACGAGCAACGCGCCAGAACGCGCCCCTTCGACATGGCGGGTTCGATCCTTCGCGCCGCCTCCGAGACGCTGCTCAAGCAGGGCTGGATCGTTTCGCAGGACACCGAAAGACATATGATTCTGGAACAGGGCATGCGCGCCGTCCACGTGATGTTGGTTCCCCGTCTGGACAACGCGCAGTTGAGGAAAATCAGCCGCCAGCTTTCCGGTTTTTCAGTGGTGCTGGCCGTCGAGCTGGAGCTGCCCATCAATCTTTCACTGAATACGGCAGTGATCGATCTGGTCCATTCGCACTATCACGGGCCGCCCTTTCCCGATGACTTGTACCGGGCGTTGTTCGCGCCGTTCATCGGCTCGTAGTGGTATCATCGAGGGCATGCGGGCGCAGTCATGGATCTTTCTGCTGGTGGGCTTCGTCATCGGGTTCGCCGGCATTTATACGTGGACCAGGGAACGAGCTCCGGCTGCCGTCCGCGCTATGCCTCTGCCAGTCGACCCGAACGTGCCAACAGATCTGTCTGCGGGGAATAACGCCGCCGAGCCTCCGCCGCCACCTCTCAACATGGCGCGCGTTAACGAGCTGACTTCCAAGATCAAACAAAACCCAAAAGACTTCGATTCCATTGTCGAGCTGGCGAACATCGACTTCGACCAGAAGCGGTTCGACGATGCGATCAATCTTTACAAAAAGGCGCTCGAGATTCGGCCCGATGCGTTGAACGTCCGCACCGACATGGGCACTGCGATGTTCTATCTCAATCGCTATGACGACGCGATTGCCACGTTCAAGCAATCGCTGGTGTCGAATCCGAATGACGCGCAGACGCTCTTCAATCTCGGCGTGGCGATGCTGCATGGGAAGAACGATCCTCAGGGCGCGCTGCAATATTGGGACAAGCTCGTCGAGACCAATCCGAACCATCCGCAGGCACAGTTCGTGAAGGAGCAGATCAAAAAGCTCCGAGAACAGCAGGCAAAGCCGTGAATAAGGAAGTCATCACCAGGCTGCGCCAGATCCTGAAGCCCACAGCAGTTGTGGACGATGAGACGGAGCTTCTCGTCTATGAATGCGACGGCCTTCCGCTCTTCAAGAACAAGCCCGACGTTGTTGTGTTTCCGACGACCGCCGACCAGGTTGCTCGAATCGTCCGCCTCGCCAATGAATATCGCACTCCGTTTCTGCCTCGCGGCGCAGGCACAGGCCTCAGCGGAGGCGCGCTTGCGGTCGAGGGCGGCATCCTGATTGAGCTTCAGCGGATGAACCGCATCCTTTCCATCGATGTCGAGAACGGGTTTGCCGTCGTGCAGCCGGGCGTCGTGAATCTTCACATTTCGCAAGCGGCCGCGCCATACGGGCTCTACTACGCCCCCGATCCGTCGAGCCAGATGTCGTGCACCATCGGTGGCAACGTCGCGGAGAATTCCGGCGGCCCCCATTGCCTGAAATATGGGATGACGACGAATCACATCCTCGCGATCGAAGCGGTGACGTCGTCGGGCGAGATCATCCGTCTCGGCAATCCTGCGGGCGAAATGATCGGCATGGATCTGATCGGCACGATTGTCGGGTCCGAAGGAACGTTCGCGATTGTGACCGAAATCACCATTCGCCTGCTGCCGAAACCGCAGGCGGTGAAGACATTGCTGGCCGCATTCCACTCGGTTGAGGAATGCAGCCAGACCGTGTCTGATGTCATCGCTGCCGGCATCGTGCCGGCGGCCCTGGAAATGGTCGATGCGAAAACGATCGAGGCGGTG
>Ga0207646_10005623_pt1 | contig 13165 bp, 20 predicted proteins | sample KBSK5502metaG_FD_184343 | JGI IMG/M metagenome (GOLD analysis project Ga0207646, IMG submission 184343) | Corn, switchgrass and miscanthus rhizosphere microbial communities from Kellogg Biological Station, Michigan, USA - KBS K5-50-2 metaG... | ecosystem: Host-associated > Plants > Roots >...
CGCACAGCGACGCGCGAACGGACGGCCGCGCTAACCAGCGGCACGGCCGCACCGCAGGGCTGCAGGACTACCAAATGTGATCTCTGTCACGTAATCTGACGCCGTCCGAACCGGACCCTGGCGTCGTCCGTACTGATATCTGGATCATTTACAGGCGCCCGGCCACCGGCTCGGACGGCGCCTTGAGGAGGGGGTTCCTGCATGTCAAGCAAGTACAGCAGATCACTGATCGGCAGTCTCGCGCTGATTGCGGCTCTGGTGGTCGGCTGCTCGTCGCCTCACTCGACTACCCATCATTCGACGACCACCCACCACTCAACACCGTCCAGCGGCGGCGGCAATGGCGGTGGTAGCAATGGTGGCGGCGGGGGCATCCCGCAGAACAATGGCGGCGACCACGACGGCGATAACAACGGCGGTCCCAGCGACGGCGATGGCAACGTCTAAGACGGGCTTGCCCAGAGTCTTCGTTGCCGCAGTGCTGACGACGGTAGCGGCGGCGGTTGCCGCGGCGGGATGCCACTCATCCCCCGCGGCAGCCAGCCACACGGGCCGCCCCGGCGAGCATGCGCCAGATGCCAACGTGGGGCCGGTTCATACGCTGTCCGCGCAGCGAGCGCCGGCCGGCTGGCACCTTCTGACCTTGCCGGACCGCACAGCGGTGCTCGCCTTCCCGCCATCCATGCACCGCGTCTCCGGCGACGGCGGGACGGTGTCGGCGGCCGAGCTCAGCGCGTCAGGGGCGTATCTGATGTACCTCAACGCCACGCCGAAGCAGGGCAACGAGACCTTGAGCGGCTGGCCGGAATTCCGGATCGATCATGTGGCCGAAGAGGAGCACACAACACCGCGCCTGATCGCGGCGAGCCATGGCGTCCGGTTCTTGGGCGGGAGAGGATCGTGCGTGATCGACACCTATGTCACCAAGGTCAAGGCGAATCATTACACCGAGATCGCCTGCTACGTGCAGGGGAAGACGAGTTCTAGCGTCATCATCGGAGCCGCGCCGACGGCCGACTGGGCACGGGCGTCGGGCCCGCTGATGCGGGCTGTCGCGGCGTTCCAGGTCAGATAACGCGACCGCCGTCTGGGAGAGGTGAATCGGATACATGGCACAGAACACGTCCGTTACCAAGGCCAGAACCGGCCGGGCAGGCGGACTGTCGAAGATCATGCTGCTCGCGTCCGTCCGCAAACCAGAGCTGAGGCATCGACGCAACCTGTTCATCACCGCCCTGGTGCTGCAGCTTGCCGGCGCAGGGTTGCTGGCTTGGATTGGTTATATCCACTGGGTTCTCTGGCAGAGCCCACAGGCAGGCGGGGAGGGCTACAAGTTCATCCCGACCGACGGGCCGTTCTTCCTGGTCGACGCGATAGCCGGAGTTGTGCTTGCCGCGGCGTTGCTGGCGTGGCCACGGGCGCTCGTCGGGCTGGTTTCGGCCGGGTTCGTCGCCGGGACGATCCTCGCGCTGGTGATCAGCCTGACGGTCGGGCTGTTCGGCTTCGACGAGACGATCTCGGCCAACTACGTGGTCCTGGCGCTCGTCGTTGAATCCATCACGCTGGTCATCCTGGTGGCATGGACCGCGCTGGCCGGGTGGGCGGTTCCCCGCCGCGCCTGACCATCCGTTCTCGAGCGCCCGCTCCCGAGCGCCCGCTCCCGAGCGTCTGGCCGGGCAAACCCGTCATTCGTTTGCCTGACCGTCCGCGCTCGCCGGCCGATCCCATGCTGCGGATACCCTGGCTGGATGCTTGCAGGGACCGATGCCGGGCAACCGGCAGAAGGAGTGCGCACATGACCGCCGTGGATCTCCAGGGCGCCTACAACGTCCGTGATCTGGGCGGGCTGCGTACCAGAGACAGGCGGCGAACCAGGTACGGCCTCATCTACCGCGGTGACTCGCTGGATAGCATCACCCCGGGCGACACCAAGATTCTCTTCGACAAGCTCGGCATCGGCACGATCGTCGACCTGCGGACGAAGGCCGAGACGGAGCTCAGCGATACCCAGTTCCCTGTCCCGGTGCACCGGTTCTCGGTGCTGGCCGAAGGAAGGCTCGGCCGCGAGCCGTTTCCCTCCGACGACCCTGCCGAGCTGGCGAAGGTGTACCTGAACAACCTCGAGGGCGGCCGGTCCGCGGTCAAGGGCACCTTCGACATCATCGCCGCCAACCTGAAGGCGGGCGTGGCCACGCTGTTCCACTGCGCGGCCGGACGCGACCGCACCGGAATCGTCGCCGCGCTCCTCCTGGGCCTGGTGGAGGTGACCTTCGGCGAGATCGCCAAGGACTACGTGCAGAGCAACAGGAACGCGCGCCGCGTCACCAAGAGGCTCGCCGACAACCCGCTCTACGCCAACCATGAGGCGCATCAGAACGAGGTGATCCTGCTGCATGAGCGGACGATCCTAGAGTTCATGCGGCTGCTGCGGGAGCAGGCGGGCGGGCCGCGGCAGTTCTGCCTGGACAGCGGGGTCAGTGGGGAGACCATCTCGGTGATCGAGGAGAGATTTCTCACCGCCCCGGGCGAAGCCGACGGGACGTAACCCGCGATCGAGCCAGAACCAGGGCTGCGGGCCGAACTCCAGACCGCTGCGGGCATGACGGTTCTGACCGGCGGCCAGACCGGCGTGGACACGGCGGCTGCCCGTATCGCGCTCGCGGCGGGCCTATGCGTGCACCTGGTCTTCCCGCGCGGGTTCCGCCAGGAGGATGGCCCGATCACGCCCGCCAGGCGCCGGGCGCTGCGCGGCGCCGTGCTGCACGAGCTGGCCAGTCCCGAGTTCCGGGACCGCACCTGGACGTGTGTCGGCCTGGCCGACGCGGTGATCCTGATCGACCCGGCCGGCGGCGAGGGCTGCCAGGAGACGATCCGCGCCGCCGAGCGGCTAGGGCGGCCGCTGCTCAACCTGACCGCCAGTGTCGGCCCCGCCCGGCGGGCCAGCCGTCGCGCGGCGAGGACGGAGGTCGCACCCGCTGTCAGTTCTTTCTTGAGCCGCAACAGAACGCAGGTGCTGATGATCGCAGGATGCCGCGGCAGCCTGCTGGCCGATCAGCACAAGACTGCGGAGGCAGCGACTCGGGCCAGGGCGATCGCGGCCGTCATCCGCGAGTGCGAGGACCCGCTGACCGGCGGACTCGGGTGACCGTCGGACTCGGCTGACCGCCGGCCTCGGGTGACTGGCGGACTCGGGTGACCGGCGGACTCGGGTGACTGGCGGACTCGGCTGATCGGCTGAGCTTGTGCCGCTGGCGCTCTCCTAGTCTTCTGGCGGCTCGCCCCAGTCGACGTTCACGTTCTCTGCTACCTCGGGATGGCGCTCGAGCCAGTTGCGGGCGAATGGGCAGAGCGGCACGACGGTCAGGCCCTCACCCGACGCCCGCTCGACAGCCGCCTGGACGAGCTGCCCGCCGATGCCGTGGCCGCCGAGCGCCGCGGGGACCTCGGTGTGCAGCAGGATCAGGCGGTCAGCACGCCTCCGGTAGATGAGCTCGGCAACGGCGCCATCGACGGTCAGCTCGAAGCGCGAGTCGGCGCGGTTGTCGATTACCCTCTCGTCCTCGTTCATGCCACTATCGTTGCATCGTGCGGGCGCTGACGTGCAGCTGCGCCGCTCCGGTCCGGGTTTGCGTTCAGGCCGGCCGTCGTGCCAGCAGGATTTCCGCGCCGACGGGTACGAACCCGGCCGCAATGAACGCCCGCACGCTCGCGGCGTTAGCGGGGGCGACTTGCGCCCAGAGCCGTTCGCCTTCTGGTATCAGATGCCTGGCAGCGCGGGCGAGCGAGCGGCCGAGGCCACGTTCACGCTGGTCCTCGTCGACCTCGATCGCTGTCTCCCAGCGGCCAGCGACGCCCCTGCCGAGCACCACGACGCCGCCGTCGGCCTGCCAGGCCCGGACGTCGTCGCGGTAGTTCAGCGCCCTGCCGACCCGGGGATGCGCAGGGTCGCGGTCTGGCGTGAGCTCGATCGGCGGCGGTCCGGGGAGCGGGCCGGCGACGCAGAGCATGTCGATGCTGCCGGGCCGGCGGTTCGTGGCAGCGGACAATGCCTGCAGGAAGGGCGGGCCGAGCGGCGCGCCGAGGTCTCCCGGCGCCAGCCGGGCCGTCACCCACTCCCGGTCCACATCGGCGAAGACGACCGCGTGCGCGGTGAAGCCGAGCACTCCCGCGTCGCGCGCCGAGGGCTGCGGCAAGACAGTGACCCCGCCGTCAGCCGCCGGAAAGCGCCCCTCGGCCGCGTCGCGGAGTAGCCCGGCGAGCTGATCCCTCGCAAACTGGGCATCGTCGGTCAAAATCCCTCCTGAGGAGTCGATGTGCGGCACGGCGCAAGCCGTCTATTCAACAGCGATGGCCCAGCGACGTTCAAAGAACACGGTTGATGGGCCATCGCTGTTGTATGCAGCGGGCCGGATGAGTGTCCGGGCGTGAGCCGGGCAGGTGTTAGCGGTAGGCCGAGATGCCGGTGAGGGCCTGGCCGATCGCCAGGGTGTGGATCTCCTCGGTGCCCTCGTAGGTCAGCACGGACTCCAGGTTGTTGGCGTGCCTGATGACCGGGTACTCGAGCGTCACGCCATTGGCGCCGAGCACGGTCCTGGCCGTCCGTGCGATGTCGATCGCCGTCCTGACATTGCTCATCTTGCCCAGGCTGATCTGCTCGGGGGTAACTCTTCCAGCTTCCTTGAGTCTGCCCAGGTGCAGGGCCAGCAGCTGGGCACGCTGCAGGTCGGCGAGCATCCAGGCCAGCTTGGACTGGGTGAGCTGGAAGCCGCCGATCTTCTTCCCGAACTGCTCGCGCGTCGTGGCGTACTCGGTCGCTGCCTCCAGGCACGATCGCGCAGCGCCCGTGACGCCCCAGATGATGCCGAACCTGGCCTCGGTCAGGCAGGACAGCGGCCCTTTCAGGCCGGTCACGCCGGGCAGGACGGCGGCCCCGGGCAGCCGCACGTCATCGAAGTGCAGCTCGGAAGTCACGGATGCCCGCAGGGATAGTTTCTTATGAATATTGCGCGCGGTGAAACCGCGCACGCCGCGAGGGACGAGGAAGCCGCGGATCCCCTGTTCGGTCGAGGCCCACACGACAGCGATGTCGGCGATCGACCCGTTGGTGATCCACATCTTGGAGCCGGACAGGTTCCAGTCGGAGCCGTCACGGGTGGCGCGGGTCTTCATGCTCGACGGATCGCTGCCATGGTCGGGCTCGGTGAGGCCGAAGCAGCCGACGGCCTGGCCGGCGGCCATCCTGGGCAGCCACTCGCTCTTCTGGTCCTCCGAGCCGTATTTCCAGATCGGGAACATCGCCAGCGAGCCCTGGACCGACACGAGGCTGCGCAGGCCAGAGTCGGCGGCCTCCATTTCCCGGCAGGTCACGCCGTAGGCGATCGGCCCCATCCCGGCGCAGCCGTAACCCGTCAGGTGCATCCCGAGCAGGCCCAGCTGGCCGAGCTCGGGGACCAGCTCGCGGGGGAGCGTTCCGGCCTCGAACCAGTCGGCGACATTAGGCATGATCCGGTCCGCGGCGAACTTGCGCACGGTGTCGCGGACCAGGCGCTCGTCGTCGGTCAGCTCGTCGTCGATCCTGAGCAGGTCAGTGCCGGCTGGTTCTGTGGTGCGCGGCATTTTCGGTCCTCTCTGCGTCTTCCTGCGGCCAGCGTATTCGCGCGGCTTGCGCGAGCACAGCCGGGATGGCGTGCGGCTGGGCGGGTGTGGGACGGCTGCCGCACTGCGCGTACTGGCGCGAGCAGAGGCCGGACGGCGGGGCGCGGGAGCGCCGCACTGCGCGTCCGCCCGTTACTCCCAGCGGGAGTGCGGGATAATGCAGCTATGAGTTACATGAACGGCAGCGGCGGCGGCAAGGTTCTGGTGCGGCGTCGCGACAACCGGATCATCGCCGGGGTGTGCGCGGGGCTGGCGGACTACACCGGCATCGACGTCAACCTGCTCCGGGTGATCGTCGCCGCGCTGACCCTCTTCACCGCGGGTACCGGTGTGCTCGCGTACGCGATCGCGTGGCTTGTCATCCCGGAAGAAGGCCAGAAGACCTCGATCGCCGAGGACTTCGTCAACAAGAACCGGCAGAGCTAGGCTGGCTGCGCAGGTTTAGCCCGCCCGGGTGACTTGGCGCCGGGGTTCAGTAAGGTGCCAGGCCGCGCTCAGTCGTGCCGATGCCGGCATATGCTTTGCCGCCAGTGCCGCCCGTCCCCTATGCTGAATCGGTCCCCGACGGCGGGCGCCACGGGCAAGCCGGCTGTGGCCGTCGAGCCCCCATCGTCTAGCGGCCTAGGACACCGCCCTTTCAAGGCGGCGGCGCGGGTTCGAATCCCGTTGGGGGTACGGCTGACGTACGTCAGCAGCAAGCGCGCGCAGCGCATAGCATGCGGTGCGCGGTTTGCTCGGTTGGTAGCGGCACAGCATGGTCCTGTAGAGCAGCTAGGAGTGCTCGCCACCCTGTCAAGGTGGAGGTCGCGGGTTCAAATCCCGTCAGGACCGCTCCGGTCAGCGGGGCGACGCGGCGAGGCGCCGCTGGTCTTCGCTCACGCCGGTCGAGGTCAGGTAGCTCAGTTGGTACGAGCGTCCGCCTGAAAAGCGGAAGGCCGGCGGTTCGATCCCGCCCCTGACCACCTGTGACCTGCTATGACGCCCCCTGGGTGATCGTTTGTGTACGATCTGGGCTAAGGCCGGGAGCTGAGCACGCACATTGACCAGAGTGTTGTTTGAGCGGTGATCCTCAATCCCGGAAGCGGAAGGTCTCCGGGTCGATCCCGCCCTGACGACCAGCTTAGAAGGCACATCGATCTTCGAGAAGATCAAGTCTGGTCCCAAAGTGGTCCCATCGGTGCAGCGCGAGATGTTCAGATTCCGGCCTGGCAGGAACCCGTCGCGGTCACGTCCGCCTCGATGATCCGGAATCTGATTCCGTCCACGCAGGACATATGGGGAACCATTTGGCAGATGGGCAGCGACCAGCGGGTTGCGGCAACACGGGCCCGGGCCAGCATGTTCACCACGCACGGCTGATCTCGGAGAAGAATCCGGTTGCGTTCGAAGGGCCGGTCCAGCAGGACCAGCATGCCGGGCAGCAGCTCCCGCCGCTGTTGGGGTCGCATGGCCGCCCTCCCGGGACACCAGGAGCGCAACGTCCTCGGTCGGCGTGTCCGAGCCGCGGCGGCAGCCTGCAGGACGGTCGGCCGGTACCGTGCGAGCAGGCCCACCGCAGTCACGGAGGTCGAGATGGCGACGAGGACAACCATCGCGCTCGAGGACGACATCAACGGCGGTCCCGCGGAGGAGACTCTGCAGTTCCGCCTCGGCACCGCGGAATATGAGATTGACCTGAATGCCAAGAACGCCCGCAGGTTCCGCGCCCAAATGGCCCCGTTTATCGACCACGCCCGCAAAGCAGGCCGCAGACAGCGCCGGCCGGCACGTCCTGCCTCGGCCCGTGAGCACAGTGCCGACATCCGGGCCTGGGCGAGAGCGCAAGACATCCCGGTTAGCGACCGTGGGCGTATCCCGGCCAGCGTCATTGAACAGTACGAAACACGTACTACCGAGCGCTGACTGTTACCGATGCCAACGTGACCACAGCTGCAGGCTGCGCTTGGCGGGCCCGCAATTCGGCCCGGGCATCCTTGGCTGGCCAGGGCGCCACGCAGCCTGTGTTCGTCGCCAGCCTCCCGGAAGGTTGCGGCGGCCTGCTCATAGGCGTTGATCGCGGCGGCGTGCCTCGCGCAGGACGTTGCCAAGGTTGCTCAGGGCGGCGGCCTCGTTGCGCTGGTCGCCAAAGTGGCGTTCTCACGGAGACCCCGCCGGCGGAGCCTCTGGCGCGCCGGTTGGCCGCCCTTCTCCTGACCAGCATCGATGTCGTGGGCGCGCTCGATCATCTCGGCCTGCTCGAACTGAACAGCCCGGATGCCGGGCATGAGCTCTCCGACGGCGAAGATGCGTACCCGAGGGCGGACTAAGCTGGGCCTTGCCGCATTTGGCGCCCTCACTGCGGGCAGCGCACTCGCCGCTCTGCTGCTCGGCATACTCCTGGCCGGCTAGGGCGTGTCTCATAGATCTTCGGTTCTGGTTCGTGTAGATCACCAGGGGTGGATGATCGCCTGGGTCGGCACGAGCTGACGGATGATGAGTGGCGGCGGCTGGCGCCGCTGATGCCCGCGAACCCGCGGCAGGGACACCGGTGGAATGATCATCGGACTGTGCTCGACGGGATCTTGTTCCGGACGCGGGCCGGGTGCCCGTGGCGGGACCTGCCGGAGCGGTACGGGAACTGGAAGACGGTCTATGGCCGGCATCGGCGCTGGTCGGGGGACGGCACCTGGGAGAAGGTCCTGGCGGCTTTGCGGGCGGGATGCGATGAGGCGGAGCGGTCGGCGTGGACGGTGGCGGCCGATGCCACGGTTGTCCGGGCGCATCAGCACGCCGCGGGGGCGCGGCATGCGCCGCCGAAGGACATCGGCCCGGAGCGGCTGGCGCCGGCGGTGCTGAGCGCCCCGGCCCGCATCAGGGGCACCATCGAATGACAAGAATCCGGCGGCCGGCAGGGACCGCGAGGCGCTGGGCCGGTCCCGGGGCGGGCTGACCGCCAAGGTGCACCTGCTCGCCGATTCGCGGTGCCGGCCGCTGGCCCGGGTGACCAGTGCCGGGCAGCGCCACGATTCGCTGGCCTTCCTCCCCCTGATGGACAGGCTGACGATCGCGCGCTCCGGTCGCGGCCGGCCGCGGACCCGGCCCGGCCAGGTGCTCGCCGACAAGGCCTACTCCACCGCCGCCATCCGAGCTCACCTGCGAAGACGCGGCATCAAGGCCACCATCCCCGAGCCGGCCGACCAGGCTCGCAACCGGAGCCGGCGCGGCAGCCACGGCGGACGCCCGCCCGCCTTCGACGCCGAGGCGTACAAGCAGCGCAACACCGTCGAGCGGGCCTTCAGCAAGCTCCGCCAGCACCGCGCCGTCGCCACCCGCTACGACAAACGCGACTTCGTCTGGCGCGGAACTGTCGATGTCGCCTCAGTGAGGATCTGGCTCCGCGAACCAGTCCCATGATCTATGAGACACGCCCTAAAACGCCGGGTCAATCGCCGCCGGGCAGCCGCCACCGACATACCCGGACCCTAAAATCAGGACCCACAACGCCCTTCCACCGTCGCCTCACGCCACCGACCCGACCCCGTGAATGATCCGGGCTAGCTGGCCGCGGCGGCAATTCGTCGGCTCTTCCGCGGTCGGCCGAAATACTGCGTCGGGTCAGTGCGATGCTGCTCGATGAACTCCAGTAGGCGGGGGAAAATGTCGCGGTCGACCCGGTTGCCCATGAAAGGGTCCTGGTGACCGTAGCCAGGGAAAACATGCAATTCGTGACGCCCAGGCGCGATCTTCTCGAGCTGCTCATGGCAAACGACGTTTGAGTTGGTGAAGACGTGGTTCTCCGAGCCGGTGACGAACAGCACCGGGGTTTCGATCTCCTTGGCATATGCGAAACAGTCCTCCGGCAGCGCGGCGTAGGCCGGGTCCTTGCTGAATTTGACGGCTTTCCCAGCCATGACCTGCTTGAACACATGGCGGTAATAATGCATGCTGGTTGCCCCGTACAGGTCACCGCCGCGGCGGTGGGTGACATCAGCTATGTTCTTGTGGCCATACAGTGCCGGCCACCCGGTCCCACAAGCCGTCGATCAGCGCATCAATCGACAAGAAACGGCCAGGTCGGGTCGCCAGGAGCGCGAGCAGGCGACGCGGGATCGGCCCGGCGACATCGACCTGCCGTCCCTCGGCGCGCACCTCAAACAGCCCGAGCACCCCCACCCGCACATCACGAATGTACGCCTGCGCGGGCCGCAAGGCCCGAATCGCCGAAGTTTCCGGGTTGCAGCCGATCTGCAGCGTGCTGCAAGGGGGCGGGCCGATCGTGAATACATCTAAGGCACCCACACCCGACGGTGCCCAAACGGCTCCGGGAGGATAGTCATGTCGGAACAGCCGACTACCCAGGACGTGCAGGCCCAGAACATCGCGCTCTACCGCCAGTTCGCCGACGGCGTGGGCACCGGGCGCCTCGAGGTCATCGACGAGGTGCTGGCGGCCGATATCCAGCTCCCGACCATCGCGGACCTAGTTGAGCCAACTCCGGCCGGCCTCAAGCAGGTGAACCAGCAATTTCGCGCCTCCTTTCCCGACCTGCACGGCACGATCGAGCAGATCTTTGCCTTCGGCGACTGGGTCGCCGCGCGCGTGAGGTGGACAGGGACCAACACCGGCGAGTTCAGGGCAAGCCGCCGACCGGCAAGACGATCTCGATCAGCGAGCTCCAGATCGTCCGCTGCGAGGACGGCCGCATCGTGGACCTGCGGCAGGTTGCCGACCTGGCGAGCCTGATGGCACAGCTGGAAGGCGACCAGGGATGAAGGCCGCGGGCCTGCACCGCTACCGCGAGCCGTTCAGGCTGGAGGACGTCGACGAGCCCTGCCTCAGCGAGCCGCATGACATCATCGTGCGGGTGGCCGCCGCCGGCTTGTGCCGGACCGACATCCACATCATCGACGGGATGCTCGAGCCCTTCGGCGTGCGTCTTCCCACACGCCGGGCCATGAGACCGCGGGCTGGGTCGAGACGGCCGGGTCGGAAGTCTGCGCGGTGCGCCCCGGTGATGCGGTGCTGGTGAACCCCAATGACAGCTGCGGCCTATGCCATCCTTGCCGCCTCGGGCTCGACACCTACTGCGAGTCGGTGCGGATGCCGGGCTTCACCGCCGACGGTGGCTTCGCCCAATACCTGCGGACCAGCGAGCGGGGGATCGTGCGCCTCCCGGCCTGCTTATCGCCCGTTGACGTGGTGCCGCACGCAGACGCGGGCCTGGCGGCCTATCGCGCCGTGAAGAAAGCGGCAGGCACGCTGGGCGTCGGCGACTCGGTGGTAGTACTCGGCGCGGGCGGACTGGGGCACATCGCTATCCAGCTGCTCAAGCACCTCACCCCGGCCGACGTCATTGCCGTCGACGTCTCGAAGGAAGCCCTCAAGATAGCCCATGAGCTGGGCGCCGACCACACCGTCACAAGCGGCGCGGCCGTGGCCGATTCCGTCCGCGAGATCGGCGACGGCGGCGTGCGCGCAGTCATCGACTTTGTCGGCGAGGGCGACACGCCCCGGCAGGCGATCGACATGCTGCGCCGCGGCGGCAGCTACTACCTAGTCGGCTACGGCGGTCAGATCAACGTCCTCACCACCACGATCGTCGCGAACGAGCTCAGCATCGTCGGCAACCTCGTAGGCACACACTGCAGGAGCTGGTCTGGCTGGCCGCCATAGGCAAGGTAAAGCTGCGCACCCGCCGGTACCCGCTCAGCGACATCAACAAGGCCGTCGACGACCTGCGCAGCGGACGCCTGATCGGGCGCGCCGTCGTAATACCCGACTGACCGGCGCAGAGACACGCATAGAACCACCCGCCATGCCGGACCGAGAGCCAGCGCGCAGAACGCCCGGTCCGGCGCGGCGCGGATTGCCACGCCGACCGAGCGTCTGCGGATACAGATCAGGCGGATCCGGCGCGCGGTTATCAAGACCCGCAGGGTTTGCAATTCCGACCACGGCCGACCAGACAGGCGGCGAGGCCGCATGGCGCTTATCCAGCCATAGGGTTGACGGGCGTGAACGTTGCAGCAAGTACTGCTGAGGCGCGCGTTAACAGAGGTAACGGCGTGGTATTCCCGGTACTTTACTTAAGACAAAAATCAATCTTTTGGGCCAGTGGCCCACGCCGGCGGCCTACGCCGACCGGAGGGCTTCAGGAGACGTGCCTCCCGCGAGTGCACGGGTCTTCGAGGCACCCCTGGGCGCAGTCCGCTCGGCACCTCATCCTCGCACAGCCTCAGGGCGCGGGCGCTGCTCCCGGAGGCGAGCGGAGAACGCATTCGTCACCTGCCGACGACCACCGTGAACTCCTGACCTCCCGGATCCCTTCGATCTGACCGCCGAGCTGCATCTGAAATTTGACGCCGTTGCCGTTGCTTACCGCAAGGCGATGCGAGCCAGCGGACTGGCTTCAGGCACCCCGGTCGGAATCGAAACCGACGCCGACAGCTGACCGCCGCTAGCCATTCAGGGCGCTGCTGGCGCGGTAGCTCAAGCAATTCGGCTGCCCAACGAACTGAACTGGAATATCGAGTTAGGGAAGAGACGCTCCGCCGGCTTGCAGACTAGCGTAGAAATTTTCGAGCATTTCAAAGGCCAGGTGTGTCGCCAAAGGATGACCGCAGTGCTGGTGCGGGTCGTAGTCCCGGCGGACGAGGCAAGCTGGCGTTCCTGCCAGCTGCCGGGCAATGGTTCAAGCGTCAAGTCGGCCGAGTTCGGCTCGTTCTGGATTCAGGACGCAGATGAGGGCACCCGGGCCGGTCGGGCAAAGCCAAGACAATGCCCGACGCCCCGCCTGTAACGCCGATGACGTGGCGGATATGTCGCGACGGCGGTCAGCCTGGGCAGTCACCGGGGTCGGGCCGGTCAATGCGGGTGGGGCCACCGTGCGGCACGTTGAAGAATGTGACCCCCACGTGAGCGCCCGCGGTGCCGGCGACGGTGTTCTCCTCGTCATTGGGTTGTTCGAGGAAGACCTGCCCGGCGGTGAATGTGTGGATGCTGCATTTGCCGCCGCCAACCGGCTCGCTGAAGACAGTGAGCTCACCAGAGTCGATGACCAGCACTGCCGTGCCAGGGTGGGAGTGCCAGCCCGAGAATCCGCCGGGCCGGAATGGCCCGTTCGCGGCTGATTTCACCGTGGGCGGTGGCGGGGGTGTGCACCACACATGAGCACCCACGCAACAGCCCAATGAATCCGCCACCATGGGTCCTGACGGGGTCACAACTTGTCCAGGCTGCGCCGCGCGATGTCCGCCATGGCAAACCTCCGCTCCGACCGAGTACGGGCATGGTCGCTCGCATACCCCGTTGAAGCTCAGAATGGGCAGTTACCCGGATCCGGCCTGTCCTGCCGTCTCTCCGCACCGGCGGGGATGAACTGCACCGCGATCGTCTTCGCCTCGGCGCCGCTCTCGTCTCGGATGATGTGGACGTGGCCGCCGCCTGGATCGATGAAGGCGTTGTTGGGCGTGTTCGCCGTGAACACGTGCGGCGTGCAGGCCGGGTCGTCGCCGTCGTAGACCGTCACGCT
>Ga0207646_10005624_pt1 | contig 13165 bp, 14 predicted proteins | sample KBSK5502metaG_FD_184343 | JGI IMG/M metagenome (GOLD analysis project Ga0207646, IMG submission 184343) | Corn, switchgrass and miscanthus rhizosphere microbial communities from Kellogg Biological Station, Michigan, USA - KBS K5-50-2 metaG... | ecosystem: Host-associated > Plants > Roots >...
AAGTCGGATGGGGCCTCACTTCAGGATGAGATGGCCTGTCCGGACTGCCCAATGACGAAAAAACCGGCTTGAAGTGGGTTCGCAGGGGGTTGATTGATTTATCCACCATGTCCTATGGCTGTACCACCCATATCTTTTCCACATTGCTCTTTGCCCTCTTACTTTAGAACGGATATCCCAAGTAGCCAGTACAGGCTGATGACGTACAGGTGTGGCAGGCGAGCTAAATGCTTCCAAGTAAAATATGCGGAGATGTGATACATTGAGGGAGAGAGAAGTGGAAGATCGAAGAAAGGAAGAACTGATGACCACTCCCATAACCCTCCCTCCATTGGATGAGCCGACACTGACTGAGTTGCGCCGTCGCTACGATGAAGCCGTCGATGCCGAAAAGCGCACGCGCTACCAGATGCTCTTGCTCTCATTGCGAGGCCAGACCTCAAGCCAGATCGCCCAAATCGTGTTGCGCAGCCAGGACACGGTCGTGCGTGTCCTCAAACGATTCGTCGCAGACGGATTGGATGCCGTCCCCTGGCGTACCCCTCCTGGCCGAGAGCGAAGGGTCACAGCGGCCTGGGAAGCCGAACTGCTCCGAGTGATCGAGTTGGATCCCCACGAAGTCGGACAGGACACGGCCAACTGGACCACCGAGCGACTCGCCGAATACTTAGGTCAGCACACGGGCGTTCAGGTGACTGAGGAGACGGTGCGCGTGTACTTACATGTCCATGACTACGTCTGCAAGCGCCCCACCTGGACGCTTCGACGCAAGGCCGAGGAGAAGGCCGATTACGTGGGAAAAGCCTGCGGGTAGAGGTGCTATTAGCCGGTGCCACAGCACCCGCACCTCTACCTGTTCATGACTTGGTCGAGGCTGATCTGTGGGATCAGCTGCCCGCCAACCTGACAGAGTTGCTGGCACTCCTGCCACGCGCTGACCTGTACCTGCAAGATGAGATGCAGGTGGCCTTTCACCCGACACTGACGCGCGTGTGGTCTCGGAAAGGACGGCGCGGGCAACGTTTGGTCGAAGCGCCTGGGGACAATCGGAAGGTTTACGGCTTTGGCCTGGTGGACTGGCGCGAGGGTTGGTTCGATGGCCGGGTCGCTCCCGGACGCACAGCTGACGTGTTCTGCGAGCAAGTGCGTGCTGCTGTGACTCGCTCAAAGCAGCGTGGACGAGTTGCCATCGTGATTGCCGACAATCTCAGGACCCACACTGCCGCTGGCTCTCTGCTCGTGCGCAATATGCTCACTGAATTGCAAGAGCATCTGCACCTGGTGTATACGCCTGCCTATGATCCTGACGCCAACCGCATTGAATGGCTCTGGCGCATCTCGCGACGGATCGTGACCCATAATCATCATCGCGACGCGTTCGAGCTTCTGCTCGCAGATGTGGAGAAGCATTTCCAGGCACTCGCTCAGGCCCCAACTGAGATCCTACGTCATATCGGCAGTCCCTTTGCCCCTGAGAAGGATCAAGGCGCTCCTCTGTCACTCGCTCAGGCCGCCTAAAAGACCTTGCAAAAAACGAGGGGGGACTTCCTCCATCGCCAGATTGAAACGAGAGGCTATCTCCTGCCACACGACTCCCAGCGTGGCAGTGCTCGGGCTCAGGCGCTTGAATGCGTATGGACATTGCTCACCACCTGGAAGACCGGAAAGGCCGCGGCCACCTTTTCGAATTCCGCCAGTGGGGCATCCTTGTTCACGGGCATATGGGGCCGCGCTCCTGGTGCCCGCTGCAGGTAAGCCTTCAAGATGGGGGCGCGCTGCTCGGTGGGAACCTCTTCCAGGTGGACCTCCTCACGCCTGCCGCTGTGGAGCACCGCTCTTCCACTGGCAGCCCGCACGTTCTGGACCCAATTTATATTCTCTCCAAGCATTGACACCAGGTACCTCTCTCCATCGACGACAGCCACTACTACCGGCAGCGAGACTGTCCGCCCGGATTTTCGTCCGGTCACTTCCAGTGTGACCACATAGTTGGAGGAGATGCCCCAGGAGGCTATCGTGGCCCACACCCTATTGGCTATCTTCGCGATCCAGTTGGGGTGCTGCTCAGGATACAACCATCTCTTGCTACGGTACAACCATGTATTTAAGTCGCTACGAGTCATCTCGGTCTCAGTCCTTTCTCTTTCCAAGAGTTTGATCGGGGTTTCAGGACCCACGCCCATTGCAGAATAGCTCCTCAAAGAAACCGTACCTCATGCCCGTCACATCTGCATCACGAAGTTCAGCTCTGGTATCTCAAACTCAACACAAGCTGTTGCTTGTGGTCACCGACTGTATGCAGGCAACCCTCGTGTAGCGAAGCGTAAGACGATGCGGGCAACAAAGCGTCGCCCAGACGCGAAAACGGTTGGCTTTCGGTAGGAAATAGTTGCCGCGGGAGAGAACGGTGCGACCTTACTCATATCTGGCTTTAAATGCTCTCGCCGCATAATCATCCTGGAAGCATTTAGTCAGGTATGCCATTGCCAAATTCGTAAGGGAAAAAGAGCATGAGTACGATTCTTACCTTGCTTGCCTCCTCGTTGGAGCAAGGGCTGTGATTGCCACCGGGACACGCATGAGCCTTACGTCTAGTGGCAGGACGTGCTGGAAGCCCATCCGTGCGTGGCTCAAGGGGCACAAGCCTTTCCATCAGAAGCGCAGATTCCCTTCGGACGTTCCGCTCCATTGTACATGGTCGATTCCATAAGCGCCGGCACCCGCTCTGCCTGGATTGGCCTGGGCGTCATCGCCTGCATTGTCCTGCTGGCGATCCTGGTCATCGCTGGCCTCAGTAACATGGTTCTGTAGCGAATCGAATACGACGAGCGATCTGCCAGTACTGCCTGGCAAGTCTTTTCAGGAGTAGTGTCGCTGCTTCATCACCTGAGCAACCAAAAGGAGGGTGCCACATGGCGAAACGCAGCCGTTTCTTTGGGGTGAACGTCGTCCTCCTGCTCCTGTGGAGTGTGTCCATGAAGGCCTGTGGAGGGAGCGCGCCCACCCCCACCTTCCCGCCCCAGTCCACTGTAACGTATCAGCCAACATCTGAGGTCTCTCCATCCACGCAGCCGTCGCCCACGCCTACATCGACAGAAACGCTAACACCGACTCCCACGCCGACAGATACACCCATGTCGACTCCGGCGTCAACCGATCCACCAACACCCGTGTTCACAGATACGCCGACACCCACTGCTGTTCTATCTTCGATCGCCTCGCCGGCACAACGGAGCTACCGGGGTAATAGCCACATGGCGAATCTCCATTTTAATCGATGGAATCTGTACAACTATCCTGGTGATCAGGTATACTTCAGGAGGATGCTGCTGTTGGCTCCTTCCTTCAAAGAGAACTGGAGGGATAGCGATGGCTCATGGTGAGAATACGCACTTCTCTGAAGAGATATGGAAAGTGCCCATCACCTTCACACCGCTACTTGGACGTGAACGAGAGGTCGTAGCCATCAAGACGTTCCTCACAGAGACCGAGACGCGCCTGCTGACCCTGCTCGGTGCGCCCGGTATTGGCAAAACCCGTTTGAGCCTGGAGGTGGCGCAGTTGCTGCGTTCCTCGTTCGCGGATGGCGTCTGCTTCGTTGAGCTGGCAGCGCTGCGCGATCCTGGCCTGGTGGTTCCCACCCTCGCCAGGGAGCTGGGGATCAGAGAGGACGGGCCGCAGCCCCTTGCTGAACACCTGAAAGGGACGTTGAGCGATAAGCACCTGCTCCTGCTGCTCGACAACTTCGAGCACCTGCTGGCGGCCGCCTCCGAGGTGGAAGCGCTGCTGGCAGCGTGTCCCTCCCTGAAGATCGTCGTCACTAGCCGCAGCGCCTTACGGGTGCAGGCCGAATATTTGTTCCCGGTCGCCCCACTCGCGCTGCCGGATCTCTCCCGGCCTCCCGAACTGGAGACTCTGACCCGCACGGCTTCGGTCGCTCTCTTCGTGCAGCGGGCACAGGCGATCCGGCCAGACTTCCAGCTCACCTCGGCCAACGCGCGTGCCCTTGCCGAAATCTGCGTGCGCCTGGACGGACTGCCACTGGCCATCGAGCTAGCGGCCGCCCGCGTGGGCGTCATGTCTCCGCAGGACCTGCTCGCCCGGCTCTCCTCGCGGCTCGGCCTGCTCACCCGTGGGGCCTGGAGCCTGCCGGAGCGCCACCAGACGCTGCGCAAGGCCATCGGGTGGAGCTACGATCTCCTGTCTTCAGAAGAACAGCGGCTCTTCCGCTGCCTGTCGGTCTTCGTCGGTGGCTGCCAACTTGCGGCAGTCGAGGCGATATGGGCTGCTCTAGGTGAGGACCATGCAGCGGGACAGGTCCTGGATGGGGTGGCCTCTCTCATCGACAAGAGCTTGCTGCACCTCACGGAGCACGAGGGGCAGGAGCCGCGCTTCGTGATGTTGGAGACGATCCGCGAGTACGCGCAGGAATGCCTGGAGCACTGTGGAGAAGCCGAACAGGTTCGCCGGGCACACGCGGACTACTATGTCACCTTGATGGAAGAGGCGGAACGCCAACTGCACGCGGCAGAACAGTTGCACTGGGTCCGTCGCTTGAGAGCTGAGATGGATAACCTACGCGCCGTCTTGCGGTGGTCGATCGAAACTGGGGAGGTGGAGGTCGCTTCACGGTTGAGTGGAGCCATGTGGTATTACTGGTTGACAGGAGGGCATGTCCATGAAGGATGGCGCTGGATGGAGCAGATCTTCCCCCTGTGCGCAACAGGAGCAGCCAGCGTGCGGGCGAAGGCGCTCCACAGTAGAGCAGCCCTGGCCTTCTACCTCGGGAGATATAAGCAAGCCACCGCCTTTGCTCAAGAGAGCTTAACGCTGTATCGAACTATGGGCGACAGCGCGAGCACAGCAGGGATACTCGTTGGCTTGGCTAACATCGCGTACCTGCAGGGACACTACGAGCAGGTCCATCCCTACTGTGAAGAGGCATTGCCGCTGCTGCGAGCGCTGGGAGATCAGTGGAACATGGCCCATGTGCTCTTTATTTTGGCGTCTGAGGCCCATGCCAATGGGGATCTCAGCAGAGCGCGCACCCTGGCTGAAGAGAGTCTGGCGCTGTTTTCCGCCTCGGGAGACCGTGTGAGTGCCAGCCATCCGTCCATACTGCTCGCTCAGTTGGCCTTCGACCGCGGTGACTACCCCGCTGCACGCAGCGAGTATGAACGCTGCCTGCTGGCGCTCAGAGAGGTAGGTGCCCAATGGTATATGGCTCCCTGCTTGCAAGGATTAGGCATGGTGGCCGCCGCCCAGGGACACCTTGAATGGGCGGCACAACTGTGGGGGGCAGCAGACGCCTTGCAGGAAACCACCTTTGATTTGGTGGCAGCCATTGTACGCCCGACCTACGAACGTGCTGTCACTCATGTCCGGGCACAACTGGGCGAAGCAGCGTTTACTTCAGCGTCGGCCAAGGGCCGGACGCTGACCCCGGAGCACGTCCTGGCTCAAGAAGGCATCCTCCCGTCACCGTCCGCCGCTCCAGAACGATCTCAGGCCCAGCCGCCTCCTGCCCCGACCGAATCACCTGGATACCCCGCCGGACTGACCGAACGCGAAGTGCAGGTGCTGCGGCTGGTGGCGCAAGGCCTCACCAATACCCAGATTGCCGAGCGGCTGATCTTGAGTCCCCATACGGTGCATGCCCATATCAGTTCGATTCATAGCAAGCTGGGGATCACCTCGCGCAGTGCAGCGACGCGGTTCGCATTGGAACACAAGCTGGTGTGAGGGCAAGGACTCTCCAGAGAAGAGGTTTCCTTTCGCCTTCAAGGGAGGGTAATCATTTTGGGCTAGCTGCTTTACCCACATGCATCCGTTCTTCCGCAAGAATTAGCCTGTTCTGGCGATGTGTTTCTCTCCTGCATCACGGTATACTTCGAGAGGAAACTGCAAGTTGAGAGTAGATCCAGTTTGCAGGACGCATGAATGCCTTCAAGACCCCAGGAGAAAGGACATGTCCAAAAATGCTTCTCTCTCCTCATTTCATAGAGAGCTCCCCTCTCATCTCTTGTATTAGCAATGACGGAAATGGAGGAACAAATGTCTTCAACTGTTATTCGTATCGGTGGCTGGCTTCTTCTGATCGGTGGCCTGCTCTCAGCAGTCCCCATTCTTCTGCCGTATCTCATTGTTGGACCCGGCGGGCCTGGAGGCGTCCCGGTCGTGCCCATCAATGTGCTCAGCATTCTTGGTGCGCTCTTGCTCATCGGTGGTCTGCCCGCCTTCTATGCCTGTCAGGCTAAACAAACCGGATGGATTGGGCTGGTAGGAGTAGTCGCCCTGGGAATGACCGAACTGCTACTGGTCGCGCTGCGCTTTTTACTCATCAGCATCGCCACCTCGGCGACAAAGGGGCTTCCCGCGTCGGTCCTCATCTCCATCCTGGCTGTGGGCATCGTGCAAACGATCAGTTTCATCTTCCTTGCCATCGCCATCATCCGCACCCGCGTCTTTCCTCTCTGGCTTGCCTGGACCCTGATCGCTTCTCTGGTCGTTGGATGGGTTGGCTTCTTCCTCCCCAACCTCGTGGGGACCGTTCTGCTTTCGATCAGCGACCTCCTCTACTACCTCTCCATTGCCTGGATTGGCTGGTTGCTCATCGCCCGGTTCGCCAACGCAGCTGCCAAACCTCCCTCATCCTCTCTGGAGAGTACGGCATAAAGAGAGAACGCTCAACGCCTTACAAAAGAGGCAAACGAGCCATGACCAGCTATCCAAGCCTGTTTAGTGAGTATTGCAGATTTATACAGAGCATTCTAGACGAGAGACGAGGTGAAGAATGAAATACGTTCGTGTCTATGCCGACCAGAATGGCGACTCGCACTTCGAAGACGTCAAAGTCGAGATGTCTCTGACCAATTTCGCCCCACCCGCCCCGCCAGTAGAGTTGTCCCCCTTGATGCCAGTCACGCAGGTTGCTTTCCTCGGCTTTTCTGCCGGATGGGATGGTCCGCCGCATCCAGTGCCACGACGACAGTTTCTCTTCATCCTGACAGGCGAGTTTGAAGGAGCGGTCAGTGATGGCAAGGTGCAGCACCTCGGCCCGGGCAGCGTCGTGCTGCTGGAGGACACGTGGGGGAAGGGACACACGGCCCGTGTCGTGGGCAATGACCCGGTACTGGTAGCTGTTGTACAACTGCCTGACTGAAACCGCCAGGAGAAAGGAGTATCTCTATGTCACCTGAAGAACTCAAAGTCAGAAGTCGTCGTGTGATTGAAGCCATGAATCAGCAAGACTTGTCCGTCTTCGATGAGTTGTATGCCCCTGATGTGGTGGTTCACAGTGCCCTTATGACCACACAGGGGCTAGAAGCCTACAAACAAGGGCTCTTGCAGAGCTTCACCGCCTTCCCCGACACCCAGATCACCATTGAAGACCAGATCGCGGAGGGGGATAAGTCCGTTATTCGCTTCACCGAGAGTGGCACCCAGCAGGGGGACCTCCTGGGCATCCCGGCGACGGGGAAGCGCTTCCAGGGGACAGGGATCGCCATCGCACGCCACGATGTTAACGGGAAGACTGTAGAAGTCTGGATCTCCTTTGACTTCCTCGGCATGATGCAACAACTTGGCGTGATCCCTACACCAGGACAAATCAGTTAGGTCCCTCTATAGCCCTTTCCATCTGCAAAGCCAGGAACTGCGTGGCGTGTGGCTGCCGAGTTCCTGGTGGAAGAGGCTTCGAAGGGCTTCACCTGCTCGCGGGAGTTTTTCTGATGGAGTACATCTAAAGAAGGAGGAGAAAAGATGACGGCCCAGAGCACGCACAACGAGTGGACTGAAGGACCATCTTCCCTCGTTACTGGCATCGTGGGTTATGAATTCGACTCGCAGATACTGGGCGATCGCCTCGCGATCACCGTGGCGACGCCCCTCTTTTATGAGACAATGACCGAACCGCTGCCGGCGCTCTACGTCCTGGAGGGCGGCGCGACGGTCATCGGCTATTCCCGCCTGCTGGGAGCACTCTCGGCAGGCCACTTTCCACAGACCCTGGTAGTGGGAGTTGGCTACATCTTGGCCCCTGGAAGCATGGCGCGGCGGAACCGGAATTTGACCCCGACAGTCGCGTCATTTCCACCATGGGTGCCAGAAGGGGCCGTCGATACCTCATTTGGTCTAGGAGGTGGGCCGCAGTTCCTCCGCAGCCTGATTGAAGAGGTGATACCCGGCATCGAGGCCCGCTACCGTGTCCATCCGACGGACCGCACCCTCATCGGGGTGTCACTGAGCGGATTATTCGGGCTCTATGTGCTCTTCCATCAGCCCGAGGCATTTGCGCGTTACCTGCTGGTCAGTCCGGCGATCTGGTGGGATAACGCCATCTGCTTCTCCTATGAACAGGCCTGGGCCGAGCAGCACACCGATCTGCCATCGCGCGTCTTTTGCGCAGTAGGCGAGCTGGAGGAGGTGCCGGACAGACAGTGGCCTCCCAACATGATGACGGAGGAGGCGATGTACCAGGCTCGCATGGTCAGCAACGTGCAGGAGCTGATAGGCCGTCTGGGCAGCCGGGGCTATGCGAGCCTCACGCTTGAGAGCGTCGTCTTTCCCGACGAGCACCACCTCACGGTCTTCCCTGCCGCCCTCTCCCGAGGGCTGCTGCGGCTCTTTACCGGAAATGATGAGCACTGAGTGAAACACTGGTGAGTGAGCGATTCTGTTCACAGGAACCAAGGAAGTGAACTGATGCAAACAACGATGACCGACAAGACCCTGCGCTTGTCCGATGGACGGCACCTGGGCTACGCGGAATACGGGGATCTCGAGGGGAGGCCGCTACTCTTCTTTCACGGCATTCCTGGGTCACGGCTCCAGTTAAAGGGATTCGATGCTCCCGCCCGGGACGCAGGTGTCCGCATGGTGGCGCCGGAACGACCGGGGCAGGGACTGTCTGATTTTCAACCAAAACGCACCATACTCGACTGGGCGCACGATGTGGAGGCCCTGGCCGACCGCCTGCACCTTGATCACTTTGCGGTGATGGGGATATCGGGCGGCGGACCATATGCCGCAGCCACGGCTTACCAGCTGCCGCAACGGGTGACGAAGTTAGCCCTGGTTTCGTCAGTATGCCCGCTCACCTTTCCAGGTGTCACCACGGGTATGCTTCCTGCCGTCCACCTGCTCTTCCGCCTGGCACGTCGCGCCCCCTGGGCTGTCAACGTGATGATGCGGAGTATGGCTCGCAGCAGGAACGATCCAGAGCGAGCCCGAAAGCGCGCCCTGAGCAACCGCCACCTGCCCTCGGCTGACATCGCCGTGCTTGAGAATGATGAGTTCTCGAAGATGCTTTTCGCCGGTTCACAAGAAGCCTTTCGCCATGGCACCCGTGGAGCGGCCTGGGATTTTGTCCTCTGCGCACGCCCCTGGGGCTTCCGACTCGAAGACATCCAGGTGCCCACCTTGCTCTGGCATGGCGAGGCCGATGTCAACGCTCCTGTGTCGATGGGGCGTGCCATCGCTGGCGCCATCCCCAACTGCCAGGCGACCTTCATGCCAGGAGAGGGGCACCTGTCCCTGGCCAGGAAGCACATGGATGAGATCCTGCGGAGTATCTTCTCCAAAGAGACATCCGTCTCGTGAAAGAACAGGAGGACATTTATATGCAACAACCACCTGCCGATCCCGCCTCCCGGAACGAACACAGCCACCCCCTCCAGCAGCAGCGCCCTGCCGTTGGACAGATGGTGAACCTGATGTACTTTGGGATGCTCACCTTTCACGCCATTCGCGTGGCCGCCACCTACAACCTGGCTGGCATCATTGAAGCGCATGGTCCCCTCAGCGTGGCCGAATTGGCCGAACAGACCCGAACCCATGCCTTCTCACTCTTCCGCCTGCTGCGCGCGCTCGCAAGTATCGGATCTTCCAGGCGGTCAATCCAGAAGAAGCGGACGCTCTCCAGGTCCGCTTCGCCCAGACCGAGCTCTCCCGTCTGCTTGTCCCCCATCTGCCAGAATCCATGTGCGACTTTGCTCGCATGCTCAATGCTGACTGGCACCAGGGGTCCTGGAGCGTTTTTGCGCGCAGTATCGCGACGGGGGAGCCGGGCATGCAGCTTCATAGCGGCAAGGATCTCTGGGAGTACCTGCGGGAGCATCCAACCGAGCAGGATCTCTTCCAGCGCGTGATGACCTGGATCAATCAGCAAGTCGAGGCGGCCATTCTCCAGTCCTACGATTTCTCACCGTTCGAGCACGTGGTGGATGTGGCCGGGGGACAGGGCACCCTGCTCCTGAGCATCCTGCGCACCTATCCGCACCTGGCCGGCACGCTGTTCGATCAAGCCGAGGTGATCGAGCTGGCCCGCCCGCTCTTCTTCCAGGACCCAGATCTCGGCATGCGCTGCCAGCTGGTCTCCGGCAACTTCTTTCAGGCCGAGGCGCTGCCAGCCGGTGGCGACTGCTACTGCCTGCGGCAGATCCTGCACGATTGGAACGATGAACATTGCCTGCAGATTCTGCGCACTATCCGCCAGGCCATCCATCCCGAAGGGCATCTGCTGATCTTCGAGCGGGTGATTCAGCCAGGCCCAAACGCTGTTGTTAACACGTTCTTCGACCTGCAGATGCTAGCGCTGCTGGAAGGGCGAGAGCGGACGCCACACGAGTATGAGCAACTCTTGCACGCCTCCGGGTTCCGCCTCGCGGGGGTCAGATCAACCCCTTCCACTTTCAGTATTGTGGAAGGCGTACCTCTGTGAGAAGGAGCGGTTCGATGTCCTTGACCGAAGAAAGTACCGCAGTTGCTCTGCGCTGGGGCGAAGTGTGGCAACAGGGCACCCTCGACGATCTGGATGCCATCTTCGCTTCCGATGTGGTGGACCACGCTCCCTCCGGGGAAGGGATACCAGGGCTGGAGGCCTTGAAAGCCCGCTTTCGTCTGCTCAAGGCAGCCTTCCCTGACCTGGCGGTTGCCTATCAGCATCTCATCGCCCAAGGTGAGCATGTCGTGCTGCACTGGCTGGTGAGTGGGACACACCAGGGAGCATATCTGGGTTATCCAGCAACGCACCAGCGGGTTTCCTGGCACGGCACCACCATCTTGCGCGTGGCACAGGGTAAGATTAGCGAGCGCTGGACCTATCAGGATTCCGACGGCCTCATCAAGCAACTCCGTGGGGACGCCACGAAGGCCTCTTGACCCCCTGCAGGCAGCGCTGCGGCATGTGACGGCCAGCAGGAACACGAGGAGGTTGGGAATGAAGTGCACCACCAGGAAAACGGAATGGGTACACGTCTCAACTTGAGGAGTCGGAGCGCTTCGATCAGGTGCTCCTAGTGTTAAGCGATAATTAGGAAGGCCCATCCCCAAAATAAGTGAGCCTGCTTGCTGTAAAGGGACCGTGCAATGTGATAGAATTTCATCACTATGATTGATACGACGTGGTAAGGAGGGGTAGGTTGATGGGCTCTCAAGAGCTGCTTTCCTCAGTGTTCCACTTTCCCGCTGGAATCACCATTGATTCCATTGATCCAGGCGCCAACGAACTCGTGATTGGTATCGCATGCGACGCTCCCAGCATGCCCTGTTCGCAGTGCCATCAGCCGTCTTTTCGCATTCACGGACACTACCAACGAACGGTCGCCGATCTGCCGTGTGCAGGTCGCACCGTGCTCCTGGCGCTCACGGTACGCAAATTCGTCTGTAGTACGCCCGGCTGTTCGCGCCGGATTTTCACCGAACGCCTCCCGGGGCTGGTGCAGTCCTATGCGCGGATGACAACCCGGCTGATCGCGCTTGTGCAAGCTCTCGGGGTGGGGGCCGGTGGGCAACTGGGCACGCGACTCGCCGACCGATCCGCTATCGCCACCACCCCGCCCACCCTGTTACGCCATCTGATGCAGCTTCCTCCTCCGGTGGCAAGAGCGGTGCGCGTGCTGGGCGTGGATGATTGGAGCTGGAAGAAGCGCCATCGGTATGGGACGCTCTTGGTCGAGTAAGATAATACCAGTGAAATTCCTTGTGGCAGATATCCAGGAAAGTAGGATAGGCGGCTGGCGAGGTACCGCTCTCGCAGCCCTTTTCCATCCGCCCTCCTCAGAACCGACCGTACGAGTTTCCAGGTAATCGGCTCGCCAGTTCCCGCTTCTCTCCCTTTGGCCTCTCCGCATTTCGCGTAGCCGCATCAGGTTCAAGCGGTTCCCCTGTCACCCTTGGCCCTACGACTGGCTTTCCCAGTCCTCCTGGCAGGTCGTTACTCCTGCGACTACTATGGTGACTCCGTCCCCATGAGGCTCGCGCCTGGTAGGGGATCCCGTGTTCCGTCACGAGAAGACGTACGAGCGCAACGTAGGTGCCTTATACATCACCTTCATGAGACCTCATTGGTCCCCATCCTTTCGCTGAGGGTACTCAGGACGGCTACTTTGTCCCGAGTAGCGAAAGGCTCTGGCCTCAAGCGTTCTGCCAGAGGATGTGTACTTCCATCATCGGTGATTGAGGTTCGGGCAATCCTGCTCTCACCTTATTGCGCGGAACTCGCGAGTCTCAAGCTACAACGCTTTCGCTTTTCACTCGCTTTCACGGCATGCTGTGGTTCCCTTTTCCTTTCGGAGCCAGGTCAGCCGGTGTTCCTAAAACCTCCCTCAAGTTCTAGCCGACTGCGTCGGCGATCTCATCGTGCGTGACACGGCGCACGTAGCCATTTCAGGTATTTTTCCCGCCTCTGTTTACAACATTGGGTTTGAGATCGTTCAACAAGCAGAGCAATACGTGGAAATATGGAGGATGTATGACAAAGATCCAACGAATCAAAGGCCAGCCAGGTACCCGTTACGAAGTTCTGTTCGTTGAGGAGTCAGGTCGCCTCATTGTCGCTCTGACGGAGTGGTATCGGCTCCGATAAATTAGTACTAGCAGCTTGTCGGAGAGAACGAAGCAGGGATCTCGCCAGAGGCTAGGCCAGCTCACATGTCATTCACAGCACGAGTAGGGGCAAGAGAATGGAAGGCGATCACAGGCAGAACAGTGTCGGTGATGATGCGCCCAGTGGTCGTAAGTATGCCGTCGCTCACAGGTTAGGCCCAGAAGACGGTATGGAAGCGCTTCAGATTGAAAGCCAAACAGACCAGACACCACTCGCCAGCCGCCGCCAGTTCCCCGCGCAAAGAGAATTGGCGGAAGCCGATCACCTCCTTGATGATGC
>Ga0207646_10005625_pt1 | contig 13161 bp, 12 predicted proteins | sample KBSK5502metaG_FD_184343 | JGI IMG/M metagenome (GOLD analysis project Ga0207646, IMG submission 184343) | Corn, switchgrass and miscanthus rhizosphere microbial communities from Kellogg Biological Station, Michigan, USA - KBS K5-50-2 metaG... | ecosystem: Host-associated > Plants > Roots >...
GGCAAGCGTCGTGCGCCTGACACTCGACCCTGCCGCGGGTGGCACCGCGACCAGCGGCTTCACTTGCACCGAGGTGGATGCGTGGGTCGCCTATGACCTCGCGCCGTACGCGAGCGTGGAAGTGGGCTTCATCCGGCGCACCGCGGACCCGGAGTTCGACGCGCAGTCGGTGGGAGCGGTCCGCATCGGAGCGCGCTCGTTCTACGAGATCGGGCCGGGAGCCACCGTGCTGTTCCGCGCCAACTATCTCGCGGCGCCGAAGTTCTCGGGCGGCGGCCATGCGGGGTTTTCGGTCGACCTGGGGCTCGGCGTCGACGTCCGCCTGGCGGGGCGGCTGCACAGCACGGCGGCCTACGCGTTCCAGCGGATCAATCGGAAGACGAACCCCGGTGGCACCGGCGAGATCGACGCGCCGATTCAGGGGACGGTGGCGCGGGTGGGATTGGCAGTGGGGTTCTAGCCCACTGACCTCGGGCGGAACCCTTTCACAGCGACAACCCCCAGCCAAACGAACAGCGCCAGGACGAGGAGCTGTGTGAGGGCGAAGGGCGGCTCGGACTGGGTCGGGGCCGCGACGAACAAGACCGGAATCCGCTTGAACAGCTGCGCGACCAGGACGAAGACGTTCAAGTACGTGGCGAGGACGACGCCGACCGCGTAAGTCGTGCGCCACGCTCCAGCCAGGTATTTGATGTAGTCCGCGACGATCACGGCGGCCAGCACCACCAGGGAGACGGCCCCCACGATGTGGGACGGCAGGAGCTTGACGAAGGGAAAGCCGAATCCGCTCGCGTTCGCCAGGACGGTGGTGACCAGGAAGACCGCGGCCCAGCGGTCGAGCCGGGTCCCCGTGGCGAGGGCTCCTGCCACGACGAGGCCCGCGACGATGCCCACCAGACTCAACACCGTGTGAAGGAGGGTGTACGTCGTGACGCTTAGGCCGAGGATCATGGGGCGCCCTAACGCGAGAAGGGGTCTAATGTACCCGGGGTGAGGCGATGCGCCAGGCGGAGCGACTTTCCTTGGACCACCGACCGATGGCCTGCTCGAGGACCCGCCAATCGTGCGTTCCATTGCGTTCGGCATTGATACGCGCCGACTCGAGGAGCGCTGACCGCTCCGGGCCGGGGACAGAATTGCGGTGAATAAAGTCGCGCCAAGTTCGCGCAGTATTCAGCCCGAGATCCCAGACCTCCTGATCGGGATCCTGGTGCGTTCTCCGCTGGAAGTGCTCGACGAGAATGTCGGCAGCGTGTGCAGCAGAAACGCGCTTGTCTAGCGCTTCTCTCGCCCACCCCCTCCGATCATAAAACTCTTCGAATGACGGCACTGTACAGCCGCACTCAACTGCCCACGAGCGAATTCCTATCGCCATGACATTCCAGCCACTCCCTCGATGCTGATTCGCTTGCGCGATGCCAACCAGGGACGAGACTTCCTTTGGTGAGACAGACGGGGCGTTGATCAGGCGCAGCCATTCGCGCGCGGTGTTCAAGCCCCGTTGCCAGTGGTCGCGGGCGTCTGCGGCAGCCAACGCCTCGAAGTACCCGACACACCAGTCCACGAACGGTCGTGGTGTCAGATTTGATGAGCGATCGTTCGGGGCCGGGGTCATTCAGCTAGTGTTCGGGGGTAGGCGGCCGCGTCGACGTCGCTCGCCGCCCGCACACGCTCAGCAAGCCGGTAGACGCCCAGCGCGACGAATTCGCGGTAGCCGCCCGGAGGCAGCGCCGCGAGGTGATTAGCCGCGCGCTGAACGGCCGCCGCGGCCGCCCCGACGTCCCCGACACTCGCCTGCGCGTCGCCGAGATTCAAATACAGCGACGCCAGGAACCCGGCCGCGCGCCCGCCCGGCACTGCCTCGGCGTGCCGCACGGCGAGCGCGCTCCAATGCAGGGTGTCGGCCGCGCTGGGCTGGTGACGCGCGAGGAAGTGAGCGGCGATCGCCGCGTCATAGTCGTCGTGCCGCGCGGCCCACGCGCGCTGAAATAGGTGGCGGGCCTCGGCCGGCGTGCCCTCCGCCGCGATCCCCTCGGCGCAGAGCACGACGACGGGATTCGTCGGGTCGATCATCTCAGGTGTCATCCAAGACGTGCGACAAAGTGTGTGGCGATCTACGTGAGTTCACTGCCCATCGGGTGGTTGCCACAGCTCGACTCTGTTGCCCTCTGGGTCAATCACCCAGCCGAACTTCCCGTACTCAGATTCGTCGACCTTCTCTTCGACATGCACGCCTTCCGATCGAAGCGCGGCGAGCAGCGCATGCAGGTCGGCGACGCGGTAGTTGACCATGAACGGTGCCGCGCTCGGAGCGAACTTCTTCGAGTCGGCAGGAAACAGGCTCCAGGCCGTCGTCCCAACAGCATTGGGATTGTCCGGACCATTCCAATCGAAGGCAGCGCCGCCCCATGGCTGGACATCGATTCCCAAGTGGGTCTTGTACCAGGCGCCCAAGGCCTTTGGGTCTTTGGACTTGAAGAAGATGCCACCGATACCTGTGACTCGCTTCATCAGTTCTCCGGTGCTGAAAGGGCGGCCACGCTTCTCATGCGCGGCCCCGACCGCCACGAGATCAAACCTTGCAAAGGCCTTTCGGACGCCAATCGGGCGCGGGACTAGTGGCCGGTTGCGCAGAGTCGTGAATGATCAGAACCAAAGCGCGACGCACGTCGGTTCCCGTCGCCGTAAGCTCCATCGGCGGCCCCTGCGACACGATTATGGGAGGTCCTCCAGCCCGGCCGACGAGCGTGCCTGCCGGCGTTTCGAGACAGGTCTCGCCAGCGAGCGTGTACCAGGCTTCCGGCCCGGAATGCCGGTGGACCAGGGATTTCATCCCCGGCCGAAGGACCGCTTCCATGTATTGCGCAGTGTAGGCGACGCCGAGCACGACGGGTAGAGGACCAATGGCCGCGACGTGGGTGCCCTGAGACGGTCGCCAGCGCGCATCGGCAATAGTGAGCAACCATATCGTTCCAAGGGACTCAACGACCTTGCCGTGCGGACCCGCGGCAGCCTCTGCCGCGGAGCGGGTCGCGAAAGTAGCTAGGTGCCAGAACGCATGCGCGGAATCGAGTGCGCCGATTGTCTGCGTTGCGAGGATGAAACACCCAAACTCGCGTCCGGCCCGCTCGCTAACCGGAATGCAGGCGACGCCGGTGCCGTCCGTTTGCCCGAACGCCGACGGCGGCGTCGTGAGCAAGAGGAGGGCAGGACCGGCCACGATCCAAGGGGGACAAAAACGGAGACGCATGTTGGCTCCTCTTGCCGATGCCTGGAAGTGAGGTGCCGCTGCCTAACGGATCGCGCTTAAGCTGCGGCGCGCTGAAGAAAGAGTAGTCATTCAATATCTACGCGCGCCGGCAGCTTCAAGCGCTTGTTAGGTGGCAACACACTAGCGCTCCTTTACCCGTGGATGCTGCTCAATGCGCTCCGCGAGGTTTGCGTTCCAGTCTAGAATGGCGGCCCGCAGGGCGCTCTCGACATCCTGCGACCAGACGATGCGATCCGGTTCCGCACCCCACCGCAACACGCGAGCCTCTGCCGCAACCGACACATGAAAGATGGCATTTCGAAAGTCCCGCAAATCCTCAAGGAACGGAGCCTTTAGGAGCTCGTCGACACGTGCGTCAGTGAAGTGCCACCTGCCCCAAGCCTCAATGACCGCGTACAGAAGCCCGAGGTGCACCATCATCAGATTGCCCGCTTGCAAAAGGGTGTTCTGCCGTAGTGCTCGTACATCCGCTGGAAGTCTCTCGAAGAGCCTTTGTTGCCCATATGGCTCTGGGGGAAGCCCTTCAGCAAAAGCCCGTCCCGCGTTGCGAACGGTTTCGGTCCTTAGGAGGGCAGTGCCCAGCGCATTGAGTCGATCGAGAACTCGTTGAAGCGCGGCACGTTCGGCCTGCTCCCTTTGGCGCTCCTTGTGCTCAGAAATGTGTTGCCACCTAACTCATATTGGACTGCTAGTCGTCTGTTCCATTGCTCTGTTCCCCCGCAATCTAAGACGTCGCCCCGCTAGGCATTAGGTTCGCAACCCCCTGCATTCCACCTCCATAATGTCCAGGTGCTCCATCGGACCCGGCGGGAGAAGACTGCGAAAGCGGCAGCCTAAGCCACGTCGCAGCCTAAGACGCATTAGGCTGCGAGTTCTCGTAGCCTAATTCCGCAAGTTGAACTCAGCATACTGTGAAAATTGCCACCGCGCGAAGGTCGTGGACTATCGCGTGCGTCAGCACCGGCGAGTGCTGAAGGGGCGGCTCGAGCTCGTCGATTAGCGGTCGTACCCACGACAAGCGACCGTCTGCGTGCCGTCCGGCCGGATTACGACGTTCACGTGGTCTAGGTGAAGCGCGTTGATGATCCGGGCTTGCGCCATTTCGTAGACGGGGTACCTCGTCCCGGCAGGATAGCGGTCCCAGGGCACGTCCACCATCGTCCCCATGCACGGCCATAGCGTGGATACGTAGGAAGCGTGCTCGCCGTCGGCTGACTGAGGCGGCATGTTCGAGCAGATGATGCCGCAGATGTGGCCCTCTTCGTTGAACACGGGCCCGCCACTCATTACCGGATCGAAGCGGGCGTCCGTGCGAAAGCAAGGGAACGGGTGCGTCCTGCGGTCTCGCATTTCATGATGGATTTCAAGGACCGTTCCCGTCGCCGTCGTAGCGTCCGTGTGCACCTCCCAACGATCCGGGTCCGTTTCCCGCATGCGTGATCTCGGGTAGCCAAAGGCGGCAATTTGAGAGCCCACCCGCGGTGGTAGCAGTTCAAGCTGCGGGCATGCCCACACGTGATCGGAAGGAATCGGAGCGGCCGGAAGGCGATGTCGTAGGGCTGCCCGTAGTAGACGCGGTGCACGCGGAGGGGGAGCACAGACTTCACTGGATCCGCAATGACCTGCGTGAAGACGTAGTGACCGACGCCTTCCGGCGGGAAGGCTAGGTCTTCGATAACGTGTCGCCCTGTCATCGCGAACCAGGGCGCAACGAGGCAGGCCGTCCCGGGCAGATGTCCAGCGACGCCGGGTTGAACGGCAATAAGTGGAAGCCCGACCTTAGTGACCGGACTGTCGAGGGACGTTCCACGGAAGACTGGGGGACTCTGCATCACCCTAGCCCGTGTCGACTCGGACAAATGGCACCGCCAGCGACGCCGCCCGTTTTACGGCCAAAGGTTGTCCGAGAACGGAGCCCCAGCCCGGCTAGCGAGCTCCCAGGGAAACTCTTCGGCGCCGCGGGCTTCTTGGTACTTCGACAGAAAGTCCGTTAGTGACGCCGCGTTCACGACAAACAGGGTGCGCTGGCGGGACTCCGCGATCTCGCGTAAGGTCGCGACGCGCGTTGGCCAGGCAAACCGGTGTGACAGCGCCTTTCGAAAGCGGAGGTATGGCACCTCCGTCGTCTTGGCGGTGTCGATGTCTCCCGTGGTGAGGCTCACGCTCGGGAGGTCGCAGTGGACCACATGGAGCGTCGCGGTTGTCACGACTAGGGGCGCGTACGCCAACTGATTTATGGCCCCGGTTCCGCGCTGGTGAAGCACCTCTTCGCGCGCCACGGCTTCGACGCAGTCGAGGAGCGAGCTGCCGATCCGCTCGAGCACCGGCTGGTCGTTTTCCCCTGACCCACGCACGATGCAAAAGGACGATTCAAACGTCTGGGGGAGCACCTGAACAGATCCCCAGCCGATTCGCGTGCCCTTGTATGATTGCTCAATGCGTACGTCGTCGACCCAATACAGGGGCGTGCGGCGTATGATCGCTTGACCTTCGGCGGGGACGATGAAGTACCAGTGAGCGTCCCGCGAGCGTTTGCATTCGACGACGAGCCGGCCCCTCCCGCCGTCCGCAAGGATCATGTCGGCAAAGCCCGAATGCTCGGTTTTCTCGTGGTACCACGGATGCTCGCGGGCGGCGACGGCCCAAGCGTGCCTGGTGCTGCCCGCCTTCACTTCCTCCTCAACCCGCAGTTGGAAGAGGAAGCCCGAGGCATTCAGTACGGAGACGGCGTGGTCGCGTGCTCCACGGGCCGGTGTGGACGATCGCTTCTGACCTGCCATGAGGGGACTGCTCTGCGACCTCTTGTAGTCGCTCGCCAGGGTTTCGGCACAACGAGCGGCACGACCGTCGGCTCCGGACGGCACCCCGACACCGGACAATTCGGTAACCGACTAGATGACTTCAGATTGCTACAATGCGCCAGGCGGGATTCGAACCCACGACCTTCGGCTCCGGAGGCCGACGCTCTATCCAGCTGAGCTACTGGCGCGATTGTCACAAAATATAGCGCTGCCCCGGTGTTCTGGAGAACCGAATCGCGGCTGGGCTCGTGTCTTAATAGGGAGCGCTCCCGGGCTCCATGGGACTGTGGAACCGGTTTCCTCGGAGGACTAGCTGTGCCCGCTGCTCGATCGGATTTCAATCCACCACCTCCTCACGGGATCCCGACCGGTCGAGCGGGCACGCCGGCCCTGTCCGCTACACAGGCGCTCTCGCTCCACGCGCGGCTCGTAGCGCGGGATGAGCGGGCGCTCGCGGAGCTGATCGAGGTGATTGCTCCCTGGCTGCTGGGTATGGCGCAGGCGCTCCTGAGCGATCCCGACGAGGCCGAAGAGGTGGTCCAGGAGGCGTTCACCATCGTATGGACCCGGATCGGCCAGGTGCCGGACGAGCCGCGGGGGCTGCTGGCCTGGGCGCTGCGGACCACCCGCAACCGCGCCATCGACCGCCTGCGCTCGCGCAAGCGTCGGGACCGGAAGGCCGCCCACGTCGCGGCGAACGGCATGGAGGGCGAGCCCGTTGCCGAAGCCGCGGAGCCGAACGAGGCCGGCACGCCCGGGTGGCATGTGCACCAAACGGTCCACGCGGCTCTGGAGGCGTTACCTCAGGAGCAACAGGTCGTCGTATGGCTCGCCTATTTCCAAGGGCTCACTCGGACGCAGATCGCCGACCGGCTCGGCATTCCGATCGGCACCGTCAAGACAAGGCTTCGACTCGCCTTCGATAAGCTGCGACTCGTGCTCGCACCGCTGAAGGACTGGATCGTATGACACCCCATGACTGGTATGTCGATAACCGGCTCGCGTTCGCGACGAGAATGTTGGAGAGGAAGGAGGAGTCGCTCTTCGCGAATCATCTCTCGCGTTGCGAGGAGTGTCGCACCGCCGTCGCCCAGCTCGAACGGGACCTGACGTGGCTCCCGATGGGCGCGGCACCGGTTCCCCTCCGACCCGGGCTGACCCACGACCTCATGCAGGGAGTGCTGCGTCGGGGACGGACCCGGTGGTGGCAGTGGATCACCGCGCTCGCCGCGGCAGCCGCACTCGTCGTTGCACTGGCCGTCTGGACCGAGACGCGTCGCGAGATCGGCAGCCTGCGGAGCGCGCTGGAGGCGCGCCAAGGACGGCTGCGCGCCACCGAGGACTCGCTCTCGGCGATCCTCGGCGCGGAGCGGGTGCTTCAGGAGACCGTGCGGGGCCCCGGCTACGAAGGCGGGTTCCTCCTCTTCTATGACCAGGACACCCAGCGGTGGAACGTGGTCGTCCACGATCTTCCGCCGGCGCGGGCCGGCGAGGCGTACCGGTTGTGGTTTGTCACTGACCGCGGCCTGCTCCCCGGGCCGGAGCTGCGGGCGAACGGGCAGCGGCCCACGTTCCTGACGCTCTCTGCCACTGGTCCCACGGGCGACTTCGTCGGGGCGGTGCTCACCGTCGGCCCGGCGGGTGCGCCCTCCGACCGGCCACACGGCGTCGAGCTCGCGCGCCTCAAGTTTTAGTGCCAGGGCTCCGTCGGCTGGCGGGCGCTCTCGGTCGTCTTGGGCTAACTGTTCTGCTCGCGCCAGCGTCGCTTGCCCGTGCACAACAACCGACGGCATGGACGCTCGACGATGTGCTGGGTGTCGCGTTGCGCCAGAACCCGGACGTGGTCGCGGCGCGCCTGGGAGTGGACTCCGCACGCGCCGAGCAGGCGATCGCGCGTGCGCTCCCCAATCCCAGCTACTCGGTCGTTCCGGGCACGCCATTCCAGCACGCCGTGGCTGCGACGATCGACATCGGACCCCAGCGAATCTTTCGCACGCAAGCGGCGGGACGTGGGACGGCGGCCACCCGGCTCACGTTGGCGGATGTCACGCGGCAGGTGCGCTTCCGTGTCCGCCAGGCGTTCTACGATGTCCTGTTCGCCGACTCGCTGCGCGCGATCGCGCGGGAGCGGCGCGGCATCTTCCGGAGCCTGCTCGCGGCCGATTCGGTCCGGTGGCGCAGCGGTGACGTCCCGGAGCGCAACGTCACGAAGAGCGAACTCGAGCTCGCCGGCGCCGAGGCCGAGCTCTCCCGGGCGAACGCCCAGGCACACGCCGCGCGCCTCACGCTCCAGACCCTGCTCGGCAGCCCGGCGCCCGACACAGACTTCGCGATCGCGGGGACGCTGGCCTACGAGCGCGTGGACGTTCCCCTCGAGACGCTGGGCCCCCTGGCCCAGCAGGATCGGCCCGACGTAGCGGCGGCGGAGGTGCGCATAGGGCAGAGTCGATCGCTGCGAGCGCTCGCGGTCGCCGACCTCTTCCCCGCGCCGTCGGTGAGTGTGGTTCATCAGTCGGGCGTGCCGTTCCCGAACGGCTCCACCTATGCCGTGGGGGTTTCGTTCGTGGTTCCCGTGTTTTACTGGAACGGCGGGGAGCGGGCGCGGGCGGCGGCGGGGGTGGCGTCCGCCGAGGCCATGGATCGGTCGGTCAGAACGCAGGTAGTGGCCGAGCTCGCCGGTGCGGTCGATTCGTTTCGCGTCGCGCGCGACCTCGCCGCGCGCTACCAGGGCGGTCTCGTGGCCAAGGCGACCGCCGCGCTCGAGACCGCCCGCTTCGCCTACCAGGCGGGGGCGACCTCTCAGCTCGACCTCCTCGACGCGATCCGGACCTACAGCGACACGCGTGCCAACTATTACGCCGCGCTGCGCGACTACTGGGTGAGCCTGTATGCGCTTGACCGCGCCGTCGGGACGGATCTCGCGCCATGAGGCGTCTGGTCCTGCTCGGCTTCGTCACGGGAAGCGTTACGCTCGCCGCTGTTGGATGCGGGGCTGAGGGCGCAAAGTCGGCGACCGCGCGGCCGGCTTCCCCGGACGACTTTGTGCTGCCTGAGGGAGCACGTGGAATCACGACCGCCCCGGCACGACGCACCGAGCTGGCCGACTATCTCGACATCGCGGCCCGGATCCAGGCCGACCCCACGCGTGTGGTGCGCGTCTATGCCCCCGTGAGCGGGCGCCTGCTTTCGGTCGAGGTGCGGCCGGCGGACTACGTGCAGCAGGGGCAGGTCCTCGCGACGCTCGCGAGCGCCGACGTGGCGCAGGCATGGGCGACCTACCGACAGGCGCAGGCCGACGCGCAGGTCAAGCAGCAGGCGCTCGAGCGTTCGCGCCTGCTGTATGAGAACCACGTGATCGCGCTGCGGGACTACCAGCAGGCGCAGGCCGATGCGCAGAGTGCCGCCGCGACGCTCACCGGCGCGCGCGCGCGCCTGGAACTGCTCGGCGCCGACCCCGACAGCTCCGCCGAGCGGCTTGCCGTCCGCGCGCCGCGCTCCGGCGTGGTCATCGACCTGAGCGCCGCGCCGGGAGAGTTCGCCAAATCGCTCGACAACTCCAACCCACTGTGCACGATCGCGGATCTGTCGAGCGTTTGGGCCGTCGGTGACGTGTACGAGAAAGACTTCGCCAGCCTCACGGTGGGCGATTCCGCCGAGGTCACCGTCAACGCGTATCCCGGCCTCACCAGGCACGGCCGGATCACGGCCATCGGGAGCGCGCTCGATACGACGACCCGTACCCTCAAAGTGCGAGTGGTGCTGGCGAATCCGGGCACGCGCTTGAAGCCCGACATGTTCGCGGTGATCCGCGCGGTGCGCGCGGTACGGGCGTCGGTCGTCGTGCCGGAAGCCGCTGTGGTGCGCGAGGGATCGTCCGCGTTCGTCTACGTCCAAACCTCACCGGGCCACTTCGCGCGCCGCGCCGTGACCCTCGGCCGCGAAGCGGAGCGGCACCAGCTGGAAGTCGTCTCGGGCTTGGCCCCCGGGGACACCGTCGTCGTGGACGGCGCCGAGTTGCTGCACACGTCGTGAAAGACTTCGTCCTGATGCTGCTACGCTACCGCGCGCTGGTGCTGGTGGCGCTCGCGGCCTGGTTGGCGGGAGGTCTCTACGCCTTCGTTCGGCTGGATGTGGAAGCCTACCCCGACCCGTCGCCGCCGCTCGTGGAATTCATCACGCAGAACCCCGCGTGGTCCGCCGAAGAAATGGAGCGTCAGGTCACGGTGCCGATCGAGACCGCCCTGTTCGGCATGCCCGGTCTCGAGTATACGCGATCCATCAGCCTGTTCGGTTTGAGTGACGTCAAGTTGTACTTCGCATACGGCACCGACTACTTCACGGACCGGCAAGAAGCCTTGGACCGCATGCAGTTCGTCAGCCTGCCGAACAATCTCACCCCGCAGCTCTCCCCGTGGTCGCCCATCGGAGAGATCTATCGCTACCGGCTCGACGGGCCGGGCTATTCCCTGAACGAGCTGAAGGCGGTGCAGGACTGGTACGTCCGTCGCGAGATCAAGCAGGTCCCGGGGATCATCGACGTCGTGACGTTCGGCGGCACGACGCGTCAGTACCAGGCCGACATCGATCCGCAGAAGCTGCTCGACTACCACGTGACGTTGCCACAGGTGCTCACCGCGGTCGGGGCCAGCAACGCCAACGTCGGCGGCAATTACCTGACGCTCGGGAGTCAGAGCGTGAACGTGCGCGGCGTCGGGCTGTTGCAGACGCTCGATGATATGAAGGACGTGATCGTCGCCGAGCGCAGCGGCGTGCCGGTCTTCCTGAAGGACGTTGCCGCCGTGCAGGAGGGCTTTCAGCCGCGGCTGGGCCGGGTGGGGATGGATGGAGACAGCGATGTGGTCGAAGGCATCGTTCTGCTCCAACGCGGCGAGCAGTCCCTGCCAGCCCTGCGGCTGCTCCGCCCGCACCTAGCGGCCCTCAACACCGGTAGACTGCCGCCGGGGATGCAGTTGCACACGATCTACGACCGCACCGACTTGATCCACGTGACTACCCGCACCGTCGGGCACCTCGTCCTGCTCGGGCTCGCCTTCGTCACCGGCCTGCTCCTCGTGTTCCTGGGCGATGTACGCATGTCCCTCATTACCGCGCTCACCATCCCGGTGTCGGTCCTGTTTGCCTTCGGACTGATGGTCGCGACCGGGAATTCGGCCAACCTGATATCCATCGGCGCGATCGACTTCGGCATTCTGGTGGATGCCGCGGTCGTGATCGTGGAAAACGTGCACCGCCGGCTGGCCAACCGATCGCACGAGGAGCCGGCCTTCGACGCGATCGCGCAGGCCACGGCCGAAGCGGCCAAGCCCGTGCTGTTTTCGACCATCGTGATCCTCGTCGCGTTTCTCCCTCTGTTCACAATGCGCGGAGTGCCCGGCAAGATCTTCGCGCCGATGTCCCTGACGTACGGATTCGCGTTGATCGGAGCGTTGCTGTTCGCGCTCGTGTTCGCGCCGGTGCTCGCGTCGTGGATGGGCGAGCATGCCGGGTCGCGTCCGGCAGCACCGCGGGTGGTGAACTGGTTGTCCGGGGCATATGCGCGCCTGCTGCCGGAAATCCTGCATCATCGGAGGGCCGTGCTGGGGGCCGCCGGGGGGGCGCTGGCCCTGGCGCTCCTGCTCGTAAAGCTGATGGGCGGGGAATTCATGCCCAAGCTGGAGGAAGGAAACCTGTGGGTCCGGGCCACCCTGCCCGTGGACATTGCGTTCGAGGCTTCGTCACGTCTGGCCGAGGCAGCCCGCGAGATCCTCGCCGGCTTTCCAGTTGTCACGCACGTTGTCTCGCAGATGGGCCGTCCCGACGACGGCACGGACGTGACGACGTTCAACAACATCGAGTTCTTCGTGCAGCTGAAACCCCAAGGGGAGTGGCCCCGCGGACTGACCAAGGCGAGGCTCATCCAGCAGATGGATGCGAAGCTCAGCCGGTTCCCAGGTGTGAGCTTCGCTTATTCGCAGAACATCCAGGACAATGTCGAAGAAGCGATGTCGGGCGTCAAAGGCGAGAACTCGCTGAAGTTATCGGGCGAAGACATCGACGTGCTGGCGCAGAAGGCCGCCCAGATTCGGGACATCATGGCTTCCGTGCGAGGCATCCAGGACCTCGCGGTGCTGCAGGAGACGGGCCAGCCGGAGCTGCTGGTCTCGATCGACCGCGAGGCCGGCGCACGCTACGGATTGGCGGCCGCCGATGTGGACGTGGCCGTGCAGTCCGCCGTCGGGGGTCAAGCCGCGACCCAGGTGCTCCAGGGCGACCGCCGCTTCGACTTCACGGTGCGCTACGCCGCGCCGTACCGCGCAAACCCGGAGGCGATTCGCAACATCCTGCTGCCCAGGCCGGAGGGGGGGCGTGTGCCGCTCGGCCAGGTGGCGCATGTGGAGCTGAAGCAGGGTGCCTTCATGATCTATCGCGAGAACGGCCAGCGCTATATCCCCATCAAGTTCAGCGTGCGCGGACGTGACCTCGCGACCACGATCCACGAAGCCCAGGAGCGGCTTCGCACATCGGTCCACTTGCCTGCCGGCTACTACTACGAGTGGGCCGGCGAGTACGAGAGCCTGCGGCGGGAACAACGGCGACTCGCCGTGGTGATTCCGATCAGCCTGGTCGCGATCCTCACTCTCCTCTATACGCTGTTCAATTCGTGGCGCGACGCGGTGATCGTTCTCGCGGTCCTGCCCTTTGGGGCGATCGGCGGCGTACTGTCGCTCCTCGTTACGGGAACGCCATTCAGCATTTCCGCAGCCGTGGGCTTCACCTCCGCCCTGGGTGTCGGAACGCTGGGGGGCTGCGTCTTTCTGTCGGGGATTCGGCGCGTTGAACGCTCTGCGCCTCGAGCGCTCACCCTGGAGGCAATAGAGCAGGGCGCGCTCCTCGAGCTGCGACCAATCCTGATGACGTGCCTCGCCGCGGGCCTCGGACTGCTACCCGCTGCGGTCTCGACGGGAATCGGCGCCCAAGCTCAGCAGCCGTTGGCGCGGGTCGTGGTGGGCGCGATGCTCACCACGGCGCTGGCGATCCTGGTGCTCGTGCCGATCTTCGCGAGTTTCGGATCTGCTATGAGAGCTTCTT
>Ga0207646_10005627_pt1 | contig 13160 bp, 11 predicted proteins | sample KBSK5502metaG_FD_184343 | JGI IMG/M metagenome (GOLD analysis project Ga0207646, IMG submission 184343) | Corn, switchgrass and miscanthus rhizosphere microbial communities from Kellogg Biological Station, Michigan, USA - KBS K5-50-2 metaG... | ecosystem: Host-associated > Plants > Roots >...
CGCTCGCCCGGGCTCCGATCACCACGCTCCGGACGCGGCCGAGCCCGGTGGCCACTGACACGGGGAGCGTCGCCGGCGCACCGACGACGAGGGCGGCCTCCACCTCACCTCCGCCGAGCAGCGTGGCCGCGCCCGCTTGTGGCTGATAGCTCGGGTACCCGCGGGAGAAATCCACGGCGAAAGGGAACCCGGTCTGCCACGTGAGCACGGCATCGGCACCGGAGCGGTTGCCGCCCCCCCGGAGGGTGGATAGAGCGCACCGCGTGGGGCCGTTCAAGGCCTGGGAGAGCGTGACGAGTGCCTCCGCTCGGGCCGGGTCGGCGGGAGTCAGACCCGGCTCGCCGTCGGCCACGATGACGACGTAGCGCGCGCCCGTCATCCGGTGGGCCAGCTCGATCGCGGGCCGGAAACGCGCGTCCTCACCCACCGCACGCCCTTGCACCGTCGCCCGCATCACTTCCAGGCTGTCCACCTCGTTGCTGGGTGCGATCGCCACCCGTCCGTCGGCATCGGCGGGACCGAGGTTCTCCCCCACGTCCACGGCGATGAGCGTGCGGCTCTGTCGGCCCTGGGGCGCCGCCATTCCGCGCGGCTCCACGGCGTAGCGGGAAGCGTACCGCGGATAGCGTCCGCTCGGGTCCACGGCCCAGAATACGACGAGGTCGGCGCGCTGGCGGATTTCGCCGAGGGTGGCGCCGGCGCGTCCGCGGCGCTGGGCCGCGAGCACGGCCGTCGCGGCGGTCGCCGCAAGGCTGTCGATGGCGGCGTGCAGCCGGTCCGCGATGGCGACCGCTTCCCGCTGCGTCTCGCAGGAGATGTCGCCGGCGAGATAAACCAGCGGGTGCCGCGCGCCGTTGAGAATCCTCGCGGCCTCGGTCAGCGCTTGCTCGAGCGACGCGGCGCGGCCGTTCACGCGCGTCTCTGCGGGCACGCTCCCGTCCCCGAACCAGGCCGCGCCGAGCGCGCAGGCGTTGCGGGCTTCCGCAATGTGATCCTGCTTCACGACCACCGCGATATCGTCGCAGGTACACCCGCAGCCGAGGCAGGTGGCGTTGGCGACGGTGCGATCGGTCATGCGCTCTGCGCCTCGCGGCGCTCGACGTCGCGATACAGCCGGGCGGCGCGGCGGGTGAGGGCCGCAAAGCACGCCGCGGCGTCCTGTCCGCGCGCGAAGATCGTGCAGATCGGCTCCCGCGGCGCGAAGCGAGTACCCGGCGGCGAGATATCCCGCACGTCCGGGTCCGAGAGCCAGCACCGCGTATCGCCAAGCGCGCTGGCACGTCGCGCGTACACGATCGCCTTGCCGATCGCCTCCGGCGCGTGGCGCCGGGCGGCCGCGAGGTCGAACGCCGGCAGCACCTGCCGGCAGGCCCGCGCGTGCACGTCGAACAGCGAGATCCCGTACGTCCGCTCGACCAACTCCATCGCGGCGGTGTAGCGTGGGTTCACTTCGATTGCGTAAGGGAACCCTCGCCGCGCCACGAAATCGACCCCGTTGACCCCCATCAGCCCGAACGCCCGGGTGACGCTTTCGGCGAGCAGTGTCGCCTTGTCGAGCAAGCGCTCGTCAGCGGGGAACTGCGGATCCCCGGCGGATCCGAGGATGCTGCCGCAGTAACGGAACCCATCGGCTCCGAACGCGGTCTCCCCCGAGAGAATGCGGGAGAGCCCCAGCGGCACCGCGCGGCGCCCGTCTGCCGCGAACACGAGGGAGCCGGCCACGCCGGCGATGCGCTGCTGGAGGTAGCTGCCCCGCGGCACGGGCGCGCCGCGGCGCCAAACGGCGATGCCGTCCCCGCCCCCGGAGCGCAACGGCTTCACGAGCCATCCGCTGCGCGTGCCCGGCCCTGGCCGCGTGAGGCGGACGCGTGGGCTCGGCAAACCAGCGTCGGCGACCACCCGGGCGAGGCGGCGCGGGTCGCGGGCTCGGGCCAGCACGGTGGGCGGGTTGCCCCAGAGCACCCGGTTGGCCGCGAGGGCGCGGACGGCGCTGGGGTGGTTTTCGAAGCTCGCTTCGTACACGACGGCCTCGGTGGACACGTCCCGCGCAGCCGCCGCGGCGGCGCGGGCGCTGAACCGCCCGTCGACTCTGACGACACGCACCTCGGTGGCGCAGGCCCGGAGATCGAGATCGCCAAATCCGTCGACCGCGACCACCTCGTACCCCGCACGGACGGCGGACTCCGCGATGTCGCGAGTCGACACACCGGCGAGCAGCACGCGCGTCATGACAACCCCAGCCGGCGCCGTGCCTGCTCGCGCGGCACGACGTACAGGTGATCCAATACGCTCCCCCGCGCCTCACGGATCGCCAGCCGCTCGACCAGCGCGCGATTCGCACCGCCCGCGAGCCCGTCGGCGATGAGTGCCGCTCCTTGCGCGCCTTCTTTCGCGGTATGAGCGAAGCCCTCGAGCAAGCGCGTCGGCGCGAATGCCTCGAGCCGCTCGCGGATTGCGTTCCGCAGCGGCTCGACGTGCGCGAGTCGGCCCGAGAGGACGAATGCTTTGGGCGAGGGGACTTGGGCGGCGAGCGCCACCGCCGTCTTCACGGTGCCTTCGACCAGCGCGTCGTGAGCGACCTGCTCGGCCGACGTCGTCGGATGGGCGAGTCGCTCGGGCGAGGCGGCCGTCTCGTCCCAACCGGCGATGCTGGCCGCACCGCCTCGGAACAGCAGCGCCTTGGGCACCTCGCCTGCGAGATAGGCGACTTCGCCGTCGAGTGCCCCCGCGGCGCGAAACCCGAGCGGCCCGGCCGAGCCCCCCACCCCGTCCACGATCCGGCCCGCTGCGACCGCGACGGCGGCCGTGAACGCGCCACCGAGTTCGAGCAGCACGAGCGATACGTCCGACAGGGGGGACCCGAGCCTGCGGGCCTGGTCGGACACCGCGAGCGCCACCGCACACACCTTCTCTGCCGTGCCCATGTCCACGCGGTTCACCTTGCGATGCGCGGGCACAGTGGGGAGATGCACCACGCCCGGCGTGAGCACGACCGGCAGAGCGGTGCGCGCCAGGGCGCGAACCAGGTTGCGCAGCCCGCCGATGCCCCCGGTCTCTCCCGGTGGCGCGAGGAACGCAAGGCGCAGCGCTTCCTCGGTGGCGTCCTGGACCCGGGTGATCGGCAACCCGTACCCCGACGGGCCGACGACGAGATCGAGCGGGCCCGCCGCTTCGAGCTCGGCAACGAAACGCGCCGGGTCGGCCAGCGCCTCCCCGGTGGGCCAGGAGCGGTCGAGAAACAGTCGGCCGTCGTCGAGCCCACAGAGATCGATGCTCACCGTCCCCGGGTCGATGCCGATGACGCGGGGCATCGCCTCACGCCTTCGGCGCCATCAACTCCCGCGCGACGTCGGCGATGGTCTCGGCGTCCAGCACGAGGTCGTTGCGCTCGAACAGGCGCGCAATGCACGCCTTGTGCACTTTCATCTTGAGGTTTCCGATGGCGAGTGCGCCGAAGCACACCACGCCGTCCTTCGTCACGCCGTCGTCCATCACATCGACCCCCTCGATGCCGAGCGGGGGAACCGCATTCACGTCCGCGACGACCTTGAGCCCTGGCCGGCTCGCCCACGCCTGCTTCGGGACGAGCGTCACCCCCGCGGGTCCGGCGTTGAGGATCAGCTCCGCGCGCTCGCAGGCGCGGATGGCCTCCGTTGCATCCGGCATCGCGATGGCGCGGACAGTTCCGCCGAAGCGCCTGAGCACGAGTTCACGCGCTCGCTCGCCCGCATCGGCCTTACGCGACGTGATGCACACGTCCGCCCCGGCCTTGGCGAACAGTCCGGCGGCCCGAATCCCGACGGGCCCCGTCCCCGCGACGATCAGGACGCGCTTGCCGCGCACGTCGCCCACGGCTTTCACCATCTTCGCCACCGCGGCCACCGCCGTAGTGTTCGACCCGTTCGAGTCGAGCATCGCCGACACCGTGAAGGGCTTGAACATCGCTTTCGTCGACGCGGCGAGCAGCTGCTCGCCCACCGCGATGTCCGCGCCGCCCACGAAGACGGCGGTGTTCTTCAAGTCCTTGGGACCGCGCGTGAAGATGCAGCCGTAGATCAGGTCGCGAACATCGGCTTCGACGACGCCGCCGTAGCTCATCACCTCGTCGGCGCCGCCGTCGTAGGCCACGACCCGGTCGAACACGCTCGGCAGTCTGGAGCTGTCGAGCTGCAGCAACAGCTTACGCATCAGGATTCATACTCCACGATGAAGCCGTGCAAGGTTCGAAAAGCAGTCGAGGGGCGGCAGACCCGCCCCTCGACATGGCATTCAGGCGACTGCCGGCGCGATCAACCCTTGTCCGCGCCACCCGCGAACGGATGCGACGCCGTCTTCGCCTGGGAGATCACCTGGTCGACCTTCGGCTGCCCCTTGAGGGCGCGCTCGATCGACTCCTTCACCGCCCGATAGTTGAAGTCGTAGATCTTCTTGTCGTTCTTCGCCTCCCAGTGGATGAACACCCCCACCAGGATGCAGTAGTCGTCCACTTTGTCCCGCGGGATGATGCCCGAGGACACGCTGTCCACCACCGCGCGCGCGACCGCCGCCTGCGCCGGGCCGAACATCTGTACGGCCTGCGTGGCGTTCTTGATGGTGACCTTGTTGAAGAGGAGCGTGTCCGGCTTCGCCGGCAGGTTGGGCGTGACGACGGCGAGCAGCTTGGTGAAGCCGTCGGTGTTGTTCGCCAACGTGTTGACGAAGGCTTGCCCCGCGTGGCCCGACTTCGACCCGATGATCAGGTCGATGTGGGCGACCTCATTCCCATCGCCTACCAGAGACTCGCCAAGGAAGAAATCCGCTGCCATAACTACCTCCCGATCCGGATGGGGTCCACGAGTGTCACTTGCCGGCCGTCACGAATGCGGCGTTGAGAGCAGCGTGGCCAGAGGGGTGTGGAAAGCCACGCCGTCCCGCGTCTGCGGGTAGCTCCTACTGAACCGTATCGATGGGGTGCTAACCTGCCCGCCGCTTCCACGGGTGTCAAGCCCGCGAACCAGGCCCGCCGAATGGAACTTTCGTGTGGGCTTTAAGCCGGTGGTGCCTCACCTGTGGCGACCCGCCACACCTCGTCCGCGAGCCACTCCAGCCGTTGCTGCGCGTAGTCGAGCTCCGCGGGCGTCATCTCCTTCGCCCGGCGGGCGATCTCGCGTGCGTGGCCGAGCAGGTCGTCCAGGACCTCCCGCAGCGGCCGGTTCTGACGACGCTCGGCGCGGGGCCGCGGGCTCATGCGGTTTGGATCCCGAGCGCCCGCTCGTCCGCCGTCCGGAACTCCGCTGCCGCCGCGCGCACCGTCGACGCGAGCCCGCGCTCGGCGAGGTAGCTCTCGACCAGTCGCAGGCCGAGGTAGTACCCCGAACGCTCCGGCAGCACCTTCCCCGCCGTCAGGCGGGCGGCGGGGCTCATGCCCCCCGACAGGAACCGCAGGCGCAGCCCCAGGCCCGTCTGGTCCAGTAACGGCGCCGCCGCGCGTCGCAGGAACGCGTCGAGCTCCCGAATGCGACGGTACTGCCGACGGGTGTAGCCGAAGTATTCCCACGGCTCGAACCCGGGCGCCACCGCCTGCGCCGCCGCCACGGCCGCCCCCTCGTTCGCGAGCAGCTCCCGCAAGGTGGCCCGGCTGCCGGTGTCCCAGTAGTCGTAGTAGCCGCGCAGGTCGGTCACCAGCCGCTTCAAGTCGGCGCGACTCGTCGGCGACGTGTACCGCACCGCGTGCGCCACCTCGTGCGCGATCCAGAGCGGCAACAAGTGCGGCGCGAGTCCCATGCCGTACGTCTGGGGATTCGGCCGGCCGGTGAAATGCTCGAGACATACGAAGGCAATCCCGCGTCCGCCCACCACCAGCTCGCCCGCGTTCGCGGCGCCCACGCCCACCATGAGATACAGGTCCACGGCGCAGTCCGCCTCGAAGCGCTCGAGCGAACGCTGCAGCGCATCCTCCGCGATTGCGGCGACGTCCACGTCCTCGAGCAGCCGCTCGAGATCCGCGCGCTCGGCGCGCAACGTGGCCGCGATCACTTGTTCCGCGTGCGGCGACGTCGGATCCAGCACGTAGTTGTGCCAGTAGCTCTGCAGCACGGGCTTGTGGCGGTCGAGATACTCGTGGTAGGCCGCGGTGGGATCGGGCGCGGCGAGGATCGCCAGGAACTCCGGCACGAGATTGACGAGCATGAGGCGGCCGGCCCCAATTTGGGAACCAGCCCCGCCGGAGACAAGCGCGCGCCCCACCCCAAGTCTCGTGCGACGAGGCGCGAGCGGCTTGACAATTCTCCTAGGTGTGGTCGCGCATCTTGCGGCTCATCTCGGCGAGGAACCGCCGCTCGGCGGGCGTGAGACTGTCGATGCCGCGCGCCGAGATCTTGTCGAGCACGCGGTCGATCTCCGCTTGAGCGGGATCGCGCTCGACCCGGCGCGGCGGCTTGGGCGCATCGCTGGCCCGGGCGGCCCGTCCCGGATGGACGAGCACGCTGGGCTCGGACCGGCGCCGCAGGTTGCGCTCGGCTCGTCCCAGCCGCCAGTCGCTGATCTTCAGGTAGAGGAAGCCGGTCGCGAAGCCGCCCAAATGGGCGAGGTGCGCCACGCCGTCGCTGGTGGGCAACAGCGCGAGCGCGAGCGAGATCGCAACGATGAACGTCACGAGCCATTTGGCCGCAATCGGCGCGGGGAAGAACAACACGTTGATCGGGGCGTCCGGTGCGGCCCACGCGAACGCCAGCAGCACGCCGTACACGGCGGCCGACGCACCGACCACCGGATTGAGCCGGCCGAAGCTCCACCCTAGCACCAGCGACAGGACGGCCCCTCCCAATCCGCAGAGCAGGTAGTAGCGCACGAACGCCCCGCCGCCCATCCGCTCCTCCACTTCGGGACCGAAGACGTACAGCGCGAGCAGGTTGAAAGCGAGATGCAGCAGGTTGGCGTGAACGAACATGTACGTGAAAAACGTCCACGGCTGCCGGAAGGCGGAGAGCGGGGCGAACCCGAGCGTCGCCACGAACCCCGGGCTGACGAACAGCGTCACCTGGAGCAGGAAGACGACGAGGTTGGCGACGATCAGCCGCCGCACCCACGGAGTCATGCCGAACATCCGCTGCGGGTCCATCGTGTAGTTATCCCCCGCGCGCGCTCCCCGAGTTCCCCGCGAGCCGGCAGATCCGCTCGCACAGCTCCGGAAACTCGATCCCCGCAGCTCGGGCGGCCTGGGGGAGGAGGCTGGTGCGCGTCATGCCGGGGAGCGTGTTCGCCTCGAGGCAAAAGATGTCGCCCTCGGGGCTCAATCGGAAGTCGACGCGCGAATACCCCCCGAGCTTGAGGGCCCGGTGAGCCGTGAGCGCCAGCTCCTGCAGCTGCCGCGCCCATGTCGTATCGAGCTTCGCGGGGAAGATCTCCTCCGACATCCCCGGCGTGTACTTGCACTCGTAGTCGAACAGCTCGTGCTTCGGAATGATCTCACCCACCGGCAACGGCACGTCACCCAGCACCCCCACCGTCAGCTCTCGCCCAGGGATGAACTGCTCCGCCATGACCTCGGTATCGAACGCTTTTGCGACTTCCACCGCCGCGTCCAACCCTTCGGCGTTGTGCACCAGCGTCATCCCCACGGAAGAGCCCATCTTGGACGGTTTGACGATCACCGGCCATCCCAACGCCGTCGTCACATCCTCGGCGGCGACGGGGGCCATGAACCACGCGGGTACGGGCACTCCCGCCGCCCGGAACAGCCGCTTAGCGAGGTCCTTGTCCATGGCGAGCGCGCTCGCCAGCGCCCCGCTACCGGTATAGGGCACCGCGATCACGTCGAGCACCGCCTGCAGGATCCCCCCCTCACCGCGCCCCGCGTGCAGGCACAGGAACAGCACGTCCGCGCCGGTGACCTCTTTGAGCCCCGCGAGCCCGTTCGAGAGCATCGCGCGCTCGCGCCCGTCGAGCTCCGCCACCGCAGGCGGCTCCCGGCCGACCGCGGTCGTGAGCAGCCGCTGCTCGTCGGTGGTGGAGAGGAGCCCGGTCACCGTATCGACGACCCGCACCGTGTGCCCGCGACTCCGCAGCGCCTCCACGATTTGGGCGGCGCCGGCGAACGCGACCGCGCGCTCCGCCGTCGCACCGCCCGTGATCACCGCGATCCGCATCAGTGGATTCCAGCGAGCTGGTGGAGCACGTCGTACCGCGTGACGATCCCCGCGATCTTGCCCTCGCGTCGCACCAGCGCCGCCGGCGTCTCGCGCGACAGAAGGGTGGTGAGCCGCTCGACGGGAAGGTCGGCATCCACGACCGGGAACGGCGCATCCATCACATCCTGGACCGGCTGGTCCAGCGTCACCGGGTCCTCGAGCGCCCGGGCCATGAGCCCCTGCTCGGACACGGCGCCCACCCCGTCGCCGACGTCCAGCACCGGGAGCTGCGACACGTTGTACGTGCTCATCAGGTTCAGCGCCTGTCGCACCGTCGCCGTCGGAGCGACCGAGATCAGTGGGGGCGCACCCGAGTTCCGCGCCTCGAGGAGTTTGGCCACCGACACGCGCTCCGCCTCGAGGATCTGGTTCTCCCGCAGCCATTCGTCGTTGAAGACCTTCGACAGATACCGCTCTCCCGTGTCGGCGAGCACGGTCACCACGAGCGCTTGCGGGTCGTTCACCCGACGTGCCACGTCGAGCGCAGCCACGACGTTGACGCCGGTCGAGCCTCCGGCGAACAGGGCCTCTTCCTTGGCCAGGCGACGCACCATCAGCATGGCGTCCTTGTCGGACACCGTGATCCACTCGTCAATCACGTCCCAGTGAAGCGAGGTCGGCAGTTTGTCGCCGCCGATACCCTCCACCTTGTAGGGGTGGCCCTCGGTCTTCTGATGGGTACGCGCGTACTCGGTGTAGATCGAGCCGACCGGGTCGCCGGCGATCACGCGGACCCGTGCGTTCTTCTCCTTGAGGAACCGACCCGCCCCGCTCACCGTCCCGCCCGTCCCCGGTGCGCACACGAAGTGCGTGATCTTCCCCGCCGTTTGCTCCCACAGCTCGGGACCGGTCGTGCGGTAATGCACTTCTGGGTTCACGGGGTTGTAGTGCTGGTCGGCGAAAATCGCGTTGGGGTGCGCCGCGGCGATCGCCCGCCCCTTCATGATGTAGTTCTCGGGATGGTCGGGGGGCACCGCGGTTGGCGTGATGATCACCTCGGCGCCGAGCGCGCGCAGCAGCCGCGCCTTCTCCTGCGACATCTTGTCCGGCATGGTGAACACGCAGCGGTAGCCCTTCACCGCGGCGGCGAGCGCGAGCCCCACGCCCGTATTGCCTGACGTGGCCTCCACGATCAGTCCCCCGGGCTTGAGACGCCCTTCGCGCTCGGCCGCCTCGATCATCGCCAGGCCAATGCGGTCCTTCACGGACCCGCCGGGATTAAAAAACTCCGCCTTGGCGTACACCGGCGTCCGGATCCCTTGCGTGACGCGGTTCAGCCGGACCAGCGGCGTCCAGCCAATGGTCTCGAGGATATTGCCGTACGGCTTAGCGTGGGACGGCATTCGTGTCCGGCTTCGCCGCGCTGTCCGGGACGGTGCGCGCCGAGTCCAGGCGCTGCGGGACCGTGTCCCGCTTCGCGGGCGTCGTGTCACGCCGCGCCGGGCGGACCGGAGCCACCGGCGGGGGGGCTGGAGCGGGTCGGGGACGCGTGGTGTCCGGCTCCCCCTTCGAGACGGCCCCGCTCGCCTGCGGGTGACGGAACTCGACCGGTTGGAGGAATGCCGTGGCGATGGACAAGCCATGGCGCCGGGCGGGAGCGAAGCGCAGCTTGCGCGCGCCCGTGAGCGCCGCCGAATCGAGCGCGGGATAGCCGCTCGATTCGGCCACACGGCTCGATTCTGGTTGCATGCGTCCCGCGGAATCGACGAACAGGCGGAGGATCACGTCGCCCTCGACCTTCTGGTCGTACAGCCGGGGCGGGTACTGGATCGGCGAGTCGGCGTTCAGGGCCACCGGCGGCTCCTGGTCCGGCGGGACGCCGGGCGACCCGCTTCCCGCCTGCTCGGCCGGGGGTGCTTGGCGGCAGCCGGCGGCGCCGACGCTCAGGAGGCCGGCGAAGGCGACGGTGCAGACTCTCATGGTCCCTCCGCGAGCTGCTTCTTCCACGCCGCGAGCCGATTCAACGCGTCGAGCGGCGACAGCGTGTTCACGTCGAGCCGATCGAGCTCTTCCAGCAGCGGATGGGGGGGCGGGCTTCCCGACGGGCTGAACAGGCCGAGCTGGGCGGCGTCGGGGGGTGCGGGCGGAGCCTGGTGCGCCACATGATGACCCGCTTCGAGCAGAGCGAGCACCTGCCACGCCCGCCCCACGACCGGCGCGGGCAGTCCTGCCAGCCGCCCCACGTGGATGCCGTACGATCGGTCGGTGCCGCCCGGCTCGAGCCGATGCAGGAACACGATTTCGTCCCCCGCTTCGCGCACAGCCACGTTGAAGTTGCGCGCGTGAGCGAGCTCCTCGGTGAGTTGCGTGAGCTCGTGATAATGGGTTGCGAAGATCGTCTTGCACCCGACCGTGTTGTGCAGGAACTCGGTCACGGCCCACGCGATCGCGACGCCGTCATAGGTCGAGGTGCCCCGTCCGATCTCGTCGAGCAACACGAGGCTCCGCGCCGTCGCGCCGTGGAGTATGGCGCTGGTCTCGCTCATCTCCACCATGAAGGTCGACTGACCGCGCACCAGATTGTCCGACGCCCCTACCCGCGTGAACAGCCGATCCACGACGCCGACGACGGCGCGCCGCGCGGGGACGAAGGCCCCCATCTGCGCGAGCACGACGCACAATCCCACCTGCCTGAGCAGCGTCGACTTCCCCGCCATGTTCGGCCCGGTGAGGAGGATCACGCGCCCGGCCTCGTCGAGCAGCACGTCGTTCGGGATAAAGGCCTCGCGCGCCATCATACGCTCCACGACCGGATGGCGGCTTCCCTCGAGCATGATGGTGAAGTTGTCATTCACCTCGGGCCGCACATAGCCCTCGCCGTGGGCGACGTCGGAGAGGGCGCCCCAGACGTCGAGCCGGGCGAGCACCCCGGCGGTCGTCTGCACGCGAGCAATCGCCTCGCCCACGCGGACGCGCAACGCGTCGACGAGCTCCGCCTCGCGCGCCCCGATCCCCTCCTCGGCACCCAGCACCTTGGCCTCGTACGCTTTCAGCTCGGGCGTGACGAACCGCTCGGCGCCGGACAGCGTCTGGCGCCGCTCGTAGTCCGCCGGCACGCGGTCCCGGTGCGGGTTCGTGATCTCGAGGTAATAGCCGAAAACCTTGTTGAACCCGACCTTGAGCGAGGAGATGCCGGTGCGCTCGCGCTCGCGCGCCTGGAGCCCCGCGATGTACTGCTTCCCGCCGTCGCGAGCGTCCTTGAGCTCGTCGAGCTCGTGATCGTACCCGGCTCGGAACGCGTCGCCGTCGGACGCCTGGGCAGGCGGACGCTCCACGAGCGCCCGGGAGAGCTCGTCGCCCAGGTCCTGGAGGAGATCGAGGCGGTCGGCGGCTTCCTCGAGCAGGGATGCCCGCCCCCGCGCTTCCAGGCCGTCGAGCGCCGCGCGCACGTCGGGCAGACGCAGGATCGAATCCCGCAATGCCCCCAGCTCGCGCGGGGTCGCGCGCCCGAGTGCGGCACGACCCGCCAGGCGCTCGACGTCGCGTACGCCGTCGAGTGCTTCGCGCAGGCGGTCCCGCCCGCGTACGTCGCCGACCAGAACCTCCACGGCATCCAGGCGGGCGGTTATTGCCGCGGGGTCGACCAGCGGCGCGAGCAGCCATGCGCGCAACAGGCGGGCGCCCATCGGCGTCATGGTGCGGTCGAGCACGCCCAGCAGCGTGGTCCCCGCCGCGCTCGCGTGGCCGGGCGGGTCGGCGCGGAGCGGCTCCACCAGCTCGAGGTTGCGCCGGGTCATCTCGTCGAGCGGCAGCAGGTCGCCGCGCCGCAGCATGCGGGGGCGGGCCAGGTGTGGCAGGCCGCCCGGCTTGAGCTCCCGCGCGTAGCGGAGCAGTGCCCCCACCGCGCCCAGGGCGGGGCGGTCGCCCGGCTCGACGCCGAGCCCGTCGAGGGATGCCATCCGGAAGGTTCGAGCCAGATCCTCGCGCCCCAGCTCGGGATCAAATTCCCACGCCTCCCGCTCGGTGCGCATCGCGCCCGTAACCGGGAGGGGAGCCGGCGTGCCGCCGGGAAGCACGAGTTCCCGGGCTTCGTACCGAGCGAGCACGGCGGCGAGGTCCTCCGACGCCACGGTCTCGAGCAGGAGCTCGCCGGTCGTGAGATCGAGCGCCGCAATTCCGGCCGGTGCACTTCGAGCGTCGACTGCCAGCAGGAAATTGTTCCGGCCGCGCTCGAGCCAGTCGTCGGCGAGCACGCTGCCAGGGGTGACGGTCTCCACGACCGCACGTCGCACGAGGCCCTTCGCGAGCTTGGGATCCTCCACCTGCTCGCAAATCGCCACGCGGTGACCGAGGCCGATCAGCCGCCGGAGGTACTCCGTCGCCGCCTTGACGGGAACACCGGCGAGGGGCACTTCCGACGCACCGCCATTGTTCCGCGACGTGAGGGTGAGACCCAGTTCGCGGGCGGCGAGCTGCGCGTCGTCCTCGAACATCTCGTAGAAGTCACCCATCCGAAAGAAGAGGATTGTGTCGGGGTGTCGCGCCTTGATCTCGCGATACTGCTGCATCAGCGGCGTGTCCGCCTCGACGCGTGGCGTCATGGCTCCTCCACCACGAACGGTTGGCCTCCGAGCCGGGTCTTGATGCGCCGTTGGGCCTGCGCCGCTTCGTCGTGCGACGCGTACCGCCCGACCCGCACCTTGAACAAGCCGCTCGTGTCACGCACCACGCGGGCGTCGAAGCCCATCACCTTCAGACGCGTGAGCATCTCGTCCACCTGCGCCGCGCTCTTCACCGCCATCACCTGGACGGCATACGTCGCGACCGGAGACGCGGACTTCGCCTGAGTGTCGCCCGCCGTGGCGGGCGCGGTGACCGGTGGGGCCGCGGTGGTAGAGGGACAGCGCGAGGCGTAGAAGGTGACCTGATTCTTGAACTCCACATCGGCGCCCGCGCCGTCCAGCGCCTCGCGGATCAACGAGCAGCCGTGTGCGTCGTCCTTGAGGTCGAAGTAGGCGCGCGCGCCCCAGAAGTTGGCCCGAGGCCGCAACG
>Ga0207646_10005628_pt1 | contig 13158 bp, 13 predicted proteins | sample KBSK5502metaG_FD_184343 | JGI IMG/M metagenome (GOLD analysis project Ga0207646, IMG submission 184343) | Corn, switchgrass and miscanthus rhizosphere microbial communities from Kellogg Biological Station, Michigan, USA - KBS K5-50-2 metaG... | ecosystem: Host-associated > Plants > Roots >...
TGGTGCCGGCCATGAAAATTCCAGCCGGGGTCGATTTCCCGACTGCTCTGTCGCTATTCGGCATCACGGGACTGACGGCTTACTTCGGGCTTCTCGATCTCGCCGCCCCCAAAGCCGGCGACGTGGTCGTCGTGTCCGCGGCCGCCGGCTCGACCGGCTCGTTCGTCGCGCAGATCGCCAAGCTCAAGGGGTGCCGGGTCATCGGCATCGCGGGCAGCGAGAAGAAGTGCACCTTTCTCACCAAGGATCTCGGCCTCGATGGGGCGATCGATCATCGGCGCGAGGACGTCCCCGCTCGGCTTCGTGAACTGTGCGCGAACGGGATCAACGTGTACTTCGACAACGTCGGTGGGGAGATTCTCGATGCCGCCCTGGGAAACCTCGCCGCCGGGGCTCGGATCGTGGTGTGCGGCGCGATCTCCGGCTACAACGACCTCGCTCACATGCCTCCAATTCGCAACTATTTGAACCTCGTCCTCGCTGGCGCGACCATGCGCGGCTTCCTGGTCTTGACCTTCGCCCCCCGCTTTGGGGAAGCAATCACCCAGCTCGCGAGCTGGGCTGCGGCCGGGCAGATTAGAACCCAGGTCGACATCATGGAGGGACTCGAGAGGGCGCCGGAGGCGCTCCGGCGTCTTTTCACGGGCGAAAACATCGGGAAGCAGCTCGTAAAGATTGCCGAGGCGCCGTGACTGCGAGACTTGTCGAGCCACATGACGCTGTTGGTCACGCTCGATGACATCAAGCGTTTCCACCAGCTCGACAGCAAGTGCCCGGGGCATCCGGAATCCCGCTGGACCTCGGGCATCGAGACCACCACGGGACCCCTTGGGCCAGGGTGTGGCCACTAGCGTGGGCATGGGTACGGCGGTCAGCAAAAGGAGACGAACATGAGCGTGAGCTTGGAGAAGACCTCACACCCCGGTAGACCGGGGCCCGACGAGTTGGTTCCGTCGCGCTACGCGCTGCGGGTCGGCGAGATTGACATGCTGGTTATCAGCGATGGGGTGTTTCCGCTGCCAGCCGCGACGTTGGCCACCAATGCCGAACCGGCCGAGCTGGCGGCCTGGCTGGACGACAGACTCCAGCCGCCGGACGTGTTCGAGTGGCCGCTGAACGTGGTCGTGGTGCGTAGCGGCGGCCGGACCGTACTCATCGACTCTGGGGTAGGGTCGGAGTTCCCGGACTTCCCGCAGGTCGGGCGGTTGGCCACGCGACTGGACGCCGCCGGCATCGATCCCGCATCCGTGACCGACGTGGTGCTCACCCACCTGCACGTTGACCACGTTGGCGGGCTGCTCGCCGACGGGCTGAGGGGCCGGCTGCGTCCGGACGTGCCGATCCACCTGGCGGCCGCCGAGGCCGAGTTCTGGGCGTCGCCCGATTTCTCGCGCAACACTTTTGGCGGGTTCCCGGACGTGCTTCGGTCGGCTGAAGAGCGGTTCGTCGACCTGTACCGCAGCCAGCTGCGGCCGTTCGAGGCGGAGTACGAGGTGGCGCCGGGGGTGGTCGTCCGTCGCACCGGCGGCCACACCCGCGGGCACAGCGTGGTCCGCCTGGCGTCCGGCGGCGACCGGCTGACATTCCTCGGCGATGCCGTGTTCCCGAACCACTTCGACCGCCCCGACTGGTACAACGCTTTCGACCACGACCCCGAGGAGGCGGTCCGCGTCCGGGTCGGTCTCTTGCGAGAGCTGGCGGCGACCCGCGAGCTGCTGGTGGCCGGTCACTTGTCGTTCCCGTCCGTCGGCCGGGTGGCGGTCGCCGGCGACGTCTTTCGTTTTGTACCGGCCACCTGGGAGCACTGACGACTTGTTGGGTTAGGGCCGAACTAGACGCCCGCATGCGTTTGAACGAAACGGATGGCCGGCGGGAGGGAGGCAATCATGGACGTATATGAGGCAGTCACAAGCCGACGGGCGGTGCGCGGATTCAAAGACGAGCCTGTGGCGAGGGAGGTGCTGGAGCGCGTGCTGTCCGCCGCGGCTTGGTCGCCGTCCGGATCGAACATCCAGCCGTGGAACACCTACGTGCTGACCGGCGCGCGGCTGGCCGAACTCAAGACGCACGCCGTCGAGCGCGTGGCCCACGGCGACCCCTGGGACGAGCGGCAGTACGAGATGTACCCGCCCGCGCTGAAGTCCCCGTACGGGGAGCGCCGATCCGCCTTCGGCAAGGAGCGCTACAGTGCGCTCGGCATTGCGCGCGAGGACTGGGAGGCGCGCCAGCGGGCGGCCATCGCTAACTGGAACTGTTTCGGCGCGCCCGCCGCCCTGTTCTGCTACATCGACCGCGACCTGGGCCGGCCCCAATGGGCCGACGTCGGCATGTATCTGCAGACCGTCATGCTGCTGCTCCGCGCCGAAGGGCTGCACAGTTGCCCGCAGATGGCGTGGTCGCAGGTTCGCGAGACGGTCTCGGAGGTCCTGTCACCCCCGGACGGGCTCGTCCTCTTCTGCGGCATGTCGATCGGGTACGAGGACCCCACGGTGAGTTACACCCGTACGGGCCGCGCCCCGCTCGACGAGACGGTCACGTTCGTCGGCGGTTAGTTACTCGCTTCCCGGAGGGCGGGGCCATTCCGCGGGAAAGAGTCCCAGGCTCTGCAACAGGTCGAGGTTGATGAACGCGCACCATAGACGTGTCGATCATTTGGACGGGGACGGTCAGGATGAGACAAACATGAGCTTGGACAACACCTCACATCCCGGTAGACCGGGGCCCGATGAGTTCGTTCCGTCGCGCTACGCGCTGCGGCGAGATTGACGTGCTGGTGGTCAGCGATGGTGTGCTACCGCTGCCCGCCGCGATTTTGGCCACCAACGCGACCCGGCCGTCCGGGCGGCCTTGCTGGACGACATGTTCCTGCCGCCGAGTGGCCGCTGAACGTGGTCGTGGTGCGTAGCGGCGGCCGGACCGTACTCATCGATGCCGGGCTAGGGGTGGAGTACCCGGACTTCCCGCGGGCCGGGCGGTTGGCCCAGTGACTGGAGGCGGGTGTCGCCATCGGTCCGGATCCCGACTCGCGGGCGGCCCCGACGGCTTGGAAGACGACGCTTCACAACGGATTGCGCCTCATCACCCGCCGGAACCGAGAGATAGAGGCGGGTCTGAAAATGCAATGTAATGCGGTCCCATTCCCATTTTCCAGGAGTCCCAGGTTCATCTCCACTCTCTTCCCATGCGATGGGACCGCGGGGACCACGGATGGCAATCAAACAACGTCCACCGCGAAACCCAGCCGAGTCGATTTCGGTAGTTGCGGGCCCCCGCAACAACCGAAGGTGCGGTTGTCGTTGGAATCACAGCTAAGGGTAGATCGGCGAGATCGCGTACACGGCCGGCCCCCAGTTGCGCAGGATGTGCTGCTCGACAATCCTCGGGGTTCGGGTCCCCCGGGATGGCGACTTTGAGCGCGCTCGCCTTCGCCGGCGTGAGCTTGGCCACCTCGACGTACTCGACTCCCTTGACGGTGAAGCAGGCCTGCACGGCAGGCCCCAACCGTCCGCGGCCACTTGCTCCTACGCCCGGTTCAGGCCGGGGCGGGGGTTGACGGGGTCGTCGTCCGTCTTCGCCGTCGCCACGGTTGACCCTCCTGCGAGCCACCTGTGAGGCTCGCGTGAGAGCCGCGTGAGGCCCGCGTGAGGCCCCCTTGAGCCACCCTTCAGGCCCCCTTGAGCCCCTTGGCGCCCGACCTGGTGAACCGCCCGAACTGTTCGCCGTCAGCGAAAGTGAGAGTGCTAAGGGGGTCCAGTAACCTGGGGTTGAAGGTGGCTGTTCACCCCGCACGCCAGTGTTATCGGACGCCCCGGCCCGGACAGGGTGGACCATGAAGGAGTCAACCGCCAAGCCCAGCAGTGGCCGCGCGCGCTGGAGCGACCTCGCCCGCGCGCGGAGCCACCAAGCCCAGCAGGCCAGCCGCGGCGCTTTCCGCCGAAGAGAAGATCCGGATCCTCCCCCCGCATCCGCGCCTTGCCCGCCCGGCCGGTCAGGGTCCGGGGCTTTCCCGCCGGGCCTGAGCGTCGTGCAGCAGGCCGTCGGCGGGACGGGGGTTACCCCAAGTGCCGATGCATGCCCGGGCCCGCCTGGTGACCGACCACGGCTCCGGCGATCTGCCCGGGGCGTTTGAGGCCTCCCTCCGCGCCCTCGGCATCCGGCTTATCTGCGGCTCGCCCCATCACCCGCAGACGCCGGGCAAGCTCGAGCACGTTTCACGAGACGCTCAAAGCGCGGCTGACCCGGCTCGTCGATCGGGATTGGAAGTCCTCTGCCCATGACGCCTGGGGTCGGAGGCCGGCCACGCCCCGGCAAAAACGTGAAGGACAAGGTGGTAGCAGCGAGATAGCAGTGTGCCGCAAGGCCAGGACTTCTCTAGAACGGTGGCGGGCCGACCACCTCCCAGCGATGGCGCCGGCGGATCTCGTTGGCCTCGTCTCCGTTGATCTCCCCAATCGGACGTGTCAACAGCTCCTCGAAAAACTTCCCAGCGGGGGCCGGGGTATAGAGGAAGAGCACCCGGCAGGTTTCGGTGCCAGTGTTCTTCCACGCATGCGCCACGCCGCGCGGCAGGAAAGCGCAAGCGCCAGGCCCGCCAATCGTGACTTCGTCGTCGATCTTGAAGGTGACCTCACCGCTCAACACGTAGGCGACCTCGTCGCTGTCGTGGTGGAGATGGAACATGGTCTCCGTGCCGGGCGGCGCGGTTTCCTCGAACGCGACCACGCTCTCGTCGGTTTTGCTGCTCAACAGCTTGAGCGCGGCCGATCGGCCCGGCGCCATGCTGACCACCGGCCCGCCGCCGGGCGGGACCACAAAGCCTTTTGCATCCATCGTGGAGACTCCTTTCGGTGCTTCTGTATAGCATCGTCCCGGGTTAAAAGTCGAGTTGCCGCGGGCCCTCTAGGCTACTGGCAGCGTTCGATTCTGAACGAACAGGTTCAAGCCTCCCTCCTTGGACACCGAACCCTGTAGGCCTGCCGAATGAGCTAGGCTCATATTGACACCCCGATGGAGGAGTGGTCATACTCCCTCCGGTTTTTCGGTTCTCTGTTCGGCCCTCCGGGGAAGAGGAGGCCCTTGGTGCGGGTTCGGCTCCCCCGATAGATCGAAAGCCGCGGCCGCCACGCCGGGTTCCAGATGTCATCGGCGCTGACTGATCGGTGAGACGTCCGGCACGATCGGACAAGGAAGGCACGGACATGGACGAGCACGTGATCAGGGAGTTGACTAGCGAGGTCCGACGCGGACGACTCTCGCGCCGTCGCTTCATTCAGACGATGGTGGGCGTCGGGCTCACGGCGCCGATGGCGGCGAAACTCCTGAGCGTCGCCGGCGTGGCCGAGGCCCAGCCGAAGACCTCTAGCGCCGCCCCCGCGCACCGTGGCGGCGGGGGCCAGGTCCGCATGCTGTACTGGGCGGCGCCCACCCTCCTCAATCCTCACCTGGCTGTCGCGCCCAAGGATTTTGAGTCATCGCAGCTCTTCTATGAGCCGCTGGCGGACATCGACACGGACGGCAACATCGTGCCGGTCCTCGCCGCCGAGACGCCCAGCGTGATCAACGGCGGCGTCGCGCCCGACGGCACCTGGGTGCAATGGCGGCTGAAGCGCGGGGTAACGTGGCACGACGGGCGGCCGTTCACGGCCGACGACGTGATCTTCACCTGGCAATACGCCGCCGATGGGGCCACGGCGGCAACGAGCGCCGGATCCTACCAGGGCATCGACCGCATCGAGCGGATCGACGACTACACGGTGAAGCTGGCCTTCAAGCGTCCCACCCCGTATTGGGCCGATGCGTTCTGTAGCGCGGCCGGTATGGTGTTGCCTCGCCACGTGTTCGAATCGTTTCGGGGCGGTAAATCACGGGAGGCGCCGGCAAACCTCAAGCCCGTGGGCACAGGCCCGTATCGCTATGTCGATTTCAAGCCTGGCGACGTCCTCCACGCGGAGATCAATCCGGCCTACCATGTGTTGAACCGCCCGTTCTTCGACACCGTCGAGATGAAAGGCGGGGGCGATCCGGTGTCGGCCGCGCGCGCGGTGCTGCAGACCGGGCAGTACGACTACGGGTGGGGCCTGAACATGGAAGATGAGATCCTGCGGCGGCTGGAGGAAAGCGCCAAAGGACGGGTTGTCATTGGGCGAACGGCGAACATGGAATACATTCAGGTCAATCAAACCGACCCGTGGCGCGAGGTCGATGGCGAACGCGCCAGCATCAAGACTGTTCACCCCTTCCTGACGGATGCGGTGATTCGGTCTGCGCTCGCGCTGCTGGTCGATCGCGCGGGGATTCAGCGTGAGATCTGGGGTCGTCAGGCGGATACGACGGCGAACTTCATGAACCGCCGGCCCTTCGCGTCGTCGAATACGCGCTGGGAGTTCAACGTCGAGAAGGCCAACGCACTACTCGATGCGGGTGGCTGGAAGCGAGGTCCCGATGGGATCCGCACGAAGGACGGCATGCGGCTCAAGGTGCTGTTCCAAGCCGTCAATCAGCCGATTCGTCAGAAGGTCCAGTCGATCGTCAAGCAGGCCTGCGGCCGGGCGGGCATCGAGTGTGAACTGAAGTCGGTGGTGGGGTCGGTCTATTTCTCGTCAGATCCTGCCAACGTCGACACGGAGAGCCACTTCTACGCCGATCTGGAGTTGTCGGGCAGGATCCTCCGACAGCCGGATCCGCAGGCGTTCATGCGCGCCTTCTGCTCCTGGGAGGTGGCGCAGAAGGCGAACAAATGGGCCGGGGCCAATCTGGCCCGCTGGCGGAACGACGAGTATGACCGGCGCTGGCGCGCCGCCGAGACCGAGATGGATCCGGTCAAGCGCGCGGCGCTCTTCATCCGGATGAACGACCTCGTCATTCAGAACGTCGTCGTGGTCCCGGTGATTATCCGGCACGCGGTCTTTGCCGTGGCCACCTCGATCCGTGGGTTCGATTTTAGCCCGTTCAGCGGCCCATTGTGGCGGCTCGTGTATTGGACACGCGAAGCCTGAAATGGTCTGGGTCGTTCTGTCGTTCGGCGTCGACCGATGAAAGGAGGGTTCAGCCCCGGAGCGGCACGATGGCGCAATGGTACCCCCCGCGCAACACGCCCAGCTGCCATTGCGTATCGCCAAGATGTTATTGGGTATCCACGGCGAGCCCAGAGGCCTCCACCAGCCTCCCGGGGGCGTGCTGCACACTCGGACGCACGCCCAGAATTGGAAGTCCTCGATCCATCACCTGAGGGTTCTACGGTCACTGTTCCTCACATCACCTGAGGGTTCTACGGTCACTGTTCCTCACATCACCTGAGGGTTCTACGGTCACTGTTCCTCACGCCCTCAATCTAGGGCCTCGGGGCCCTTCCAGACGTTGGCGCGCCGAGCACGGAGGAGCCCCCAGGAATCGGGCCCACGCCCGACAGCGGGGGCGACCTATCCGCGAGCGGGATCGGGCCGCCTGGGGACCCTCCGGCGGCGTCCAAGCCGCTAAAACGGGGGGATGACGATCAGGGCCTCGGGGTCTACCGGCTTGTCCGGCTTGCGGAGGATCGCCTCCCGCCACCGGTTTTTGTGCACGGTCAACTTGGCGTCGATCGCGTTCACCCGGACATCGATCACCGCGCGCTCACTTTCCAGCAGCTTGGCCAGCGCGTCGACGAAGACGCGCACCGTCCCGAAGTGGGTGTCGACCGTCCAAAAGAACGTGCGCGCGGGCTCGGTCAAACTCGGCTTGTCCACCGGGAAATAGTGAAACATGACCTCCGCGCCCGCGTCGGTCTTCGCGATCCGGACATGCTGCGCGAGCGCGTAGAGAGAGGGGTGCGAAATCTTCGACGTGGTATCGAACCGGCTCCCCAGTTCCCGGAGCACCGGGTGCTCGTCGGGGAAGATTTTCCCGCTGGAAAAGACCTTGAGGTAACGGTCATAGGCCTCGTCGCTGAGGCCCGCGTCGATCCACACCGGCGCCATGTCCGGATTGGTCTTCACGCGAGCCGCGAACGCGGCGCACTCGATCGCCATGCGGCCATTTCGGATCGCGTCGGTAGGGTGCGCTCGGAGCGCCGCTAAGCTCCCGATGGTCAGGTGGTAGCGCGCGGCGAGGCTAAGGTGCAGCGTCACGTAGTGCTCGGGCTTCAGGATGAGCTTTGACCGGGCGGCTGTCGTCGTGATGAGAGCGTGGAGGTCGAGCAGATCTTGCACGAGCGAGACCGAGTCACCCAGGACCCGGAGTGAAATTTGATAGTTTGCCTCTTCCTTTTCGCGTACGTCGTCTAGCTCATCGGCCATTGAGAGGCTCTCCTCGCGCGCCCGCCCGGGAGCCCACAGGACGAAGTCCGCCGTGGGCCTTTAGTTCTGGCCGGATGCCGTGGCCCATGGGCTCCAGGTACACCTTGACCCCCTCGGTGCGCGCGAATTTCATCGCGGGGACAAAATCGGAGTCACCGGTCACCATCACGATGATATCGACGGTACGCTTGACCGCGATGCGGGCGATATCGAGGCCGATCCGAATGTCGACGCCCTTTTGTCCCATGTCCGGGACGAAGTCCTGAGCCGTGACGGCTCGGGGACGCCCGCGTAGTGATCGCAGCGCCGCGCTCCCGAGCTTCCACCCGGTGTGGATAATCATTCCCCGTCGCACGGCAAAGTCCGGCTTGAGTTCCAGGCGATCGATCAACTGTCGATTGAACCGAGCTTGCGGAGTGGCGGAGAAATCCAGGATAGACCCGTCGACTGGGTTCCGTGCGCGGCCTTCAAAGGGCGGCGCGTCGTAGTACAGGACCCGGAAGAGTTCCGCACTCGCGAGCCGGGGCTTTGCCATCGTCGCGTCGACCAGGGCGACAACATCCTCCGGTGTTGGGAACACCAGGGGGCGCACGCTCTCCTGGCTCAAGGTGAAGCAGCCGCAGTACCGAGAGGGCGAGCGGGGCTGGGAGACGAGTCGCAAATCGTCGTCCACACGCCCGCCGCGCTGGTGTAAGGTCGTCCCGCTTGCCGCCCCACCCCGTCCCTCCCTAGACGATGCGGCCAGACTGAGGGCCCTCGTGAACCGACGTGCGTTCCTGCGTAGCCTGACTGGCGCCCTTCTCGCCGCCCCGGTCGCCCGGCGACAACCCATCGGCCAGTGGTGAAGACGGCCACGCGGCCCCAGCCACTTCACCCCAACCCAAGAAAGGAGGCGTGAACTATCCGAATTCTCCGCCAAGCTGGGAACCACTAACCACGGGCAGAGGGGAGCGACGATGACGACAACCGGATGTTGGTCGAGAGCGAGCTTGTTGCTGATCGTAAGCGCCTTCCTCCTGACACTGCTCCAGCCTGCTGAGACCCGCGCCCAGACCGGCAACTTCACCGCCAACGGTAAGGTCGTGGCGATCCTGTCCGAGACCAAGATGCTTCCTGGAGACAAGCCTGGCCATGAGCTGACGATGGTGCGCCGGATGGACACCATCACCTATTCGGATCCGATCTTCAACAGTGGGCAAGCCGTAATCGCCGGCGTTACGGACTACACGGCCGGGACTGGCCCGCATCGTGGATACTTCGCGGTGACTCATCCGAGTGGTGACAAGACCTTCACCTCGTACGAAGGAATGGCGAAGGCGACGCCAAAGGCGGGCGGGCCGCCGGACGTGACGTTCGAGGGGAAATGGTCGTTCGTCGGCGGCACCGGCAAGTTCGACGGCATCACCGGCGGCGGGACCTACAAAGGTGGCGTGACGGCGGCTGGCCCCGCGTACGAGTTCGGGGGCCAGTACACACTGAAGCAGTAACCCACCACGCTTGGCGCCCGCGGCGTCGGGGACCCTCGACCGGCGCCCGCGGGCTCCGGGCCAGTAGAGGCCTGTAGTCTGTAGTCAGCGAGATCCTACCGAGGTAGGCCCTTCGCACCCGCTCGTCGCGCCGAGATCCCGCGCCGCTGCGGATGCGACTTTAGAAAAAGGGCTTGGTAACGGTCCCGCAGCCTGAGCCTACTAGCAGCGGGCGGCCGTTCTCATGGCATCAGTGATCGACCGGCGGGCGTTCATCGTGGTGATGGCCGGCAGTCCACTCGCCGCAGAATCGGTGCTCCTGGCAGCATCGCGGCTCCTGTAGGAAGGCGTCGAGGTAGGATGGTGTGGCCAACGCCGCGCTGCTTACGGGTGCGTCCAGTCTGCGCAGCGCGGCTGACAATCTCGGGTAAGTCTCGCTTCGTGACGCCATGCGCTAGTCCTTGAATATTCACCTGTTGCCGATGGCCCGGGGCTTGCTATTTCCGGAGCGGGGCGATCCGCTCGTACAGAGCATCTGCGCAGGGAGAGGTGAGGTGAGATACCGATTCACTGATACGTGGGCCAACGTGGTCGTGGGGGCGGGCTGGATCGTGTTCATTGGAAGCGTCTTCGCTGGCATCGCGCTCGGGATTGCTCGCGAGGCCGGCATCACGAGGGCGCACCCGTTCACGCGGTTCAATGCCCGCGTCGAGGACCTCTTCGTCTTCCTCGCTTGTACGCTCGCGGGATTCCTGATGGGAGGCCTCCTGATCGTGCTCGGCCAGCTGCTCCACGTTATTCTCGATATCCGCCATTCAGTGATTGGCCTCCGTTCTGATCTCCAAGAACGTGACACGTCCCGAAAGGGAATCGCGAGGTGAAGGACGGTGACGGTACGCTCGGATCGGTGAGCTGTCGAACCGACAGTCTGGTGCTTGCGTGAGTTCCGGGCACCACGAGCGCCAAAGGAGACGCAACGCTTGGGCCGTGGGCTGGTTCATCGCGCTGCTCAGCTCCGCCCTGCTCCTGGCGCCGGCCGCGGCCCAGGACCACCAACGCGCTCCCGTCTCCGGCATGGTAGACCCCCACGTGACCCAGGCCACGATCCACGCCACGATCTGCCAGCGCGGGTACACGGCGACGGTGCGCCCACCCCGGGAGGTCACGGATGCCATCAAGCGCCGGCTCGTCAACGGACTCCCCGGCTCCTCGCAGGACTACGAATTGGACCATCTCATCCCGCTCGGGCTGGGTGGGCATCCCACGTCCTCGAACAACCTGTGGCTCCAGAACTGGCCGGAGGCGGCGATCAAGGACCGGGACGAGCTACGGCTGCATCGAGCGGTCTGCGCGGGGCGCATGACACTGGAGCAGGCGCAGCACGAGATGCGGGCCACGTGGGGCCCGCGGTGATGCGTAAGGGAGGCGTGTAGCCTCGTCCAGGCCACGCAACACACCACGAGCGCCGGAGGGAACTCGACGCCCGTGGGTAAGAACCTGAATTGCTCCCTGGGAGCACTCTATGGGAGGCGGGAGGTGTGCACATCAACGATCCGCCACTCGTTTCCTGATCTTACGAAGGTGACGCTCTGCCGCCCGTGGACGGTGGTGGCATTCCCCGCACGGTCCACAAGTGTGGCCGTGTAGTAGCGGTTTAGGACGCCCGTGTTGCCTCCGTAGACGCGGATCGCAGTCTGCCGGCCGAGGAACCGACGCGTGGGGAAGCTCTGAAACGCCCCCGCATAATTGGCTTGCAGGGCCTCCTTGCCCTCAATGCGGAAAGGAGCAAGAGCCGAAATCGATACAGCATCATCGGCGTACAGAGCCACACACTTTTCGAGGTTGCCTTCGTTGAAGCACTGGATCGCTTGCTGGTCAACCTGGGCGATCTCTTCCGCTGGTCCTGCCCATGCGATCGAAACAGTACCGAGCAGCAGAAGCAGCATCGAAAGCCCGCTGATCTCTCTCATCGCACGGTCCTCCGTGTACTGTATAGACTTGGAATATCCTGGATATGACACCTTCAATCCCACGCTGGAGAGGAGTCCGGCGGCGGACGTGTCGCGAAAGGCCCAACAGCTTGGATGCCGCTGTTGGAGTTGAAGCGTTGTCCGAGAGCCCGAACTAGGGGCATCAGTGCCCTCCGTGGGCCGGACGGTTACGGAACGGAGTTCGGCTGGACTCTAGGTGCCCTCGGGATTCGTTGTCAAGGCGATTGAGTTCAGCCCCACCGGCCACACAGGAAGCACACCTTCCAGGCTGTCCTCCCATGAGTGCATCTGCTACACTCCCCCTCCCATGCCCGAGCTCCTCGTCGCGCTCGACGCCTTCCTCCAGGAGCACCGACGTTGTGGCGACCTAGACGGCGGCGTGGAGGGTGGCCGCGTCTGGATGGCCTGCGACTGCGGGGCCGGCATTGCGCACCAGACCCAGCGTGCGGAGCTTGCTCGCGCGACGGATGGACCTCCGAGAGGAACGACGACGTAATCGCTACTCCCGGTAGAACCCTCGCTCTTCCTTGCGATAGTCCTTCTGTTTGACCTTGAGCCACCTCAACGTGCGGCCCGGCACATAGCGCGACTCAGGGTCCTTCGCCACAATCCCCTCGTAGCCTCGCGCCACCGCCTCCTCCCATGCCTTGAACCCGTTTCTCGCCAGTCGCCGCACTGGGAAGATCATGCCGTGGTCGCCCACTAACCGCACCGCTCGAGAACCCGCCTCCGCTCCTTCAGTGTCTCTCCCCGCAGGTCCCTCCCACCCAGCTCCAGCACGTCAAACACCATGTAGACCGGCAGGGTGGCAGGCTCATCCGTGGGCCGTTCCCGCAGCCACTCGAAGCGCAGATGAACGCCTGGTCATACACGGCTACCTCGCCGTCGAGGGTGAAGGCGGCAGGCTTCAGTGCGGCGAGGGCTTTGACCAGCTCGCGGAATCTCTTGGTATGGTCTAGGCCATTGCGGCTGACGAGGCGCACGGCGCCATCGGCCTTGGTGGCGACCATCCGCCGGCCGTCGACCTTCTCCTCGTAGACCCACCCGGCGTGATGGATCGGGCGGGAGATTTCGATGGGGTGCATGAGCTTGGCAGCTCCGGCGGGGTGAGATTGATGGGGCATGGCGAGGAGACTACCCCGGTACGCGGCTGAGGGGTTGGAGAAGAATTCATCGTCCACTCCGCCACGGCACTGGTGTAAGTTCGACCCGCTGGCCGTCCTGTCCCGTCCCTACTAGACGATACGGTCAGCTAGAGGTGGTGTCGTGCATCGCCGGACGTTCCTCAGCGCCATGACCGGAATCCTCCTCGCCGCGCCGCTCGCCGTCGAGGCAGGCGGGGAAGGTCCATCGCGTTGTCTTTCTGGCCGTGCTGGCCGTCCCCGACTTGGTCGATGCGCTGCGACAGGGGCTGCGCGAACTTGGTTG
>Ga0207646_10005630_pt1 | contig 13156 bp, 11 predicted proteins | sample KBSK5502metaG_FD_184343 | JGI IMG/M metagenome (GOLD analysis project Ga0207646, IMG submission 184343) | Corn, switchgrass and miscanthus rhizosphere microbial communities from Kellogg Biological Station, Michigan, USA - KBS K5-50-2 metaG... | ecosystem: Host-associated > Plants > Roots >...
CCCGTCCCCGTCGGGCCCATCGCCGTTAGGCCCATCGCCATTAGACCCGTCGCCATTCTCCTCTGCAACCTCCGGCAGCCTCGCCACCGAAACCACCCGCTCGCCGTCGCCGACCCGGAAGACCACGACACCCTGGCTGCCGCGGCGGGCAATGCGGATGTCGTTGACCGGGACGCGGATCACCGTCGCTGCGTCGGTGACCAGCATGATCTGGTCGTTGTGGCCGACCGGGAAGACCGCGACGACCGCGTCCTGGCGCCGGCTCAGATCCATGTTGTTGACGCCCTGCCCGCCGCGTCCGGTGATGCGGTAGTCGTAGGCCGAGCTGCGTACCCCGAAGCCCTTTTCGGTGACGCCCTGCACGAATTCCTCGCGGGCCGCGAGATCGAGGAACTGTTCTTCCGACAGGGCAGCCTCGCCGGCGCCGTTGCCGTTCTCGCCCTCGTCGGGCTCGGACGGCTGCTCGGGCGTCTGGGCCTCGGCCGCCTCGCTCTCCTCGCCCATCTGGCGGCGGCGGTCACGTGCCATGGTGAGATAGCCGTTGCGCACATCGGGGGTGATCTCCTCGTGGCGCAGGATCGACATCGAGATGACCTGGTCGTTGCCGAGCAGGCGGATGCCGCGTACCCCGACCGAGCTGCGGCCGGCGAACACCCGCACATCGTCGACCGGAAAGCGGATCGCCTTGCCGTTGCGGGTAGCGAGCAGCACGTCGTTCTCATCGGTGCAGGTCGCGACCGCGATCAGCCGGTCGTCGGCATCCTCACCCTCGAATTTCATTGCGATCTTGCCGTTGGACCGGACGTCGCCGAAATCGCTGAGCGCGTTGCGCCGGACATAGCCGTTCGCGGTCGCGAACATGACGGTCAGTGCGCTCCAACTCTCCTCGTCCTCCGGCAAGGGCATCACGGTCGAGATCGTCTCGCCCTCAGTCAGGTTCGGCAGCAGGTTGACCATCGGCCGGCCGCGCGCCTGCGGCGTGCCGAGCGGCAGGCGGTAGACTTTGAGCTTGTAGACCCGTCCGGAAGAGGTGAAGAACAACATCGGCGCCAGTGTCGAGGCGACAAAGACCTGGCTGAGAAAATCCTCCTCGCGGATCGCCATGCCGGCGCGGCCGCGGCCGCCGCGGCGCTGGGCGCGGTAGGTCGACAGCGGCACGCGCTTGATGTATCCGGCATGGCTGACCGTGACGACCATGTCCTCGCGCTGGATCAAGGCCTCGATATCGGCCTCGAACTCGACATCCTCGATCATTGTGCGGCGCGGGTTGGCGAATTGCTCCTTGATCGCCAGCAACTCGCCGCGCAGCACCTCGATCAGCCGGGTGCGCGAGCGCAGGATCTCGAGATGGCCGCCGATCTCGGCGACCAGCTCGTGCAACTCCTCGGAGATCTTGTCGCGCTCAAGCCCGGTCAGGCGCTGCAGCCGCAAATCGAGGATGGCGCGGGCCTGCTCGTCGGAGAGCTGGTAGGTGCCGTCCTCGGCAAGGCCGCGGCCGTCCGCCTCGACCAGCGCCACGAGGGGCGCGACATCGCCGGCTGGCCAGCGCCGCCCGACGAGGCCGGCGCGGGCCGCCGCGGGGTCGGGCGCGGCGCGGATCAGCGTGATGATCTCGTCGATGCTGGCGACCGCGACCAGGAGGCCAACCAGGGTATGGGCGCGCTCGCGCGCCTTGTTGAGCAGGTAGGTCGTACGCCGGGTGATGACCTCTTCGCGGAACGCGATGAAAGCGGCGATGATGTCCCGCAAGGTCAGCTGTTCGGGGCGTCCGCCATTGATCGCCAGCATGTTGACGCCGAAGCTGGTCTGCAGCGCGGTGTAGCGGAACAGCTGGTTCAGCACGATGTCGGGGTCGGCGTCGCGCTTCAGCTCGACGACGAGGCGCACCCCGTCGCGGTCGCTCTCGTCGCGCAGCTCGGCGATACCCTCGACCAGCTTTTCGCGGACGCATTCCGCGATGCGCTCCTGCAGCTTGGCCTTGTTGACCTGATAGGGCATCTCGGTGAAGACCAGCGCCTCGCGGCCGCTGCGGACCTCCTCGACATGCGATTTGGCGCGCAGCACGACCGCGCCGCGGCCGGTCTTGTAGGCGGCGTGCGTCCCGGAACGGCCGATGATGATGCCGCCGGTCGGAAAATCCGGCGCCGGCACGAACTCCATCAGCTCTTCGATGGTGATTGCCGGGTTGTCGAGATAGGCGCCGCAGGCGTCGATGACCTCGCCGAGATTGTGCGGCGGGATATTGGTCGCCATGCCGACGGCGATGCCTTGCGCGCCGTTGACCAGCAGGTTCGGGAAGCCGGCCGGCAGGACCTTGGGCTCGCGTTCGGTCTCGTCGTAATTGGGCTGGAAGTCGACGGTATCCTTGTCGAGGTCATCGAGCAGGGCGTCGGCGACCCGCGCGAGGCGCGCCTCGGTGTACCGGTAGGCCGCCGGCGCATCGCCGTCCATCGAGCCGAAATTGCCCTGGCCGTCGATCAGCGGCAGGCGCATCGCAAAATCCTGCGCCATCCGCACCATCGCGTCGTAGATCGCGAGCTCGCCGTGCGGATGGTATTTGCCGATCACGTCGCCGACGATGCGCGCCGATTTGCGGTAGCCGCGGTTCCACAGATTGCCGTTCGTCTGCATCGAATAGAGGATGCGGCGGTGCACCGGCTTCAGCCCGTCGCGGACATCCGGCAGCGCCCGCGCCACGATCACGCTCATCGCGTAATCGAGGTACGAGCGCTTCATCTCGTCTTCGATCGTGACGCTCGTGATGTCGGGTGGAGAAGGCGGTGCTGAGGTAACGGCCAAGGCGGTCTATCTGTGTTGTTTTTACACTAAAATCGCGGCCAAGCCGGGGCTCGGAAACCCGAGGCGTCGCCGCGCTTCACATATGGTCATTCCGGGGCAAAATTACGCCATCTCGCAGCTGCGAGACAACGCCGCGCCGGGAAGCCCTGCCCTGCGCCGAGGAGGCGGCAATGGCGCCGGAAACCTTGCCTTCGGGCGGCGAATCGCTGCGCCTCGCGGCCCATGGCATTACCCTGCATGCGGTTACCGCCGGGCCGGCGGACGGGCCGCTCGTGATCCTGCTGCACGGCTTCCCGGAGTTCTGGTTCGGCTGGCGGCGGCAGATCACGCCGCTGGCCGCGTCCGGACTACGGGTGGTGGTGCCCGACCAGCGCGGCTACAATCTGTCGGATAAGCCGGCCGGCGTCGCCCCATACCGGCTCGACACCCTCGCCGATGATGTGCTGGGCCTCGCCGATGCGCTCGGCCATGAACGGTTCGCGATGGTCGGGCACGATTGGGGCGCGGCGGTCGCCTGGCACGTGGCAAGCCGCAGCCCGGAACGGGTGACCCGCGCCGCGATTCTGAACGCGCCGCACCTCGCAACCCTGAGACAATATGCCCGGGCGCATCTCCGCCAGGCCCTGAAGAGCTGGTATGTGGCGTATTTCCAGCTGCCGTTCCTGCCCGAGCTGGGTCTGCGGGCCGGAGGGTTCCGGGGTTTGCGCCGGGCGCTGCAGCGCACATCGCGGCCCGGCACCTTCACGGACGAGGATTTCCGCCATTACCGCGAGGCCTGGGCGCAACCCGGCGCGCTGACCGCGATGCTGAACTGGTACCGCGCGCTGCGGCTGGCCGGCGTATTGGCGGCGCCGGCGCGGGTCCGGGTGCCGGTGCGGGTGATCTGGGGCGACAGGGATGCCTTTCTCGAAGCCGGCCTCGCCGAAGCCAGCGCCGCGCTGTGCGAGCGAGCCGAAGTGTTCCACCTGCCCGACGCCACCCATTGGGTGCAGCATGAAGAGGCGGAGAGGGTAAATCGGCTGCTGATCGAGTTCCTCACCTGACCGCCCCCATTCGTTATCCCGGCGAAGGCCGGGACCCATTTGTCGGAGGCACGAGCGGCCGAGGGGTGGGTCCCGGCCTTCGCCGGGACGACGGTTTTTTGAGCAGTTCATTCGCCCCAGACTTCGCGGGCTACCTCGACGACGAGGCGGAGCTTGGCTTTTTCCTCCTCGATCGAGAGGGCGTTGCCCTCGACGGTCGAGGAGAAGCCGCATTGCGGCGACAGGCACAGCTGCTCGTGCGGCACATATTGGGCGGCTTCGTCGATGCGGCGCTTCAGCTCGTCCTTGCTTTCGAGCGCCGCCCGCTTGGTCGTGACGAGGCCGAGCACAACCTTCTTGGGCCCTTTCGGCACGAAGCGCAGCGGCGCGAAACCGCCCGAGCGCGCGTCGTCGTATTCGAGAAAGAAGCCGTCGACCTTGAGCTCGCCGAACAGCGCCTCGGCGACGTGGTCGTAGCCGCCTTCTGCCACCCAGGACGAGCGGAAATTGCCGCGGCACATATGGGTGCACACAGTCATGCCGGCGGGCTTGTCGGCGAGCGCCTGGTTGATCAGCCGGATGTTGGTCAGGTGCTGCGTCGCGCCGTCGCCGCCGATCGAGTCGACATAGGCGCGCTGCGCCGGGTCGTTGAGATAGGCGAGGCTGGTGTCGTCGAGCTGCAGATAGGTGCAGCCCAATGCGGCAAGGCCCGCGATTTCCTTGGCGTAGACCTCGGCGAGATCGTGCCAGAACGCCCCCATGTCGGGATAGGCGGTCGGGTCGATCGCCGCCCGCCCGCCGCGATAATGCAGCATCGAGGGCGAGGGCATCGTCAGTTTCGGGGTGGCGCCCGGCGGCGCCACCGATTTGAGATAGGCGAAATCCTCGCCGAAGATCGTCTTGTCGAGCGTCAGCTTGCCGGCGACCCGGTGCGCCGCGGGGGAGAATTCGAGAGTGCCGGCCTCGTTCTTAAACTGGATGTTGAGGACCCGGTCGGTCTTGGCGACGCCGCCGATCTGGTACAGGAAATCCATGTGCCAGGAGCCGCGGCGGAACTCACCGTCGGTGACGCCTTTGAGGCCGAGCCCGGCCTGCATCTCGGCGGCCCGGCGGATGCAATCATCCTCGACCCGGCGCAGCGTCTCGGCGGTGATCCAGCCCTTCTCGTGCTCGGCGCGCGCCGCCAGGAGCGGCTCAGGACGCAGCAGGCTGCCGACATGATCGGCGCGGAAGGGCGGACCCGCCACGCTGCCGTCCGCCATCGTCGCCTCCCTCGAGAACCTCACGCCCTAGGATAACATGATCATCGACCCGTCGAGCGCCATCAGCCCGGTTTCGACCGCCAGCTTCGGCTGCCGCTTTGCGACTTCCTTGCGGAATTCCGCCAGCGCCTTGCGGTGCGTTTCGTTTTCCTTGTCGGGCGTGGCGATGCTGCCGTCGCCATAGGCGATTTTGGCCGCGCCGCAATCGCGGTGATCGATCGCAATGACTTTCTTGATCTGATGCAGCTGGATCGTCGCTGCCAGATTGTCCCAGAACGCCTTGTGCCAATCGGCGAATTTCGGCGCGACGACGCCGATCGCGGCGCCGGCGATGACAAACTGGCTGTACTTGCCGACCAGTCCGTTCTTCTGGGCGTAGGCGAACACCGGCTCCTGGAAACGCGGGTCGATGCAGGCGAGGATCATCGCCTCGTAATTGCCCTCCGCCGCCAGCGTCAGACGAGGCGCCAGCGTCAGTAGCGCGGCAGCCGCGCCGGCGCCGCGCAACAGCCGCCGCCTGTCGAGCGGCGCCGCCAACCCAGCGCAGCAGGCGCATCCGCCGCCGTGCCGCAGCGGCGATTGGACCGGTGTGCTCTCAGACGAGCGCAAATCGCCGAAAGTGTCGAAATCACGAACCGGACTGGACATTCGCTGCACCTCTCAAGCGGCGTCAGGGGCGAAACAAAGCAATCGCCCCGACAGGTTGGCTCATTCGACGGGGATTGCTTCGTCGCTATGCCCCTCGCAACGGTAGTTTATACGAGCTTTACGGTATCTAGATCCACCCGCAGGTTGATAACGGAGACATGCAAGATACAGGAAAACGCAATCCAACCTTCGCGCCCTCCGCGCCTCTGTGGTCAACAGGCTCCGTCACAGCGGCGAGGGGCCGAGGAGCTCCCAGCCGTGGCGCTGCCGCATGTCGGTCCGTTCCTGCTGGGTCATCGACGCGAGCTTGCTCTGCATCCGGTGCTGTTCCTCAATGAACCCGCCTGCCCCGGCCAGGGTATAGAGAAACAAGACGCGCCCGGTCGCGGCGCCGGTGTTCTTCCAGGCGGCACGCCGCGCGGCATGAAGGCGCAGGCGCCGGGGCCGCCGATTGTGACGTCGTTGCCGATAAGGAACGTCACCTCGCCTTCGAGGACATAGGCCACCTCATCGCTGCCGTGATGCAGATGAGAGGTGCTCTTGGTGCCGGCGGGAACGGTTTCCTCGAACATCATGATGCTGTCGCCGGTATCGCTGCCGAGCAGCTTCAGCGCGAACTCCCGGCCCGGGCTCGTGCTCGATCGGCGGCCTTCCCCCGGCTGTACGACGATGCCCTGCGCCATCGCTTGACCCTCCCTTTTTCCGGGACGATTGCCGGTCATCTTAACCGAGCGGCGGCGGGAGCGGATTGACTTTATTCGCGAGGCGCACGGCGCGGCGCTGCAAGCGGGCGAGGCGGCGGAGGGCGCGCATCTGGGTGCGGACCTGGCGGGCGATATGCCCAGCCTCCCGGATCCCGATCTCGCCGGCCGAAACAGCGGCGCAAACCGTCTGCAACGCCCGCTGAAATTCCGCTGCGTTGTGCAATGAGCGGATGCTGATGCCGAGGCGCTCGGCCGGATCGATGGCGCGGGCGGGCGGCAGCAGCTGAGCGAGGATCGGCCGCAACAGCCAGGGCTTGCGCTCGACCAGCCGCGACAGCGCCCCCGGCACGAGCGGCCGGGAGAAATCGATGACGGGACGCCTTGGGTTGGAGATGCCCGGCGGCCGGCCCGTGGGATTGCCGGAATGGCCCTTGGCGAAGCGGCCTTTCGGGTCCCGCGCCGGTTCCCCCGCGCGCTGGTTTCCCTCGTGCGCGCGCGGGCGCGCGCGAGGCGGCAAAAGATCAGGATCAAGTGATTGAGATTCCATGGTTCAGCTTGCGGATGCAGCGAAAATGCAGCAAAGCTGCGGATCGGTGCTGTCCGGCATCGCCGGGGGGCCTCGAAATGGGCAGGGTCGAAGTGATATATGTTCTTGTTATGTTCACATCGAGCCCGCACGAGCGAATTCGGACCGCCGGCCTCTGGCCGGCCTGCCGGCGAGACGCCGGCGCTCCGAGTCCAAGCCCGCGTAGGGCGGATGAGCGAAGCGTAATCCGCGATCAGCAGCGGTGGCGGCCGCGGCGGAATGCCGCCGGCTTCCGCCGGGGTTTTCCGCCCTACGGGTCGGTGACCGCCGTCGCTAGTACGAGATCCGGGCCAGGGCGCGGAGCTCGTCGACGGTGGCGCGGCCATAGCCGAAGAAGTCGAGATAGGCCGGGATCTGCTCGAACAGCATGTCGGTGCCGACCAGGGTACGGCAGCCGCGCCGAGCCCTGGAGCAGCGGCGTCACCCCGGCGCCGAGTACGACATCGCCGACCAGGGCACCGGGCGAGAGGCGCTCCGGGTCGAACGGCAGCGGATCGCCGGCGGCCATGCCGAGCGGCGTCGCGTTGACGACGAGGCCGTAGCCGGCGGGATCGTTGCCGCCGAGCCGGATGTCGAGGCCGCGATAATGCCGGCGCAGCCGCGCGGCGAGACCCTCGGCGGCGCCCTCGCGGATGTCGTACAGCGAAATCGAGCCCGGGCCTTCGGCGGCGATCGCGGCGGCGATCGCCGAGCCGACGCCGCCGGCTCCGACGATCAGGCAATCCGCGCCGGCAACGTCGAAGCCCTTGGCTTTGGCGGCGCGGGTGAAGCCGATTCCGTCGAACATGTCGCCGTGAAGCGAGCCGTCAGGGTGGCGCAGGATCGCGTTGCACGCGCCGGCGATCTCGACCGCCACGCTGACCGCGTCGAGCAGACCCGAGGTCGTCACCTTGTGCGGCATCGTCACCAGGGCGCCGCGGATGTTGCTGAGGGAAAACAGCGGCCGCAGAAACGCGGCGTAATGCTCGGCGCGCACCCCCATCGGCACGACCACGGCGTCGATGCCGCGAGCCGCGAACCACGGATTGTAGATCATCGGCGCGGTGAAGCTCTCGGTCGGATAGCCGAGATGCGTGATCAAATCGGTGCGCCCGCTGATCATGCCGCTGCTCCCACTGTTGCCGCCGGCTCTTTATCAACTCGCTGGGGCGGGCTGAGCAATGCGAGACGCATAACATCGCGTCCGCCAAAACGGCGGTCGGTGCGTGAAAATCTATTGACATCATATGAACATCGGTTCATTTCTTTCACCACGGACTGAACCGAGATTCATTTCATGGCTTATCGCCACACCGAGCGGGTCGAGGAACAGCTTCAGGGCAAGCGCAACCGGATCCTGCAGGCGGTGCGGCAGGTCGTCAGCGAGGTGGGTTTCCACGGCGCGCAGGTGACGACGGTCGCCGAGGCCGCTGGTGTCGCCACCGGTACGGTGTACCGCTACTTTCCTTCGAAGGGCGAGCTGTTCGCCGAGGCCCTGGCGCTCAACGCGCAGCATGAGTTCGATGTCGTCTCTGCCGTGGCGCAGGCCGACGGATCGGCGGCGTCGCGGCTCGCCGACGCTTTGCGCGTTTTCGCGGATCGCGCGGTGCGGGCGCGCCGTCTCGCCTGGGCGATGATCGCCGAACCCGCCGAGCCCGAGGTGGACGCCGCTCGCCTCACCTATCGCCGCGCCTTTGCCGAGGTCTTCGAAAAACTGATCCGCGCCGGCATCAGCAGCGGCGAGTTCCCGGCGCAGAACGCCGCCGCCTCGGCCGCCTGTGTCATGGGCGCGTTGAGCGAGGGGCTGATCGGGCCGCTCGCGCCGGAAGCGCCGGATCTTGCCGACAACCGCGCGCTGGTCGAGGCGATTGTCTGCTTCTGCCTGCAGGCGGTGTCGGCCTCCTGCTGTCCTTCCTCCCCTGGGCCTTCCTTCCGTCGCACCCGTTCGTTCCGGGTTGTGGAGAGCAAGCGATGAGCATGATCCCGGCCGCGCCGTGGCAGCCCCTGTTCGAGCGGCTCCTCGCCGAGCTCAACGAGCCCGCCAGCCCCGATTGGCAAGCGCCGAAGACGAGTGTCGATCCGCAGGTCTATTACGATTCAGGACGTTTTCAGGCGGAGCGCGAGCAGCTGTTTCGCCGGCTGCCCCTGTGTCTCGGCCACGCCGATCAGCTCGCCGAGCCCGGCGCCGTGCTCGCGCTGGATTTCTGCGGCACACCGGTGCTGATGGCGCGCGGCGCCGACGGCGAGCTGCGGGTGTTCCTCAATGTCTGTCGCCACCGCGGCGCGCGGCTGGTGGCGCAGCACGGCGAGGTGTGCCGCCGGAAGCGGTTTGTGTGCCCCTACCACGCCTGGACCTATCGCCTCGACGGGTCGCTGGCCGGGGTACCCCGCGCCGAAGCGTTCCCGGAGCTGCAACCCGATCGGCTGGGTCTCCGGCAACTGCCCTCGACGATCCGGCATGGCTTGATCTGGGCGATGCTCGACCCGGCCGCCGATCGAGCGCCCGACATTGCGGCTTATCTCGACGAGCTGGACGGCGATTTCGATGCGCTCGGACTGGCCGGCCATCGGTTTTATCGGCAGCACGCCATCCGGCGCGCCACCAATTGGAAGCTCATCGTCGACGCTTTCCTCGAGGTTTATCACGTGCGCCGGCTGCATGCGGCGACGGTAGGGCCGTTCTTCGTGGACGCCGTTTCGGTCAGCGAGAGCGTAGGCCCGCATCTGCGCTTCCTAGCGGCCCGGGAGGGGACATCGGAGGTCCGCGGCCTGCCGCCCGAGTGCTGGAGCCCGCAGCTGCATGCGACCCTGGTGCATTTCGTCTTTCCCAACAGCCTCTTCGTCTACCACCCGGATTACATCAGCCATCTCGGCATGTATCCGGAGAGCGCCGACGAGACGCTGTTCGTGCACACGATGCTGATTCCCGAGAAGCCGACAAACGAGAAGGCCGAAGACCATTGGCGCCGCTCGTTCGAGCTGATGGACACCGCTGTGTTCAATGGCGAGGATCTGGTGGTCTGCGAGCAGATCCAACGCGGCCTGCGCAGCGGCGCCAATGACGCGCTGATCATCGGCCGACTCGAGCAGAACCTTCACCGCTTTCACGCGAGCGTCGACGCCGCGTTGGCGTAGGCCGGTCACGGTCGCAATCGCTCAGATGTGATCGCGCGCGAAATCGCGCTCCTTCGCGTTCGGCAGGGCCGCGGTCGCGATGATACTGACGATCGCGCAGCCGAAGATGTAGAGGGCGATCACATAGCCCGAGCCGGTCGCGGCGAGCAGCGCCGTCGCGATGATCGGCGCCGGCCCGCCGGCGAACACGGCGGCGAGCTGAAACCCGATCGAGGCGCCGCTGTAGCGCAGGCGCGGGGTGAAGACTTCCGCGGTCAGCGCCGCCAGCGGACCCCACATCATGTCGTGGAACAGGAACACGAGCATCGTCGCCAGAATGACCAACGCCGGGATGCCGGTATCGAACATGGCGTAATAGGCGAACGCGAAGAGCCCGGTGGCGGCGGCGCCAAAAATATACACCCGCTTGCGGCCGAGCCGGTCCGACAGGAAGCCGGACAGCGGAATCGTGAAGAATGAAAAGAACGACCCGATCAGCAGCACCAGCAGGATGAAGTCGCGGGAGAGGTGAACGACCTGCGTGCCGTACGGAAAGACAAAGGCGATGTAGATGAAGATCGGCGCCATCTGGCCCATCCGCACGAGCGCGGTCAGGATGATTTCCTTGGGCTGGCGTTTGAAGACCTCGACGACTGGCGCGCGGGCGACGCGTTCCTCCGCGATCACCTGCTGGAAAATCGGCGTCTCGAGGATGCCGAGCCGGATGTAGAGGCCGATCCCAACCATGACGATGCTCAACAGGAACGGCACGCGCCATCCCCAGGAGAGGAATTCGTCACCCGACAGCTGGCTGAACGCGAGGATCGCGAGGTTGGCGAGGAAAAAGCCCGCCGGTCCGCCGAATTGCGGCCATGACGCGATGAGCCCATGATTCTTGCTGGTCCGTGCCCACTCCATCGACAGCAGCACCGAGCCGCCCCATTCGCCGCCGACGCCGAGGCCCTGGATAAAGCGCAACAGCGTCAGGATGACCGCGCCCCAGATGCCGATCTGCTCGTAGCTGGGAATGCAGCCGACCAGAAAGGTGGACAGGCCGGTCAACAGCAGCGTGGCGATCAGCGCCGCCTTGCGGCCGATGCGGTCGCCGTAATGCCCGAAGATCGCCGCGCCGATCGGACGCGCGGCGAAGCCGACCGCAAAAACCCCGAACGCCTGCAATGTGCCGGTCAACGGCTCGGACGACGGGAAATACAGCTTCCCGAAGACGATCGCGGCCATCTGGCCGTACAGCAGAAAGTCGTACCATTCGATGGTCGTGCCGACCGTGCTGGCGATGACGGCACGGCGCAGCTGGGCGCGGTGGTCGAGGTCGGACAGGGGTACGGCAGCGACATCGGCCGCAGTCATCGACGATCCTCCCGTTCGAGGCGCCAAGCGGTGTTGCTGTTGGGCGAAGCCGCGGCGCCGTTTTATTGTGGGTTGATCGTAGCATCGCCCGCGCCTCGGCGAAAAGCGGCAACGGGCGGCCAGGCGAGCACGCCCGTTCAGGCCAGCAAGGTCTGAAGCAGTTCACACACGCTCCGCTAGCATCGCTCGTGATCTCGGACCACGCGATCAATCTTCGCGCGGGTTCAAGATCCACCGGCCGAGCGGAGTTTTTGTTGAGTTCCTAGATCGTCGGCCAGCCGCCGATGCCCTGCAGCAACGCCATGGCCTGCTGCTGGATATCCGCGAGTGTGCGCGGCCAAGGCGGATTATGCCGCGAGCCCGGGAACACGACATATTGCAGCATGCCGCGCGGCGCGCCGGCGCCGGTGCGCGGGTTCGGATTGTGGCCGCCCAGCGCGGTCGCGAGCCCGAGCGAGATCTCGCCGAGGGGCGCCTTTGTCGGACCGCCATCGGCGATCACCGCCGCGCTCTCCTGCCCGCCGGCCAGCGACCTCGCCATGACGATGTCGCCCCAATTCCCGGTGCCGCGGATCGCAAAAAACCCGCCCGGGAAGACGATGTACGGAAAGGTCTCGGCATCGACGTATTTTGCCGGGTTGGTGGCCGGGAGATTGGGGCTGGGGTCGATCAGCGAGGTCTTGGACACGAAAAAGCCCTGGGTCGGCCCCGAAGGCTGCACAAAGGGCTTGCTGTGGTCTTGTGGATCGACGACCAGGACCGAGCGCCAGCCCTTGTTCGGGAAGCCGGCGTTCGCATTGGCATCGAGCCCGGTATCGCTCGGGTTGTAGGCGCGCGGCGAGCCGTCGGCGTCGAGCGCGACCTGGCTCGTCTTGTAGGTGTAGGCCGAGGGTCCGACGTGGAAAACATCGGTGCCCTCGAAGGTCAGCCATTTCTCCAATGCCATCGGTTTTCTCCTATTCGGTTACTAGCGAACGAGCCCGCCCGCTCGCGTATTTTATCGAGCGGCGCTTATCGGCGCTCGTTTTGCGCAGCTCTTCCGGCGCGCGTAGACTCCGGCTCGTGACCGGAAGCGAGAAATTCACGACGGCGCGGCTGATGGCGCGCTCGTGGCGGGCGGGCGATTTGCCCTTGGCGATGGAATTGTGGGGCGATCCCGCGGTCATGGCGCTGATCGATGCCCGCGGCCAGCTCACCGAGCGGCAGGTCGAGGAGAAGCTCCGCGCCGAGATCGATCGGGAGCGGTCGGAGGGCGTACAGTACTGGGCGCTGTTCGACCGGAAGAGCGGCGATTTTGTCGGGTGCGGCGGGCTGCGCCGCTGGATCTATACGCCGGACGAGACGAATTTCGAGCTCGGCTTTCATCTCGTGAAACGCTGCTGGGGCCGAGGTTTCGCGACGGAAGCCGCGCAGGGCGCGCTCGACTACGGCTGGCGGGAATTGCGGCTGTCCAAGGTCTACGCCGGGCATCACCCCGACAACCATGCCTCAAAGCATATCCTCGAAACGCTCGGCTTCACCTTTCTCGAGAATGTCTTCTACGAGCCGACCCGCTTGATGCACCCCTCCTACGTTTCGCGCCAGCCCTGAACCGGGCGATCTTTAGAGGATGCCGAGTCATCAGCTCCGTGACGCTTTCGGTCGCACCGCCCGAAGCGATGGGCTTCGCCCCGG
>Ga0207646_10005632_pt1 | contig 13156 bp, 10 predicted proteins | sample KBSK5502metaG_FD_184343 | JGI IMG/M metagenome (GOLD analysis project Ga0207646, IMG submission 184343) | Corn, switchgrass and miscanthus rhizosphere microbial communities from Kellogg Biological Station, Michigan, USA - KBS K5-50-2 metaG... | ecosystem: Host-associated > Plants > Roots >...
CCCACCAACGACCAGGGAAATCGAAGCGATCCCAGCCAGGAGCAGGGTCAACAACGAGCTGATCGAGCTCACCGTGCCGAGCAGCTGCGCCTGGTCGACGATCTGAAAGTCATCGGTCCCGCCGGCAGGAATGCCGTGCCGAGCCTCGAGTGTCGCAGTGATCGTGGCTTTGGCCACGTCGACCTGATTCGCGCTCGCCACGCTGACGAAGATGGAGCGCACCGAGTCGCTCGAGACGAAATGATCGCCGAGCGCGCTCATGGGTACGAAGATCTGGTCGTCCTGGTTGGCGAAGCCGGCGCTTCCCTTGGCCTGCAGGATGCCAACCACCTCGAAGGGGATGCCGCCGATCGTGATCGTGGAGCCGATGGCGCTTGCGCCGAGCCCAAGGTCGTCCGCAGTCGTCGCGCCGAGCACCGCCACGCGGAGCTTGTTGGCCTGGGCGGCATCGGTCAGAAAGGAGCCCTGCCAGAGCTGGTAGTTGCGGACGCTCGCATACGAAGGCGTGGTGCCGACGATGGTGGTCGTCGTGTTCTGGCTTCCCGCCACCACGAACTCGTTCGTCGTCAGCTCCGGCGCAACCGCGGCGATCCCGTCGAGGCGAGCGATGGCGTTGGCGTCCTCCGTCGTCAGGGTGGTGGCGGAGCCGAGAGCCAGGAACGTGCCGCCGTTGAAGCTGCGGCCGGGGTTGATCGTCAGCAGGTTGGTGCCCAGCCCCTGCAGCTGACTGGTGATACCGCGCGTCGCTCCCTCGCCCACGTCGACAAGGGAGATGACAGCGGCCACCCCGATCACCACGCCCAGCATCGTCAAAGCCGCCCGCAGACGCGAAGCCGCCAGCCGGGAGAGAGCGAGGCGCACCAGCTCGAGGAGGTTCACAGCTCAGCTAGGCCGCCAATGCGGGCTGGTCCAGCAACCCGTCGCGCACATGGACGATGCGAGGTGCGGCAGCCGCGACGTCGAGATCGTGGGTGATCAGGATGACCGTCCGGCCCGCGCGATGGAGCGCGGTGAAGAGCGCCAGGACTTCCGCGCCCGAGGCGGAGTCCAGGTCGCCGGTCGGCTCGTCGGCGAGGATAAGCGCGGGCTCGGTCACGAGAGCGCGCGCGATTGCGACCCGCTGCTGCTGTCCGCCCGAGAGCTCGGTCGAATCGTGCGACAGCCTGTCACCGAGACCCAGCCGCTCGAGCTCGACGCGCGCCCTTGCCAGGCGATCGCGCCGTCCCACCCCCCTGGTACAGCAGCGGGGCGGCGACGTTCTCGAGTGCGCTCGTCCGAGGCAGCAGGTTGTAGGACTGGAAGACGAAGCCTATGGCGCGGCTCCGCAGCAGGGCCAGCCCATCGTCGTCGAGCGTGGCAACGTCGACGCCGGCGAGGCGAAACGAGCCCGATGTGGGGCGGTCGAGGCACCCGAGGATGTGCATCAGGGTGGACTTGCCGCTGCCCGACGGGCCAACGATCGCCATGAACTCACCGTTGGCGACCGTGAGATCGATGCCGCGCAGGGCGTTGACCACCACTTGGCCGGTGCGGTAGTCCTTCGTCACGTCGCGAAGCTCGAGGAGCGGCTCGACCTCCTCCGCGGTCATCGGCCCTGACCCTGGCCCCCGTTCGGGCCGCGGAACGTGCCGCCCCCACCCAGCGCGCCGCCGAGGCCGCCCAAGCCACCATTGGTCGTACCGGTGGACGTGCGCGCGGTCGAGACCCCGATCCCCACGCTCTGGCCCTCGCTGAGGCCAGACTTGATCTCGGCGAGGCTGCTGGTCACGAGGCCAACGGTCACCGGCTGGCTGGTCACCGAACCGTCCGCGCCCATGATTCGAACCGAATACCCATCGGTCCCGCTCACCAGGGCGATAGCCGGGACCGCCAGAACGTTTGTAGCGCGAGCCACGGTGAGTGAGACAGAGGCGGTCATGCCGGCACGCGCCTCGCTGGGGACGCCGCTCAGTGAGACGACCACCGCGTAGGTCACTACCGAGCTGTTGCCCCCCGTCGCCGTCGGCGCGATCGAGGCCACTCTTCCAGTGGTCGTGCCGCCCACCGCCGCGATCGTCACGGAAGCCGCCTGGCCGACGCTGACCTTGGGAAGATCGGTCTCCGCGATCGTCACGCTGGCCCCCAGGCCACCGGTGTCGAGGATGATGGCCGAACCGGAAGGTGCGTCTGCGCCGGCCACGATGTCGACGGCCTCCACTACCCCAACCGCTGGTGCGGTGATCGAGGCCTGCGCCAGCTCTCCGCTAAGCGTCGACTGCTGGGCGGTGAGCTGCGCAATCTGGTTCTTGGCGTTGTAGTAGGACATCTGCGCCTGTCGCAGCTGCTGGTCGGTGGTTGCGGCAGACAGGTCCGAAGTCGCCTGTGCGAGCTGAACCTGCGCGACGGTCAGCTGGTAGCCGACCTGCGTGAGCTGCTGGTTTACGGCGGACGGGTCTGCCGTCGCAAGGACCGCGCCTTTCTTGACGGACTGGCCGATGCTGACCTTCACGGACGTGACCGGCCACGTCGCTGAGCCGGAGCCGGATCCGTTCGAGTTCGAGGCCCCGCTCGAGCTCGAGGAGCTGCTCGATGCAGCCAGGGTCTGCGGCGGCGAGCCAAATGCGAGGCTGTAGCGGGTCACCGCAATCAGCGATCCGTTCGCCGCGACGTCGTCAGTAACATCTTCCCGGGTCACCTGCGCTGTGAGGTATTGGGCATCGGCGCCCGATGCCGCTCCGGGACGGACGACGACGAACAGCACGGCACCCATGCCGATCACCACGAGCAGCACCGCGCCGAGCAGCTTCAACGTCATCGCCGCGGAGGGTCGCTCGCAACTCTGAACGGACTCTGAAAGGTGCACCGTCGCGTCGCAGCCAGTCATGACAGTCAAGCTGTCGCGCAGGCGACTAGGCTTGCGGTCGTGCGGGAAGTGCGCTGATGCAGCTGCTGGAGGACGGGCGAACCGTCTATTCGGCGAGCGACCTGGTCGGATTCCTGGAATGCGAGCACCTGAGTGTTCTCGAGCGGGCGGCCCTCGAGAACGCGGTCGAGCGGCCGACACGCGATGACCCCGAGCTGGCGATCCTGCAGGAGCGAGGCCTGGAGCACGAGCGGCGGTTTCTCGCCTACCTGCGCGAGCTCGGCCACGAGATCGTCGACGGACGTGTCGCGGCCGATGCGGGCTATGCAAACGACGTGGGCACCCAGCTCGAACGCATCGAGCGTGATGCGGCGCGAACGCTCCGGCTCATGCACGAAGGTGCGGACGTCATCTACCAGGCCACCCTGTTCGACGGCACCTGGATTGGGTACGTCGACTTCCTGCAGCGGGTCGAAGGCGAGAGCGGGCTCGGTGCCCACCACTACGAGGTTGTGGACACGAAGCTGGCACGTCGCACCAAGGGCGGCGCGCTCCTGCAGATGTGCGTCTATTCGGAGCTAGTGGCCGGGATCCAGGGCCGCATGCCTGAGCGCATCCACGTCGCGCTCGGGGGAAGCGGCCATCGCATCGACAGCCACCGGCTCAACGACTACCTCGCCTACTTCCGGAGCGTGAGGAGCCGGTTCCTGTCGGAGGTGGCGGGCAGCGCGTCAGCCAGCTTCCCGCTCGCGGTCGTCCCGCCTCCGGTGTCGCACTGCGGCGTGTGCCGCTGGGACGCCTATTGCACGGCGCTCCGGGTAGATGCGGATCACCTCAGTCAGGTCGCCGGGATGCGCCGCGACCAGGTGCGGCGGCTCGAGGCGGCCGGGATCGGCACCCTCACAGACCTCGCGAGGCTCCCGGAGCCGCCACCAGCCATCGACGGAATCTCTGCGGCCGCAGTTGCCGGTCTTCGGGACCAGGCCAGCCTGCAGGATCGGTCCCGCGACCAGGGGGCTCCCCTCTACGAATACCTAGCTCCGCAGGCGAACCTTGGACTGGCCGCCCTGCCGGAGCCCTCGCCCGGGGATCTCTTCTTCGACATCGAGGGCGATCCGTTCGCCGAGGAGGACGGCCTCGAGTACCTGTTCGGCGTGTGGGATCCGGCACATCGCGATGCTCGCGGTGACCCGGAATTCCGTACGTGGTGGGCACACACCCGCCAGCAGGAGAAGGTCGCGTTCGAGGCCTTCGTAGACTTCGTGATGGACCGATGGCACGGTGCTCCCGCCATGCACGTCTATCACTACGCCGCCTACGAACGAGCGCGAATGGGCATGCTCTCGACCCGTCACGCCACACGCGAGCAGGAGGTCGACAGCATGTTGCGCGGCGGGCTCTTCGTCGACCTGTACAAGGTCGTGCGACAGGGCTTGCGCATCGGTACCCGAAGCTACTCTATCAAGAAGCTGGAGCCGCTCTACGGTCTGGGTCGCGAGGTGGCGTTGCGCGACGCCGGCTCGAGCATCGTCCGATACGAGGAGTACATCCGCTCTACGAGCGCCGGCACCCCCAACGAGTCGATCCTGGCCGAGATCGCCGCGTACAACCGCGATGACTGCCGCTCGAATGCCGAGCTGCGGGACTGGCTCGAAGCACGGAGAGCCGATCTCGGGGCCGCCGAAGGTCGCGCCATCGAGCGGCCCGCATTGACCGAGGAGCTGGAACGAGGTCTCTCGGATCGGGACCGGCGGATTGCCGACCTCGCGGCCAGCCTGCTCGCGCGAGTCCCGTTGGTGCCCGAGCAGCGGATGGCGGATCCCGATCTGCAGGCCCGCTGGCTGCTAGCCAACCTTCTCGAGTGGCACCGGCGCGAGGAAAAGGTCGAATGGTGGGCGTTCTTCGATCGATGCACGAAGTCGGACGCGCAGCTCGTCGAGGACGAGGAGGCGATCGGCCAGCTCACCTGGATCGGGGAGGTCGACCGCCCGAAGCAGTCGGTCCGGCATCGATACACCTTCGACCCGGAGCAGCCGTATCGCCTAAAGGTCGGCGACGAGGCGGCGGATCCCGCGACGCAGGTGTCAGCCGGAAAGATCATGGCCCTGGATGCCTTGCACGGCACCCTGGACCTGCAGTCAGGCCTGCGCAACCCTAGACCGCACCCAACCTCGCTCATCCCGCCTGCGCCCATCAATGCCACGGCCCAGAAGGAAGCCCTCGAGCGGATCGGGGAATGGGTCCGGGACAACAGCATGGATGGCCCGGGCCCGTACCGGGCGGCGCGCGACTTCCTACTTCGTCGCACGCCACGGGCCGGCCAGGCGGATGGCACCGACCTTATCCCGCCCGGTGAATCCGTCGATCGCGTCGCGCGGCGTCTGGTCACACAGCTCGACGACACGGTGCTGCCGATCCAGGGCCCCCCGGGGGCGGGAAAGACATACCTGGGAGCCGAGATGGTCCTCGAGCTGATTCGGGCCGGCCGGCAGGTAGCCATCACGGCCTTCACGCACCGCGCGCTGACCAACCTGCTCGACACGGTGCTCGACCATGCACAGGCGCAGGGCTTGCCAGTCCGAGCGGTCCGCAAGATCGACAAGGACGAGACCGTCCAGACGAGCTGGCGTTACGCGGCGGCCGAGACCAACGACGAGGTCATGCGCCTCGTTCGGAACTGCGATGTTGAAGTTGCCGCGGGCACGTCGTGGCTCTGGGCTCGCGGCGAGTTCGAGGACCAGGTCGACACGATCTTCGTGGACGAGGCTGGCCAGATGTCCTTGGCCAACGTCGTCGCCGTTTCCCGAGCTGCGCGCAACACCGTTCTCCTTGGGGATCCTCAGCAGCTATCCCAGGTGAAGAAGGGGGCGCACCCGGAAGGCGTCGACCTCTCCTCACTGGAATTCGTCCTCGATCGGCAATCGGTGATCGATCCGCGGCGCGGACTCTTCCTTCCGGAGACGCACCGGCTCCATCCGGACGTCAATGCCTTCACCAGCGAGGTTTTCTATGAGGGCAAGCTGCGAGCAGCGCCCGAGACGGCCGTCCAATCGATGCACGCCGCAGGCGACCTGACGGGAACAGGTGTTCGCTGGCGAGGCGTGGCACACCGCGGCAATCGCAATTCGAGCGAGGAGGAGGCAGACTTCATTGAGGCGCTGTACCGGGACCTCATCGGCGGCGAGTGGACGTCATCAAGCGGTACGTCGCAGCCGCTCAGCCCGGCCTCCGTCCTGGTGATGGCGCCATATAACGCCCAAGTCGAGCTACTCACCGAAGGGCTCGTGCCCATCGCGGCGGGCGCTCCTCACTTACCGGGAGAGCCTCGAGTCGGAACGGTCGACAAGCTCCAGGGTCAGGAGGCTGCGGTGGTGCTCTACTCCCTGGCGAGCTCCTCGCAGGACGAGCTCCCTCGATCGATGGAGTTCCTGTATTCGCTGAATCGCCTAAACGTGGCGACTTCGCGGGGCCGATGTCTGGCGGTGATCGTCGGTTCACCGGAGCTCCTCAAAGTCCGGGTTCACACGCCGTTCCAGATGCGCCTCGCGAATGCGTTGTGTCGGTTCGTCGAGATGGCCGCCGCGGATTCCGGTCCTAGACTTCTTCCATCGGTTCTGGCGCCGGCTCAAGCTTCAGCGACGCCGAGTTGATGCAGTAACGCAGACCCGTGGGGCGCGGTCCATCGGGGAAGAGGTGCCCCAGGTGGCCGCCGCAGGCCGAGCAGTGGACCTCTGTCCTGCTCATGAAGAAGGAGCGGTCAGTTTCCGAATCCACGCTGCCGTCCTCAACGGGGCTCGTGAAGCTTGGCCAGCCAGTCCCTGAATCGAACTTCGTATCGCTGCTGAACAGGGGATTGCCGCACGCCGCACACCGATAGAGGCCGGGTGTGTGCTCATCCCAATAGATTCCGGTAAAGGCGCGCTCGGTGCCCTTCTCGCGGAGGACGTGGTATTGCTCGGGTGTCAGCTCCTGGCGCCACGCGGCGTCGGGCTTTTCGATCTTCTGCATGAGGCCATTGTGGGACCGATGCTGTTCGGCGCAAATCCGGCACTCGATGAGCCGCGGAAGAAGCGGAAACGCCGGCCCCGGGCACTGGGGCCGGCGTTCGCAGGGGAGGGGCAGGACTCCCCTTCCGTCAGGCGCGATCCGCGAGCGCCGAACGACGGATGAATGGGTGGGCCGCGATGACCATGAGCAGCCCCAGAGCGGCAAGCAACGGACTCAGGACCGATGCGGGAGTCGTTGCCGTGTTCGGGAGGGCGGGGCCCCTGTCGCCGGCGGCTGGTGAGGTCACGCCTTGCGTGCCACTGCCATGGTCCGTCGGCTGAGCTGAAGGCCCGCCACCGCTCGACTGCGATCCAGCGTTGCTCGGCTCATCGCTTGGCTGGGAGCCACCGGATCCATTCTGATCGCCACCAGTAACGCCCTGGACGTCACCTTCCTGGCCCCGGTCGCCAGCACCTGGATCGCTGGGCGATTCCGTGGGCGGGTCAGTCGGCGAGTCGCTCGGCGGATCGCTGGGCGAGTCACTCGGTTGGTCGCCGCCGGTGGTGCCGCCGGACGCTTCGCAGCCATCCTCGACCCAGAACGTCTTGTTGCGCGAGTTGGACGCGCCATCTGCCTGATACTCGAGACGGTAGTGGCCGGCGGCGAGGGTCATGACATCGGTCTCATCCGTGCCCCCGACGCCGGTATTCCAAGTACCGCTCGAGACCTGGCTGCCGTCGCCCGTTGGCGCCCAGCTCAGGATCTGCCACGTCCCCGATGTCGCCGGGCTGTACTCAAAGATCACCGAGAACGCACAGACATGCGGATCGTTCGACGTATCCGGCAGCGGGTCGCCGGTGGACGCATCGCGGATTTTCACGGTCCCCGCATCCCCGCCGCTCCCCTTCGGCGCGCCGTTATTGGTGTTCGCCCATGCCGGTGCAATCGAGAGTGCAAGGGAGAGGGCGAGCGTCGCGACGCCGGCGCCAAGAAGCGCTCGGCGCGTGGGATTCAGCGGTCGTGGAGGGCGGGGCTGGTCCATGGGTTTCGGTTCCAGTTCGTGCGGATCGGCGTCGGTAGGATCCCCGTCCTAGCCCCACCTGCCTATGACGAACTAGTACCTCCGGGTCAAACCGCGCTCCCGGGTTACCCGACCTAACCGCCCATGTGCGGTCCGGTGCAGTACTCGGCCAGTACTCCTGGCGTGCGATCCGCGAGTCGGCGAACGTCAGGCCATGAAGCGGCTGATGCGGAATAGACCGATGTCGTGGCGGGTCGATCCATGCATCGCGAGGTCGGCCATGATCTCGCCGACAACACTGCAGAACTTGTACCCATGACCGCTGAATCCCGCGGCGATGCTGACGACCGGGGACTCCGGCAGCGTGTCGATGATGAAGTGCTCATCCGGAGAGTTCACGAACATGCACGCCTTCAGCATCAGCGTGGATCCGGCGCCATCCGGGAAATAGCGCTCGGCGAAGCCGCGAAGAAGCCGCTCGTCTTCTGGGCGGGCTGAGCGGTCCGGGTCGTCCGGATCGATGGGCTCGCGAAGGTGGTGGAACTTCCCGAATTTGAATCCCGGGATGTCGTGGACGGGAAATCCGTAGAAGCTCCCCGCTTCGACGTCCAGGACGAAGACCGGAAAGACCTCAGGCGCGAAGAGCTCGGGACGCATCGGCTGAAGCCAGGCGAGGACCTGGCGCTCGGGCACGGCGAGCTCCTCAAGTGAGGGCACGAGGGAGCGCGCCCAGGCGCCGGCACATATGACCAGGCGATCCGCCTCCTCCTTGCCGGATTCGGTCTCCACCTCGACGGCGTCGCCGGTCGCTCGCCACCGCAGCACGCGTTGACGGAACCGAAGGTCCGCCCCGTACCGGAGTGCGACGTTGACGTGCGCGAGGATCGAACGTTCGGCAAGGAGGAATCCCCCATCAGGTTGATACACGACGCGTGTCTCCGACGGGAGCCCGCGGTACGCCGGATAGCGCTCCTCGACGTGGAACGCGTCGAGCACCTCGTGAGGCAGGTCGTGCTCCTGGGCGGCGTGCAGCGCGCCCTGGAACATCGGTCCATCTTCCGGTCCACCCTCGAGGCTGCCGGTAGTGATCAAGAGGCGCTCCTGGACGTCGGCTTCGAGGGCGTGCCATAGCTCATAGGCACGACGCAGGAGCGGCACGTACGAGGAATCCTCGTGATAGGCCAGCCGGATGATCCGGGTCAGGCCGTGCGAAGAGCCTCGCTCGTGGAGAAGATCGAACTGTTCGAGGCCCAGGACACGCGAACCACGCCTGGCCAGGTGGGCGGCGGTGGCGCTTCCCATTCCGCCCAGACCGATGACGATCGCGTCGTAGCTCACGCCGTCATCATGGCCACCGGGTCAACGCCCCGCGCGTGGCGGCCTCGATGATCAGTTGGGGTGGCCGTTCAAGCGGACGCAGAAGTGACCGGCCGGATCGAGGGGCTCGCCGCAGAACGGGCAGGCGGGGCGGCCCGCGTGGACGAGGGCGGCTGCCGCGGTCGCGAAGCGGCCCGCCTCGGATGCGCTCAGGCGGACTCGTAGCAGATCGGGCCCGTCCGGATCGTCATCGGGAACCTCCGGATAGTCCCCGTCTTCCTGGATCGGTCTCGCCTCAACCGTGACCGATGCCGAATCCGGGTCCCAGCCGAGCGCAAGCACGCCCACGCGGAAGATCTCGACCATCGGCTCAGCGAGATCGTTGGCGCCACTCGGGCTCGTGAATGTCTGCGGCGCCTCTCCGACAGCCATGAGTAGCTCGCCGATCCGTTGAGCCAGGGCGCCCACCTGCGTCTTCTCGAGGCCCACGGTCACGACGGCCTTGCCCTGATGCGCCTGCAGAAAGAAGGCCCGGCTGCCGGGCTGACCCACCGCACCTGCCACGAAGCGATCAGGCTCATCGAACACGAAGAGGCGGCGCGTCACGGTCGAAATGCTACAGGCCAGACCCGACATGGGCTCGAGACCAACCAACCAGCACAAACGGAAGGGATCGGAGAAGTGCCCGCTCTCCGATCCCTCTCCCCCGTCATCCCCCATTGGGTCGCCGCCCCCCACGACGTGTGCCCACCCAATCGGGTTGCGGGTCAGCCTAAGGGCACCGGACCACACCTGTCAATACTCAATTGACTGACAGCGCCTCCCGGGTCAGCTCGTAGGCGCCCCGGTGATCCCCCGCAGTTGCGCGCAGATCTGCCCATTCGCGCAGGACGTCCCGGACGCGGCCGGCCGAGCCGCTCTCTTTGGCCAGGGCCGCCGCCTCGCCATACGCCTGCTCCGCCCCGACGGCGTCGCCAGAGTCGCGCAGGAGCCGAGCACCGGTCAGAACGGCCGCCATCAGCGCGAGCCGGTTGCCAGTGGCCCGCGCCAGGTCCGCTGACCGCCGCGCGAGCGTACGCGCCGTCTCCCGGTCGCCGCCGGCGAGGGCGATCTGCGCCTCTGTCTCGAGGATCGCCGACAGCAGGCGATCGTCCCCGAGACGCTCTGACTGCTCACGCGCCTGGTCCGCCATCTCCCGCGCCCGCCCGACGTTGCCGGCGGCTAGGTACGCGAGAGCCAGGTCGTTCTCAATGCCCGCACTTTCCAGCTCGGCGCCGGCCGCGCGGTAGAGCGCGAGCCCCTGGGTGCCGGCACGAATGGCGGCTTCCACGTCTCCGGTCTCGCGGTAGCTGACCGCGAGGCTGAAGAGGAAGGTCGCCCGACGCCGATCGTCGAGGTCGGCGGCCATCCCGCGGGCGGTCTCGAGGTAGCTCAGCGATCGGCCGTGCTCACCGGAGCGTGATTCGACAGCAGCCAGGGCCATGAGCAGCCGCAGCTCGAAATCGGGCTCGACGGCAAGGCCACCCCGCACCCGCTCGAGGAGAGCGGTCAACAGGCTGCGCGCATCGGCTTCGTTGTCCGACTCGTACAGCCCATACGCAAGCCAGTAGCGCGAAAGCGCCTCGTCCGCCGGCCGCTGCAGGTCCGAAAAGATCCTGGCCGCCTCGGAGGCCGCCGCGATGGCTTCGCGACCGTGATCCATGCGCGCCTCGGCCTCGGCCAGGCCACGAAGGAGCTCGGCCCGTCCCGGCTCGTCTAGCTGATCCTGCAGCAGGCTGCGATAGCCGTCCGCGGCGGCCTGCCATTCGCCTGCCGCGAGGTGCATGTCGACTTCGAGGCGGCTCCAGGCTGGATGCTGCTCATCCAGGAAGTGGCTCGGCGGCAGGCCGAGGCGCTGGGAGAGATACGTGAGCGCGACCATCGACGGTCGGGCGATGCCGGTCTCCAGCGCGCTGACGTAGGCCTTCGTGTACCGATCGCCGGCCAGCTGCTGCTGCGTGAGCCCGGCCCGCCGACGTGCTTCCCGGATGCGCTCCCCAATCCGCTGCGCGAGCGCGGCGTCGTGTGCTGACGGGCGCGCAGTCGTGCTGGTGCGGGGCATGGCGGAAGTGTACACGGCTTGGCAAGCGTGACTTGACCGAGGGCTGACCCGAAAGTACTGGGCCATCGCCGCTACCCAGTACCCACGGGCCATTGTGGCTGCGAGCACCGCCCGCGAACGTGACTGGCGCGAGCAGTCCCGACCCCGGGGCTGATGTTGAAGGAGTTCTTGCATGCGCCAGGTCACTAACGGGAGCGGTTGGCCGCTGTAGACCGATGGCGCCCCCGGGCGTCGTTCCCAGGGATTTCGCGCATCGGACACGCCCCAGCCATCTGGGTGACGGACCGGCGCGTGTCGCTGTTCAGACGCTAACCGAGTTCAGGCAAAACCTGGGTGCGGTTGAGCGCAGAGCCGAACAGATCCCCCACCTCTCCAAGCCGCTTCGGCAGGGTGCGTATGGTCCACCGATCCGGCCGAAGCTTCGGATCGTCCAGCTCCTCCCAGGTGACGGGCACGGAGACCGGCGCGCCCGCCGCAGCCCGCACGCTGTAGGGCGCCACCAGCGTCTTGATGGAAGCGTTCTGGGTGAAGTCGAGGCGGGCGCGCCCGCGCCGCGCCGACTTTGACCACTCCCAGCTGACGAGGTCCGGGACCAGGCGCCCCACGATGCGCGAGAGACCCTCGACCCAATTGCGGGTGTCATCGAACGTGTACCCCGGTCGAATAGGGATCCAGACCTGGATACCTCGCTTGCCGGTGACCTTGGGCAGACCGAGCAGGTTCAGGTGCCCCAGAGCAGTCCGGAAGAGCCGGGCCAGGACCAGCACCTCCTCCCAGGTCGTTTCCAGGCCGGGGTCGATATCGATCAGCGCGTAGCTTGGCTGGTCGGGATGGTCGCCCGGCGAGGTCCAGGGATGCAGCTCCACGGCGGCCTCCTGCGCGAGCCATGCGAGGGTGGCGGCGCGATCCACGACCGGGTAGGTCTTCGGACCCTCCTGCGAGTGGTGAAAGGTCCACCGTTGCACCCACTCCGGTGCGTGACCCGGAAGATCCTTCTGCCAAAAGCCGGGCCTCTCCACGCCGTTGGGGAAGCGCAGGACAGTGACTCCCCGATCGCGCAGGTACGGGACCAACACCGGTGCGGACCGTGCGTAGTGACGGATCAGGTCCCGCTTCGTCAGCGCGGCGACCCTGCGTTTCGGATCGGCCGGAAACAGCACCTTGTCCAGGTTGGTAAGCCGCACCGTTTCGCCCCCCACCTGCCACTCGCCGCCCATGTGCATCTCGTCGAGAGCTGCAAGTTCCTCGGGACTAGCCGCTAGCGCATCTTCGTCACTCGAGACGGAGGATGCATTGAGCGTCCCCGGCTTGGCGCGGCATCCTTCCCGCTCGCGGTGAATGACGTTGCTCGGTTTGCCGCGCCGCGACGCGCTTCCATCGGCGCCGGTCGCCGGCCGTCGCCCAGGACCCTGCGCACTGGACCCGCGTCCTCCCGCACCACGGCAGAGGGATCCTTTCCGATCTCGACGCCCTTGAAGGCCGCCTGGCGGACCAGGCCGTCGCGCGTCCATTCTGCGAATTCCGCCCTGATCACGATCCGAGGCTCGACCCAGTGGACGCGAGGGAGCCGCGGGGCCGGATTGATGGGTGGGTCTGCCCGCTCGATGGAGCGCAACGATGAGAGGAGCTCACGACGAGTCCGCGTGTTAATTCCGCTCCCCACCTGGCCCGCGTGGCCGAGATGACCGTCTTCGTTGACGGATACGACTAACGAGCCGAGGTCCTTGTGCGTCCCTTCTCCCTCGAGCCAGCCGATCACCACCAGCTCTTGTTCGCGGCGAAGCTTGATCTTCAGCCAGGCTCGGGATCTGCGGCCGGGCTCGTAGATGCTGTCCCGGCGCTTGGCGATGATGCCCTCCAGCTCCTGCTCCCGCGCCCAGCGCCGGGA
>Ga0207646_10005633_pt1 | contig 13154 bp, 11 predicted proteins | sample KBSK5502metaG_FD_184343 | JGI IMG/M metagenome (GOLD analysis project Ga0207646, IMG submission 184343) | Corn, switchgrass and miscanthus rhizosphere microbial communities from Kellogg Biological Station, Michigan, USA - KBS K5-50-2 metaG... | ecosystem: Host-associated > Plants > Roots >...
GACCGTGATGTAGGGAGCGGCAACGAGGCTGCCGCCTTGGGGCAGTCCTTCCAGGCCGGTGAGGACGTTGGAGCGGCACACGAAGCAGTTGCCGCCGCGGGGGAGCTTGGCGGAGAACATCTGCGTACGAAAATCGCGAGGCCAATTGCGATAGAGCAGGATTCCCCAGGTCTGAGGGTTTCCCTTCGGATAGCGGAGCGAGGAGAAGGGGACCCGCATCTCGAGGATCCATCCCTCCTTGGTGATCCGGCCGGCCGCTTCCCAGTAGAAGTCGGGGGAGCTGTCCTCGTTGCCGGTGGTGTCGTCGGTCACGGCGTCGTATTGGATGCCGCGCGGATTGGCCAGTAGCAGAATCCCGGTCTTGCCGTCGTTGCGCGTATCGAGAATCACGCCGCCGTAGTCGGTATAACCCGGGACATTGTCACGGTCCGCGTAGGACGCCCGGATCTTGGAGGGATCGGGATCGAAGAACTCGAAGGCGGCATAGAAGAACTTATCGTCGTACGCGAGGTACCCGACGTTCTTGACCTTGGGGGGGATATTGTCGCCAGGGTTGGTCTCGTACCAGGTGTCGACCCGAGTCGCGCCCTTCCATCCCGGATCCGAGAGGTCGGCATCGATCCGAATCGGTCCCGCGGCCCGGCCAATGCGAATCTCGGACCCGTGAATCTCTCGCGCGGTGGCCCCGGCGAGGGGGGCAGCCACCGCCAGACACGCCAAGGCCACCACCGCCCGATGCCATACCGCCTCCATCCTGAGGATTTAGACGTATCCGGGCCTGAGAAGGTTAGGGAATCTCTACGAAAGATTTCGCATTTTCCGGACTCCTCCTCGGCCCGGGATTGGGCAGCGAGCATTTCGTCCCTAAATTCCGGCGTTTCGTCACTGCGAAGCTCGGCAGAGCGAGGCAGGAGGAGAGGGAGGGACCCTTGAGGGGCGCAACGCCACTTCGGGACCCTCACGGCCGCGGTTTCGGCGGGCAGGCCTCTCCCGGACTTGTCCTCCGAAGCTCGTCCGAGCGAAGGAGGAGAGAGAGGGAGTAGATCTTGGCGGTAGTTGCCCCCTCACCCCGCCCCTCTCCCAGGGGGAGAGGGAGTTCCTGCGCCGGCGCCGCGCTGCGCGCACGCCGGGGCTTGGATTGGAGTTGCTATCTCATCGCCTCCATAGGCGAGAGCCGTGAGGCGCGGATGGCGGGGTAAAGGCCGAACACAAGGGCCAGCGAGAGCGCGACGAGCCACGCCACGACGAGGCCGATCGGGTTGACGACGAGGCCCCAGGGGAACTTAGGAGAGAGCATGCCGCAGACGATCGTCCCGCCGATCGTGCCGACCGCGGAGCCGAGCGCAGCGAGCACGGTTGCTTCCAGCAGGAATTGGACGAGGATCTCGCCGTCGGATGCCCCCATTGCCTTCCGGAGGCCGATCTCGTAGCGCCGGTCCGAGAAAGAGATGAGCATCACCGAAAGGACGCCGACCCCGCCGACGAGGAGCACAGTGGCGGCGAGGCTCATCAAGACGATGCGCCAGCCCCGCATTTCTTTCAGGAACTGGTTGTACCACCGGGCAGAGACCTCTTCGAGATCCTTGATCTCGACGTCCTCGATCCCGTGGTGCGACTGCCTCACCCGCGAGAGGATCATGGAGGAGACCTCCGTCAGGTCGCGCCGGTTAGCGAGCTTCACCGCGACCTGCGTGAGCTTGTGGTCGGGATCCATGCGCGTCATGTAGGTCGAGAGCGGGATCTGGACGCCGTTGGCGTCGTAGTAGATCTCATCGCTGAAGATCTGAAGGCGTTCCTGCAGTCCGACGATGCGAAACGGGATTCCCTCCATGACGATATCGCGGCCGACGGGATCCGCTCCTCCGAAAAGCTTCGAGCCGAGCGTTGCGCCGACAATAGCGACCGTGCTTCGTCTCTTCTCGTCGTCTTCCGTCAAGCCGCGCCCGGAGGCGATCGGGCGATTCATGAGGACCCCATAGGAGGGAGTCACTCCGGACACGAAGATGCGCTCGTTGCCCCCCGGAGTCCTCACCGAGGAGCGCCGCGTGGCGCGCGGCAGGAATGCCCGGACCTTCGGCGACTCGGCGGTGACGCGGGCCAGATCTTCGTATCTCAGGCCCGGCGACATCGCAAACCGTTTCTGCTCCTCGGAGGTCTCGGCCGCCTTCGGCACGACGACGGCCGTCCCGTCCCAGCTCATTCCCGAGAAACCGGTCGTCACCTTGTCCATGACCCCGTCTAAGACCGACGTCAGGACGACTAGCACGAACACGCCCAGCATGAGCAGCGTCAACGTCAGAATGGACCGGAGCTTGTGCGCCCAGAGCTCGAGGAACCCGCCGCGGACGACCTCGAAGACGAGAGACAGATGCGCGCCGACCGACAGCGAGGCAGGTTTGTGCGCTGAAGGCGCCAGGGCCGGCGGTGTTTTCGGAACCGCGACGCTACTCATAGCGCAGCGCTTCCATCGGAGACTGACGGCTCGCCTTGAAGGCTGGATAAAGCGCAAAGACGAATCCGAAGAGCCCGGCCAGCAGGAACGCCCAGACGAAGCTCTTCGGGTCGAGGTAGAGCGGGATCTCGAGGACGGCCGTGATGATCTTCGAAAAGGCGACGCCGACGGCAAAGCCCAGAAGGGCGCCAAGGCCGCTTAAGAGAAGCGCCTCTGTCATGAACTCCTTGAAGACCTCGCGTCCCGAGGCGCCGATCGCCATCTTGACACCGACCTCGCGCACCCGCTCTTTCAACGTGGCGAGCTGAATGTTGACGTTGACCATGCCGCCCCCGATCAACGACACGACACCGGCGAGCATGAAGATGATGTTGTAGACCTCGCCCTGGCTCCGGCGCTTGCGCACCCGGGCGGCGATGTCATCGATTCGGAAGTCCTCCTGCAGGCGGTGGGACGTCATGAGGGCGGACGTGAGTCCCTTCGTGAACTCCTGCATCAAGTCGATGTTCGGAATCTTGAAGACGACCCGGTCGACGCGGTGATAGGCGTCTCCCTGCATTCGCCTGGCGACGAGAGTGGCCGGCAGCGCGATGATCCGATTGCGCCAGGCGAAGACGTTGCCTTCGCTCTCGCGCCAGTGGAAGATCTTCTCTTTCAGGACGCCGACGACCGTCAGCGGCATGTCGCCAACCCGGATGATCTGTCCAACCGCGTCTCCCGTTGGGAAGAAGACGCTGTTCGCTTCCGCACCGAGGATGCAGACCGGCGTCGCTTTCGCGATGTCCTCGGCCGAGAAGATGCGCCCCCGCTCGATCTCGTAGCCGTTCAGAGGCAGATAGTCGGCCGCGATCCCGGTGATTTGCCGCTCCTGATCGGCGAACGGGGAGCGCACGCGATCGCGCGCGAACTTCTCGACGCTGACAGCCTGGACGACCTTTGTCCCGAGCTTTTCGCCGTCCGAGGCGTCGTCACGCCGCAACCCGAGGTTCGCATTCTGGAGGGCCGAGGGCCTCGTGCCGTCCTTCACGGCGGCGGACGGCTGCACGTTCAACTTGTCGAATCCTCCGCGCTTGGCCCATGCGTCGTCGGAGTGTCGCCTCTGGCTGTCGGAGATCGAGAAGCCCCCGAGCACGGACGCCACGCCGAGCATCACGCCGAGCGTCTGCAGGATCGAGCGCCCGAGGTTCTCTCGGATCTCGACCCATGCGGCGAGCGTGCGCTCACGAAACGCCCCACTTCCTGTCACTGCTGAAAGCCCCGCGTGCAGGTGTTAGGTGTTAGGTGGTAGGTGGTAGGAGGAGTCATCTCGGCTTGGTCCTGTTCTGCGCCCACGCGATGGACTTCTCAAGCGCCTGCTCGAGACCCCTCAGCATCTTTCCAATTCGTACATTTCGTATTTTGGAAACCGAAGCGTCAACTGGTGGACCTCAAGATGGAGCTCGACGAGCTTCTTGTAGACCTCAAGATCCTCGAAGCTCGTGATGACTCGTTCGACCTTCCAGGAGGCGTCCGATTCCTTAGTCATCAGCGGGTGAACTTTCTTGATCCTTCCACCTATCACCTACCACCTATCACCTTCCGTCAGGCCGCTTCGGCCTGACGGATGATTCCGTCATACAGCTCGACCTGGCGTTGGGCGAGCGAGGCGATGTGCGGGTCGTGGGTGACGAGGATCACGGTATTCCCGTGGCGGTGGAGCTCTCCGAAGAGCTCGAGCACCTCGGCGCCCGTCTTCGAGTCGAGCGCGCCCGTCGGCTCGTCCGCGAGAAGGATCGCGGGGTTGTTCGCCAGTGCCCGCGCGATTGCGACGCGCTGCCGCTGCCCGCCGGAAAGTACGGCCGGCAGGACGTTGGCCTTCTCCGGAATGCCGATGCGCTCCAAGAGCTCCAATGCTCTCCTGCGCCGCTCCTTGCGCGGGACGCCCGCGTAGAGAAGCGGCAGCTCGACGTTGCGCGCGACCGAGGCCTTCGGCAGGAGGTTGTAGTTCTGGAAGACGAAGCCGACCTTCTCGTTGCGGATCCGCGCGAGCTCAGAGCCGGAGAGTCCCTCCAGCGGCTCGCCGTCGAGGAAATAGCGTCCCGCGGTGGGCGAGTCGAGACAGCCCAAGATCGCCATGAGCGTCGACTTTCCGGACCCCGACGGACCGATGAGTGCGACGAACTCTCCCCGCGCGACCGTCAGGTCGATCCCGCGCAGCGCGTGCACGGCGGCGCCGTTGTTGCCGAAGACCTTGGTCAGGCCCGATGTCTCGATGATGTTCATGGTTTGCTTCGATCGCTGAGCTATTAGCTCTCAGCTATCAGCTATCAGCCAAACAGCCACCGGCGGATCGACTGAAAGCTGAGAGCTGAAAGCTGACAGCTTGGTTTAGTTGTCGTCGTCCTTTTCGACCTTTTTCTTCGTCGGGTCCTCGAGGCAGACCTGCTCGTCCTTGGCGAGGCCGGCGAGAATCTCCACACGCTCGAGCGTGGCGACGCCGGCCTTCACGGGCACGACGTCGAAGTACTCCTTCCAGTGATCCGACAGCCAGATGAACTTGGTGCGGCCGGACAGCCCCGTCTTGGCGGCGGCGATCTGCGGCGGTTTCAAGTCCTTCTTCAGGCGGTAGGCGACCGTGTTGCCGTCCTTGCGCTGCAGCGCCTCGAGCGGGATCGAAATGGCCTTGTCGCGCTTCTCGCCGAGGATTTCGACGTTCGCGCTCATGCCGGTCCGGTAGGAATCCGACAACTCCGCTGGCGTGACCTCGACCTTGAAGACCTTGATCTTCTCGACCAGCTCCGCGGCGGGCGAGACGAAGGTCACCTTTCCAGTGAACACCTTCTGCGGGTACGCGTCGAGCGTGATCCGGACCGGCTGTCCGACGTGGACTTTCGCAATGTCGACTTCGTTCAAGTTGACGCGGATGATGAGCGACTTCAAGTCCGCGACGGTGAAAAGCACGGTCCCCGCATTGAAGGAGGAGACGCCCGAGGTGACCGTCTCACCCAGCTCCACACCCTTCTTGATGATCACGCCGTTCATCGGGGCGGTTACGCGAGCCTTTTGCGAGGCCGCGCTGCCGGAGATGGGAATCCCGCGGTCCTCGACGATCTGGTAGCGCATCTTCGCCGACTTGAGGATGTCGTGGGCCTGGTCACGTCTGTTCTGAGCCGCCTTGTAGGCGTCCTGGCCGATCAGGCCGTTGTCGAATAGCGACTTCTGATTGGCGAACTCGCGCTCCGCGTCCTGGAGCTTCAGCTCGGACTGCGTCAGCCCCCCTTGGACGTCCGAAAGCGTCTGCGCCTGGTTCACGTCGGGCTCGACTTCGGCCAGCACGTCGCCGCTCTTGACGACGGCTCCTTCTCGCACGCGCAGCGAGATCAACCTTCCGGAGACCGCCGACTTGACGTCGACCTTGGTGACCGGGTCGACCACCCCGACCTCGCGGACCGAGACCTGCAAGTCCTCCAGCTGGACCTTGCCCAGCCGGAATGGGCTCGCTGCCGCCTTCGGGTCTGTCTTTTCCCGTCCCCGAGCCGCGACGAAGACCGCTCCGATGACCACGGCCCCGACGGTGACCCACAACCAGCGCTTCTTCTTCATGAAAAACCTCAAAAAAGCCGGCCCTCGCCGGCCTGTTGATACCTGAGCCTCCGAAGACGCCATGCTTTGTCCTGCACCCCTTCGATACGCAGATCGGGCCGAAATGTTCGAAAGTCAGTCGCGGCGTAGCGGCCGTTTGGCGGCCCTCCGCGCCGCCACAAGAACCCCCTCTCCCTCGCGGGGGGTGCGCGAGGGGTGACTTTCGGCGCAGGCGGTCGCTGCGCGACCGGCGCCGAGAGAGTTCAAAACGAGAGCTGGGCACCGATCCGGCCGCGGCCACAGGCCGCGTTCTCGCGAAGCGAGCGGCCGAAGGGCGCGGGGTGAGGGCGTGGCTACCGCCATCCTCTACTCCCTCTGCGTCCTCCTCTCCGCGCCGAGCATAATGGGAGGAGTCCGGGAGGGGGGCAGGATGAGGGCGCGCGCGGTCGCTCATAATCCCGCCGCGCATGCTTCTCGCCGGCCTGACCATCTTTCTCGGGGCCTTCCTTCTCTTTCAGGTCGAGCCGCTCCTCGGGAAGGCGATCCTTCCCTGGTTTGGCGGAGCGCCGGCGGTGTGGACGACATGTCTGCTCTTCTTCCAGGTCGCTCTGCTCGCCGGCTATCTCTACGCGCATGCACTGATCGGGCGCCTGTCGCCGAGGAATGCGCGCCATCTCCACTTCTGCCTGCTCCTGCTTTCCGTGGCGATGCTCATCGTTCCGCTCCTTCACGGAAGCTTCCCGCTCGTTCCCTCCGCCGCCTGGAAACCGCAGGACCCCTTGAATCCGGTCGGACGAATCGTGGTCCTGCTCGCGGCCGGCGTCGGGCTACCCTTCCTCCTGCTCTCCTCGACGAGCCCGTTGCTCTCCGCCTGGGTTGCGCGGGGCGACGCCCGAGCGCGCGTCTATCGTCTGTATGCGGCCTCCAACCTCGGATCGCTGCTGGCTCTGGTGACTTATCCGCCTCTCGTGGAGCGTTTCCTGCCGCTGCCTCGCCAGGCTCTCGTCTGGACCAGCGCCTATGCGCTCTTTGCGATCGGATCTGTCTTCTGTCTCTGGAGCTCACGGGAGGTCGCCGAGAACCGCCCGATCGAACCGATCTTCCGGTCCGGAGGGGATCGTCTCCCGTACGGCTTCTGGTTCGCGGCCGCGGCCTGCGGATCGATTCTGTTACTGGCGTCCACCAACCAGATGTGTCAGGAGGTCGCGGCCATCCCCTTTCTCTGGGTGTTGCCTCTCGTTCTATACCTGCTTTCCTTCGTGCTCTGCTTCGAGAGCGATCGGTTCTATCGAAGGGGAGTCTTTCTGCCGCTCCTGGCGGCCGCGCTCGGCTGGGCGGGGCTCGTGCTCCTGCGCGGCTACACCGTGCCGATCCGAATCCAGGTCGCCGCGTACAGCCTCGCCCTCTTCGCCGGCTGCATGGTCTGCCACGGCGAGCTCGCTCGCTCGCGCCCGCCGGCCGAGCGGCTGACATCCTTCTATTTGACGATCGCCGCCGGCGGCGCGGCGGGCGGGATTTTCGTGGCGCTTCTGGCTCCGCTGTTGTTTCGCGCCTACTGGGAAATCCACGTCGCCCTATGGCTCGCGGGACTCCTGGCTCTGGCGGCGATGGTTCGGGACGAGTCTTCGTGGCTGCGCCGCGGCCGCCCCTGGCCGGCATTCCTGGTCCTGTTCGCCACGGCCCTCTTCACGTACTCGGCGCGCGATCCGAAGTTCTTCTCATCGGGACTCTCGGATCTGCGGGAAGCCTTCTCGACACAGACGGCGCTTCTGACGCTGGCCGGAGGAGCGGCTGCGCTTCTCATCCTGTTTCGACTGCGTCTGCTCTCGTCTCCCGGCCGGCCCTGGCTCGCGGGAGCCTGTCTGGCGGGAGCCCTGACGTTGTTCGGGGTCATGCTCCTTTCCGAGATTCGGGAGTTTCTCGTCTCGGCCATCTCGATCTCACGCAACTTCTACGGCGTGCTCACGGTCGACAAGATCAATCCGGACAACCCGGAAACCGTGCACCTGCACCTGCGCCACGGGCGCATCGTTCACGGCTTTCAGTATCTGGCGGCCGAGAAGCGCCGGATGCCGACCACCTACTACACCGAACAGAGCGGCGTGGGCCTCGCACTGCTCCATCACCCGCTGCGCGCGGCCGGACCTCTGCGGGTGGGGATCGTCGGGCTCGGCACGGGAACGATCGCCTCTTACGGCCGGGCCGGAGATGTCTATCGATTCTATGAGATCAATCCGGCCGTGATCGACCTGTCTACCGGCCCCGACAGCCTCTTCACCTATCTGCGCGACAGTCCTGCGCGCATCCAGATCGTCCGCGGCGACGCACGGCTCTCGCTCGAGCGGGAGGAGGCCGGGCGCGCCACACAGAATTTCGACGTGCTCGCGATCGACGCCTTCACGAGCGATGCGATCCCGGTGCATCTGCTGACACGCCAGGCGCTTTCTGTCTATGTGGCTCACCTCGCGCGGCCCGACGGGATTCTCGCGGTGCACATTTCCAACCGGCAACTCGAACTCGAGCCGGTCGTCCGCGCCGTCGCGCGCCCCCTCGGTCTGTCGATGTGCGTGGTGGATCGCAAGGGCGACGGGGAAGCCGTGTGGGCCACGACGTGGGTGCTGCTCGCGCGGGACGGGCGCGTCCTCGCCAGGCCCGAGATCGCCGGTGGATGCGCGCGCAGGGAGGCCGGAGCGACGGTGCGCGTCTGGACGGACGACGACAGCAGCCTCTTCGAGGTCATCAAATGATCGACGCGAAGGAGGTGTTGCGCGAGCTCGATTCGTACGCACCGTTGGATGAAGCGGATAACCTCTCGCTCTTGCGCATTCGCGATCTGCTTACGAAGGCACAGGACCCGTTCACACGGAAAGAAACGGATCACGTGACCGCGAGCGCGGTCGTGGCGCGGCCGGACGGATCGGCCTTTCTGCTCGTTCACCACCGGCGCCTCGACCGCTGGCTCCAACCGGGAGGGCACATCGAGCCCGAGGACGAATCCACGCTCGCCGCCGCGCTGCGCGAGGCGCGCGAAGAGACCGGAACCACCACCTTCGAAACGCCCTTTGACGGTCGGATCCTTGACCTCGACGTCCATCCCATCCCCGCGTTCCCCGACCGCCCCCCGCACGTCCACTACGACCTGCGCTACCTCGCGACGACGCTGCTCGACCCCGGACCACACCCATCCGATGAGGTCCTCGCGGCGCGCTGGTTCTCTCTGGCGGAAGCCGAGGCCGCAGGTGTCGACTCCTCGCTCGCACGCGCCTTGAAGAAAGCGGGTGCGCTTCTAACCCCCGAGTCGATCAGATAGGGGATCGAAGCCGCCGCAGGCAACGCTCCGCGCGCTCTCGCGGAGGTCTTCCCTGAGCACGGGCTCTCCTGTTCGTCGGGCGCCGTCAAACAGGAACGAAACCGCCCGCGAAACAACCTGCGGATCGTGGACGATTCTTCGGTGGCCAAGGCCGCGCGTCGTCACGAGCTGACCGCCCGGCCAGGCTCGCGCGATCGAATCGCCGTCGCTCCACGCGACATCTGTATCGTCCTGGTCATGAATGACAAGCAGGGGCATCGTGAGCGAGGTGACGTGCGAGGGCACGTCGAACTCGTTCCAGCGGAATCCGAACTTTCGTTCGAAGCGGCGTTCCATGATTTCGCGGACGCCGGGGGAGATCGCGAGTGTCTCCGCAAAGAGCCGGGAGTAGTTGCCTGGGTGGGCGGCCGGAGCGAGAAAAACCACTCGCTCCGCGGACAGGCCGCGCGCGATCGCCAGCGCCGCGGCCGCTCCTCCCATCGAGTGCGCCACGAGTGCTCGGACCGGGGCATGGGCGGCCGAGACGGCGAAGAGCGACTCCACGAACTGAGGCAGGGAAGACAAGCGTCCGGTCGAATCCCCGTGCCCGGGAGCGTCGAACGTGATCGCCGAGCAGCCCGCGGCGACGATCGGCTCGACGAAGGAGGAAAGACGCGCCCCCCGACTTCCCCAGCCGTGGACAAGCACGATCGCCGGTCCCTCTCCCCATTGCCACGTCGCCAGTCGTGCGGATTCCGTATTCAGGAACCGAAACCGGCCCTGCTGGAGCAGCCGGCTCTCCGATTCCGAGGTGCGGTGGCGCGGCGGAAGACGAAAGAGGGCGCCCGCGACACGCGCCGTCAGCGACGGAAACAGAAGACCGGCTCCGCGGAATGCGACGCGCAGGGGGAGAAGCACGGCCGAAGAGTGGACGGTCGTGCCTTTTCTCGGACGCGCTCCCTCGGTCACTTGCCACTTCCCCTTTCTCTATCGAGCGCTCTTGCGACGCGCGCGGGCGGCGGCGAGCAGGCCCTCGAAACCCGCGTAAGCGCGCGCCTCGGCCGACGGGTCCTTCAGGAGCCGCGAGGCGTGGTGGTAGCCGAGCATGACCGCATAAAGGTCATGCGCAAACTGCTCGGAGTCCACGTCCGATCTAAAGTGTCCTACGCCGACGCCGCCCTCGAAGACGTTGGCCATCAGCCTCAAGAAGTCGCGTTGGGTTTGCACGAGCTTCCGGCGGACGGGCCCGGGCCGGTCGTCCAGCTCGACGGCGGCGGCCACGAAGAGACAGCCGCCGGGTGTCTTCTGCGACCTCGCCCACTCGAGCCAGCGCTGGAAGAGAGCGCGCAGGCGCGGCTCGCCACGCGGGAAGGCCAGCGCCGGCTGGACCACTGACTCCACGAACTGTGCCGCCGTGGTCTCCAGGACCTGGATCTGCAGCGCCTCCTTGGACCGGAAGTGCGCGAAGAGGCCGCTCTTGGAAAGATTCAGATCGGAGGCCAACCGCCCGATCGACAGCCCGTCGAGGCCGACACGCCGGGCGAGCCTCGAGGCATGGTCCAGGATCGTGCTCCGCGTCGCCTCCCCCTTGCGCATGGCACGCTATAAAAGCACGAACGTTCGTTTTTTGCAAGGGCCGGCTTAATTTTCAATCACAAATCGCCAACCGCTCAAACCCTCTTCTCTTTCCACTTCCCGCGCCGAAACACGGTCAGCGAAACGACCGCGATGGTGCAGAAGGCGATCGTGATCGCCCAGAAGACCCCTCGGGGCCCGAGACCCGTGTGCTGCGAGAGCAGGTAGGCGAGCGGGATCTCCCAGAGCCAGAAGCAGAAGAGGTTGATCAACGTCGGCGTGAAGGTGTCCCCCGCCCCGTTGAAGGCCTGCACGACGACCATACCCCAGGCGTAGAACAGGAACCCGTAGCTGACCGTGCGCAGGCACTGCGCGCCGACCGGCACGATCGCGGGATCGGAGGTGAAAAGGCGAACCAGAGGCTCGGCGAAGAGGAGAAAGAGCGAGCCGACACAACCCAGGAAAATCATGTTGTACAGGCCTGCGATGTAGACCGAGCGCTCCGCGCGGTCGGGTTTTCGCGCGCCGAGGTTCTGACCCACCAGCGTGGCCGCGGCGTTGGACATCCCCCAGGAGGGAAGGATGGCGAACACGATGATGCGGATGCCGATTGTGTAACCGGCCAGCACCGAGCTTCCGAAGGAGGAGAGGATGCGCACCAGGCCGATCCAGCTTGCCGTGCCGATTGCCGCCTGCAGAATCCCGTTGGCGGAAATCTTCAACAATCGAAGCATCGCCTGGGGGTTAAGGACGAGATGCTCGCGGCGGATCGCAATGCGCCCTCGCCCGCGCGAGAGCGTCCAGAGCTGAATGACGACCGCGGTCCCCCGCCCGCAGGTGGTGGCGACCGCCGCGCCGGTGACGCCCAAGCGCGGGAACGGCCCCAGTCCCAGAATAAAGCAGGGGTCCAGGGTCAGATTGATGATGTTCGCCAGCCACAGAACGCGCATCGCGATCGCGGCGTCCCCGGCGCCGCGGAAAATCGCGTTGATCAGGAAGAGAAGCAGAATGACGACGTTGCAGCCGAGCATGATTGCGGTGAAGCGCCAGCCGGTTGCAATCAGATGCGGCGAGGCTCCCATCAGCGCGAGAAGGCGCGGGGCCAGAATGAACCCGGTTATGCCGATCGGAACCGCGATTGCGATTCCGAGCGCGATCGACGTGACGGCTGCGCGCGCCGCCCCATCCGGGTCTTTTTCGCCGATACGGCGTGCGACCGTAGCCGTGGCGCCCATCGAGAGGCCGATCGCGATCGCGTAGAGGAGCGCGAGCATCGACTCCGTGATCCCGACTGTGGCCACGGCGTCCGCGCCCAGGTGCGCGACCCAGAAGACATCGACGACCGCGAAGACGGATTCCAGAACCATCTCGAGCACCATCGGCACGGCGAGGAGAAGCACCGCCCTCCCGATCGGGCCTTCGGTGTAGTCCTGGCGCGAGCCGCGCAGCGCCTCGAACACGGTCGGCCAGAACGCAGGCGGCGGTGAGGCGGGAGACGCCAGGGGCGGGGCGGCGGGTGGCGAAGGCAGCTCGATCGGCTCGCTCATGAGGCTTGCGGAATCTTATGGCGAGACGGGACAGGCAGCGACCGCGCCGGCCGCGGTCAGTCTTGTTCGCGGTGCCCCGCGCCGTCAGGCTCGAAGACGTCTTCGATCAGCTTGCCGAAGACCTTCGCGATCCCGAAAGCGAGCGGAAGGCTCGGATCGTACCGGCCCGTCTCGATCGCGTTGACCGTCTGCCGCGAGACGCGCAGACGTTGCGCCAGGTCCGCTTGAGACCAGTCCCTCTCCGCGCGCAGTACACGCAGCGCGTTCTTCATCCGGCAGCCCGATCTTCGGATCGATATCGGGAGGAGAGAAGCGCGAGAGCGACGCTCCAGGAAACGATCAGAAGCGCGCACCACGTGATCGCGCTCACGCGCGGAAGGCCGAATGCCTCGGCCGTGGCATAGAGGATCGTCGCGGCAAACTCGACGGCGAACGCGATGCCGAGCGCCTGACCGAGAATCCGCCGCTCGAACTCATCGGCCCGTCGCACTTTTCTCACGAAGGCGGCGAACAAAATTGCCGCGGGCACGAGGGAAAAGAGAGCGAGCGGCAGCTCGATCGAAGAAAACTCGGGACGATATTTGACGGCCTTGAAGAGAAGGATGAAGAGGAGCGCGACGCCGAGGTAGAGCGGCCACTCTTCCCTGCGGCGTAGGAGACGCGCAAACGCAAGGGCGATGAGAAGCGCCGCGATGGCGGTCGCCGCGAGAGAGCCCCAGAAGGCGGGAGT
>Ga0207646_10005636_pt1 | contig 13151 bp, 9 predicted proteins | sample KBSK5502metaG_FD_184343 | JGI IMG/M metagenome (GOLD analysis project Ga0207646, IMG submission 184343) | Corn, switchgrass and miscanthus rhizosphere microbial communities from Kellogg Biological Station, Michigan, USA - KBS K5-50-2 metaG... | ecosystem: Host-associated > Plants > Roots >...
CTTGGGTGCAGGAACGCTGAAGGGCAACGTGTCGATCGGCGGTGGCGGCACTACCCCGACCATCAACGTGGGCGACGCGGGCAAGGCTGGCCTGCTAAAGATCACAGGAACCTACGCTCAACTTTCAACGGGTACGATGAACCTGTCCATCGGCGGCACGACCGTGGGCACAAAATTCAGTCAGCTACAAGTATCGGGCGCGGCCAGCCTGGGCGGCACGCTGACGGCTGCATTGGTGAACGGTTTCACGCCCACGGTGGGCCAGACCTTCACCGTGTTGACGGCGAGCAGCGTGGCCGGAACCTTCTCGAACTCGACCATCGCTATCAACTCCACCGAGCACTTTGCCGTCTCCTACACTTCGACCGGGGTTGTGCTGACGGTTGCATCGGGTCCGGTTTCTAAGTCGGCCAGCACTGCCCTCATTTCCCAGATGGCCTTTACCAACACAAAGCAAGCAATCGCAACCGCCAAGCCGATTGTCCTGAGCAGCGGGCTAAGGTACAAGATTGGCGGAGACACGAAACCGGTGTTGATAGCGGGACTGCGACGAGAAGGCGGACACTCCAACACTATTCTCGAGCGGGTATGGAAGCATAATAGCGTCAGCACATCTCACGCCGCGCCTGTATCTTCCGCCTGGAACCGAATCCCGGAGAAACTGGCTCAGGCACCGAGGTCTAGAAGTGTCAGTTCGATGCGGCAGCCATTGGCAGCTTCGCGCAACGGAGACGGAATGCCTCAGCGTCTCAACGTTCGCCCGACAGTGGCTGGCAGGCTTGTTACGGCCACAAACCGCTCGGCAACGGCGGCCAGAATGTTGCCTGTGCGCATGCCGATTGTAAGATCGGGGCGATAGCCGGAACCCTCTGACTTCGCCGCTATGGCCTCGGGCGATTTGTTTTGCATCCTCGCAAGTAGCACCAACAGGCGGCATAAGCGCGGCTAACTAAGATTCCGCTCGCGCCTCCCAATGCCCCGGACGCGGTCGCGCAACGCAACGGCATACGTGACAGAAACGCCGAGAGCCAACATGATGGCCGGGCTTGCGATTCCGGCGAGTAACGGTACGCTGAAATCCTCGTTTAGCCCAATACCACGGTAACCTTGTCCCAGCAGCCCCGCTTTCCGCACAATGGTCAGCGGAGGCACAACGCATGAAGAAAATCGTCATACTAGTCGTATTGCTGCTGTGTTCAGTCGCTGGTCTCGCTCAGCTTGCTCGCCCCGCAGTGTACATTGAACCGCAGAATGGATTTGAAACGTACTTAGCCGCTGCGATCTCAAAGAAGAACGTTCCGGTTGATGTGGTAACAGACCAAACCAAAGCAACCTACCTGCTCAAAGCCGCACCTATCGAAATCAAGACAGAATCCACGGGCGGGAAGATCGCGCGTTGCTTATTCGCTTACTGTGCCGGGATTGAGGACAAGGGGAACGTTTCTGTTCAACTTATCGAGACGAGTTCGAGCAAGATGCTGTGGGCCTACTCGGTAAACAAACAGAGAGGCGGGGGCAAGAACGCGCAATCAATGGCGGAAGCCGTTGCCAAGCATCTCAAAGAATTCGTCGAGCACAAGTGATTTCTCCGGCTGAATCCAACTTTTCCGAGGCGGACGGTTAGTAACCTGGGTTAGGGGCCTGTTCGTTGCTTTGCACATCGATAGCGCACTGAACCCTTTCCATACATTATGAAAGAGCGCCCCGCTTCAGGTTCACGGGCCGCCTGGCTGTCGCTACCAACGCCTTCGCCGTGTTCGGGATATTTATGTACGAATACCAATCGGGAGGACACGGAGAAATGGGAAGTTTCTACCACGATAATATGGTTTGGACTCTTCGCGGGCTGGGGCCTAGCTACCGGAATCGGACCGGTTGCGAGCATGGCGCTGGGCCCGTGTCTCCACGGGTGATCTTCAGCGGACTCCTTGCGGCGTTGGGCATCCTGGAAGTCGTGGTATGGCTGCTCATGCCCGGAGGCGGCATCTCTGGCGGGAAGCTCATGATCTTCAGGACTGCCACGACACTTCTGTTTATTATCCCGACTGCAGTTGGGCTCTGGTGGCTAGTTTTCTTCACTCGGAAAGACTTGAAGGCATATTTTCAAGCGGGTCGGTAGATCCTCGAATAGCGTTCGAGCGCATCACTTGCCCGTATTTTCAAACTAGCCTACTACCTGATTTCGTAGATTGTTTACGAACCAGGCCATAGCACTCGCGTTGTTTGACTACGTTGTGTGCCAAGTCGGCGGCATGGAATTCGGGGTTTTTCGCTTAAGCTCGAAAGGACACTCGCATTCGATTGCTACGGCAAAATTTCCGGAGGCTTTTGCTTGTACTCGAAGCACCTTACCACGCGCTATCAGGAGTATGCCGGGGCTGGGCACTTGCGCAACTCCAACCGCTAACTCGACCGTGGAACCCGCTGGAATTAGAAAAGCACTGGATAGCAGAATGCCGTTGAGGCTTATGTTCTCAGATTGAGTTTGCATCTCTTCGTGACCCAACTTGACCGCAACCGGCAGATGCAGAGGGTAGCGTACATTTTGCCGCTCGGGTTGCCGGGGGTAGTACATTGTAAGGGTTCTGACGCTGATAGAAGAATATTCCGAAACCAGCTCCAGCAAACAGATAACGAAAGGGCCTTGAGTGGCAGGTAAAGGGACGGGCGGTGGACCAGTAATCTGTTACCCGAGCATGGCGCCGCTCATTCCCCTGACTCCGCCCGCCCACTGCACGCGCACCCGTGCCCTCCCGCACTCCGATCCCCCGGCTTTTGCCAAATGGTAACGTGTAGCACTCTTGCGGGTCGCGATACAATATCGCCTCTCTCGTTTGACGGGATTAGGAAGTAGGAGATTTAAAGTCCGTCCTCCATGGTAACTATTGAGTAAGCATGGACGCGCGAGGGTGGGAGTTGGCGGAGAGATGCGTGGGCGGCGGGGCGCGAGCATCTAATTGCTTCGTGGTAGCACGCTGCCTTAAGTACCGTGACAGCACCAATTATTTCGTCAGCTCCGCGATTTGCAAGCCATAAGGTTCTAACAGGCTACCTGTCGCGTGATCGACGGCTGCACGAGCAACTTGATAACCAACCTGCGCCTGCAACAAGTTCAACTCGGCCTGCGCCAGGCCCGTCTGGGCGTTGAGGACGAAGAAGATGGGCTCCGAGCCGAGTTCGTATTTGCGCTGCTCGGCTGCGAGATCTTTTTGTGCGAGATCCAACGACGTTTTTCCTGCCGCCAGGGTGATCTTCGCTTCCTCCAGTTGATGGACCGCATCCGCCACTTCCCGTGTGATTCGCTCACGAACTTGCTGAGCAGAGTAAAGATCCTGATGCCGCAACACTAAAGCACTGCCCAGATCAGCCTGGGCTGCTCGATTCTTCACCGGAAGATTCAAAGTCAAGGTCGCACCGTATCCGGGATAACCGAAAGCAAGAAGCTGATGGAATGACGAGCCCAGTCCTCCCCGAGAGATCAGTTGGGACGTAACTTGTCCGGTAGTCTGGTTGATATTAAGGTTGTACTGATTGCCGCCCAGTCCATTACTTTGGAAAAAACCAGTCAGAGAAAGATCGGGCTTGAGATGATTGTGCGCGATTCGAATGCTGGTGTCGTCATTGGCCAGCGCATCACGTACGGCTTCAACTTCCGGCCGCTGGTTGAGCGCCTCTTGCAGCGCGGTTCCAGAGTCGATGCCCCATAGTCCGCCCTCTGGTTCCGGTTTTTCCGTCAAATCCAGGTCGAGCGCACGAAAATAAGGATCTTGGTCTGCGCCGATGGTCAGGCGCAACGCTTCTTCCGCCTGTTTCAGAGTGTATTCAGCTTGGATCATCTGTACGCGGCGCGATGCAACTTCAGATTCGGAGCGGTAAATGTTGAGGGGTGGCAGAGCCCCCAATTCCAGAGCTCGTTTGTCGCGCTGATAGCTCGCGTCGGCTGCTTCTAGTGATTTCCGCGCGACCTCCAGATTGCCACGAGCCTGAACCACGGTCCAGTACTGGCTGACGGCTTGCAAGATCGCATCACTCACCTGGGCTCCAAAGCTGGCCCGCGACTGCTGCAGAGTGCGACGGGCAATGACTATGGGGGCCTCGTTGGCGAAGCGCCAGGCATTACGAAGCAGCGGCTGGGTGAACTGTAAATTCAGCGTGGTGTTGTAATACGGATTGAAATAGTAGAACGAACTGTTGGTCGAATTCCTGGTAGTACCGAGACCCACAACGACGTTCGTGCCAGTATAGAAGGTCTGCGTGTAGTTGATTTGGCCGGCCTGAGTCAACGAATTGAGGGCAGCGGCGCCCGAAACTCCCACTCCTTGAAGTTGGCTGAACCCCGGAGAGGAAAACCGACTCTGATTGAAGAGGCTCTGCAGCGCAGGATCGAAGGGCTGGTATAGGCGCAACAGCGCGAACTTATCGGTTTCGACCTGCGCCTCCTGAATCCGCACATTGCTGTTATTTTCGAGCGTCAGGAGAACGGCGTCGCGCAAACCGAGACGCAGCTTGCCGTCGTCCACGTGGTCTTGCAAGTGTTGTGGTGGCGGCAGCTTGCCCGAGAGCACCTGCTGCGTGAGCAACCCGCGATAGTTCTCGCGATTCTGTGCTTTCGCCAGTATGGCCAGCATCAAGAACAACCAGGGAATCCCCAGACGATAAAGTTTCATCTCCACCTCCAAAGTCTTGTCGGTCAGCAAAGTAGTGCGGAAAGAGCGAGGCGACTACATTCTCGCTGCATTACGGCTGACATTCACTCGTAGCGAATTGCGTCCACTGGATCCAGACGAGCAGCCTTGACCGCCGGATAAATCCCAAACACTAGTCCAACAGTGATGGAAACGACAAAGGCGAGAAGAATGGAACTGACCGTCACGATGGTTGACCATCCTGCCAGCCAGGCGATCAGGCGTGACATCACGAAGCCAAAGACAATGCCCAAGCTTCCGCCAACCAACGAGATCATCATGGCCTCAACCACAAATTGGCGAACGATGTCCGACTGCCGAGCGCCCACCGCGCGGCGCACACCAATCTCTCGTGTGCGTTCCAAGATACTGGCCAGCATGATATTCATGATCCCAATGCCACCCACCAGCAGGGAGATGGAAGCGATTGCAACCATCACGGCATTGAACAGGCGTTCTGTGCGCCTTTGTTCGGCAAGCAGTTCGGCGGGCACGATCACACTGAAATCGCCCGCAGCGTGATGGGACGAATCCAGAATGGCCCGCACCACTTGCGCAGCCGCAGGCACGTCAGCGTTCTCCCGCACAGTGAGATAGATGCCGTCGATTTCATCTCGCACATCGCTGTAACTGTCTTCCATTCGAAGAATTGCGGCATTCAGCGGAACATAGATGATGTTGTTCATGTCCTGAGTCGGTACTCCCGCCACTTCCGCCTTCGAGCTGAGCTGAGGGCTAGCCACTCCAATTACGCGAAACCACTGTTCGTTAAGCTTGACGTATTGGTCGATCGGATTCGAAGCTCCGAACAAGCTCGACTTGGCAGCGGCTCCCAGCACACAGACTGGCGCACCACGATTCTCGTCGCCTTGATCGAAAAACCTGCCTTCCAGCACTTGAAGTCCTGCGATCTGCGTGTAAATGGGGTTGACTCCGTAAACCGAAGGCGCATCCTGCTGAGATTTTGGAATGGTTTTTGAGGCCGTCAACCGCTTACGGGGAGTCGAAACCACGATGTCACTCACGTCATCGCGAATCGTCCGGTAGTCCTGGAAAGTAAGTCCAGGCGAGATCTTGCGGATCTTCTGATGGGCTTGCCACTCCGTGGTTTCCTTCGCTTCCACAATAAGGTTGCGGACTCCCATCTGCTCGATCAGAGCCATCACCTTCTGGCGTGCGCCGGCGCCAATGGAAAGCATGGACACGACCGCCGCAACGCCGAAAATCATGCCCAACATTGTGAGCAGTGAGCGAAGCCGGTGCAGCAGAAGGTTCTGCAGCCCCAGGCGCAAATCTGGAACCCACTGTTCGTGAATGTGGAGCACACGTCGGGGAGTGGTTGAGATCGCGGTTGACATCAAGGCGTTACCCCGCCTATGCCGGGTGAGGAACCGCCCGAGATGCCCGATCTTCGCGGCGCTGTCGGATCGACTAAAGCGACCTCGGTCCCGGCATTGAGCCCTTCCACGGCTGCGCGACTCTCGCTTTCACTTTGAATCGTGACGTCACGTTGCTCAAATCCATTGCCGCTTTTCACGTAGACGACGCGCTTTCCATCTTTCAAGAACAACGCCTGCCTGGGCAAGTAAAGAACATTCTTTTTTTCCTCCCCCAGAATCGCGATCTGAGCAGTGAGGCCAGGGCGAAGGCGCGAATCACTGTTGGAGAGTTCGATGGAGACGTCGAACTTGCCTCCGTTATTCTGATCCCAGAATTGACGCACCGCCATTCCACCTACAGTCTTGACCGTTCCGTGGAATAGTTGACCAGGGGATGCATCGAACTCAACCCTGACGGATTGCCCTACTTTAACGTTACTTCGGTCGTGTTCATTGATTTTAGATACAAGTTCCATCTCCCGAGCGTCGATCACCTGCGCCACACCACTGCCCGCCGTTACCTGGTCCCCTTCGCGATAGTCGGGCATAGACATCCCGTCGAAAAAGAATCCGCCATTCGCGTCGCGATTCTTTTCAATGGAGACCAACCCATCCATGGCGGCAGGAACCTTCATGTTTTTGATATTCTCCTGTGCTTGGTCCATGGACAGCTTCGCTTTGTTCCATTTCTCCCGAGCGAGATAGATTGCGGCTTGACCGGATGCAGTATGTGATTGGATATCCTGCTCAAGCTGCGCCAAAACTCGCTTCGCCTGCTCCAGGGCGAGCTGGTTTTTCTTTGCATCAATGGCGCTCACGAGTTCGTTTTTCTGGAGTTCCAACTCCGCACCTCTCACATCGTAGCGGTCCTTAAGCAGTGTCACCTTGTCCTGTGCTGCCAGAACTGCAGCATCGGCCTTGGCCTTGGTGATTTCCGCCTCAGCCTGCAGTAACTCCGAACGGCTCTGCTCCATCTTGTAGCGCTGTTCGCTGGGGTCGAATTCGATGACGATGTCACCCTTCTTGACTGGCACACCAGTATGAAGCAACCGGATAATTTGCAGGGCCCCACCGCCAACAGGAGGAGCGGTAAGTGTGATGTTGTGGTTTGCGTGAAGTTCGCCGGTGGCGTCAATCTCCAGATTCAAGTCTCCGCGCTTCACCTTTCCCACAGGGATCTCATCGTCGGTAGTAGTGAACCTGCCTCGACGCGCTGCGGCCACCATACCAATGGCAGTAATTAGAATGATTGCGACCACGGCCCACGTAATGGCACGACGGTGTTTCATTTATGCTGGGTCACTCCTTCATCGACGGGTCTTTCAATGCCACTCGGTCGCCGGCGCGTAGACCCTTCGCAACCAGGATGCGGTTGCGACTCCTACGGCCGATGTCGATCGCATGCTCCTGGAATTTCGAACCCTCCCATACATAGGCTACGGTCTGACCCGATTTTTGAAACGAAGCCTCGTTGGGAATGCTGAGCGCATCCGGAACGCGGTCCACCACCACAGTTAACTGGGCTGTCATGCCCGGCTTCAAGCGCGTATCCGCCTGGTCAAGCGCGATCTCGAGATTGAAATTCCTAGGTATCGGCCAGCCCGCCGAAAAATCGATGCTCGCGATCGTGCTGATCTGATCGATATTGCCGGTGAACTGACGGTCGGGGATCGCATCCAGTTGCGCGGTGACAGACTGCTTTACTGCAATGCGGCCGCGCTCGGTTTCATCCACGCGCGCCGAGATTCGCAGCGAAGAAACATCGGGTAGCTCCGCCATCAGTGCGCCAGGCCAAGCCCGGTCTCCCGGTTTAAACGGAACTTCGCCTTCGGGCCGCCAAACCGGTACCAGGCTGATCATGCCCGCCAATGGCGCCCGCAATATCATCTTGGTTAGCGCGCGCTCGGCCCGCTGCACATCGTAAGCCGCTTTCTTGCTGGCTTGGGTTTTGCTCTCGATCGTTGCCTTATTTAGCGCACGATCGGATTTCACCTTCTCCTCCATTTCATGCAGCTTTTGCTCGGCGTCGGCCACTTTCAACTTCGCCTCGGCGCCTTCGATTCTCGACACAATCTCTTGTTTGCTGGCATCCAACTTCGCGGCTTCGACGTCGTATCGGGCTTTCATCACCGCGGTTACGTCCTCTTCTTCCTTCAGCCGCGCCTGAGCCCGGGCCTGTTCGATCTCTGCCCGCGCCGATTTCAGAGTCGACCGGTACTGCGCTAGCTCCTGCTCGGTTTTTGTCTTGTCAAACTCGACGATAGTGTCGCCCTGCTTCAGTTGGGTTCCGTCGGCTGCGATCTTGACGATCTCAAGATCGCCAGCCTCAGCGGGAGCAGAAATCGGTACCGACTTCATCGCCTTCACTTCACCGCGGAACTGGACCGAGTCGATGAACTCACCACGCTTCACTTCGAAAGTGGGAATCGCAGTAAACCGGTTGGAGTACCGGACGGCTCCAAGCACGGCACCGCTACCCATCGAGAGAAGGGCGACGACAACCATCGCTTTGCGCTGAATCCACAGCTGCCGGATTCTGCTGGTCATGTTAAGCCGTCCGTGCCGTTATCGCGCTCTCAGATCTACGTCAACCGCGGCCGAAAGATCAGGCATCAACCTCGCATCATTGCCGGCAATCGAGAAAACTACGGCGAATGTACGAAGCTTGGAAGAAAAGTCACCACTCCTGCCAATGGGAGCCATCTCCTCTAGCTTGCCCGGGAACACTAGCTCTGGATAGGCATCGAGGTGCACTTTGGCCGCTTGGCCGATTTGCAAACTAAGGAAATCTTCTTGATTGACCAGCGCCCGCACCTCCATCATCGAGGGATCGACCACCTGCATGAAAGGCACGCCTGGCCGAACCTGATCGCCCTCTTGGACCTCTCCCATTTTTCCCTGTTTCCAGATCGTGTTCAGAACGACGACACCATCAATAGGCGAGTGGATTTGCATCAGCTCGGCGTTCGCTTTAGCGTGCAACATGGTCTCGCGAGTTCGATCACGCTGAATTTCCAGGATGCGAATGGCAGCCTGCGCTGCCCTACGCTTCAGATCGAAGGTTTCCCGAAGTTGTTGCAGTGTGGCCTTGGCCTCGTCAAGAGTCGCGTGGGCTTTCTCGGCATCGATGCGCGAAAGGGTCTCAACCTTCTGCATCTCGAGCTCTGCTTTGCTCAGGTTGTCTTCGGCCTGCTTTATTTCAGTTTCGTCTTTGGCGCGCGCCGCATCCTCTTTCGCCAGCTCCTCCAATACCTCACCGCTGAATTTGTCGTATTCCGCTTGCTTGTCGAGCGAATCGCGAATCTGGGCTTGGCGATCGAATTCCACCAACAGGTCCCCGCGCTTCACGTGACTTCCGCCAAGCGTCAGCTTGGTAATTGTGAGGGTCCCGACCTGCTGGCCTGCCAGAAGGGGCGCCAGTACGGCGCGCGTTTGCACGGCCTCGGTTGCGCCTTTGAGACGTAGGGTTCGGCTCAGATCAGCGGGAGCATTTGAAGGAAGCACGGCATTCTTAATCGATGGGGTCCTGACCCTAAGCCCCACGAATAGAACGATGCCGACGACCAGTGCAACCACGAGAATACGTCCCTTGGACCGAAAACCGTCACCCCCGGGATGTTCTGGCGGTGTTCCTTCCTGGCCCAGCAGGGGACCAGATTCGGTAGTGACTAGAGCAGCAGATGAGTGCATACCAGGCTACTCTCACCGTTACTTATCCGCAGACGCCAGCCGTGCTCACTTCCTAGCTAAGCTAGGCACCCTATTATCCAACAAAACGGCAGCTCGGCATGCTGAATATCACGAGGTGAACGGTCTAGTATCTTATGTCTTTCTCTGCACGCGCATACAAAACCCGGCCTCCCGAGGCGCTACGAGGTTCTGACTTTTGCCTCGGTGGGCTTATCTCCCACTGAACACTTCAGCCTTTCTCTTTCTTTTCTGGACATGCCGCAGTTCGTCAGTGAATCGTACATCGCTCATCCCAGCAGATGCTGGTGAAACGTATGCCATAGCGCTGAAATAGGCATGAATACAGGGGATTTCCAAATGTGAAAAGTGGGAGTGTGTACAGATCTGCATGCACCACACACTATCCCGTCAAACCGGGGAAGCGTCGGCTGCTCTGTCGTCTTGAACCAATACACATGTAGGGACAGCCGCCCAGACCGGCCCCTGCCTCTGGGGGCAACACGGGAACTGCAACTCGTAACCGGAACCTCGGCGGGAACCTTTAACTACACACCTCCCTGCTCACAAGCAGCGGCAAAGGGTTTCCGCTAGGCTGCGGGCTGAGTTATTCTCATTCCGAAGGCGTTTACGGCGTGCATGAGTTGCAAATCCACTTCGTCCGCTATGACCATTATGTCTAAAAGCAATGGTCCTGATCGAGTTCGCTCTTGTGAGGATGTAATGTGTGGAATGTGACGACCTGAAACAGCCTTGATTCCTCGACTAGGAGTGCCGGGGAGTAGCCTTGGTCTCGCCGCCTTTGTCCGTGCGCAATAGCGCCGCCGCAGAGGGGCAGATGGGCATCCTTGACAAGACGCAGGCGGCAAGTTAGGTCATGGAACAACTTGGGCAGATGGCCCGCCCGGTCCTCATCGGTGAGCGGAATACGGGTCAGTTCTGGAAGAAGATTCACCCGCCTCAGCCATTCCTTGATCGTAGCTGCGATTTCTCGCTCCAGTATGGTCGCCACGCTCTTTTGTCTTCTTCACCACCCTGCCTCACCTTCTTCAATTCCACCATGTTCCGTTCTTGCCACTGTCGCACAGTATCCATTCAAAGAGTGTACAAAACAGAACAAAATCATGGTTCCGGTGCGATCAACCGTTGGCGACGAGCCCAGGGCTCGCGAAGCTGGCGGGCGTTTCGGGACGGACGGGGATGATCGCAAGGTGCCGCGCAGCACCCATTCCGGGGTGGCCTGTCCCTATTCCACCCGCTGCGCAGCAGCGCCAGATTTTGGCTTCTGCGCTCGACAACCTACTCCCGGCAAACAGGCGCGCATCCCCCGAACGTTTTCAGGAACAGGATCAAAGCTCCCGAGGCATGGGGATTCAGTCTCCCTTGAGGCATGGTTGCTAGCTCAAGTCACAAGGTCGGGGACTCGACGACAGTAACCGATACAATGAGCAGAAACTCCAACCTTTTCGGCAGCCTCAAGTTCAGATAGTGACGATAATTTCTTGATAAAGGTGGGCCAGCCCGCCAGTTTTAGCGCTCTTAATACGTGGAAGGCAGTCGTAACGGATGGTGATGGATTGTGAACTCGCTGGTGCGCGCATGGCAGGAACGTTCGCGAGAAACTCCGGCTGGAATTTTCCTCATACAGATTTGCTCAGAGCGTTTCTTCTCGCCTCTCAACAATTCGCGGCAACTAAACGAGGGTATCGCAATGTGCTCATCATTTTTTCAGATATGCGCCACAAGACCGGCGCGAGGAAGTACGGCTCGCCTGCAGCCGTCCGTAGGATCAGGTCAGTGCGGAACTGATGACTAGCTCTTGCGCAAGGCCTTGATGATGAGGGAGGCAATGACACCCAGAGCGCCGTAAAGAACCGCATTCAGCGGAGCGACAGCTTCGACGGTGAGCCTGGCCGCGTTTGGCCGGTGACCGAAAATTGGTTCGACAAAAACCTTAAAAGGAACCATGAAAGAGACGATTCTGCTCGACTTCAGCATCGGAACACAATAGTAGGCGGCTGTAATCGCGATTCCAAGCAACGCACACACACACACAAACAGTGGCATGAGCCACCACTTCATCATTGCGCGGCTGCTACTCACCCGCATCTCACGACCATTCACTGCCTTCGGCCCTAAATCCGAGTCCGTCGGCGACTCACGCCGCCTCATTTGATCCCAACCTCTAAACCCACTCAACGGGTCCGCTAAATCGAGGCACTAAATGCGGCCATCGCACATTTTAAACTCCCACTTCCATGCAGACGCCAGAAACGTCACTCTTACGTTACAAGCCTCAGCGCGCGCGGGCGGGCCCCGGCCAAAGTCAAAACCACCGCCTTGGGCAGGCGCGTGGGTCAATGCGTGTATCGCTCTGTTAAACGTCAACTGTGACATGAGCTTCGCCGTTCCCCTCTGTTTATTCGCTTCAGAACGAGTATCATACGTGCGTTATGGACGACGTAAATAGTGCGCGGCGGCCCTTATCAAAGCGAATTCTGGACTTATGCTTTCTGGTTGGGTCTGCGCTTATTGTCTGTCTCCTGCTCATAGGATCGTTTCTAGCGGCGCAGATTCGTCACATCAGCCCCGTGTGGGTCTTTCTGAGTTGGGGGTCCATCGTATTCTTTGCAGGGGCCAGAGAAGAGTATCGAAAGGAGTTTCGATCCGTTCGTTTCATCTTATTCGTATGCGGCTGGATTGTAATAAATATAGCTGGTCCTTATAGCCATTTAGTATGAGCTGGACCGCGTGTTTTCCTGGGGATATTTCAATGGACTTAGGGGTGCGCCCAAGACCGGCGCTGTCGATAAATATGTCCGCGCCAGCGGGTGTTGATGTAATCATGATTATCGGCGTACCTGTGCCAGCCGATTCCACTTCTCTGATCACCCAACTTGACTTCGTATCCGTCTTTTCCATTATCGGAGTAGCCGCACCAGAACTCTTGACGTTCAATGCTTCTTGACTAGTTGTGGGTTCCCTCTCCGCCGGACGAGCGCTGCCTTCAGTACCGAGCGTGCTAGCATTTGCAGCTTGTGGAGTGACGCTCTGTTGGTACGTGGCTTGGTAAGTCTGAGCGACGACTCGGCACGGTGGTGATTGCGTTTGCCAACTGTGCTTGCGGAATCGGCGGAGCTGCCACCAAGGTCGCTTTGAGATTCACGTTGCTGTCTCGGAGAAGCTCTATCTCTCTAGTCCAAGCTGCACGATTGGCGGCTTGTACGCGAACTGTGTGTGTGCATGATGGTAGAGTCAGTGTCGACGGGGTGTTGCCCACAAACTTGTCATCGATAAAAATGGGCTCTGCGCAGGAATCTGAACAAGTGGTCGATTGACGTGGGTTTCCTAATGTTGAAGTTTTGCGTACGCTGTGTAGGATGAGCGAAAGTGAATGGAC
>Ga0207646_10005637_pt1 | contig 13150 bp, 10 predicted proteins | sample KBSK5502metaG_FD_184343 | JGI IMG/M metagenome (GOLD analysis project Ga0207646, IMG submission 184343) | Corn, switchgrass and miscanthus rhizosphere microbial communities from Kellogg Biological Station, Michigan, USA - KBS K5-50-2 metaG... | ecosystem: Host-associated > Plants > Roots >...
GTCTGCGCGATCTCCGCGACGTCCTCGCCGCGCTCGAACGGGAGGTTCATCTTGGTGAGGGCGAACCCGTAGACATAGCTGTCGAGCAACGAGTACGCATGAGCGACCGCCGCCATGTCGAAACCCCCACCCCGGAGGCTCCCGATGACGGCGTCGTGATGACGCAGGTTTGCCGGCCCCGGATTCGCCCGTGACTCCATCAGCCCGATCGCCCAGCGGTGGCGCAACAGCACGTCGCGCACGGAGATCGCCCGCCGACGCATTGCGGCCTTCCAGCCCTCGGCGTCCGTCGGCAGATCGATCTCGCTGAAGACGATGTCGACCATCCCGTCGATGAGGTCGTCCCGGTTCGCGACGTGGCGGTACAGCGCCATTGGCGCGACTCGGAGCTCCTCGGCGAGCCCGCGCATCGTGAGCGCCTCGAGCCCGCCGGCATCCGCGTGGACGATCGCGGCCCGGAGCACGCGCTCCCGGTTGAGGCGAACCCGGGGCTCCACGGTCTTGATCGAACGGATCGCCATCCGCGGTCCTCCTCGGTTTGCAGGGTCTCGGTTTCTCAATACGTTCGGTGTTGACAGCGTACATCGTACACGTTAGCGTACGCCGTACACACCGAGCGTACACCGTACGCAGGACAAGTGTCCAGAGAACCGAGGCCCGACATGCAGGCAATCACGCAGGACGCGTACGGATCACACGATGTGCTCAAGCTCGCGGACATGGACAAGCCCGAGATCGCGGAGGGCGAGGTCCTGGTCCGCGTCCGCGCGGCATCGATCCATGTGGGCGACTGGATCCTCATGACCGGCTCGCCGTTCGTGATGCGCTTCGCGACCGGTCTCCGCAAGCCGAAGAACCGGGTGCCGGGAACCGACATCGCCGGGATCGTCGAGGCGGTGGGCACCGGCGTCGAGCGCCTTCAACCGGGCGACGAGGTCTTTGGATGGTGCGCGGGCGCGTTCGCCGAGTACGCCCGGACCACCGAGGACCAGCTCGTCAGGAAGCCGGCCCGTCTCACGTTCGAGCAGGCGGCCGCCGTCGGCGTGTCGGCCTCGACCGCCCTCCAGCTCCTCCGCGACGACGCCAGGATCCAGCCGGGACAGAAGATCTTGATCAACGGGGCATCCGGCGGCGTGGGCACGTTCGCCGTGCAGATCGCGAAGGCCCTCGGTGCCGAGGTGACGGGCGTCTGCAGCACGAAGAACGTGGAGATGGTCCGCGCGATCGGTGCCGATCACGTCATCGACTACACCCGCGAGGACTTCACGGCGGGCGTGGAGCGCTACGACGTGATCCTCGACAACGTCGGCGACCGCTCCATGGCCCGGATCCGCCGCGCGCTGAACCCGCGCGGGACGCTGATCTCGAACGGCGGCGGTCACGCCGGCGGCAAGCTCGGCCGTACGTTGCGGACGATGTTCGTCTCGATGGTCGTCCGTCAGCAGGCCGGCCCGACCGTCAAGACGCAGAACCACGACGACCTGGTGGCGTTGCAGGGCCTCGTCGAAGCCGGGAAGGTGATGCCCGTCATCGACCAGACCTACCCGCTCACCGCGACGCCCGCGGCGATCGACCACGTCGCGGCGGGTCATGCCCGGGGCACGGTCGTCATCACGGTCTGACACCAGGCGCCTGCAGATCGGCATCACCGGCATCGCGAGATGCTCGAGACCCGCGCCTTCGGCTCGGGCGTCGTCCTGCTCCGGCACGGAGCGGTCGGCCGCTAGGGGTTGCCGGCTTCCTGCTCGGCGGCGATCGTCCAGGTGGTGGAGGTCGTGGCGCCCTGGTACTCGTTGCCGGCGTCGGAGCGCATCCGGATCTCGATGCAGAGGGCCTCGCGCTCGCCCGGTCCGAGGATGCGATCGCCCGGCTGGCTGCCCATCTGGACATCGCCGAAGCCGGCGCGGTCGGCGCCGAGCGGTCCGTCGTAGAGCTTCGTGCCGTCGAACCGGTCGCAGGTCCCGGCCGATCCGGTCCCGAGGTCGGCGGTCCGGATCGTCACCTCGAGGGCCTCGCGGACACTCTTGTGATCGTCGTTGATGCTCGCGCTCCGGAGCGCGTAGCGGAGGGGCGCACGCTCGTCGTTGAGGACGACCTGGCGACCGCGGCTCTTCTGTCCGGGATCGAGGCTGCCGACCGGCAGGCTGAAGCGCGGCCCGTCGCCGATCGCGACCCCGCCGGACTCGCCGGTGTGGCCGGAGGTGCCCATCGTGGGGAACGTGACCGAGGCGGCCGCCGCGACGCCGGCCGCACAGACCAGGAGCAGCAGGCCGAGCACGATGCCGATCCGCAGGTGCAGGTGCGACGGGCGGTAGGTCATACGCCTATTTCAGCGTTTGACGGGGTCGGCTCGGAAGCGTTGGTTTGATGAGATCGACCGGGCAAATCGTCCGCCTCGGCCTACGGCGGATGGGGGAGACCACCGACAACACGAGGGGGCTTGCAAAGACCTGCGTCCTTCAACGTAAGATTGCGACCATGTCGAAACGACTTGCGGAGGTTGCCCAGAAGGTCGGCGTCAGCGAGGCGACGGTCAGCCGTGTCCTCAACGAGCGGCCGGGCGTGTCCGAGTCGACCCGCCAGGCCGTCCTCACAGCGCTCGACGTCCTCGGCTACGAGCGGCCGACAAAGCTCCGCGGCGAGCGCGCCCGGCTCGTCGGGCTCGTGCTCCCCGAGCTCCAGAACCCGATCTTCCCGGCGTTCGCCGAGGTCGTCAGTGGCGCCCTGGCCCAACAGGGATTCACGCCCGTCCTCTGCACGCAGACGGCCGGCGGCGTCACGGAGGCCGACTACATCGAGCTCCTGCTCTCGCACCAGGTGTCGGGAGTCGTCTTCGCCGGTGGGCTGTACGCGCAGGCGGACGCGCCGCACGATCACTACCAGCTCCTCGCCGACCGCGGCCTGCCGACCGTCATCGTGAACGCGGCGATCGACGGGCTCCCGTTCCCCTGCGTGTCGTGCGACGACGCAGTCGCCGCCGAGCAGGCGTGGAGCCACCTCCGTTCGCTCGGCCACACCCGGATCGGGTTGCTCATGGGACCGGCCGATCACGTCCCGTCGAATCGCAAGATCGCCGCCGCTCGGGCGCTCGCCACGGAGGCCGGCGCGACGATCGAACCGGCGGACATCGTCCACTCGCTGTACTCGCTCGAGGCCGCGCAGGCCGCCGCTGCTCGTCTCCTCGCGCGCGGGATCACGGGGATCATCTGCGCCAGCGACCCGATGGCCCTCGGCGCGATCCGTGCGGTGCGCCGGGCTGGCCGGTCGGTCCCGCGCGACGTCTCGATCGTCGGCTTCGACGATTCGGCCCTGATGAACTGCACGGACCCGCCGTTGACGACGGTCCGCCAGCCGATCGAGCCGATGGGCCGGATGGTGATCGAGCTCCTCGTCGGCCAGATCGCCGGCGGTCCGGTCAGTCGAGAGGAATATTTCTTCGAGCCGGAGCTCGTGGTCCGGGGATCCTCCGGTCCGGTCGCGACCCTCGTGGGGAGAGCAAGCTAGCTGGTCTGTCGCGACTGCAACAATGTTCTGTCAAGTTCTTGCATTGTTTCGTTCGATAGGGTACGTTTCGTTCCGGTGCCGGCGCGACTGCGACATCCGGCTCCACCGCCGGAAGGACGAACGTGCCGGAACCCGTCACCGTCGCCTCGACCCGCCCACCGACTGAGGCCGCCCAGCGCCAATCCGAGGGTGCGACCCGCCGCGATACCGGTCCGGCGTGGTGGCGGAACGCCGTCATCTACGAGGTCTACCTCCGAAGCTTCGCCGACGGTGACGGCGACGGGACCGGCGACCTGGCCGGAGCGCGGGCACGACTCCCCTACCTCAGCGCCCTGGGCGTCGACGCGGTGTGGTTCACGCCCTGGTACGTGTCGCCGCTCGCCGATGGCGGCTACGACGTCGCCGACTACCGGGCCATCGACCCGACGTTCGGGACGCTCGCGGAGGCCGAGGCGTTCATCGCCGAGGCCCGTGCCCTCGGGATCCGGACGATCGTCGACATCGTCCCGAACCACGTCTCCGACCGGCATCCCTGGTTCCGCGCCGCCCTCGCCGCAGGAGACGGCTCGCCCGAGCGGGAGCGGTTCTGGTTCCGGCCGGGTGGCGGGCCGGATGGCTCGATCCCGCCGACCCGCTGGATCTCGAACTTCGGGGGCGAGACCTGGAGCCGGACGCAGAACCCGGACGGGACGCCAGGGGACTGGTACCTGCACCTGTTCACGCCGCAGCAGCCCGACCTCAACTGGGAGCATCCCGACGTCCGCCGCGAGCACGAGGACATCCTTCGGTTCTGGTTCGACCGGGGCGCGGGCGGCGTCCGGATCGACTCGGCGGCCCTGCTGATCAAGGATCCCGCCCTGCCCGAGGTCCCGGACTCGCCGGCGCCGGGCGGCCATCCCAACACCGACCGGGATGGCCTCCACGAGGTCTACCGATCGTGGCGCGCCGTGGCGGACGGGTACCCCGGTGAGCGGGTGCTGGTCGGCGAGCTCTGGCTGCCCGACCCGGAGCGGTTCGCGAGCTACCTCCGTCCGGACGAGCTGCACACGGCCTTCAACTTCGACTTCATGGCCCGGCCGTGGGACGCCGCGAGCCTGACGGCATCGATCGAGGAGACGCTCGCCATCCATGCCCCGGTCGGCGCGCCTGCGACGTGGGTGCTGTCGAACCATGACGTGACCCGGCCCGTGACGCGCTACGGCCGCGCCGATTCGTCCTTCGCGTTCGCGCGCAAGCGGACCGGCATCGCGACCGATGTCGCCCTCGGGCGGCGGCGCGCGCGGGCGGCCGCCCTCCTCGCTGCGGCGCTACCCGGCTCTCTGTACATCTACCAGGGCGACGAGCTCGGTCTCGACGAGGTCGAGGTGCCCGAGTCCGAGATCCAGGATCCGATGCACGCCCGCTCGGGCGGCGTCGACCCCGGCCGGGACGGCTGTCGGGTGCCGCTGCCGTGGTCGGGCGAGAGCTCCCCCTTCGGGTTCAGTCCGCAGGGCGCGGATGCCGCCCCATGGCTCAGCCAGCCCGCCCACTGGGCGGACCTGACCGTCGAGGCCCAGCTCGCGGATCCGGGCTCGATGCTCCAGCTCTACCGTGCCGCGCTCCGCATCCGGCACAACGAGTCCGGCCTCGCCGGCGCGGCGTTCGGCTGGCTCCGTGCCGATCCGGGCGTGCTGGCGTTCTCGCGCGGGGAGCGATTCGTCAGCGTGACGAATCTGTCGCCGGACGCCGTCGCCCTCCCGCCCCATTCCGAGCTGCTCCTGACCAGCGCCGACCTCGTCGACGGCCGCCTGCCGCCCGACGCCACGGCCTGGCTTCGCCCGAAATCCGCAGATGTCCTCGACGCCCCCGGGAGCGACCCCGCCGACGCTGGAGGGGGATGAGGATGACGTGAGCCAGGACCGACGCCCGCCAGGAAGCCGTCGACGACACGTGCCGAACAGGGAGAATGCTCCGCGGCACACGAGCAGAGGAGAGAAAGGGATGATTCGGACTCCACGCCGTTCATTCGCACGCATGGCAGCGGTGGCGATCACCGCCGTCGGCCTGTTCAGCGCCTGCAGTCCCAGCGCCAGTCCCAGCCCGAGTGCCAGCACCGCGCCCAGTCAGGCGCCCGGAGCGTCTCCGTCGGCAGTCGCCGAGCACAAGCCCGTCACGATCACGGTCGGCGTCCTGCGGCCGGGGGCGACCCAGGAAGCCGCAGACGCGCTCAACCTGCAGATCGACCAGTTCGAGGCGAAGTACCCCTGGATCACGATCCAGTCCGAGGAGTACAACTGGACGGCCCCGACGTTCACGGCCGCCCTCGCGGCTGGAACGCTGCCCGACGTCTTCACGATCCCCTTCACCGACGGCAAGGGGCTCATCGCCCAACATCAGATCGTCAACATCGACGCGCGCATCCGGGCGCTCCCGTACGTCGACAAGTTCAACAAGAACGTCCTCGTGAACGGGCAGGACGCCGACGGCAAGATCTGGGCGGTGCCGACCCAGGCGTACGGCATGTCCCTCACCTACAACCGGACCCTCTTCAAGCAGGCAGGGCTGGATCCCGACAAGCCGCCGACGACATGGGACGAGGTCAAGGCCGCGGCCAAGACGATCGCGGAGAAGACCGGCAAGGCCGGCTTCGCGGAGATGGCCACCCAGAACACCGGCGGCTGGCAGCTCACGACGATGACCTACTCGCTCGGTGGACGCATGGAGACGGTCGCCGACGACGGCAAGGTCACCGCCACGCTGACGAACCCGGCCACCAAGTCCGCCCTGCAGTACCTGCACGACCTGCGCTGGAACGACAGCTCGATGGGCTCGACCTTCGACTATGCGTGGGGCAGCATCAACCAGGCCTTCTCGGCCGGTCAGATCGGCATGTTCACCGGTGGCTCCGACCTGTACACGGCGATGGTCCAGAACAACGGCCTCAAGGCCGACGACTACGGAGTCACGACGATCCCGCTCGCGAACGACCCTAACGCCGGCGTGCTCGGCGGCGGAACCCTCGCCGCGGTCAACGTCAACACCACCGAGGACCAGCGCGACGCCGCCGTCACGTGGATCGACTGGTACTACATGAGCAAGCTCCTCACCCAGGATGGCGCCGTCGCCGATGCGAAGGCGCTCGCTGCCAACAAGCAGCCGGTCGGGGTGCCCGCCCTGCCGATCTTCGACAAGGCGACCTACGATGAGTCCCAGACCTGGATCAAGGACTACATCAACGTCCCGACGGCCCAGATGACGTCGTTCACCTCCAAGATCTTCGACCAGCAGCTCGTCAACGAGCCGGTCGCCCACACCCAGGATCTCTACGCCGCACTCGACCCCGTCGTGCAGGCGGTCCTCACCGACAAGAACGCGAACATCGACGCCCTGCTCGATGCCGCCAACACGCAGGTCCAGGCGATCCTGGACAAGGGCTGACATCCACCTTCGAAGGGGCCTGGCTCCTCCGGGCCCCTTCGAACCCCCCACTCAGCGCGGCACGGAGACACGCGACGGCATGGGTTCGTACGCTGAGCGTGATGTGATCCCTCGGGTCGCGGTGAGACGCTGGCCGCGGGTCCGGGCGCGGTTCAGCCGGGACGGGCTGAGCACGTTCCTCTTCCTCGTGCCCCTGCTGGCGATCTTCGGGCTCTTCTCCTGGTTCCCGATCATCCGGGCGTTCGTGATGAGCCTCCAGGAAACGAACCTCGTCTCGATCCCGACGTTCGTCGGCCTCGAGAACTTCGCCCGGGTCCTCGCGGATCCGGTCTTCGCGATCGCGGTCCGGAACACCGCGTACTTCGCCCTGCTGGCCCTCGTCATCGGGTTCCCGATCCCGATCGTGCTGGCGGTGATCATGAGCGAGACCCGGCGGGGCAAGGGGCTGATGAGCGCCCTCGCCTACCTGCCCGTCGTGGTGCCGCCGGTCGTCTCGGTGCTCCTGTGGCGGTTCTTCTTCGATGCGAGCGCCACGGGCGTCTTCAACACGATGCTCGGCTGGATCGGTCTCGGGCCGCTGCCGTGGCTGCAGAACTCCGCGAGCGCGATGCCCTCGATCGTCATCGAGGCGACGTGGGCGGCGGCCGGCGGCACGGTGATCATCTATCTCGCGGCGCTCCTCAGCGTTCCGCCCGAGCTCTACGACGCTGCCGAGGTCGACGGCGCCTCGATCTGGCAGAAGATCCGGAACGTGACCCTGCCGCAGCTGCGGGGCGTCCTGTTCGTGACGCTGATCCTCCAGCTGATCGCGACGGCCCAGGTCTTCACCGAGCCGTTCCTCTTCACGGGCGGGGGCCCGGCGAACTCGACGACGACCGTCCTCCTGCTGATCTACCACTACGCCTTCCAGAACAGTCTCGGGGGCGAGTACGGGATGGCCGCGGCGCTCAGCATCATGCTCGCGGGCTTCCTCGCCGTCTTCACCGCCGGCTACTTCTGGCTCACGCGGTCCTGGAGCACCTCGTCGTGACGACGTTGGGGCGCGTTCGCCGACCGGCCCCAGCCCGAGCGCAACCACCGGCCCGCGCCCGAGTCCAGGAGGACCGTGGGGTCATCTCGCCCGCGGATCGGCGGCGACGACGGGTCCGCTGGACCCTCCGGGCCGTCCAGGTCGCGACCCTGCTGTTCCTCCTCGTCGTCGGGCTCGGCCCGGTGCTCTGGATGGCCAAGTCGTCGATCACGCCCACCCAGGACACCCTGCGCGCACCCATGGCGCTGTGGCCGGGCGGCTTCGACCTCGGCCAGTTCGCGACCGCCTGGACGCGGACCCACATCGACCGCTACCTCCTGAACACGGTCTGGATCGCGATCGGCTCGTGGCTGGTCCAGATCGTCGTCGCCACGACCGCCGGCTACGCGCTGTCGGTGCTGCGGCCGCGATTCCATCGGGTCCTCACCGGCCTGGTCCTCGCGACCCTGTTCGTGCCGTCGATCGTGCTCCTCGTGCCGCTCTACCTGACCGTGGTCGACGTCCCGCTCGTCCACCTGCGACTGATCGACACGTTCTGGGCCGTCTGGCTGCCGGCCGGCGCGAGCGCGTTCAACGTGATCGTGATCAAACGGTTCTTCGACAACCTGCCGCGCGAGATCTTCGAGGCCGCGCGGGTGGACGGCGCGGGGCCGTTCCAGCTCTTCTGGCTGATCGTGTTGCCGATGTCGCGACCGATCCTCGGGGTCGTGTCGGTCTTTGCCGTGATCGGGACGTGGAAGGACTACCTCTGGCCGCTGCTGGTGCTCCGGAACCCGAGCCTCCAGCCGCTGTCGGTCCGGCTGCCGACCCTGCAGCCGACGACCGACCTCGGTGTCTTCATCGCGGCTTTGACGATCTCGAGCGCCATCCCGATCGCCCTCTTCCTCCTGTTCCAGCGCCTGTTCCTGCGCGGCCCCGGACTGAGCGGCGCCATCAAGGGCTGAGCGGCTCCTCCCGCGCGAGGCGTGGCTCGAGATAGATGACCGTCCGGAACGGCACCGCGTCGCGGACGCGGCGCTCGGCCTCGACGATGGCGCCGGCGATCGAACCGGCGTCGGTCGCCGCCTCGACCAGGATCCCCGCGGCCACGACGAGGTCGTCGGGCCCGAGGTGGATCGTCCGGAGATTGACCACGCCCGAGATCCCGGCGGTACTGGCGATCGCGTCGCGAATCCTCGCCTCGACGTCCTGGGTTGCCGACTCGCCGAGGAGCAGGCTCTGGGTCTCGCGGTTCACGACGAGCCCGATCGCCATGAGCAGGAGGCCGATCGCGATCGACGCGACGGCGTCCCAGGTCGCGACGCCGGTCAGCGCCGTCAGCCCGACTCCGATCGCGGCGATACAGATGCCGAGCAGCGCCCCGAGGTCCTCGAGGAACACGACGATCAGGTCCGGCGCCTTCGTCACCCGGACGAGCTGCTTCCAGCTCAACGTGCCCTTCGAGGACCGGCCGGCCCGGACCGTCGTCCGCAGCGACCAGCCGTCGAGCGCCGCCCCGAGCCCGAGCACCGCGAACGCCCAGAGCGGGTCGACCACCGGCTCGTCGCTCGCGAGGTGGCCGATCCCCTCGACCACGGCGAGGACGCCACCGATCCAGAAGACGGTCAGCGAGACGAGGAACGCGTAGACGTAGCGATACCGGGCGTGGCCGAACGGATGCCGGCGGTCGGCCGGTCGGCGGGCCCGACGGGCGCCCACGAGGAGCAGGATCTCGTTCGCCGAGTCGGCCAGCGAATGGAGCGCCTCCGCGAGCAGCGCCGACGAGCTGGTGATCGCGAAGGCACCGAACTTCGCTGCGGCGACGGTCAGGTTCGCGACCAACGCGACGACGACCGCGACGCGCGGGGTGGGAGTCGCGCCATCGGACGGCGCGGCATCGCGCGGCAGAGTCGAAGGGCCGTTCGGGGACACGGTGGCGATGCTACCGCCCGGCTCAGCTGGAGTCGGCCAGCGTAAAGACTCGTCCACGAACGATGTCGCGATCCTCCAGCTGGGTCGTCGTCCGGACGTCGTACGCCGCGAGCTGGACGAGGCCGTCCGCCGGCAAGTAGCGCCGGCCCGGGTCGCCGACGAGGACACGGGTGCCAGCGGCCGCCGCCCGGCGCAGCCAGGGCAGGACCCGCTCGGCCAGGGGGCCCTCGTACCAGGTGTCGCCGGCGAGCAGCACGTCGGCCGGCGGCGGCTCCTCGTCCAGGAGGTCGCGGCCGATGAACCCGACGCGGACCCCGTTGGCTCGGGCATTCAGCGCCAGCGCCGCCTCGGCGAACGGGTCGACGTCGATCCCCGTCGCGCCCGCGGCCCCGAGACGCATCGCGACGAGCGCGCACAGGCCCGACCCCGTCGCGAGGTCGATCACCTGCTTGCCGGCCACCTCGTCGGGATGCTCCTCGAGGTAGCGCGCGATCGCCAGGCCGCCCGCCCACGCGAACGCCCAGAACGGGATCGGTGCGCCCGAGATGCCGAGAGCGGCCTCGGTCGCCCTCCAGACCGGCGCGGCATCGTCCGCCAGGTGGAGGCGGATCCCGGTGACGCCTTCGACCGGCCGGAGGCGCGTGTGGCGCGCGATGAGCGCCCGCCGGTGCGAGAGCGGGACCCGGCGCGGGACATCGTCGGTCTCATGACGGGATGCCATCGTGGCAGCGTGCCAGATCGGCGGGTGGCGGGTCCGCCGCGTGCGGCTCCGGGGTGGCCCGCCCGGTCCGCCGGCCCGTGTATCGTCGCGTGGTGCCGATGATCGCGACGACCGTGCTCCGACTCGCGGTGGCCGTCGGCCTCGTCGTCGTCACCTGGGAGGGCGGGCTGCTCCTCGCGCTCCAGGTCGTCCCGACCGACGCTCCGAGCTGGTTCCCGCTCTTCCTGGCCGGGGTCCTGTGGATCGCCGCCCTCGTCGTCTCGTTCCTGCTCCTGAACCGGGACGGGCGCTTCATCACGTACCTCGCGATCGCGGCGATCGCCCTCATCGCGGCCGCCATCGTCGTCGACCGGTTCGCTGCGATCGTCTACGCGACGCCGGTGCCGCCGGCGTGATGCCGACGCCTGGGGGAGGTTCGGGGCCGTTGTTCGGGGCGAGAGGCCGGAGGTGATGGCCCGGTGATGGCCCGGTAACGGGCCGCACCGACGATGGACGAACGGTGAGACATGACCGAGCCGAGTCCGGTGGCGTCGCGGTCCTTCGGGCCTGGCTGGAAGCGGGTCCCGAACCCAGCCTGCGCGTCCGGATGACGGAGATGGCGGCGTTGAGCGACCGCGACGGATCGTCGGCGGTCGTCGCGTCGGCGGACGAGGCGTGCACCCTGGTCCGCGGATGGCTCGGCCGGCTCGTCGAGGCGGAGCGGCATGGCCCGGAGGATTCGGGGGATCGTCGCTAGGCGCCGGTCGGCCAACGATGTTCCGCGTCGGGCGGAAGGATCGTCCTCCCGCCCGGCGCCGGGTCGCGGATGTCAGGCCGGGTTCGTCGGCCGACCCCGCCGGGTCCGTGGCTTCGGAGCCGCTGGCTCCGACCCCGTCGATCGTCGGGCGGGCGTCCGAGCGGCCGGTGCGGCGCCCTTCTTCGCCGTCGGGGCCGTCTTCGGGCCGGGCGTCGGGACCGTGTTCGCTTCGGTCTCGGGCCGGTTCGCCTGGAGCAGGCGCTGCACCTCGTCGCGGAGGCCGCGGAGATCGGCCAGCTCGGCCTCCAGCGCGGCGACGCGCGTGTCGTCGGCCGCCGGCGCGTTCGCGTCCTGCAGCCGCTGCACCTGCGCACGGAGCTCGGCGACCTCGGCGTCCCGAGCCTCGGCGGCCCGCATGAGGGCGTCGACCGAGGTGCCCTGATCACCGGCCGTCGGCGCCCAACGTCGCGGCTCGGCAGCCGTGACGAAGCTGACCTTGCCGGCCTCCTCGTGGAGGGTCACCTCGTCGCCGGCGCGCGGCGTCCGGAGGAAGCCGATCAGGTTGCCGAGCATCGACGACAGGTCGGACGTGGGCTCCGTCGCCCGGAGGACGGCCATCCCGTGGTCGACAAGACTGCGCTCCACGTGGTCCGCGGGGCGGCCGACGAGGTTGCCGATCCGGACGGCCGGATCCGCAACCGGAGCGGCGAGCGCCCGGCGCCCGGCGTCAGCGACCAGCCGGCCGGCGACGCCGGCCCGGGTCCGCGCATCGTTGAACTTGGACACGATGTTGGCCTTCTGGGCGGTCTCGAGGTCGGTCCGACCCTTCGAGTACCGGAAGCGGGGAGCGGGACGATCGGCCTCGGGCTGGTACTCGGGCACGGTGTAGCGACCGAAGAGATCGGGCAGGACCATGCAGCAGAACTCCTCCACGGCCTTCTGGATCAGCGGCATGACGGGGACGATCGAGAGCCAGTAGTCGACCGTCGGGAAGCTCTTCACGTACTTCCGCCGTGAGAAGTTGCAGACCTTGTACACCCGGTCCCCGCGGACGCTCACGCTCGCGAGGTAGATCCGGCCGTCGCCGTCGCACTCCGGACAATCCACGAGGAGGTGGTCGCAGAAGCAGTCCTTGAGGTACTGGAGGAACCCAGCCAGCAGGTCCCGGAAGGCGTAGATGATCTGGCGGCGATAGTCCGCGAGGATCTTGAACGGGAACTTGCCCATCAGCGCTTCGGCGGGGATGACGGTGATCGTGTCGCTCCAGTAATTGAGCACGTAGGCGATCTTGCGTTCGTCGGTCGCCGCCGCGGACACCGGACCCACCTGGACGGGAACGCCCGCGCCGGCGATCAACTTGTTGGACTTCAGGTCGATCAGGACGACGTCGCAGTCGTCCTCGGACACGACGACGAGCGCCCCCGTCGTCGCGAAGGGCACCAGTCGGATCGGGCCGTCGACGTTGGGGAGGGCGACGGAGCCGCCGCCGCCAACCGGCTGGCCGGTCAGCCCGTCGTAGGCCAGCACCTGCTTCAGGCCGCCCATGTCGACGCCCAGGTAGACGGTCCGCGGGGCGTCGGAACCGCGGCGAATGGCGCCACGCTTGCCGAGCGGGGGCGCGAACGCGACCGCGAGGTCGTCCGTGCCGGGTCCTGGCAGGGACACGTCCAGCGGGACGGGCGCCGGAGTCGCGGTCGACACCAGGTCGTAGCCGAGAACGCGATCGTAGGCAGGCACCTTCGATGTGCTGTTCGCCTGGAGGGCGGTCGCATAGGCCCGCCCGTCGGGGGTCACGACGAGATGCCCTGAAGCCACGAACGAGAAGGCCGGG
>Ga0207646_10005638_pt1 | contig 13147 bp, 13 predicted proteins | sample KBSK5502metaG_FD_184343 | JGI IMG/M metagenome (GOLD analysis project Ga0207646, IMG submission 184343) | Corn, switchgrass and miscanthus rhizosphere microbial communities from Kellogg Biological Station, Michigan, USA - KBS K5-50-2 metaG... | ecosystem: Host-associated > Plants > Roots >...
AAGGTGGTCCCCCCTCCACGCATCCCTTGACTTGTACGTACATTAGGCGTACAGTTCTGGGTGGAGGTTAGTTGAATGGGAGTTCCAGCTCGAAAGGACGAGAGATTTGAGCTTCGTGCTACCCCGGAGCAGCGCGCACTGATCAGGCAAGCTGCGGAACGAAGCGGGCGAAGCTACACTGACTTCATCATTGAATCAGCCACTGATAGAGCTGTGGACGTGCTCGCCGACCGGCGTGTCTTCGTGCTCGATGACGACCGCTGGAATGCGTTAGTAGCGGCGCTTGATGCTCCCGCCCAGCCCGTCCCCGCTTTGGTGGCGCTCTTCAAAGACAAAGACCTTTGATCTGAAGAGGGGGGCGTGGTTTCCGGCTATCTGGCCACTACTCTTCTCTCGGCAGCCCACGACGTTGATCGATTCAACTGCGGCAAGGACCAGCTGGACATCTTTCTGAAGCGCTATGCGCTGAAGAACCAGAAGCTAGACTCCAGTAAGACCTACGTCACGTGCCCGGAGTCAGAGGCGAATCGAGTTGTCGGCTACTACAGCCTTACATTTGGAGCCGTGCTGCACAAGGACGCCCCGCCCGAAGTCAAACAGGGCATGCCAGGTTACCCAATTCCGGTAATGCTTCTAGCCAGGCTCGCTATAGACAGCGGCTTCCGACCACCGCAGCAGAATCCACGGCTCGGCGAGGCCCTATTGAAAGACGCCCTAGCAAAAACGGTCCAGGCCGCGGAACTAGGAGGGCTAAGGGCGATGCTCGTGGACGCAATGGACGAAGAGGTGGCTGCCTTCTACCAGCGCTACGGTTTTGAGCCCTCCCCGACAGATCCGATGCACCTTCTACTTCCGATGGCCCAGATACGTGCGTCGCTTGCAGTCGCCTAGTCCCAACGGCACGGCAATGCGTCCCGATCCGGTCTTCCAGACTTGGCTCAGCCTCGGGCTAGAACTTCTCGAATACTTCGGTCAAGACGTTCCAGAACAGCCCGGAACAAGGGATCGGCGAGGGCGCTTTGCGGTGCTTGGTCGAGCATCGCTACCAACTGATTAATCAAGGCAACGCCACTGTCGCAATAGGCGTTGTCAAGCTGTTCGTCGCTCATCTCAACAATCTCGTCATAGCCGTGGCCCGAACCGAAAATGGTACCGACGGCCATTTCGACCGACTGCTGTGATATTTGGGCCTCGAGCCCACCTCAAACACCTTCTCGATGTTGACCAGATTGGGCATGGCCGCTGACGCCGTTTCGCGTTACGCTACCGACTGAGAGCCTGCCAGCTTGCGGGGCGTTGCTTCCAACGACACCTCTCGGCTCCGGTGGGCCCTCTACTAAGCAAAGCAGTGGCAAAGGACCTGCCGCCGTGGACTGAAGACCAGTTCCTCGTCGCGCTAGATCACGGCTTCCAGAGGCAGGCCTTTGACCGCGTGAAGAACCTGCTATCCGCTCTGCGGGACGCAAAGACGGCGGCGCAATTATGGGAAATGCAGGGTGGTCTCCTGGAGGCGGTTCTTTGGGCACAGGAGTACAAGTCTCGATCAAAGCGATTCCTTGAACGGAGCAGAAGGGGTAAGCCTGTCGCTGAGATTCCTCAGTCAGGGTCCTGGGAATTGGAACATCGTATCGCCAGCCGCGTTGAGCGGCAGATCCGCTCGGTCGGTGATTGTCTTGCGTGGAAGGTATTGAGCTGCCGCCGAGACGTTTTCTTCGTACTTTCGCAGAACGAGAATCCGGGTTCTAGTTATGGCAAGGCAGGGCTAATGGCGGAGGCCGACAGAGCGGACGCGCATTGGTCAACGGGCCATTTCACCCTGATGAACGATCTAACCCAATCCGTGAGGATTGGCGATCTCATAATCTTCACTCCGGAAGGTCCCAAGCTCTCCGAGGTGAAAGCGGGCGATCACCACCGGCGCGAGCAGCGAGAGCGAATCAGACGGGCGCTGCAGACGCTAAGTCGGGAGCGCCCCCTCGATGTCGGCGGAAAGCCACACGAGATCTTTAATGCCACGACACAGCTCAGCACGAGGATGGACTGTCTCAGCGCTGCTCTCGCTCAGTCAAAGACATCGGGATTCGGTTCCGTCGTGATAGAACCGGGGTGGCTGGTGATGGCGGCGTCGGTCTTTCCGGTCCACCGTCCAGATGACGAGGATGTCGGCCAGCAATCCGATAAAGCAAAGCAGGACGCGTTGGTTGAGCCAGGACAACATGTGTTGCAAACAATTTGGTCATGGCACGCCTGGGATTATCAAGATGCCTTAGTAGCCGGCGTTCCCTTTGGGGCGTTCCCACTCGAACCAGCGCAATGTGCCGAGCTGACCTGTGGTTACTCTATGTATCGCGTCTACCTGAGAAGTGATGTTCTGGACCAAGAGTTTCGCAGGGTGGGATTTCGTACCCGATGGTCTCTCCCGACTGCCGGGTCGTCATGGAAGGGAACAGAGACGGTTTTGGAAGTCTATCGAAGAATCGGCCAGGGTTATCGCGGTATGACGATTTCAGCGAGTGGCCTCCGCCATTGCCTTTACGAATTGGTCCAGCCGCGCCGGTACGCTCATGTGGTTAGGGAAATGTTTGACTGGTCGACCAAGCCGTTTCCGGCACGAGCCATGGGTGGCAAGAGCCGCCTGCAGATAGGGCAGTCCACAATGGCGTTCAGTAACGAGAAAGCCGTGTGGTTCAAGAAGCCTAAGTTGAAAGAGTGAAGGTTGAGATCCGCGCCACCGGCCTAAAAGCCATGCGCGAGAAGCGCGGGCTAACTCAACGCAAGCTCGCCCAAGATCTCGGCACCAGCCAGAACTACATCCCGGCCATAGCGGCCAACAGCCGACAGGCTGGTCCGAAGCTCCAGCAGCAGTTGGTCAACTTCGGCTGTGCCTTCGAGGATCTCTTCGAAACCGTCTTGGTCAATCCCGAGACGGGCGTGGAGCGCCGCCTTGTCGCAAGGGACTGAGCAGACATGGCACGGGTCCGCTGGGAAGACCTAAGCCCGCAGACTTTCGAGGACATGATTGCTGTCCTCATTAGCATTCTTCACCCCGCAGCGGAGCGAATCGATGGCACGGGCGGCGATGGCGGGCGCGATGTGCAGATTCCATCACCAGCGGGACTAAGCGTCTTTGAACTGAAGTCCTTTACGGGTCGATTAGGCGAAGCCAAGGGTAGACGCAAGCAGGTTGTGGCCTCACTGAAGCGAGCTCGAGCGTTGCGGCCGAAGAGTTGGACTCTAGTTGTCCCAATTGACCATACGCCAGGTGAGCGCAAGTGGTTCGACGGCCTAAAGAAGACTGTCAGTTTCCCCATCTTCTGGTTCGGAAAGACGTGGCTCGATACCCAAATGGCACAGCATCCTTACCTCCACCGTTACTTCGTATCGAACGGCGCCGAGGAAGTGGTTGAAATTCTGAAGGAACTCAAGCAAGAGGAAGGAGCCCTGACGAGAGGGATCGATGATGCGATCGACCGAGCGCGCAAGTTGGCTGATCGCCTAAATGAGCTAGATCCCTATTACTCCTTCTCACTCACGGTCGAACCAGGCTCAACGGCCGTTCAAGTTCGCCCGCGGTTTCGTGGTGCCGAGAAGGAGCGTCCCATCCTCATAAACATTGAGGGTCAGTTTCCGACAACTCCCGCCGGCCGCAAAGTCCTGCGGGAGTTTCGGGATGCCATCAACTTTGGTTCCGGGGTTACATTGTCCCCCGCCTTCGTAAAGGCGATTACCGTGCAAGGTCCCGCTGGCCTAGGCGGGAAGTACGAACACCCAACAATTGTCCTTAGCGGAGCAGTTGACGATACGTGGCGACAGCCGGCCCGCTTCACAGTGGTCGCACCGGATGGAGCGCGTCTTGCGAGTTTGCCAATGATCCTCAACAGGCGGAGGACCGGAATTCTGGGAGGAACCGCCTACGGCGAGGATCAGTCGGGCGCATTCAAATTTGAACTCAAAGTGGACCTCGCAACGAAAGGCAAGCGCAGCAGTCCTGCGACGTTTCATTTCTCGCCTCCGGAGGGCGCGTACCCGAGCACTATTTTGCCGGCCCTTCGCCTGCTGCGAGCAATGCGTGCGCCGAACGTCGTGCTGATCGATGTCGCAGACAAGCCAGTTGGTCGATTGGTCCCATCACAAAAAGAAGCTGTGCCCGGCTACTACGTGGCCCTGATGGAGGCCCTCGACCGAATCCAGGCGACCTCGGGAACCTACTTTGAGATTCCGGCGCGATTTAGCCCGGATGACCTTCGCGAAATCGGAGAGGCTGAAACCCTACTTGACGGCAAGCCCTTGGTGTTCAAATCGAGCACCGTGACCATGGTTGTCTCGAACAATCCAAGCCTCAGAGAGTCGATTGATTCCCCGTTGGCCAACTATCAGATGGACGTGGACTACACCGCGCTAATCGCGGGCCACAAGCTGGCACTCGGCCATGCCGTAATAACGCTCAATCAGGCGCGGGTCGAGAACCGGAATGAGGTAATGTCGCGTCTATCGGAGCCACCGGGGGCGGAGCTGGAGCTGCGGCTCGTTAGTGACGAGCCTGGCGAAATTCGGCTCCTCGGTAAGTAGCCGGGTCGGGCTTTTCACTTCGCCACCGGCCCTAAGCTCAAGGAGCTGCTTCAGTTCCGCCGCTGAAGCACGACAAAACGTGTTCGGCTGATGCTTTTACACAGTTTCGGCTGATGCCTTACACCGGTTTCGGCTGATGCTTGACACTCCCGCGCATGAAGGAGTTGAGCGTGGGAGAGCAGCGGTACCAGGCGGTCATGGCGGTCATCAGCCGGTGCCAGATTTGCATACGAGGTCAGATTTCGCTCAGCGCCCAGCTCACTTCCTCTCAGCGACTGCGCTCGATTCAGCCATCCGCTTAATCGCGGCCAGTCGCGCATCCCAGCGCGCTGCGACCTTTGCCAACGCGCGAGCAGCGCGGTCCAGATGCTCCGGGCGAACCGAGTAATGAACCTCTCGACCGTGCCGCGCACTCTCGACGAGCCCAGCGCGGTCCAGCACGGCGAGGTGTTTGGCCACCGCTTGTCTGGTAAAGGGTAGTTCTACCGCAAGGGCCGTCGGCGTGATGTCTCCGTGGGCGAGGATCAGGTCGAGGACACGGCGCCGCGATGTGTCGGCGACCGCTTCGAGAAGGGCCTCCTCGCTGATGCTCGACCGGTTCATCCGCGAGCGGCCGTGTTCGACCGCGGCGCGTAATTGCGCAGCCGTCCGAGGTAAAAGAGCCAGCCGCTTGAGTTCTCCTCGATGTACTTCACCTTCGCCTCGTCCGTCCAATCAACCTTGTCGAAGCCGCTCTCGACAACGCGGAGTCGGGTGTTCCCTGCCTCGGCCTGGAGCCTGAACTCGACCAGCGTCGAGTTCTCGGGCCGAGCCTTGATGGCCTGTTCGCGTAGCCAGCGGTAGGCGAAGCGGGACGGCGGTTCGAAGACCACGACCTCGAGGAAGTAGGTATAGCCATGCTCGAATGCCATGCGGCCTGGTCCGCCGGGCCGCCCGTCGAGCTCGGCATCGGGGCAGAACCATTGCTCGATCTGGTCGGGCTCTGTGACGACGCGCCAAACGACGTCGATCGGGGCCTCGATGAGGATCTCCTTCTCGATTTGCGGAATCATCTGCCCCCAAAGCATAGCGCAACTCAAAGTTGCGCTTCGCCGATATTATGTGCAACCATTAGTTGCGGATCGGGCTTTAGCTCGGATGGGCCTGGCTCTTAAGGAGGAGGATGCAAATGAGAATCGCAGACACAATCGTTCTGGTGACGGGGGCCAATCGCGGCATCGGCAAGGCGCTGGTAGAGGAAGCCTTGAGGCGCGGCGTGAAGCGGGTGTACGCCGGTACGCGCCAGCCCTTATCGCACTCGGACAGACGGGTTACGCCGCTGACCCTAGACGTGACGAACGAGGCGCATATTCAAATGGCGGTCAAGCGTGTCGAATCTCTCGACATCCTCATCAATAACGCCGGGGTACACGCCTTTGATGACATGAGCGATCGTTCTGTGCTCGACTGGCACCTCGCCGTCAACTTTTTCGGCGTCTACGGCGTGACCCAGGCCTTCTTGCCGGCCCTGATTCTTTCCGGGGGAGCCGTCGTCAACAACGTCTCGGCGGAGGCCTTGGCTCCCTTGCCGCTCACCCCCGCCTACGCGCTCTCCAAGGCGGCCGCATTCAACCTGACGCAATCACTGCGCGCCCTTTTGGCCCAGCACGGTGTGAAGGTTCACGCCGTCCTGACCGGTCCCACCGACACCGATATGACCCGAGGCCTCGATCTACCGAAGGCCTCCCCGGAGTCCGTAGCACGAGCCATTCTCGACGGAGTAGAGAAGGAAGAAGAAGACATCTTCCCCGACCCTTTGTCAGCGTCGCTGGCTGCGAGCTGGCGCGGCAGTGCGGCGAAGGCGATGGAGCACCAGTTGGCGTCATTTGTCCAAGCAGCATGAGACATCAGCCAGGAGGAGAAGCAATGAGCAAAACCATGACGAATCACAGGGTCGGAACACGTGAAGAGTGGGTTGCTGCACGCGAGAAGTTGCTTGCCCGCGAAAAGGAGCACACCCGGCTGGGCGACGAGATCGCTCAGCAGCGGCGTGAGCTTCCCTGGGTCCGGGTTGAGAAGGAATACCGGTTCGACACCGACGATGGCACGCGGACGCTGGCGGAGCTGTTTGATGGCCGTAGCCAGCTGGTCGTCTACCACTTCATGTTCGGCCCGAGCTACCGGGCCGGCGATCCGCCCAACTCCTCGATCGCCGACGCCGCCAATGGCATTCTCTCGCACCTCCACGCACGCGACGTGACCATGTTGTTCGTCTCACAGGCTCCGCTCGAGAAGGTGCAGGGGTACAGGCGGCGGATGGGATGGGGGTTCCCTTGGGTGTCGTCGGCCAACACTGAATTCAACGTCGACCTCGGTTTCTCGGCCAGTGAGGAGCAGACGCGCGGGTGGCTCACGCCGGTGATCGAGGCCGAGATGCCGCCAATCGTCTCGCGCAATGCGCGGGAGACCGGCACCGACGTAGTCCGTTACCTGACCGAGAGCCCGGGCTTTAGCGCCTTCGCCTTGGACGATGGGACCGTTTACCACACTTACTCGGCCGGCGCCCGTGGTGTGGAGTTCCTAATGAGCTACTACGCGATCCTTGATCGGGTGCCGAACGGCCGTGACGAAGGCGATGAGTGGCAGATGTGGATCCGCCGCCACAACGAGTACGACGGCCAGGGGGCATGACCAGCCTGACAACTGAGGCGGCTTTCAAGCATCCGGGATGTCGCGACCAAACGCCTCAAGGGTGACTGCGCTCGGGTCAGGGCCGCCGCGCCGGCCGGTGTCCAGGCGGTCGATTGCGGTGATCTCGTCGGCCGACAGCTCGAAGTCGAAGACGTCGATATTCTCCGCGATGCGGGTCGGCTTGGTGGACTTCGGAATCACCGACCGTCCCTCTTGCAGGCCCCAGCGCAGGATCACCTGCGCAGGGCTCTTGCCGTGGGCGTAAGCGATCGCTCCAATGACCGGGTCATCGAGGGTGCTGCGGGGACTCCCGCCGCGGTAGAATGGCGGTCCTCAGCGGCGGGCGGACGGTGACGGAGGTGGCGCGGGACTGGGACGTGAGCCTCCTCTAGCGTGAGGTGCCTGCCGACCCGACACAGCAGGTACCGCCGGGCCGCGCCTGGCGCACGGAGCGAGCGAAGGGCCGATCAGCCAACGGCGGCGAACGCGAGTTCGGGGATTGCGTCGACGTCCGGGAGCTCGATTGCCCAGCGATTGTCCTGCATCAGCCGTAGGTGCAGAGCCCCTTCCTCGACCATCCCGCGCAGCGTTTGGACTACTGGAAGAGGCCGGCCGCCGGTCCTATCGGCGAGCCATTGACCAAACTCTCCGACTGTCTCCAAATTCTCTTCGTCAATGGCCGCCAGGATGCCCACCAGCTGGGTGAGATCCTGGGGCTTGAGAGGGTTGAGGTGAAGCAGCCGGGTCGTCGCTTCGCGCTTGAGCTCCGCCAGCCACTGCTCGAGTTCTCCCTCGGGCCGCTGGTCATTCGCGGCAGTGAGGATGAGCAGCACTCGCGTCCCGGTCTCGGCCCATCGTCGAACGGCATAGCGCAGCAGATCGCGGGTACCAGCGTCTGTCCACTGAACGTCGTCCACGAACAACACGAGCGGCTTGCGCCTCGCAAGCGCCATTCCGAGCCGGCTTACGGCCTCGAAAATCCGGGAGCGACCGAGAGAATCCTCGTGAAGTACTGGAAGGTCGGGGTAGCGTTCGCGCAACTCCGGCAGTAGGCGGGCGAGCTCGGCAAGCCAGAGATCGCTCAGCAGATCATCCGGCGAGTTTTCCTCTTCGAGCCGCGCACGCAGGCCTCCAACCACTGCTGCGTACGGCAGGTCGTCCAGGTGCTCAAAAGCGCGGCCCCTGATCACGTCGACCTGCGGAATTGATCCGATGAATTCGGAGACCAGCCGCGTCTTTCCTACCCCGCTCGCACCCTGAAGCACGATGACCTCGGTTCGTCCCTCCTGCGTGCGCCGATGGGAGGATTTGAGGTGCGCCCACTCACGTTCGCGTCCAACGAATGGCGCTGCATCAAGGTCCAGGTCTTCAAAACCCATCGGTGTCGGGCCGACCACCGAGGAGACTCCGAGGATCCGCTCGCCGAGTTCGGCCATCTGGGCGCTCGCGGTCGCCTTCTGCTCTGAAACGGTTCGACAATACGCGTTCCACGCCCGGCGGGCGCCGGCCCGGTCCTCGGCCTGCAGGCAGGTCTCGATCAAGCGCCGCCAGGCGAGCTCTTCGTCCGGACTCACTGCGGTCAACCGCTCGAGAGTGGAGAAAGCGGCGGCGGGCTCGCCAGCTGCGATTTGCAGGCTCGCGAGCCGGTCGAGGACCTCCGCCTCGAGACCGCGCCAATACGCGCGCTGTGAGTCGACCCAGGATTCGTAATCGGGCGCGTCCGGCAGCAGCATGCCGGCCAAGAACGGCCCGCGGTAGCGTTTCGCGGCAGCCTCAACCTGGTGGCGGAGCCTTGCATCGGCTGATTGGCGAAGCAGGCGCCGGGCTTCCGTTAAGGCGTCGACGTCGAGCCCGATGGATCCAGACAGCACGCCGAGCGTGTCTCGGGTTGCAACGAGGACCCGGTCGTTCTGAGTTCCGAGCGCCTGTCGAACATAGTTGAGTGCGGTTCGAAGGCTGGCTCGCGCGTCGACCACATCGGTATCTGGCCAGAGCAGGTCGGCGAGCCGCTCGCGGGAATGCGGACCCGGATCCAGGGCGAGGTACGCGAGAAGCGCCAGGGATTTCCGTGTCCGAAAAGCGATCGACCGGCCATCGATGGTGAACTCGGCGACGCCGAGAAGCTTGAAGAGAAACCGATCCGTCCGTCCCCGTTTCGTATCTATCCCTTCCATGTCCAATCCCCCAGAAACAGCGACTCCACATCGTTGTCGACGCGCTGAGTACGATTTTCGCGGCCTGGTTTGCGGGGAGCCGGCTGAATGAAATCCAGCAGGAGCCTATTGATCCGATCCGCATGAGTCCAAGCGATTGCGTGCGGTCCCCCCGCGATGACGACGAGCTCCATATCTTCAATCAGGCCAGGTAGCCGATTCCCGGTCAGGTCGATCGGCAAAATCCGGTCAGCATCACCTTGGATGACCAGGACAGGTACATCGATCTTTGGCAGGTCGGCACGAAAGTCCGTACCCCACGCGCCAATGCACGCCAGGGCGCCGATGGCAGACGCAGCGGTGGCACCGTTCCAGCTGGCTTGATAGGCCTGGTCGCTGACCGTTTTGCCACCCAGCACGTCAAAGTTGTAGAAGTCGTGAAGGAACCTCTTCATCCACGCCGGTCGATCCGCTCGGCAGGCGGCGGCGAAGCCATCGAAGACGCGTCGATCGAGGCCCACGGCATTGCCGTCGGTCTTCTTCAGACATGGCGCGAGCGGCGAGACAAGGACTGCCTTCCTGACCCGGTCCGAACCGTACGCGGCAAGGTAACGAATAATCTCACCGGTTCCCATCGAGTGGCCGACGAGAACGACATCGTGCAGATCAAGCTGGCTCACGAGAGCGTTGAGGTCTGCGGCGAACGTGTCGTAGTCGTACCCAAGGTTCGGCTGGCTTGACTTCCCGAAGCCGCGGCGGTCATAGGTGACGACCCGATAGCCAAACTCGAGGAGCGCTGGCTCTTGCTTCTCCCAGGCCTGCCCGCTCAGCGGATATCCGTGGATGAGCACCACTGGCAGTCCCGAACCGTGGTCCTCGTAGTAGAGGCTGATGCTTCCAGAATTTTCCTTACCGACAGTCACGAAAGGCATTGACGGCTCCCTCTCGCCTCGCGAAATCCCAGGTTGAGAGCTACTCAGCCTCCCCTGGCTGACAGCCTCACCCCTACCCTGTCAGATGGTCGAACAATGTCGACCGTCAAATGACTGGTCTAATGACCGGTTATTCGTTGGAGCCCGCCCTGGTTGCGCCCAGGACATCAGCGAGCTGCGCACGGTGAGTGACCTCCAGCTCCAGGAAGATGTTGTGGAGGTGAAAGCCGACCGTTCGCGGAGAGAGGAACAGCCTTGACGCAATCTCGCGATTCGTCAGGCCACGCGCAGCCAGGGCAGCGATCTGCCGTTGCTGCGGCGAGAGTTGCTCGACCGCGTCGGCCTTCCGGGGCTCCAACGTTATCCCGGCCGCCCGAAGCTCAGCCCGCGCACGCTCGATCCATGGTCCGGCACCGAGTCGACTGACAGTCTCGAGAGCCAGCTGGAGAAGCGGGCGAGCCGCGACGATCCGGCGGTGCCGGCGGAGCCAGGTTCCATAGCACAACTGGGTGCGGGCGAGCTCGAACGGCCACTCTGCGCCGCCGTCGACCTCCAGCGCCGCCTTGAACAGGCCATCGGCACGATCGTCAGGCGCCAGGAGCGCTTTCGCACGACGAACCACGAGCTGAGCGCGGACTGACGCTCCCACTTCAGCTAGCTGTTCCAGCTCGGCAACAAGCGAAGACAGCCCGCCGGCTCGTGCGGAGTGGAGCTCCGCCTCGACGAGATCGGCGAGCGCCCAACGCCGGGCCTCGAAATGCGCAGCCCGGTCACCGGGCGTGAACATCTTGCGAAGTTCGTCGCTCGCGTCGCCCAGTCGGCCGGCGCCCAATGCCGCAAGGCCGCGTGCCCAGGTGGCAACGGCTACGACCAGCCCGGCGTCGGACGCGTCGACAGCGGCCTGTGTCTGTTCGCGGGTTACGGCGCTGTTCCCCTGCATCGCGGCAACCAGGCCGTCGAGCGCCCTTCCCAGCGCGGCCATCTTGATTTGATCGGTCTCGTCCGCCATCTGGATCGCTTCAGCCGCGAGAGTCCTGGCATCAAGCCATCGACCACGCCAAGCAAGGCTGAATCCCAGCGTCACCAGGAACGTCGAGAGCGCCCCCACCTCGCCGTGCGCTCGCATGTCGTCGATCGCAACCGGCTCTAAGTGCTCTGCTGCCACGGGCTGATCGATGAACCAGGGCACGTGTGCCGCAAGTTTCAGAAGTTGGGGATCCTCCGGAGGCTGCACGACCAAACGGCGAACCGCTGGCATGATTTCACGAGCGTTCCGGGCGGGATCGCTCGCGGCCATGATGTAGAGTCGCCATGGCTCGTCCCCCGAACCTGGCACCAAGCGAACGAGCCGCTCGGCGGCCGCACCGAGCTCTGGCTTGCCATCCAGAAAGCCCAGGCCTGCGGCCACCACCAGCATCCCGATCCCTACAGCAGGCGCCTCCCTCATGAGAGCCTCGATTGCCGGAATCGACAGAACGTCGACCTTCGTACCTCGGCCCGCGAGGGACTGCACATACGCGAGCGAGATGGCTGCCCGAGCCCGCAACTGGGGGTCATCCGTCACGGCGTTCAGCCGAATCGTGAGTTCCTCGACCGAGCTTCCCCGGCCGGCCGCGAAAGCCATCTCCGCTGCCAACACCAGCCGCCTCGCTTGCTCGGCCGGTTCTGGGCTGAGCTCGGCGGCGCGCTCGAGGGCGCGGGCGGCGGCAGCGAAGCCGGCTCGTACGCGAAATCGTTCGGCGGTCGCCTCGAGTCCGGACGCAACGGACTCGTTAGGTTCGGCAGCCGCCGATGCCAGATGCCAGGACCGCCGATCGGGATCACCGGCCAGGATCTCGGCGAGGCTGAGATGCGCAGCGCGACGCTCCGAAACCGGAGCTCCGCCATAGGCAATCGAGCGGACGAGGGGGTGGCGAAAGTGCAACTCGTCGCCGCTCACCGAGATGAGCTCCGCTCGCTCGGCCGGCCGCATGGCGTCTTCTCCGAGGCCGAGCGCCGTCGCAGCTGCGACGATCGGTCCGAGCTCGCTCCCATCCGCCGACGCGGCCACCGTGACGAAGCGCCGAGTCGACTCAGGAAGACCGGCTAGACGGTCGCTGAAGACCTGCTCAAGGCGTGTTCTTGGCACCGACGAGTTGGTCGGGACCGCCTCCGCCCTCATCTTGTGGCCCCCCAACGCCCATGCCAACTCGATCAGCGCCAGTGGGTTGCCTGCGGCATCGGCGAGGACACGATCGCGCAGGAGACTATTCATACTTCGGCCCTGTGCGGCGAGGAGCTGGCGCGCCGCCTCATCCCCCAGCGGTTCGAGCACCATCCGTTGCGGGGCTTCGCCGAATGGCCTTACCACATCCTCAGCTCGGCTGGCAATCACGACGGCGATCGGTTCGGCACTGAAGCGGCGTACGGCGAAGGCGAGCGCCTCGAGGGAGCCGCGATCAAGCCAATGGACATCGTCGAGTACGAGCAAGAGGGGTTGATCCGCGAACTGGGCAAGTAGGGTCAAAGTCGCCAGTCCGATCAGGAATCGGTCCGGGGTACTCTCCTGACCAATGCCGAATGCGCACCGGAGCGCCGCAGCCTGTCGGGTTGGCAGGCGCTCGAGCTTCGCCATGGCGGGTCGGAGCAGCTGGTGGAGCCCCGCAAACGCCAGCTCTAATTCCGCCTCGACTCCGGCGGCTCTCAAGACACGGAAGCCCGAGCCTGTTGCCTTATTGGCCGCCAGATCCAGCAGTGCGCTCTTGCCCAGCCCCGCGCCCCCAACGAACAGGAGCGCGGCGCTCGAAGATCGAGCACGCGCCAGCACGGCATCGATCAGCGCAA
>Ga0207646_10005639_pt1 | contig 13146 bp, 11 predicted proteins | sample KBSK5502metaG_FD_184343 | JGI IMG/M metagenome (GOLD analysis project Ga0207646, IMG submission 184343) | Corn, switchgrass and miscanthus rhizosphere microbial communities from Kellogg Biological Station, Michigan, USA - KBS K5-50-2 metaG... | ecosystem: Host-associated > Plants > Roots >...
CGGCGAGCATCTCCGCGAACCTGTCGGGGCCGATCGCGATCATGGTGGACAGCCCGATCGCTGAGTCCATCGAATACCGGCCGCCGACCCAGTCCCAGAAGCCGAACATGTTCGCTGTGTCGATCCCGAACGCCGCCACCTTCTCGGCATTCGTGCTGATCGCGACGAAATGCTTGGATACCGCGGCCTCGTTACCGAGACGGCTGGTCACCCAGTCCCGCGCTGTCGTCGCGTTCGCGATCGTTTCCAGGGTCGTGAAGGTCTTGGAGGAGACGACGAACAGGGTCTGGGCCGGGTCGAGATCCTTGGTGGCCTCGGCGAAGTCCGCCGAATCGACATTTGACACGAAACGGAATGTAAGGTGCGGGTCCGCATAGTAGCGCAGCGCCTCGTAGGCCATGACCGGACCGAGATCTGACCCGCCGATCCCGATGTTGACGATCGCGGTGATCGGCAGGCCGGTGAAACCACGCCAGTCGCCTGATCTGATCCGCTGGGAGAATGCCGCCATCCGGCCGAGGACCTCGTGGACCTGGGCGACCACGTCGACGCCGTCGACGATCAGCGCGGCATCGCGGGGCATGCGGAGGGCGATGTGCAGGACAGGGCGGTTCTCCGTGGTGTTAATGCGTTCGCCAGCGAACATCGCCCTGGTTCGCTCGGCCAGGCCCGACTGGTCTGCGAGGTCGACGAGCAGCGCGATCGTCTCGTCAGTAATCCGGTTCTTGGAGTAGTCCAGGTAGAGGCCTGCCGCCTCGGCGGAGAGCCGCTCGCCCCGGCCAGGGTCGCTGGCGAACAGGTCGCGCAGGTGGGTGTCCCGGATCTGCTCGTGATGCTGGGCAAGCGCCGACCAGGCCGGCCGGCTCCGCAGTGCTAGCCCGCTTACTGGTGTCTTCGTCATCGCCCTACGCTCCCGTCCTTTCCGGTCTGGACGCCCGATGGCGACCCTAGCGTGCCGCCGGCCGGCTACGTGCGCGCGATACTGGCACTCATGACTGAGGGCACGCCACCCGGCCTGCGGCTGGGCGACACCTATCTACCCTTGCTCGACCGGGCACGCATCTATTGCTGCGGCATTACCCCGTATGACGTCACGCACCTGGGGCACGCGGCGACGTTTGTCTGGGTCGACGTGCTGACCAGGGTGCTCGCCGCGTTCGGGGTAAGCGCACAACTATGCAGGAACGTCACCGACGTGGACGACGTGCTGTTCGCCGCCGCCGCGCGATCGGGTTCGGCGTATGACGCGTTCGCCTCCGTGCAGCAGTTCCGGTTTGACCAGGACATGACCGCGCTCGGGGTCAGGGAACCTCAGTTCGCGCCGCGGGCCAGGCGGAACGTAGGGCAGGTGATCAGGCTCGCTGCCGCCCTGCTCGAGTCCGGCACGGCCTACCTGCGCGAGGGCAGCGTGTACTTCCGGGGCGCGGACACGGCCGGGACGGCGGGCCTGACCAGAGACGACGCGGAGGCGCTCGCAGCCGAGTACGGTGCGCAGCTCGATGATCCGGCCAAAGACGACAAGCTGGACGTGGCAGTCTGGCGCCGGTCGGCCGATGGCGAGCCTGGGTGGCCGTCGCCGTGGGGGACCGGCCGCCCCGGCTGGCACGCCGAGTGCGCGGCGATGTCGCTGTCGCTGCTCGGGCCCGCGGTCGACGTGCTGAGCGGAGGGGCCGACCTGAGCTACCCGCACCATGCCTACCAGGTCGCCATGGCACAGGCGGTCACGGGCGTCCGGCCGTTTGCCCGCGCGATCTTCGAGGTCGGCGTCGTCCGCCTGGATGGCGCGAAGATGGCCAAGTCGACCGGGAACCTTGTCCTGGTCGGTGATGTGCTGGCCGATCACCCGGCCGCGGCGCTGCGGCTGTGCCTGCTGGACCGGCCATGGGCGCGGGCGTGGGATTACGCGACGGCCGAGCTAGACGCCGCGACGGCGCGGCTCGAGCGGCTCTACCGCGCGGCGGGCCGGAGCGCGGGCGCGACCTCGCGGGACGAGTCGCAGGCGGCTGCGTCGGCGGCGATCAGCGCGGTGCTCCGCGACGACCTGGACGTTCCGACCGCGCTGGCGATCGCGGAGGAGGCGGGGGGAACCGCCGCGCGCACCCTGATCGCCACCCTAGCCCTCACCGAAACTGAGTCCCGTTCGTGATCACGCGGTTGTGGCTGATAGAACTACCACACCCGCGTGATCATCGCCATGGGCCGCTAGGGTCGGCGGATGCGGGTCGTCGTGGCGCCGGACAAGTTCAAGGGGAGCGCGACCGCCCAGGAAGTGGCTGCCGCGCTGGCGGCCGGGTTGCGCGCCGTGCGGCCCGACCTCGATATCGCGGAGCTGCCCGTCGCCGACGGTGGCGACGGCACCGTGGCAGCGGCGCTGGCGGCTGGTTTCGTACCCGTCGGCACGACCGCCGAGGGCCCGACCGGTGAGCCGGTCCGGACCACGTTCGGGCTGCGGGACAGCACCGCGGTGATCGAGCTCGCCGACGTATGCGGACTGGGCCGGCTGCCGGAGTCCGGTCCAGCGCCGCTGCGCGCCTCGACCTACGGCGTCGGCCAGGTGATGGCGGCCGCACTCGACGCCGGCGCGAGGACTATCGTGCTCGGCATCGGCGGCAGCGCGACCACGGACGGCGGTGCCGGAATGGCTCAGGCGCTCGGCGTCGGCCTCACCGACGGACACGGTCATGACCTCGCGCGCGGCGGCGCGGCGCTCGGCCGCCTCGCCGCCATCGACCGGCGCGGGCTGGATCCGCGGATCGCTGCGACGCGCCTGCTGGTCGCTAGCGACGTGAACAATCCGCTGCTCGGGCCGTCGGGGGCGGCCGCCGTGTTCGGGCCGCAGAAGGGCGCGAGCCCTGACGACGTGGCTGTGCTTGACCGGGCGCTCGCCCGCTGGGCGGCGCTCACGCGGTCGGTCACTGGCCTGGACCTCTCGAGCACGCCTGGCGCCGGGGCCGCGGGCGGTACCGGCTTCGCCGCGCTGGCCTATCTCGGCGCGCAGCTGGTGCCGGGGGCCGAACTGATGCTCGACCTGATCGGTTTTGACGGCGCCCTGGCGGGGGCGGTGCTGGTGATCACCGGGGAGGGCAGCCTGGACCGCCAGACGCTTGGCGGCAAGGCGCCGGTCGGTGTCGCCCGGGCGGCCGGCCGACGCGGGGTACCGGTCGCCGTTGTGGCGGGCCGGGTCGAGCTGTCGCCAGCCGAGCTAGCCAGCTCCGGATTCGCCGCGGCCTACTCACTGGCCGATATCGAGCCTGACCCGGCCGCCAGCATGGCCAGGGCCGGCGAGCTGCTTGCGGCAATCGGCGGCCTGATAGCGGCGCAGCTGACCTGAGGCTTGCACACGCTGGATCGCCGGTCCAGCAGGCGAACATCGGCGGACCCACCCGAGCGGGACTCACTAGTGGCCCGCCGCAGCAGCCGCCCTGGTGAGTACGTCATCGAACGGTCTGCGGGGCGCGCTAGGCGACTGCTTGCCGTAGCCGAACCTGATCACGATCTGGGGATTCTCCTGCCACGGCCATGCCGGGGCAGACTCGCCGCGCATGTCCCGGAGCTCGATCGACTGGTAGAGGAAGGACGCCGACAGGCCACGGGACGTTGCGGTGAGCAGGACCCGCTGCAGAGCCTGGCCAGCGCGGATCCTGTCGGCCGGTTCGTCGAATCCGGTGGTCAGCACGGCTAGCTGCGGGAATTCCTCGTAGTCGGCTGTCGGCCTGACGTTCGCTGGCGAAGCCGCTGCCAGGTCGCCGCGCACCGGCGCTGGCTGGCGGCTGGGCATGGACGGCAATGCGTCGGCCGGGATGCCGTCGCTCCGGGAATCCGTCGCGATCCATCGCTGCAGTTCGATCCGGTGGTCCACGTCGCCTGCGAGCTCGGCGCTTGCCTGGGCAGCCAGGTCGAGCACCGTAGCGGCCTCGGTGCTGCTCAGCATGCGCAAGGTCGTGAACTCGAACTTGGCCGCCTGCTCCAAAGCCGCGCGCACGGACTCAGAGATCGGCTCGGCTGTGAACGGGCCGCGGTTCGTGTGCCGCTGCCAGATCGCCTCGTACAGCTCGCGCTCGCCGAATGTCGGCGGCCGGCCCGGCTCCGCCTGGACGGCCGCAATCAGCGCCGGATCGGACTCGGGGTGCGGCAGCGGCCACGCCCGCGGGTTGAAACCGGTCATCCGGATCGCCGTCCTGATATTAAACAGGGCTGCGCCGCAGCTCAGGTACAGCGCCCTCGCATGCGGATCGCCCACCCAGAGTGCCCGGTCAGGGTTCGCTCGTACCTCAAGCAGATCGTCGGCGACGACAGTGAACTGCCATGGCTGCGTGTTATGAACTGACGGGGCAGCCGCCGCGGATTCGATGATCCGCCGCAAGATCCCGTCGTTCGCCAGAAGCTTCAGCATCGCTGTGCCTCCCTTCGGTGCCGCCCTTTGACCCTCGCCCGAACGACCGGTGCTCGGCAGGGTCATTGGCAGCGAGTCGACGGGCCTTAAGTCCCGCGCTTCGCAGTGGCCGGGAATGCCACTACCTCACCGTCAGTTAGATGCCCCATGGGGTATCGCAAGGCGCGATTGCCCAGTGCGGACGGAGGTCAGGCAGTGGCGACGGTAGAACTTACCGCGGAGAATTTCGATTCGGTGGTCGGCGAAGCCGACCTGGCTCTGGTCGACTTCTGGGCATCGTGGTGCGGGCCGTGCCGGATGTTCGGGCCGATCTTCGAGCGGGCGTCGGAGAAGCACGCTGACCTGGTCTTCGCCAAGGTTGACACCGAGGCCCAGCCTGAGCTGGCGCAGGGGTTCGGCATCACATCGATTCCCACCCTCATGATCATCAGGGACCAGGTCATCCTCTACGCGCAGCCCGGCGCGCTGCCTGAGACCTCGCTCGAGGAGCTGATCAGCCAGGCCCGCGAGGTGGACATGGAAGAAGTGAAGGCCGGAATCAGCGCGAAGCAAGCGACCGGCACCGGGGGCACCGGGGGCACCGGGGCTGGCGCGTGAGGCGGCACGAACGAGATGACCGCTGTGCATGATGATGAGCGAGCCGCTGTGCTCAACCGGCTGCGGCGCGCTCAGGGCCAGCTGGCCGGCGTTATCGCGATGGTGGAGGACGGTCGCGATTGCCGTGCTGTCGTCACCCAGCTCGCCGCGGTGTCGCGAGCCCTCGACCGGGCTGGCTTCAAGATCGTCGCGAGCACCATGGGTCAGTGCCTGAACGGGGAGTCGGCGATGACCATCGAGGAGCTTGAGCGGCTGTTCCTCGCCCTGGCCTGACCGACAGGTCAGCCAGGGTGGCGTCGTAGCGGGTCTGGCTGGCCGGCATGTGCACGAAGATAGGTAGATGAGCCAGGGGTCAGCGGGGACACAAGCGGGCGTGGCAGGGACCGGACTCAGCCACGCGCAGGTGGCCGAGCGGATCGCGGCGGGTCAGGTCAACGATCCAGGACGGCAGCCGACGAGGACCGTCGGACAGATCCTGGTCGCGAACATCGCCACCAGGTTCAACGCCATCCTCGGCCTGCTATTCGTGGTGATCGCAATCGTCGGGCCGCTGCAAGATGGCCTGTTCGGCCTGGTGCTGGTCGCCAATGGCGGGGTCGGGATAGTCCAGGAACTGCGGGCGAAGCGCATACTCGACCGGCTCACCGTGCTGAACGTGCCGACAGCTGCGGTGCTGCGCGACGGCGTCGTCAGGCAGATTCCCGCCGCTGAGGTGGTCCTGGACGACGTTTTCGAGCTGCAAGCCGGCGATCAGGTCGTCGTCGATGGCCTGGTGCTGTCCTCCGGAGGCCTGGAGGTCGACGAGTCCCTGCTCAGCGGCGAGGCCGATCCGGTCGTCAAGCAGCCGGGCAGCGACGTGCTGTCCGGGAGCTTCGTCGTGGCAGGCAGCGGCCGGATCAGGGCGACGGCAGTTGGACCGGCGTCCTACGCCGCGAAGCTGGCCGGCCAGGCCCGCAGTTACTCCCCAGCCAGGTCAGAGATCCGCAACGCCATTAATCTGCTGCTGAAGTGGATCAGCTGGCTGCTGGTTCCGGTCGGCGTTCTGCTCGTCTTCAGGCAGCTTCAATCTGGCCAGACAGTCGCTGCCGCCCTGCGCGGATCTGTCGCCGGCCTGGTCGGCATGGTGCCAGAAGGTCTCGTGCTGCTGACCAGCGTGGCGATGGCCGTCGGCGTCGTGCGCCTGGCGGCGCGGCGGGTGCTGGTGCAGGATCTGCCCGCGATCGAGGGGCTGGCCAGGGTCGATGTGGTCTGCTGTGACAAGACAGGAACGCTCACGCAGGGCAGCATGCATGTCGTCTCGGTGCTCAAGGTCGGAACCGAGGCCAGCGCGGACGGAGACGCAGAGCAGGCTCTCGGTGCGCTGGCCGCCGCGGAGCCGCGGCCCAATGCCACCATGCGGGCGCTGGGCGACGGATTCGCCGACCCCGGCTGGGACCCGGGCCATGTCGTCGCGTTCTCATCGGCCCGCAAGTGGAGCGCAGCCAGCTACGACGGCAAAGGGACCTGGCTGATCGGTTCCCCCGACACGATCCTGGCCGCGGCCCTCCGGCACGGCGACGGCGACAGCCACGGCGTCCTCGACCAGGCTGCCAAGCTCGCTGCCGAGGGCTACCGCGTGCTGCTGCTCGCTAGGGCGGACAAGCAGTCAGAACAGCTGGGCGTTCTGGCAGGCGCGCAAGCGGACGGGCAAACCAGGCTTCCGGACGGCGGGCAGGCGCTTCCGGCCCAGACCAAGCCGGTCGCGCTCGTCACGCTGCAGGAGCGGCTCAGGCCGGACGCCCAGGCCACGCTGGACTATTTCGCCAGCCAGGGCGTCTCGGTCAGGGTGCTCTCCGGTGATCATCCGGCAACGGTCGCAGCGATCGCGCGCAGGCTCGGTCTGCGTGGTGCCGACTCTGCGGACGGGCACGTAATCGACGCGCGGAAGCTACCGCAGGACGCGGACGAACTGGCGGCCGCGGTGCGGGACGCGACGGTGATCGGCCGGGTCACGCCGCAGCAGAAGCGGGCGATCGTCGGCGCTCTCCAGGGTCATGGCCACGTTGTGGCCATGACTGGCGACGGCGTCAACGACGTCCTAGCGCTCAAGGCCTGCGATGTCGGGATCGCGATGGGCTCCGGCACGCCGGCCAGCCGCGGCGTCGCCCGCCTCGTGCTGCTCGACGACGCGTTCGCAACGCTGCCGCGGGTCGTTGCCGAAGGCCGCAGGGTCATCGGCAACGTCGACCGCGTTTCGAGGCTGTTCCTTACCAAAACCAGCTACGCGGTGCTGATCGCTCTCGCCGTGGCGCTTGCTGCCGTGCCGTACCCGTTCTATCCCCGGCACTTGACCATCATCTCCACGCTGAGTATCGGCTTGCCCGCCTTCTTCCTGGCGCTGGCGCCCAGTGCCGACCGCGTCTCGCCGGGCTTCCTGGGCAGGGCGCTGCGGTTCGCCATCCCCGCCGGAATCATGATCGCGGCGGCGTCGTTCGGTGCCTTCATCACGATCCGCGGCCTGGAACTCGGCCTCGGCTCGGCCCGCACGAGCGCCACCATCGTCGCTGTCACGATGAGCCTGGTCGTGCTCGCCGCGCTGGCCCGCCCGCTCGTAGGCTGGCGCGGCCTCATGGTGCTTGCCCTAGCTGCCATATTCGCTGGCCTGTTCACGCTGCCCTGGTTGCGTGATCAGCTGGCGATCGTCGTACTGCCAGCCCACCTGGTCGCGCTGTCTGTTGGCATCGCTGCCGTCGGCTGCGTACTGCTCCTGCTGGCCTGGCCGATCTCCAGGCTGCCCGCGGGCAACCGCGAGCCCAAGCCGAGTCAGTTAGCTGGCTGTCGCACGCGGCAGCGGCACCGGGAACCGCAGCCTGGCGGCGGCGGTGAATGGCGGATTGCGCACGGTGGTAACTAGCCCGCCGCCGTCCAGCGTGCGGGTGACGAGCTCGTCGAGCAGGTCGGGCACCGCATGACAGGACCCGGCGGGATCAGGGCAGTCACAGTCCTCCGCCATGGTGCTCAGCGCCCCGCAGTCGTCGCACGTGAATCCGGGCACCACCTGATCGTCAGGCAGGAATAGCTGCGCGACCGCGCGTGCCCTGCTGGCGGCCAGGCACCCATCCAGCTCGGTGGTGACCGAGAGATCAGGCGGCTCGTTGAGCACCTCGTCGACGAGCCGGGCCTCCGTCCGCTCCGACCAGCGCGCGATGACGGGGCGCGCCAGCTCGCGCACCCGACCCGGGGTGGCCGTCTGAAGATCGACGTTGAAGCTGCCCGCCACCGTCCGCCGCACCGTAGGCGGCAGCGCCGCCAGGAACCGGCTGATCTCGTCCTCGTGCCCCCCGAGCACGAGCGGCCTGTCCGCTCCGTCGGAGCGCTCGAGGATGCTGATCGTGTCGCGGAAATGCTGTTTCGACAGTTTGATGATCCGCTGCTGGATCCGGTAGGCCTCGAGCCCGTACCAGCCGCCGAACTGCGGGCTCCGGACGCCGGGATCGGTGCGTTCCGCCACTGTCTCGATCTGGTCCTCGGCGATATTGAGAACCCAAGCGTGCTTGGTGTCGACCAGGGCGGCGCGGTAGGCCGGGTTGCGCTGGATGGCAGCGAGCATCGGCCGGAGGTACGGCCGATCTGTGATCACTGCCCGCTCGGTCAGGAAGCCAGGCAGCGGCACCGCCTCGAACATCCCGATCTGCGCGCACGCGAACAGGGCGATGGTGCGGCCGAGCCACTCGTGGCTGTCCTGTGTTACCGCGGCGATGATCGCCTCAGGGTCGGTTTCGCGCACCATGCCGCGGTAACACCGCGGCTCCTGGCTCGCGGCCGACTTGATCAGGTCACGAGCGCGGACCGGCAAGGCACGATGCTCCGCCAGGTCGACTGGGACCTGGAGGTAAACCGATACGACTGCGGGGTCGGCTGCGCGCACTGCGCGCAGTCTGTCGGCATCGGCTTGATTGATCACTGCTCACCCCTGCCCGGGTTCTGTCCAGCGGTCTGGCTCTGCGCCTCGGCCTGGCTCGGCATGCCGCCCTCGCTCGGCTCGCCGGCCTGGCTCGGCACGTCGACCCCGCTCGGCTCGCCGGCCTGCCTGGGTACTCCAGCCTGGATCCGATCGCCACCCTGGCTGGGCTGACTGGTCTCGTCAGTGCGGCCGATGCGGCCGCCAGCCTGGCTGGTGCCGCCGGGAGCGCCCTCGGGACCGCCTTCGGGGCCGCGTTCTGGACCGGCTTGGGCGTCGGGGGCGGCGACGAGGCTCCTGATGTCGGCGGGAAGAGCGCCGAGCACCTCGTTGATCGCGCCAACCGATATGTGCCGCTGCATTGCCGATGTCACGAGTCGTCCAGCCCGCGGGACCTCGGTGTGGTGGAGCTGCGCGTCCCGCGCGAACCTGGCGACATACTCGTCCCTGCTGTACTTGATCGGTACTTTGCTCGGGTTCCAGCCCTCGTAAAACACGCCGCGGAGCAACTCAGGAAGTTGCGCGGCGATATGCGCGGCGATCGGTATCGGCAGGCGATCCCGCAGCGTATGCAGCCACGATCTGGTCACCCGGTAGGCCATGCGGCGATCCTCGGTGCCGAAGTTGGCTGCCACGTCGGCTAGCCAGGCGTTGGTCTTGTCGATGCTGCGGTCGAGGCTGTCGACTCCGGTACGTGTCATGGCGAACCTCCTGTGGTTACGCAGGCCAAAGCGAACGGCGCGGTCCGCCGCTCGCCTGCTACAGGTCGTGACCGACGCTCGCTACGGGTCAGTTGTGACCGGCGCTCGCCGTGGGTCGGTCGCAAGGATCACGCCAGCGGAGCGCCGGACACGCGACGCTGTCTATTTCCTGGCCGACTTTCTCGCCGACTGCCTCGGGTGATGGTCGACAACGCAGTCCGCGGACGGGAAGAAAACGCTCTCATGACCGTCCTGCCAGTGGACCACGTAGGGCGGGCTGCCCTGGTCGCCATGGACCTCGATGATTTCACCGTGACGATCCACGTCGCCCTGATGCCGTCCCTTGACGGTCAGCCCATCTCCGATCGCTGCTTTCATGGCTCTCCTTCCCCTCGCCGGTACCTACCCGGTTTGTCCGTGCCCAGTCCGGCAGCGGAGATACCCGTTCTCGGTTCCGTCGGGGCAGTCCGGTGATCGCACCAGGCGGGGAGCTCAGGCTGCTGGCCCCTGGATGCTTGCCCGAAGCCTAATGATCGGAAAGGCTTAATGCATGGCCCGCGTCGCCGTCATAGGGGAGCCGCTGCGGATTCACGGTTATGGCCTGCCTGACGCCATCCTGTGCCCGGCAACCGACCAGGCCGAGGCGGTTCTCGCCTGGCGGGACCTGCCCGACGACATCGATGTCGCGGTCCTGACGCCGAGCGCGGCCCGCTGGTTGGCCAGCGAGATCGCCGGTCGGCCGGGAGTTCTGCCCGTGCTGTTGGCTGAGGTGCCCGTGCCGGCTGAGCCCGGCCTGCCGGCTGACCCCAGCCTGCCAGCTGACCCGGCCGTGCCGGCTGACCCGGGCGTGCCGGCTGACCCGGGAGTGCTGGCTGAGCCCGGCCTGCTGGCCCAGCCGCGAGTGCCGCCCGACCCTTCCGACCTCCCCTGACGCGCCCAACCCACCACGCGCTACCGCTACCGAGCCGCCACGACTCGTCCGCACCGGCTCTGTTCTGACATAGAATCCATACGCACGCCGCAAAACCGGCGAGTCGGACACAGAAGTGCCGGAAACGGATCCAACGTCCGGACAGGGCGGAACTAGCGCACGGCGGCGACCGCGTTGGCGCGCACCACGTCGGCGTAAAAGCGGGCGCTGGACTTGGGGATCCGGCGCTGCGTGCCGAAGTCGACGAAGATGATCCCGAACCGCTTCTGGTAGCCCCAGCCCCACTCGAAGTTGTCGAGCAGCGACCAGACGTAGTAACCGGCCAGATTGACGCCGTCGGCGATGGCGCGGGCGGCGGCGGCCAGATGCTGATGCAGGTACTTCACCCGTTCAGGGTCATTAACCAAACCCTCGGGGTTCACGTAATCCTCAGCGGCGCAGCCGTTCTCGGTGATGAACAGCGGCAGCGAGGGAGCGTCCTTCGAGAGCCTGGTGAGCAAGTCGTACAGCCCGTCCGCGTCGACGATCCAGCCCATGTCGGTCCGCTCGAGCCAGTCGGGGCTGAACTCCACGACACCAGGCAGGCCCCCGCGCGGCCGGCTCTCGTTCCTGCGCAGGTCGGCCGGGTCGCCGGCCCGCAGGTAGGTGCTCGCGTAGTAGTTGACGCCGAGGAAGTCGACGGGTTGCCCGATCGTCGCCATGTCGTCGGTGGAGATCAGCGAGCCGGGCGGCAACAGCTCGGGGCTGGCGTGGGCCGGGTAGCGGCCCATTAGCACGGGGTCGAGGAACAAGCCGTTCAGGTCCGCGTCGGTGATAAGCATGGCCTGCTCAAGGGCTTCGGGCCGGGAATCGCCGAGCACCTTTACCGGGTGCATGTCGAGCGTGATGCCTATCTTGGCGCCGGGCAGCGCGCTGCGGAGCGCGGTGGTGGCCAGCCCGTGCGCCAGCAGCAGGTAGTGCGTGGCAGCCGCGGCAGCGGCTGGATCATTTAGGCCGGGTGCGTGCTCGCCGGTGCGGTAACCGTGGCTGGCCACGACCTGCGGCTCGTTCAGCGTGATCCAGCGGTTGACCCGGTCGCCGAGCGCGGCTGCGACGAGAGCTGCGTAATCTGCGAAGCGCTTGGGCGTGTCCCGTATCGCCCAGCCGCCCTTGTCCTGGAGTTCCTGCGGCAGGTCCCAGTGGTAGAGCGTCACGGCGCCTGCGATGCCCTGGCTGGCGAGCTCGTCGAGCAGCCTCTTGTAATAGTCGAGGCCCTTCTGGTTGGCTGGCCCGCGGCCGCCGGGCTGTACGCGCGGCCACGAGATGGAGAACCGGTAGCCATTGAGCCCGAGCTCGGCCATCAGCCTGACGTCCTCGCGGTACCGGTGGTAAGAGTCGCAGGCGATGTCGCCCGTGTCGCCGCCCCGCACATTGCCCGGAGCGCGGGCGAAGGTATCCCAGACCGACGGGCCGCGGCCGTCAGCGGCCGCTGCTCCCTCGATCTGGTACGCGGCTGACGCCGATCCCCAGGTAAAGCCCGCAGGGAATGACAGCAAGCCGTTGGCGCCCGACGCTTCGGCTGACCCTTCAATGCTGTGCCCGCTAACGGCAAGCCCGCCCACAGTCTGCCCGTTGACGCTGTCGCCGCCTGAATTGGGCCCAGGCATCGTCATTGACCCTCCTTGGCGCTCCGCCGCAATGATCATTGCCGGGCTGGGAGACCTTGACGCCACATGTACCGAGTCTTAGGGTAAGCGGTTAGATCAGCTTGATGCAACCGCTTAGACAATCGCGGTGCAACCGCTTAGACAGGGGCTGCGCCGTCGCATGGTAGCTAACGTCCCGCGCTTTTGAACCCCGCAGGATTGGGGCGATCGCGATGCCGCAGAGGGAGCGAGAAGCCGGCAGCGTCGTGACGCTCTACGACGTCGCATCCCTCGCGGGCGTCTCCACCGCGACTGTGTCCAGGGTTGTGCACGGCCAAGACCGGGTGCGGGATTCGACCCGCGCTCGGGTGCTCGCCGTCATCGAGGAACTCGGTTACGTGCCCAACGGCGCGGCACAAAGTCTATCCCGTCGGCGCAAGGACGTGATCGGCCTGGTCTGCCTGGAGCGCAATGCGCCGAAGCTCCAGTACGACATCGAGAGCATGAGCCTGCTCTTCTACGACGAGATCCTGCGCGGGGTCGAGGCGCGCATCAGGCACCAGAGCTGGTCGCTGCTGATCACCTATCTCGAAGACGATGGCGAGCCCGACCTGCCGCGCTTGCTGTCGCTGTCCGGCAAGGTGGACGGGCTGCTGATCGGGGAGGGCATCGTCCCCTCGCATTTCCTGGCCCGCCTGTCCGAGCGGCTGCCCGTCGTGGTCATCGCGGGAAACCCGCGCGAGCGCGCGGCCGATGTGGTGACGGCCGACAACCGTTCTGGGTCGGCCGCGCTGGTGAATCACCTCATCGAGGAACATGGCCGCCGGCGGCTCTTCTATGTCGACGGGCCGCCGACCGCGCCGGACGCGCGCGAGCGGCGCCGGGCGCTTATGCATGTGCTACGCGAAAGGCCCGAGGCTCAGCTCGTGGGCACCTCCCACGGCATGTTCAGCGTCGCC
>Ga0207646_10005644_pt1 | contig 13139 bp, 21 predicted proteins | sample KBSK5502metaG_FD_184343 | JGI IMG/M metagenome (GOLD analysis project Ga0207646, IMG submission 184343) | Corn, switchgrass and miscanthus rhizosphere microbial communities from Kellogg Biological Station, Michigan, USA - KBS K5-50-2 metaG... | ecosystem: Host-associated > Plants > Roots >...
CCGGAGTGAACCTAGGTAAGGATTACCTTGAATTGAAAGATGACGTCGGCGACCACGAGGAGGCCACGCTGCGCGATGAAAACCGCAGCTTGGGTCAGGGAACGGGCGCCCAGCTTCTCCTTCGCCACAGTCAACGAATTGCTGATCGTCTGCGGAGATCGATGGACTACACGGGCAATTTCCGTCCGGTTCAGTCCGGACGCCATGAGCTCCAACAACCGGCGCTCAAAAGGGGTCAGTGGATCGTGTCCCGCGGGGCGCGCCATTCCGGCGCGACGCTCACGCCACATGCGCACGCTCACGGTTGAGAGTTTTTCGGTCGCGCCACTGGCGGCGAAATGATTCTCTTCAAAACAGCAATCTCAGCGATTTACCAAGCCAGGGCGTCTTCGGCCTCCTCATTTAGCAGGCACATGGCGGGCTTTTTGAAACCCTAATGCGCGTCGCAGGCAGGGTCCTCCGTATCTACTACGGATCTTTGTCGAGGCCTGCCTCCAGATTCCCGGTTGAGGAGGGCCAGTTCAAGGAAGAGGCTGGTGGCGAGGCAGTCGCCGTGGCCATGCCTGCGATGGGGCCTGTAAGAGGGCGAAATCCAGGCCGGCGAGATCGGAGAGCCTGTAACGATTCCCGAGCTCCTCCTTCCCACGTTGGCCATGCGCTTTCGCGGGCGCGCCCGACCTTGAAGAGTGGCGGGGATGGATGGGAATCGAACCCACCCAGGACGCCTCAGCAGCGCCCCGCAAACGGTTTTGAAGACCGCGGGGCTGGCATCCACAGGCGTCCGTCTAGGTCCGCCACAGTTCGAACGCGCGCCTTCAGGTTCCAGGATCGTCCACGTTTGTTCGCCGGCGTCCGTGAAGTTGGCTGTCTTCTTGGCTGTCAGCGATCCAATCGACGGGGCCGCTCTGGCTCGACCCCCTTGCGCGAGCACAGCTGTTAGCGGTTCGAGTCTTTTTGGGTGGGCCGTAGTTTTCCGTAACGCGAACCACGTCGAGATCAAGGGTGGACGAATCACGTTATAGGCTCGCTTCGCCGCAACTCCGATACAAAGCTGCCGATTGGCCGATCCCGACCTCCCGCACCTATCGAACCTGGCTTAGCCAGAGATTGGTTCTTTCAGGCGAATCGGCATCACAAGCCAGCTGAATGCCCCGTCATCGGCGGACCGAATCAACACCGGGTCAAGGGGCCCACCCAAGTAAAGGATCGCTTCCGGGCCGATTCCGGCCGATAGCCCTTCCGCGAGATAGGTCGGATTGAATGCGATTCGCAGATCTTCTCCCTGGTAACGGCCCGGTACGGCTATGCCATTCGCCGACGTTTTCTGCTCGCTAAGACTGAGCTGGATCACGTCGTTTGTCTTGGCAAGCTGATTCGCAAGATCCTGGGTCTTTACCAGCAGAGTGGCGTTTCCAACTCGCCTCAGGATGGCTTCGTAGTCCGGGTAGTGATCGCACACGGCGTCTACGCGAGTCGTCTTGCCAGCAATCCCTAAGGACAGACGCTCACCCGCGTCCAGCGTTACCTGGTCAGCAGTCTCGACGATAGAGGTGATTTGCTTCGCCTCGGTCTTCCCCACAACCACACTGCTCTTGCCCGTTGTGACCGATGGCAAATCGCGAACTGCCAGCCGGTGACCGTCAGTCGCAGCGAACCTGACACCGTCTTCGCGAAGCTCCACAAGCACGGCAGCTGGGCAATCGTGGTGCGGAAGCTCGCCAGCTGCTGGGAGGACCTGACGGATCGCGGAAGCAAGTCGGGCGCCGCTGAGGCTCGTCGTCGCAGACATTGATGTCTCCTTGCTGCGAAGCAGCGATTGCACCGCGTCGAGAGCTCTACGATTTCGCTCGATGCGTCCTTGGAGACGCGTCCAATGCTGGTCGAGGAGAATCTCAGCTGCGGCAGGGGTCGATGTGAGGAAGGACTGGATGTCAGCGATTGGCATTTCGAGCGCACGCAGGTGGCGGACGAATTTCGCCACAGAGAGTTGATCTCGGGAATAGTAGCGATAACCGGTCACGCAATCGATGTGCTTCGGAATCAGGACGCCACAGTCCCCATAGAACCTCAGTGCGCTGATCGAGAGGCTCGAGCGCCTCGCGAACTCGCCGATCGAGAGCAGACCAGTCGGTTCCTCGTTCACGTCCCCGATCGTGAAGCCTCAGGTTGGTCGAGAGTCAAGCCAGGGCTGTAGTTTCCGTAACGCGAACCAAGGGCGTGACCGTCATCGGCACAAGAATTGCACTCATCCGCGAACCACGCTTTGGTGTCAGCGCCCGGAGGCGAGGTCAGACCCGGAGCCCGCGGCGTCGCTTGACCAAGACGCCGTTCGCCTCGCAGAGTTCGAGCGCTCGGAGACAGTCGGCTCGCGAGCCCCAGAAGGTGACCCTGGCCTTCCCCGGGACCTGAAACTCAACGCCCATGCCCACCGGGATCAGAGGCTGAATCAAGACGGCGCGTTGGATGTCGCTCCACGCCATCGAGGCGCGCGATGCAATCGCTGTAACTTCCAAACCATCAGTCCAAATCCTTAAGCGGCCCATGGGCGCCGTGTAGTTCATCAGACCGAATCGAGCGCCACCCGCTACATCCAAGACGGGAGGCACCGTTCCGGTCGGTAAGCCGACCGCCGCGCGTGGAATGCGGGAGCTGTTGGCCAGAACGATTGCAAGTGAACCCAGCACGGATGCCGCGATAAGGGTGAGTAAGACGAGTTGAACCGACACCTAGGCCCCTCGGGCTCCGCCGCCATTGGCTACCACGGATCGATGATCGAAACTCGGTGCTCAATCGATAACACTTTCGACCAAGGGGTGAAATCACTTGTCTGGCCGAACGGCCTAACGAGCACTTGCCCAATCGCGGCGGTGAGGTTCATGTCGGCCCAACCGATCAGTTTGCCGGCAGTGATGTACGGCTTGCCTAGGATCAATCGAATTGGCGACGTCACCAGCCAGCCGAGGAGTGCGATCGGAATGACCAGCCACAACAGCCAGCCCCTGAGGACCAAAAGCGTGAAAAGCGCAACGGCCTCCAGACCACTTCCAAGTTGACGGTTCGCGCCCATCTGCTCGGTCAGGTGACGTTCTCCCAAAGCTTGATTGACTGACTCGCAGCCTCCAGGATTGGAGCCGCTCCGACCTCGTACCTCGTGAGCGCGATCTCTGCCTGAGGATATTCACAGGCGAGGACGAGTACGCCCGGAGGCGGAAGGGGCCACAGCCACCATCGCCAGTCAAACGCCGCTCCACCGCCACCGCCCCCAGACATGCCAAGATGGATCGATGGCGGCGGCGACGTCTGCCAGTCTGGACCGCCCAAGTTCCTATCCAAGCTTGTCGCCCTCCGGCCGTCGGAGAACTCAACGCCGAATCGGAAGATAGTGTCGGGGAGCGAGTCGTGTGTTGGATCAATCCTTCGACGCATCAGCTCGCGAACGCCAGTGGGGTCATCGAGGACGAGATCGCTGAGCGTTCGGAGCATCACGTGGATCTCCGAGCCGTTCGAGTAGACGCGGAAGCCGGCCAACGCAACCAGGGCCTGCTTAGATCTGGCGATAATCGCGGCATGGGGCACAAGCACACCTATCTCATCGGACGGCGTGTGGATCCAGGACGGCATCTTGGGTAGATTCAGAGGTCGCTCCGGTCTCGGAGGAACCCGGAAGAAGTCCATCAGCCAAGTTTGCCAAGGATTCAGCGCCTTCGGTTCGCGTTATGGGAAGCCGGCGAATTGGTGTGGGCCGTAGTTTCCGTAACGCGAACCAAGCGATCACGCTGACAGGTACCCCGATCAGCGTCCGCTGATCCCAGGGCGGGCAATCTCCGCGCTTATCGCGTTCGAAGCGCGGCTCCTTCGGATAGCCTCGTGCTCGATGGCGAACGTGTTGCAACTTCTACTTCTAGGAGTCTTTGTCATCCGCGTGTACGTGGTCGAATTGGGTGCTTGGCACTACCTCCGGGCTCGTCGGCTTCGCGAGGGACGCGGCGACATCCGAGCCATGCCCCGAGCCCTGTTTGTCGGGTACGGTTTGCCCTGGCCCTACGCCGCTATCGCCGCCGTGGTCGGCACTCTGGCCCTTGGGGTCTTCGTACGTGGCTAGACACAGGAGGGACGTGCCCACCTGCTCGTATCGATTCCGGCAGCCAAATAGCCGCCGCGGCCGCAGCCAGACATGACGGTCACTGGAGCGCTCTTTGTAGGAGGTGGCGTCCTTGAGTCTGCGCTTCTGCTGGCTTCGATTGCATTCTCCTGGATTTGGGGCACATATCGACCAGCCCCTGGCGCGTTCGTCGCCTTGCTCGTTGTCGGGGCGGCAGCGGCCGCTGGAACGGCCGGTCTTGGGAGGGCCATGTGGCGAACCAATGTCCAACCTGCCGGCTTCCTGCAAGCTTCGCCGACTCTTGGGCCACCGCCCGTAGCCGAGGGTCGGGCGGTCTTGGCGCTTATTCTCGCAATCGCGGCGGTCGTGCTTGTTTGGCCCTTGGGAATAGTGCTCGGCCCGGCTGCTTTCTGGGTCGGGGTATCCGAAGTCCGGCGCATCAATAGAGCGCCTGGACTACTTACGGGCGGGGGCCGTGCACGGGCAGGAGCAATCATCGGCGCAGTGGTATCCGGCATGTATCTGTTCTGGATTCTCGCTGACGTCGTTGCGATCTTCATGTTCGGATCGCCGATACCAGCCGCACCTTGACCAGATGACCGCAGAATCGACAGTCAGATCTCGGGCGGATCACGCTTGGATACAGCTTTATCCGCATGTGCCGGAGGCTACCCGAGTCGCAGGAGGCTGTTTAAGCGTGCTCGACGAGCGGCTGCCGGAGGCAAACTAGCGTCGTGGACTGGTCGGGGGTCGCCTTAGTCCTTGTCGTCCTCACGGTGGCAATCACAGCGATAGCTGCCGTGATAAAAGTTGGCATCAAAATCAACCGCCGCCCGCGCAAGTCAACTCGCATCCGGCGCACAAAGGGCGAGTACCAGCCGCCTGAGCCGCCGGAGGGGCGGTATTGGGGATGACTGCGTGAACTCTTTCCTAGGCATCGCCGTGGCAACGGCGGGATTTCTAACTATGACGGTCGGTGTTGTCGGCGCGAATGTCGTGTTCTTTCGATCCCTGCCGCTAATGCTGAACCGACAATTGATGCGTGCGGCGCGGAACGCGGTATTGACGTTTCTGTTTTGGTTGGTCGCATGGGCTGCGGTCGCAATGCTTGGGACAACCGTCATGCTGCTCGGATTTGTGCTGGCAGGCAACGTGGTGACATGGGCCCCGATTCTGCCTTTTGCCCTTGTGGTGCTGATGATTCCGTTGGCGTGGCACTTACGATTGCAAGCCCGCGAACTTCGGAATTGCTAGTGCCGCCGACCGGGGATGCGGCGCGGCGGGGTGGGACTAATTGACAAGCACCAGTCGTGACGAACAGCTTCACCTCAAGGCAGTCGAGTTGATCCGAGCCGCGTATGACGTGGTCGACGGAATGCGCCGGGTCGACCTGGCCGCACTCAATGACGCGCGACCTCCCACGCTCCGTTATCACGCTCAATACGAACTTGTACGAGAGTTCCTGGTGCGAGCTAACACGATGCTTGACTTCGCTGGCCACCTTGGCCTGATCGAACCAGAAGAGGATGGCGAGATACGGCGGGCGGTTGGCCGCGACCATCCTGAGCTCGATCAATGGCTAGAAAACGAGGACAAGCGGCTCTCGGGCGAAACGTGAAACCCAGCACCCCTGGGCATCGGCCCACGGTCGAGGAGCCGACTACTGCGCGACTAGTTGGATAGTTCTCGACGTTTTGGGACGCACGTAGGACCGGGGTCGCGTCGACCCCGTCCTTTCGACAGGTGGACCCAGCGCTCGCTACTTACGAGTTCCATGTCCGGCGAACAAGCCCGATTAGCTGGCACTATCTCACTCCAAGTGCTGACCCGAAAGGCCACGGCGAACGAGCGCCAGAAGGCCGAGGGATGCCTCGCGTTGACTCGCTTTCGCGAAACCTCGGGCCAGTTGCCAGGTACGCTCGAGCGGGTCGTCCAAGATCCGCCTGACTTCCTGATCACCGACGCAATATCTCGCCGAGCTGGTGGAGCCCCCCGGCACACGATTCGGCGGCGGGTCGGCACGTCCCCTCCTAAAAGCGGCCAATCTCTTCGGTTCGATGACTCCCCACAGCGATGGACCCGGTCTCGGTGGCGCCGGATCAATCGGCACGAGCTGTCGCTTCTGATCCACATCCTCGACCAGGTGGCCAGCGAGGGTATCGATGTGCTGAAGGTTCAAGCGTCAAGGGCGACCGTTCTCGAGGCTCGGGACGGAAGTGGAAGATGGCACCTAAGGGTTCCTGAGGATGCTCCGAAATCAACTATCCGGGATGGAGCGCTGCCGATACGCGCACTTGTCCCTTCTGGAGATGACGACCATGTCGGTGAGGTGGTGGTCTGGGTGCGGGCAGGTCGCCTGGTGTCGCTCGAATGGCTGCGTTTCACGCCTGCCGCTCCTCAAGGTCTCCCTAGCCCAGACCAGATCCGCGTCCGCGTCCGTGGCACTGACTGGAGTTCTGATGGGATCGATTGGCGCGACGAGTCGGCGGATGGCGCCCTGGCACGCGCCTGGCTGGAGGCGACTCACCACGACCTCTATGGATCAGACGTATGGAATCGGGTGTACGAGCTGACCCATGAAGATCTGGACCCGCCGCGTGGCTGGCGTCTACTCCAGCGGCTCGTAGAGTTGGCGGAAGGACGAAAGCTTTGGCATGTCGGCGGAGGTCCCCTTGCCTACATGGTCGGAAACCACCTGTCTCTCATCGAGGAGGAGTTGGTGCGACTCTACAGGTCGAATCGCAAGTGGGAAATCGCCTTTGAAGGGCAGATGTCGACCACGCTGGCGGACTTCCATTTGCGCTTCGGGCGCAGCGACTCGTAGATGGCTCCGTGACAGGTCTGCTTGTGACTGGTCCGGCTGCTCCGAGCCTGGTACTCATCAGGTGCACGTCAACTACACGGAAGGACTGAGCGAAGACCTCAATCTCTGCCGCGGCCATGACGACGCCTTCAAAGCGAAGGCGCGGCAAAAGGTTGACCCGAAACCTACGGAGCCGCCACCGCCTACTTTGCCGGCCACCGTGGCATGCGGCGACTGCAGACGCTTGTTGGACGAGCCTCAGGGCCTGCCCGCCGGTCAGCGTCAGCCGTGCGCCGACTGTGGATCTACTAAGCGCCAGGTCCGCGTCACAGCCGAAGACAAACTGGAAATGCACGAATCAGTGACGGTGGTCGGCACGCGCTCTGGTCAGCCCGAGCGGATGTGGTTCCAGCGAACTATGTCGGGCGATAGCAACACGCGCGATCACGACGCGTGGGGTGAACGGATCCTGGACATCAACCGAGATACGGACTCCTACCGTGAGGCTTTGATCTTCTCGGATGGCACGACCCTCGAAAGTGCCGCCAACCGCCGCGATCACAGGGAAGCTGGAAGACGAAGAACTCTATGAATTGGTCCGTGGGCTGACGAAGCGCTGAGCCTATGACCGACTCCGGAGCACCGTTGCCTCACCGACGCCTCGACCCGTTCTTCGTGAAGCGGCTCACTCCATCGCAACAGCAGCGAGCCAATGATCGTTCCCGGTATTGCCAGCCTCGATACGGGCGGCGGGTAAATACTTGTGCTCAATGAGTGGAGGCGTGGAATCGCAAAGCGGCAGCTGGATGATCGATGAATTGGATTACGCCGGTCCGGAACACCTTGACCCAACCTTTGTCGCGGCCTACGAGCAGAAGCAAGGTACTCCAGACCCCACTGCGGACCTGGAGTTGCTCGCCGCGCATGGCTTGGGTCCAACCTCAACCGTCGTAGACCTAGGCGCTGGAACGGGCATTTTCGCTCTCGCAGCTGCACGTCGCTTCGGGCACGTAACCGCGGTTGACGTCTCACCGGCGATGCTGGACATCGTGCGTGACCGGGCACAGAAAGCCGGACTGGTCAACCTCGATTGTGTGGAAGCGGGGTTTCTGACTTATCAACATGTTGGCGCACAGGTCGATGCGCTGTACACCCGCAATGCCCTCCACCATCTACCCGACTTCTGGAAAGGCCTGGCGCTCAACCGGATCGCATCGATCATGCGGACTGGAGGCGTGCTACGCCTTCATGACCTCATCTATGACTTTCAGCCGGACGAGGCGAACCTGGTGCTAGACCGGTGGCTTGAAAGCGCTGCCAGTGACCCTGCCCGCGGCTATACGCGCGAAGATTTCGCGGAGCACATCCGATCCGAACATAGCACCTTCAGGTGGCTCTTGGAACCAATGCTGGCGTTAACGGGATTCCACGTCGTGAGGGCGGACTTCACTGGATCGGTCTACGGTGCCTACACATGCATCAAGCACTGATGGTGCTCGCATGCTGCATGCCCCGGGTGGATCAGAGCACCCGTAACATCGACGCGTGCGGCCCGACGACGGTTTGGAGGTTCCAAGGTATGACGGAATCGCGGACTGGTACGACGACGTTTTCGCACGCTACGGCGATCTGTCAGATCCGCTGTCTAGCTCATCGCAGCTCGCCGAGCTCCTCGGACGTGGCGCGGGACTTTGCCTCGACGTAGGTTGTGGCGGCGGCCTTCATCACAAGGCAATCATGTCTACCGGTCGTGCCGTGATCGGGGTGGACTTGTCCCGAGATCAGCTTCAGGTGGCTCGCGGCCGCACTCGCGACCTGGTCCGAGCCAGCGCTTATCGACTGCCGTTCCCTAATGCCAGCTTCCCCACTGTCGTCTCTACATATCTCCACACGGACATTCCCGACATCGGCCCGGTGCTTGCCGAGGTGAACCGAGTCCTCCGGTCCGGCGGGACCTTCGTCTACGTCGGAGTTCATCCATGCTTTTGGGGGCACTTCGTCGAGAATCCCCATCTTCCGGATCGAATCGTTCATGCCGGATACCTGGAGACGGGCTGGGTCGAGTCGCCGTACTGGAGAAACCCCGACGGCTTGCGGGCCAAAGTAGGCGCCAGGCACGTCACGATCAGCGAGCTCGTCAACGCATTTATTGGAGCCGGCCTGAAAATCGAAAAGGTTACCGAGCTTCCGGATGGATCAGGTCACGCAGATCGGATCGGGATCGTATCGACCCGTTGGGACTAGCTTGCCGCCGCGGTATCCAGTGAGATAGGCTCCGGAGGATTTTTCCTTCCGCCGGAGTCAAGGTCGATGTCAGCTCATTCGCGTGGATCGCTAATGGGCTCCGTCACCAAGCATGCTCAGCCGTGCGTTCCGATCGCACGCACCGCTAAAGCCAGCACAATCATGGTTGCTATCGTGATCCGTCCACCGATCTTCAGCCACCGAGGTATTGAGCCCCGAATCGGTTGATTCCGAAGCAACCAGAACGCTGCCACCACGCTCCACGCCTACACCGGCAAGAAGGGCACGAGAATGTAGCAGGAGTCAATATTCCTTCGGGCCATCGCCAGCCCGTACACCGCGATGACCACAAACGCGGCACCGAAGAGCGCTTGCCGCAACCACCAATTTCGGGGTCTTGCAACCAACTCGGTACCCGGAACTCGACTCTACCACCCACCTGAGTCGGCTCATTAATAGGTTGTCCCGGCCAGCCATGAGGCGGGTCAGCTCACGACCGACCATTCTTATCACCAGCATGCTCCCGATAGGGGGTAGTTCTGCCTATCCGTTTAGCTCCGCTTCGTTCTCGGTCCAGGCGGTCCGATCAATCGCATACCAAACCACGTCGGACTTTCTCCAGGTGAGCTCGCCCTGATAGGTCAACCCGCATTTCTCCATCACTCGCCGCGAGCGAACGTTGTCAGGAACTGTCACGCTGATGATGCGCTCCAGTTTCGCCGCCTCAAATCCGAACCGGAGACCGGCCTGGCCCCCTTCCGTGGCAAGTCCTCGACCCCAGTACTCCCGATCGAGCAGCCAACCGACCTCCCACTTGTCCTCCAGGGGCCAGTCAACAAGAAGGTTCAGGCCGATCCGGCCAACCCAGTTCCCGCTGACCTTTTCGATCGCGGCCCACGGTCCGAAGCCGTAGTCCTGCCACAGTAGGCAGCTCCGGACGGAGATCTCCATAGACTCGTTGCGGGAGAGCGGTCGCCGGTAGGTTGTCTGAGCGATCACTTCCGGATCTGCGTAGATTCGGGCTAGCTCCTGGCCGTACTCCTCGGTCCACGGAAGGAGCGAGAGTCGGGATGTCTCAAAGGTCACCGCATGTGTCATGCGTGACTCACCACGAAAGCAAGGTAGCCTCTCCAAGCACACTAGCGCTTGACTCCAAGTCGTCGGCCCCCCTCGCCAGAGCGGAGCTAATCGGATAGGCAGAGGGGGTAGTTATCAGCAACATGCCGTTTACTCGACGGCCCCTGAATACATAGAGGGCGCTTGGGCAGTCGCTGCCGAGCTGACGAATGGTCAGCTCAGCGTCATCACAGTCAGTAGAGGGCTGAAGCGAGCCTCCTCCTCGATGTGGTGGCGAGTGGATGGTCAAGACCGAGTTCGTCGAGGATACCTACGAGTACGCGGCGGATTTCGTCGCGTTTACTGCGGGCTAGGGTAATCGACTCGATGAGCACGTCCAGTGCCTGTTCGTTGTCACCCGCGTCGAGCGCCGCAAAAGCCCGGCTGAGATCCGGCACGCCGCTCCGTTCGAGTCTAATCCGGGCAGATAGGCCATCGGCCGCGAAGCTTCCACGAACATTTTCTAGGATCTCGAGGGCCTCTTCCTCCCGCCCACGGCCATGGAGGATCCGGGCGAGCTGGACGGCGGCGTCGGCGTGCCCCGGCTCAAGCTCTAGAGCCGCGCGGAGCGACTTCTCATCGCCCCTATTAGCCAACTGTTTAGCCTCGGACGGAAGCAGTGAGTCGAGAAAGCGCTCCACCGCGGCTGCTGGCTGAGCACCGACGAACTCGGCCACGACTCGGCCTTTGTGAAAAGCCTTGACTACAGGAATGCCTTGAATCCCGTACGACCGTAAAACGGTGGGATTGGCGTCGACATCGAGCTTCACGAGCTCCAACCTGCCTGAGCGCTTCGAAGCCTCCCTCTCCAGGACGGGCCCCAGCTGTCGGCAGGGCGCGCACCAGTCGGCCCAGAAGTCGACCACTACCGGGAGTGAGTGAGAGCGGTCGAGAACAGCCTCGGCGAAGTTGCTCTCCGTTACGTCCATGGAAAGAGATTACCGAGCGCGCGAGTGACAGCTCGCCTAATCGGCCCCTACCGCCCCACCCGAGACCCGATAGTCAACCGCTCTCGAGAACTGTGACCACCCGGACGATCGCAGTTGAGCAGCGCTCAGATCAGGGGCCGGCGGCTCAAATAAAGAAGACGCGCGCGAAGCTACACCAGCAAACGGTTCAGAAAACCGCGGGAGGCTGATCAGCAGATGGACGACGAGGTTTCGCCGCCGTTCAGTGCTCTGCGTGCGACTTGGCTGTCATTGGCTGTCAACGCCCAGCGCGGCCGACGTCAGCGGACAAATGTGAACTTGAACGGACTTCTGAGGACGACCTCCCGCGGTTTTGAAGACCGCGGGGCTGCCATCCACAGGCGTCTATAGAGGTCCGCTTCAGTTCGATCGCGCTCCTTCGGATTCTAGGATCGTCCGCCTTTGTCCGCCGGCGTCCGTCAAGTTGGCTGTCTTCTTGGCTGTCTAAACGGCCTTCGACGACGCCCCGGCTGACTCGCGCATTAGGCGATGCGATCAGTTCGCCTGACTGGCGCCATCAGCTGCTTGACGTTAGTCATCGAGGGTAAAGAGGACTGGGCGCCGGCGCGCATGACTGTTGCTGCACCTGCGGCAACGCCCAGCGAGAATGCTGCTCGCGGCTCCCATCCTTCGCTCGTTGCATAGGCGAGCGCTCCGACAAAAGCATCACCCGCTCCGGTGGTATCGACGACCTCGACTGGGATCGCTGGATTGGATTCTGGTTGAGAACCGGCCTCGCAGTAAGCGGCGCCTTGGGCTCCAAGCGTGATAACGGTGAGGCGAGGCCCAGCCTTGATAGCGGCTTTCAGGGCAATACGAATCGTATTGGTCGGCTGTAGTCAATAGACACTTTCTAATCCCTCCTTCTTTCTGCTTTCGCGGTCATTGTGGGATGTGGAGATAAGACCTCATCCTGGCGGTCGCTAAGACCGCGATGGCGACAGCGTCGATCACGGATATGAGCACGAGATCGACGGTGGTCGCCACGGGCGAGGGGGATAGGAGGGGGGCAGCGGGGATCGGGGTAGTGAGGGCGGCGGTCACCGCGTCCAAGTGGTCGACGATCGAGATCGCGAAGAAGACAATCGCGAACACCCAGACCCCGAGACCTTTCAGCCGCCATACAGCGAACGCCACAATCGGAGCCATGAGTCCGACCACCACGTCCGTGATCGCCGGGTAGAGCCAGGCAGGCGACGCGCTTCCCGACAAGGCATCCTGCATAAGGAAAACGGCGACCAGTCTGATGATCTGGAAGGCCGCCCACGCGGTCACGCCGATGATCATCAGGCGAAGACGGACGTCCGATGTCATGGATTGCTTGGTCGCATTTCGGATCTCTGCAGCACTCATCATACTGATCGCCTCCAAACGGTCGAATTTGTGTTCGACCTCAGCATGTGGCTGGACGGGCGCTGGCGACTTCCCCGGAACCGTGTAGATCCCGCCAGATATCACGGTTCGCTTCCAGCATTTCTGTACGACCCGAGCGCTGCTCTTGGCGAGAGACGCCCGAGCCCGTTCGGGCGCCTCTCGGTTGGGAGGAACTATCGAGATGGGGCGAATTGCCATCCTTGGTTGGGATTGCCCGACCCACCACCGGCCCACTGCTGGATTGGCGCTCCATCGTTGGTGTTGCCGTTGGTGAGGTCGAGGACGAGACCGCTAGTTCGGTTCGTAATCGAGTAGTACCCATTGCCAAGTGACGTGATGCGCCACTGCTGGTTGGAGTTGCCGGTGCCGGCAATGCTCCACTGCTGCATCACGGTGCCGTTGGTGGTCGATCCGTTGGTGTCGTCGAGCGCCGAACCGCTGTTGGCGTTGATCAGGTTGAAGTAGCCCCCGCCTGCGTCGACGAGAGTCCACACCTGATCGAGAGCAGCGTCATCAGATGAGCTGACGATCT
>Ga0207646_10005647_pt1 | contig 13127 bp, 20 predicted proteins | sample KBSK5502metaG_FD_184343 | JGI IMG/M metagenome (GOLD analysis project Ga0207646, IMG submission 184343) | Corn, switchgrass and miscanthus rhizosphere microbial communities from Kellogg Biological Station, Michigan, USA - KBS K5-50-2 metaG... | ecosystem: Host-associated > Plants > Roots >...
CGCCTTTGGTGGTGAGTATCAAGACGTCTCGACCGACGAACGGTCCTGACGTCGGCTTGCCCTTGTTGGCCCGCATGTCTTCGATGAGGTTGCGATTGAAGTCACCGAATGAGCTCATGAATTCATGCAACCGCGGACCGCGGCGCGAGATTCCCGCTTCAGTTACCTCGGCGCGCTTTGGCGTTCCCCTAGATGGAGGTACTGAACCCATGAGCACAACGACGATCGTCGTCCTTGGAATCATCATCCTGGCCGTGATCGTGATCGCCCTCGTGATGGCTTCGCGCGCGGGGCGCATGCGCCGGCCGGCCCTGAAGACGCTCTCACCCGAATCTCGCGACCGCTACGTGACGCAGTGGGACAAGGTCGAGAGCCGCTTCGTGGATTCGCCCGAAGACGCCGTCAAGGAGGCCGACGCCCTGCTGCTCGCCTTGCTCGGAGAGCGCGAGCACCCCCTGGCAGAGGAGAAGCTGCCGGGCAATATGGTGCGCGCGCGCCGCGAGGCGAGGGGCCAGGAAGGCAAGGGCGGCACTGAGGGTATGAGGCAGGCGCTGCTTCACTACCGCATGGTGATGGAGGAATACGCGGGCCCAGAAACTCGCAATGAGGCGCAGGGCCGGCGGGAGATCGCCTCTTAGCCAAAGGGGTAATCCGCGGCGCCAAGCGTTTCTTTCAGATGGAGGTGCCGCTATGGATGTAGTGACACTGATCGTCGACGCCGTCATCGCGTTGTGGGCAGTCGCGATCGCTGTCGGCATCGTGCGTGCGATCAGGGCCCGGCCGCTGCGACTGGCGCCGCTGCCGGAGCAAACTCGAAATCAATTCGAACAGGGATGGCAGCGCATCTCGGCGCGATTCCTGTACGAGCCTCAGCGGGCCGTCGGCGAGGCGGACGCGCTCGCGCTGTCGCTGCTCAGCGCTCGCGGTCACTCGCTCGATCACGCGCGGCTTCCGCGCGAGATGCAGCTGGCCCGTCACGAGGCGGCCGCTGCCGCCAAAGGGCGGCGTCGGGACAAGACGGAGACCATGCGTCAGGTGCTCCTGCAGTACCGGAAGGTCGTCGAGCGAATGCTCGGACCGAAGCCGCGCCAGACGGCTACCGTCGGGCGCCGGGAAACCGCGTAACCGCCCGAACGGATCCCCGTTTTATCGATATGCCGCGGGCGGCAGTCGTGCTGAGTGTGTCTGTGCTCGCCGCCTGCGGCGCGACCCGTCGCCTTTAGAGGCGCTCAGCCACCGCCGATAGGCGGACCGTGTCACCCGCGCGGATGGTGCCGCTCTTCACGATGACCGCGCGCAGCCCTGTGTGGAGCAGCCCGCGCAGCACGTCCTGGGTGCCCACCATCTTCGCCAGGTGGTTGCACGGCTCGCACCGCTCCTCGCCCTGGCATTCGACGTCGCCAACCTGGAAGCGGCGGCCGACGAACTCGCCGAGGTCGACGCCCCTCACCAGCACCTGCCGCCGCGACTCGAGCGGCGTGATCTCGAAGCCATGGCGCGCGTTCAGGTCTTCGAATGCCTCGGCTTCGATGAGCGTGATGTTGCACGAGTCGGGATCGGTGTCCTCGAAGTTGCGATCACCCTCGATGCCTCGATTGGCCTGCGCGACGGCGACGTCGACCTCGTGCGGCAGCTCGCCGTGTTTGCCGGCTATGTAGATCGCCTCGACCTTTCCTTGCGCTGCGCTCATGAGGCACCTATTCTCGCAGCGAATTGGCACGGACGTTTCGATTCGACGCGGAGCTCGGCCGGCATGTCACCCGCTTCGGGTCGGATTTCATCATGTCGCGGCTGTTCCATTCGAGCGAGCTGCACGTCGGGTGCATGCGCCTCCAGCCAGGCGGGCTCATCGTTATGCATCCGGCCAGTACGCCGCAGCTGCTGGCTGTGGTCGAGGGCAACGGCTGGATCCGCGGCGAGGACGGCGCCAAGACGCCGATCTCGGCGGGTGGCGCGGTCTTCTGGAGCGAGGGCGAGATGCACGAGACCGGGACCGATTCGGGCATGATGGCGATCGTGGTTGAGACCGCCGCCCTGCGGGACGACGAGCATCTCGGACCGGTTCGGTGAAGGCGGCAATCAAGTCATTCATCGACACCAGCACGCCCTTCGGCAAGGTCGCCGAACGGCGCTTGAGCACCGAGCGCGTCGGCTGGTTGACCACGGTCTCGGCCGATGGAACGCCGCAGCCCAACGCCGTCTGGTTCCTCTGGGACGGCGGGACGGTGCTGATGTACAGCATCCCGAACCAGGCCAAGCTCGCGAACATCGCCCGCAATCCGCGCGTCGCGCTCAACCTCGACAGCAGGAAGCAGGGCGACAGCATCGTGATCCTCACGGGCACAGCGGCCGTCGACGGTGACGCACCGCCGCTCAACAAGAACCGGGCCTATCTGGCCAAGTACCGCGCCGAGATCGCGCGCCTGAATCTGGGAACGCCGGCCAAGATGGCGAGCGAGTACTCGGTGGCGGTGCGCATCACGCCAAAGAAGCTGCGCGGCTTCTAACCGTTGCGGTGATCGCGGGCGTCTACAAATGGATCGGACTGGTGGTCGGCGGCCTGTGCGCCCTGCTGGCGACGAGCGCGCTCATCCAGGAGCTGCGCGCTTCGCCTGATCCCGGCAGCGTCGCGTTCGACCTCGTCTTCGGGCTCGGTGCGGCGGGCGTGGCGGCGAGCTCCGGCTACAGCCTTTTCGGGGGCGGGCGCCGCGAGGTCAGCGGCGGCTGCCTTGTCATCGCGCTCGTGTTCGGTGGCGTGCTGCTCTTGACCGGCGCGCTCCTCTACGCCCTGAGCATCGACTCGGTCGAACCTCCAAGCCCGGTGATGATCGGTGTCATCCTCGCCCTCGGCGTGGCGGTCACGCTTCCAAGTGGCGTGCTGTTGTGGCTCCAGCGGCGGCAGTCTCGGCGGTGACTAGACTTGGTTGCGCTGTGGATGAGCTGCTGCTGGAATCGTTCCGCCACAACGCGTGGGCGACAAAGCGCCTCCTCGAGTTTTGCCGGGCGCTCCCGCCAAATCAGCTGAACGCGACGGCGACCGGGACGTTCGGCAGCATCATCTCCACCTTCAACCACCTCATCTACGCGGACGCCGGCTACCTGCCGCGCGTCAAGATCACGCGTCCCGCGTGGGCGGAAGGCGACGAAACCGATGTCGCCGATCTCACAGAGCTCGAAGCCCGCGTTGACGAGACCGCGCGGCTGTGGGAGCAGTACCTGGCGGATCCGCTCGACGCAAGGTACAAATTAAGCCTCGACCAGGGCGCCTACGAAACAGAGTCGTTCGTGCCGATCGCCCAGGCGCTGCACCACGGGAACGTCCACCGAGAACAGATCTGCTCCATCCTGACCGTGCTGGGCCTAGAGCCGCCCGACCTGCAGGTCTGGGCGTATGCCGAAGCTACCGGGCACGCCCGCGAGGTTCGATAACCTCACCGCGGCCCGGCTTCTTTACCTGGTACCACCTGAGCACTCGCATTGCCCTCAGCGTGTTCCACCGGCTCGGTTTGCCCTCGCCCTCGTCCATTGCAAAGTGCAAGCGGCCGGAGTGAGGATTTTCGAGCGGCCAGCGTCCGTCCGCATCGCGCTTCGAGTCGACCAGCTCGATCGCCGCCGCCATCCGCTCATCCGGCGCCGCGCCCGCCGCGCGAAAGTAATCGAGACCTCTGAGAACGTCGTAGTGCCAGAACGTCGGATAAGAGAACTGCGTGAAGGCCGGGTCGACCACCTCGCCAGTCGACAGCCTGCGAAACAGCCGCCGCTTGAGAATGTATTCGTGACCTCGTAAGCGCGCTGCGGTCACGTCCGGCCGCTCTCCGCTGGCACGCTCGTACTCCAACAGACCGTCGAGCACGTCGATCGTCGAGTGGAACGACCCCACGGTCGCGCCGTTCTCCTGCTCGCAGTTCCATCCGCCATCACTCATCTGCTCACCGAGGAGCCGATCCACGATGCGCTGGACGTTCTCGCCGAAGTACGCGCCCATGGCGGTGACCTTGCCGTTGATGCACGGCTCCACCTCGCCCGCGAAAAATGGCTCACCGTCATGCTCCCACTGGACGTTCTCGCGGACCAGGCGCACGGCACGGCGCGCTTCGGCGCTTGCCGGATCGAGTCCGAAATTCCTTAGCAGCATCAGGCTCCATGACGTCGACGTCCATTCAGGGAAGAGGGTGCCGCGCCTTTGGGGCGGCAACGCTCGCCACCACTTTTCGGCGGCCTCGGTTTTGAACGTCGGGGAGCCGCCCTCCCACTGGCCGTCCTCCCGCTGGAGGGCGAGCAACCTTGCGCCCCAACCCTCTTTGGCGATGCGGGCGCGCTCGGCCGCAACTTCGTCCACCGAAGCGCCGGTGAGGTCGCGCATCACCTGCCAGCGGATCGCCGGGTCGGAATCGAGCAGCCACTCGATGACGTTCATTCGATTCGCCAAGCGTACCGATAAGTCCGCGCCGGCAGCTCGCGGGCGAGAGTTAGGGCTTCATGGTCCGGATGAGATTCGGAATCATTTGCATAGCCTGGGACGCGGCTTCGGCAAAGCCGGCCGGGGCTGGAAACTCGGTATGGACCAACTGCGGCACGTGGGCAGCGAAACCTTCGTGGAATTGAAGGAGCAGCTCGAGCTCGGTCGGCTGCACTGAATTCCGGACCCGCCGTTTCACCATCGCGCTGACCAGCGGACCGCTGACCTGGAAGCTCACGCGGTCGCAGTCGAGCAGCCACTGCATCATGCCCTGGTCGATCAGCATGACCGCCGCGCGGGGGTCGTCTGCGTGTATCTCGAATCGATCTGCGAAGTCGATAGACTCGAACTGCACGGCCTGGCCGCGCGCACCAAGCGGGACGTCGACCTCGCCCTTGCGCGCGACTCCGACGTATGGAAGGTTCAACTCCTGGATCCCGAATATCAGCACAGCAAAGGCGCCGGGCCCGTTGCGAGAGCTGACCTCGGAGAACCAGAGCGACCAGTCGGGAGTGGCGAATGTGTTGCGACACAAAGGCCCGGAAAGGGGAAGCATCTGCGGCAGGAACGGTGAACGGACATCGTCTACACGCCACATGCCGCGCTGCGTGCATATGTCTGTGATCGCCTGTTCTCGTTTGCGCCGGCTGCCCGAGCGCGCAAAGTTGTAGATGGCCTGGATAACGCCGCCACCGAGAAAGGCGAAGGCGATCGCCCACTCCCACCACGGGTATCCGCCAATAAAGGGACCCATGAACGGCGCGAGTCTATGCCCTGCTGCCTCGTTGGCGGCGCCCTAAGCCAATTACATCAACGTGAGGATCGGGTGAACCTCGATCGTGCCCCCGAACACAGCGGCGGGATTCTTGGCTGCCCAGGCCTCGGCGTCGGCTCTATCCTTGCAGTCCAGCACAAAAAAGCCGTTAAGCCACGGGGTCGCGGGGTGCATCGGGCCGTCGGTGGTGTGCGCGTGACTGCCGTGGACGGTGACGCTGAACGTGGCAGCCGAGGGTTGGCAGGGGTCGCCATCGTGATACACGCCGGCGGCCTTGACGTCGTCCAGGTACTTGGCAAAGGCGTCGATCACGGCGTTGAGCTCTGGGGAGCCCGGGCGCGGCGCCTTCGATTCGTCGACGTACTGCAGAAAGATGAACTTGGGCATTCGCTTTTTCTCCTCGTTTTTTCCGCCGGTCACCCACTGCGACGAATGGCAGAGCCCGGATTCGACATCAGTCGTTGTTAAGGGCCGCTGCTCGCGCCGAGAGATTCCGTCACACTCGGTCGCGATGATCGACAGGGCTGAGCGAACACTACGGGATGTCTTCGGGCTCGACGCGTTCAGGCCTGGACAGTCGGATGTCGTGGCCGCCATGATCGCGGGCCGCGACGTCCTGTCCGTCGCCCCGACAGGCTCCGGCAAGAGCATCAGCTACTGGGTGCCGGCGGTCGTCGATGGCGGGCTCACGTTGGTGGTCTCGCCGCTTATCGCCCTCATGAAGGACCAGGTCGACCGCCTCACGGACCGGGGAGTCGCCGCCACGTTCATCAACTCGTCGGTCGAGCCGTTTGAGCAGCGCGAGAGACTCCAGCGCGCCCTCGGCGGCGAGTATCGGCTGCTGTTCCTGGCGCCCGAGAGGCTCGCCCGTCCAGGGTTCATCGACCAGCTGGCCAAGCTGCGCATCGGACGCATCGTGGTGGACGAGGCGCACTGCATCTCGACCTGGGGCCACGACTTCCGCCCCGACTACCGGCTGTTGTCCGCTGCGATCGCAGCCTGCGGGCGGCCGCCCGTCGCCGGATTCACTGCGACCGCGACCCCGCAGGTTCGAGCCGACATCGCGACCAGCCTCCAGCTCCGCGATCCATTCATCTCGGTCAGCGGATTCAACCGGCCGACCCTGACGCTCGCGGTCATCCGGTGCCGCGGCGAGCGGGCCAAGCGAGATCAGCTCCGCAGCCTGCTTGCCACACCTGGGCAGCAGGCGCTCGTCTACGTCGGCACGGTTTCTGCCGCTGAAGAGCTGGCGACCGAGCTCCGCGTTCCTTGCTATCACGGCCGCCAGGACGCCGACGTCCGGCGCCGAACGCAGGATGACTTCACCGCCGGACGCGCTCGGGTCGTGGTGGCGACCTCCGCGTTCGGGATGGGAGTCGACATCGCCGGCATTCGTCGGGTCATCCACTACCACCTGCCGGGCAGCCTGGAGGCTTACTACCAGGAGGCGGGACGCGCAGGGCGCGACGGCAGGCCGGCGGAGTGCACCCTTCTCTACAGCCCGTCCGATCGCGACCTCCAGGCCTTTTTCATCGAACAGTCCGGCCTGGAGGACGGCTCGCCGCTGAAAGAGCACGCGTACGCACGCCTGGCGCAGATGCTCGCCTACGCGGAGATGCGTGAATGCCGGCACGCGCGCATCGCGGACTACTTCGGCGAGGAAGGCGTGGCGCGACGCTGCCATGCCTGTGACAACTGCCTCACCGCTTCGCCCGCCGAAGAGCCGGTGGCGGCCGAGGCGGTGCAGGCGGCGCTCGCGGCGGCCGCCAGGTTCAGTGGACGGGTCGGGCTGGCCAATGTCGCGGCCGTCCTCGGCGGCCGTCGAACCAAATGGTCGACCGCCCAGCCCTGGGTGCAGGAGCTGCCCTTCCACGGCGCGTTGAACCGGTGGAAGGAGGAGCGGATCAGGCTTCTCCTTTCAGGGCTTGTCAACGCCGGCCTTGCCCGCCAGAGCTCGGGAACCTACCCGGTGGTGGAGATCACCGCCGCCGGCCGCGATGCGCTGGCCGGCAAGACCACGCCTGCGCTGACACTGCCGGCCGAGCCAGCGCGCGTCGGGTCCGGTGATGTCCCGGTGGAGACGCTTGATCGATTGCGACACTGGAGGCTCGAGACCGCGCGGGCCGCCGGCGTACCTGCCTACGTCGTGTTCCACGACGCGACACTCGCGGCCATCGCATCGGCGAGACCGAAAAGCCTGGCCGAGCTGCTGCGCGTGTCGGGAGTTGGTGAGTCGAAGCTCAGCAAGTACGGCGATCAGATCCTCGAGGTGCTGCGCACAGGTCCACCCGACCGGTAACCCGCGAGTGCATGCAGTCGCGGGTAATTCACGCGGCCCAAGCCCGCGCGTGCAGGCAGCGGCGGGTTTCGAGCCGGCGCAAGTTCAGCCTACCTCCGCCATCACGAGCTCCGTCTTGATCGCGGACGCCCTCATGAATCCGCGAGGTGCTCAAGGACGAACGCTTCAACCTCTTCGCTTTTGCCTTTGACAGCAAATCTACCGAGTGGGCGCACTGTCGCGAGGTCGCGAATGAGAGCGTACGTCGGCGCCGATACGACGACCTGACCGGGGGTCGCCCCCGTCTGCAGCCGAGCCGCGAGATTCACGGCGTCGCCATGCGCGACGTAGTTCCGCAGCTCCTCACTCCCGATATTGCCCACGAGCGCTGCGCCTGTGGCGATGCCCACGCGGAATCGGGGCAGTGACGGATCCTCGGCCACAATGACATCAACGGCGCGCTGCATCGCGAGCGCAGTCCGAGCTGCAGCCAGGGCGTGGCGGGGCTGTTCGACGGGTGCATTCCAGACCGCAACGATCGCGTCGCCGGCGAATTGGATGATCGTGCCGCCGTTGGCGAAGACAACCGGGACCACCGCACTGAAGTAGCGGTTGAGCGCGAGCACCGTCTCGCGTGGCGGACGGCTCTCGGTGAACGGGGTGAAGCCTGCCAGGTCGGCGAAGACCGCCGTCACCTCACGGTTCTCACCGCCCAGCGCGGCCCTTTCCGGATTGGAGAGGAGTGAGCGCGCGATCTGCGGTGACAGGTACTGGCCGAAGAGACGCTGCACCGCAGCAAAGGCCCGGTCGCGCTCACGCACAAACGCATAAAGGGCTGCAAACGCGGCAATCGAGACCGCGGCGATATTGATGATGAACATCGCCCGGACGAGACCTAGCGGCAGGTTGTTTGCTTGGCGTAGGGCTCCAGCGAAAACGCCGACGGCGACAACCAGCCCAACGTAGACGAGAAACCAGCGCAGCGCTTCGCGGGGACTCGCAAAGGCGATCGCGCCGAGCGGCGCAACGAATGCCCACAGCCCGACGACGCTGGAAGCAACAAATCCACCGAGCGCGATCATCAGCGCGAAAGGAAGCACCAGCATCAGGCTCAGCTGAGTAAATCGGAAGACGTCGTAGCGACGGGTGACGGTGAACACGACGACGCTCATGAGCGAAAGGACCGTGTACGTCAGCGGGATCGCGCCGCCCAGTGGTTCGCCGAACGCGATGTAAACGAGACCCCAAACGATGGCGAGTACGCTGATGACCAGTGCCAGGCCGACGAGGAGCACTCGCCGTAGACGCTGGTCCTCGGTCTCGCCCGGAGTAGCGCCGATGGTCGCAAAGGGCGCCAGCGCACGGTCCATCGTGGTGGGGCAGATCCTAAACGAGGGCGATGCCGCGGTGAACTCGAACTACCTGTGATGACAAGGAGAGGGGATGTCTGCGCTGCTGATTGCTCGATTCGATGGAGACGTGGAAGAGTTGACGCGTTCGTACGACCGCGCACACGCGCTAATCATGAGCCGAGGAGGAGCGACGTCCTTTGGCGAGCTGCGGCATCACTGCGCAGTCGGAGATGGCGCTCTTTACATCGTGGGGGTGTGGGATTCCGAGGAACACGCCCGAAGCCGCTGGTTAAGCGATGCGCTTGAGAAAGTCCTGGCCGAGGGCGGGTTTCCGTCTCCAAAAAGCGCCGATCTGACGATTCTCGAGCTGCACGCGGTCGAACCGCCGCTCTGACTCCGCGGCTGCGGCTTAGCACTGGCAGGGACGGGAGTCAATCGGCGCTTCTCTGCGGGTTGGCGCTGCTGAGTCAGGCAGTCTCGCGGATCAGCCGCACGATGGGAATCTCCCGATCGGTCTTCTCCTGGTAAGCACCAATTCGGGGTGAGATCGCCGCAATCCTTGCCAGCGCCTCAGTTCGCTCGCTCCCTTCCAGCGACTCGCCGCGAACCCTGAACCGCTCGTGCCCGACCTCCAGCCAGATCTCGTCTGGGTGCTTCGCCATGTTGAGGAACCAAGCTGGGTGGCGGGCGGCTCCGGCCAAAGCGGCGATCACAAGCCAGGCATTCTCTTCGTCTGGGAACCCGGCGACCGCCGTCGTCCGCGACTCCCCCGACTTGGCTCCCCGCGTGGTCACGAGGACAACGGGGAACCCCATCCTCTTGCTCGCGCTCTGGCCGCCGTCGCGCCGGTACATCCGGATCTGCTGACGGCCGAAGAGCTTGAAGACCTTCATGAGTACTCGCGGGAAACCTCTGCCACGAGTGCCGCGCGGCGTGACGCGAATAGTCATCGCCTCGTCTCCGCACCGTCGGCGTTCGCGGCCATCGAGCTCGATCCTATCAGAATAGTTCAGCAATTCAAGTGTCGAAGAACTCAATCGTCGGAGGGTTGGACGACCTCCGTACGATCTGGGATACCATCGGAACGATCATGGCCGCCTCACGTTCGCGCACCAGTAAGCGGGCCCTGGCCGGTGAGGTGTGGAGATTGATGGCGGAGTTCTCGTCAGCAAACGTCCGCCGTCGGGCTCAAAGCGAGCAAATGCGGGAATTGGGGATGACGCCCGCGCACTACCGGGCCCTCTCGATGCTCGATCCCGACGAGCCGAAGCCGATGCGGGCCATGGCCGAAGGGCTCGCCTGCGATGCATCCATGGCCACCTGGCTCGTGGATCGCCTCGAGGAACGTGGCTTGGTCGAGCGGCGCACGCCGCCCAACGACCGCCGGGTCAAGACCATAGTGCTGACAGCTCTCGGGATCAAGACCAGAGAGATGCTTCGCGAATCGTTCTGGGACCCTCCTCAGGAGTTGGTGGATCTCGATGTCCAAACCTTGGAAGCCCTCAGCGGCGCCCTGAAAAAGCTTCCAGCGCGGCGGGGCCACGGGGAGATGGGATGCTGAGCAGCTCTGCGGAGGGAAGCCCGCCGCTGCCGGCACTCGCCGCTTCGTTGATCGGTCGCAGACCCGCCGTCGCCGGCACCGGCGTGAATCGAGGCAGTCGAACCACCTGCCTACGCTGACCTTAGGATGATTCCGACTACGTCTCTGGTCATCGTTTCGGTGGCGACCACGAGTGAGGAATGCGGAATGTTAGGTGACTATCCGATAGACGTGGTGTTGCTGGCAACCGATCTCAGTGCATCACGGGATTTCTACCGAGACAAGATTGGACTCCAAATCGTGACCGAGAGCGCCAATGCCGTCACCTTCAAGTGCGGGAGCGGGAACCACCTCGCAATCTCCAAGAGCACGGTCGGAACAGCGGATGAGCAGACTCAGGCTGCATGGCGTGTCACTGACCTTGAGGAGGAGCTCGCTACCTTGCGATCACGAGGTGTCGAGATTCAGGAATATGACCTCCCGGGCCTCAAGACCGTAAATGGAGTCGCGGATATTGGCTTTGCTCGGATGGCATGGTTCATCGACCCGGGCAAGAACTGTGTCGGCATCATGCAGCTCAAGTGACGAGCTGCGATCGCAGTGGCGGGCCAAGTGGTCCCACCAGACCGGCCCACATCGGAGGACGCAAATGCTCAGCGAATACCCGTCGTTTCCGATTCTTCTATCGAAAGACCTCGACGCCGCTCGAGCCTTCTACCACGACACGCTAGGCCTCGAGATTCTGCGAGAGGATCCGGGTGACCGGATCATCTTTCGCTCCGGGGGCGGAACGCAAATCGCGGTCACCCTCAGCACGACCGGCACTTCCGATATTCAGACGCAGATGGCATGGCGCGTGCCTGACATCCACGCGGCCGTCGCCGATCTGCGCGCTCGGGGCGTGCGTATCGAGGAGTACACGGCGCCAGATCCTGTGACCGTGGACGGCATCGCCGACATGGGCCATTCGTGGGCGGCCTGGTTCATCGACCCAAGCAAGAACTGCCTGGCGGTGGTCCAGCCCAAGGGCTGACTCGGGTCGCGTCAGTCTTGTCGGCCGCGCCCCGTCCCTGGAATCACGCCGGCCTGCGCGCCCACGCGTCTGGTCAGTGTCGTCCACGAGGTCGTCGTAATACGGCCGCCTGACGATTCGACCGAGGGGAGGCATCACGGTCAGCAGGAGGGAGACGGATCTCGGCGCGAGCCGACTGATTGACCTCGATGATTCGCATGACGATGGCCCGCACGCTTGAATAGCGGCTCGCACCGAGCTGCCTCTGCAGCCGGCGCTCGGCGGCGGCAACTGCCTCAGCCGCGGCCTCTGTCGAGCGCTTGCCCTTTGTCGTCAACCGCACGAGCTTGGCCCGACGGTCCGCCGGATCATCGCTGCGCACGACGTAGCCGAGTCGCTCAAGGTCGTCCACCAGCTCCCCCAGCGACTGGGCCGTCATGCCGGCCGCGACGGCCATTGCGCTGGGCCGTGCCTCGTAGGCAAAAGTCAGTCGTTCGAGAACGTTCCCGTGCGCCGGTCGCAGGTCGTTGAACCCTGATGCTGACACATGATTGAAGACATCCTGGGATAGCAGGTTGTAGGCGGTTCGGAAAAGCTGCGCGGTCGACGGACTTCGCGGTTCCCTTTGCTTGGTTGACATAATACTAAGGCATCCTTATTATAAGGTCTCCTGAGCGCTTTGAGCAAGGAGACTCGCGCACGTGGGGAGGAGAGCAGCAATGTGGAAGAGTGAGCACGCCGAAGAGACCACAGCACCAGCCGCCGCCATATAGGCGATTCTCGCCGACGCCGAAGGCTGGCCGAAGTGGAACCCGGGGTACTCGAAGGCGCGCCTCGACGGCCCGCTGACCGCAGGCACGACCGGGGCGGTTACGCTCGCCAATGGGATGGAGCGCAAGTTTGAGGTTTACGAGGTAGAGGACTCGACGTTCTTCTCGTATGGCGGAACGATGCCGGGGGCCAGGCAGCAGTTTGTCCAACGCGTCGAGCCACTGGGAGATGTGCGTACGCGGGTTACTTTCGGACATCTGATCGAAGGTCCCGCATCGCTGCTGTACGGAGTCTTGTTCGGTCGGGTCATCCGCGGCTACTTGCCGACCGCAGTCCGTCAGTTGGTGGCCAAGGCGGAAACGGAATCAACTCCTAACCGATAGGACGGCCCCTCGATGGATCGCATCACGAGCTCGTGGAGAGTAAAGGACGTCGTGCGGGCCGTGGTGGGCCGTAGTTTCCGTAACGCGAACCGGGCTGCGCTGACCGGTCGGCCGATTCGCCTTCGTGCGAACGGCGGACGCGCGACAAAGACGGCCGCCGCGTCGGGCCCCTGATCGCAATCGTAAAGAGCGTTGCTACCATCGCCATGCGTGATCCGTTCGGGTCGAAGTGCACAAGTGAGGTAGCAAACATGGGCGAGGTCGATGAGTTCTTGGCAGGAGTTCAGCCACGACAACGTCAGGCTGACCTGGCGCTTCTCAGCGGGGACTCAGGACCCCGAAAAATGTTGTGGTCCCACAAAGATCCGGTCACAGTTTTGGGCGCGGCGAAGACTGTGAGCGGCTGGCCCGAAGTCGAGAGCCTGTTCGACTGGTTGGCGTCCAACTTCTCGAACGGTGACATGTACGACCTAGACGTCACGGCTGCCGGCGTTAGCGGCGATCTGGGTTACATCGTCGGCGCCGAGCACTCCAGAGCATCGGTTGGAGGCGAGCCA
>Ga0207646_10005649_pt1 | contig 13125 bp, 15 predicted proteins | sample KBSK5502metaG_FD_184343 | JGI IMG/M metagenome (GOLD analysis project Ga0207646, IMG submission 184343) | Corn, switchgrass and miscanthus rhizosphere microbial communities from Kellogg Biological Station, Michigan, USA - KBS K5-50-2 metaG... | ecosystem: Host-associated > Plants > Roots >...
TGGGCGTGGACTCACGGGCGCCCTAACTAACATTCCCGGAACGCGGGCGATTGTTGCGTTGTTTTCCACCTATGCAAAAAGATTTCCACGACCGCTGTCACGGCAGAAGGCTGCTCGGCAGTTCGACTGACATTCCATCGGCCAGTTAACTTGGTAGACTCGCTTCCAAAATGGTCTTTCTTAAAGGTGTGCTTAAATGCCGCAACCCACTACCACAAGTAGGTTGTAGGTTCGATTCCTACCGCGCTCACCACCTTAACCCCTTGTAAGCCCCGTATTTCGCGGTGTTGGAGGACTTTTTCATTCTCGCACCGATCATACCGCCAGTAGCGAAAAGTGACGCCCAGTAACCCTGAGTCCCCGAAAATCCCCCGAGTTTTCTCACCGGGGTCCCCGAGTTTTTGACCTCAGTGAACTGCACCAGGTGTAGGCGGATGATCCCCATTTGAGGGAATGGCACCCATCCTGGCCACTCCAAGAACGCGCCAAGAAAAGTTTCGGAAATAGAGCCAATCAGGTGAAACAACGGATTTTGAGCTTCGGTAAGCGTCTCGGGCCGCCTTGGACGCAGGATGAGAAAAACGCCGCGTTAGCCGCCGCCTTAATCCTGGCATCCTAGCAAGTGGTTTCCAAGAGAATGTGCGGTCACCGCCTGTCGTAGTTGTCCCTTCGGAGCGAAGGCCGTGAGGAAGTCGATGGAACTATGCAGGAGGTCGCCGCTTTGGAGGGAAAGATTGCCTATGAGAGCAAAAAAGAACGAAGCAGGAAGGGTTGCAGGCACGAAACCACGTCAAGCTCCGCAACTTCGTCCGATCGGTGTGATTCGGTCGAGACTCAAAGAGCGGAGCAAAGCTCCCAAGCAGGGCTCAGAAGGTGCTCCTGACGTCTGGCTTGACGTGCGCCCATCTGCTGCGCAAGGGCTTGACGGGCTGGCGGTCGGCGACGAGATCATCGTCCTGACCTGGCTGCACCGAGCGCACCGCGAGATTCTGCAGGTTCATCCACGCTCAGACCCGAGTCGGCCGCTCACTGGTGTGTTTGCAACCCGGTCTCCCGACCGGCCCAATCCAATCGGCCTTCATCGCGTGACGGTGCACAAGGTTGCCAAGAACCGTTTGCGGGTCGGTCCAATGGAGGCCATCGACGGCACACCAGTGATCGACATCAAACCAGTGCTTTGTGAAGTCCAAGAGAGCTAGTTGCACCCCAGCTTGGCGCAGCTTTCGCGCACTCAACAGCCGCAAGCCTTGCCGCGCATGGCTTCGCGAGCCTCCCGGGCGATGAGCGGCAGAATCACTAGGGCCGCGATTGGATCCGCCCACCGAAAATGCCAGATGCTGTTGATTGCGACTCCCAGCAAGGCAATCACTGAAAGGTAGGCACAGATGGCTGATTCCGCGGCATCTGCTCTGAGCGCGGCACTGCCCGTAGACGCTGAGAGTCTGCGTTTCTCCCTTGCGAGCCACGGCATAACGACTGCAGCCAACAGCAGAATGGCGATACCCGTTATGCTTGGCTTGGGTTCGCTGTACCCAAGCAAACTCATGGTTGATGCCACGACCACATAGGCGGCAAGCGCGAACAGCAAAGCTCCTGCGATTCGTGTGGCCCGTCGTTCCGCATTCTCGTCAATGGCGGTGGTACGGAACCTCCAGAGCACAACAACAGCAGAGAGGAGTTCGACCGCACTGTCTCCACCAAAGGCGAGGAGCGCAGGGCTACGAGCTCGCCATGCCGAGAACAGGGACACAGCGGCCTCAGCAACCATCCACGCGATCGTGATGGTTTGTATCCTGCGAACTCGCTGGATCGTGTCTGGGGCAGCGACCTGCACTACTGAAGCCATTTAGGTGAGGATTATTGCACGGTAAACTATTCCTTGGCTTCCTCTGTTCTGCCGGACAGAAGTAGCTAATTTGTGTGTCTTTTCAGATATTGCCTGCGCTATGGCTGAAATGCTAGACTGTAATGTAGCGAATAGAAAGCGAATACAATCCTGGAAGCCAAAATTCGGGCACGTCGATGCTCCACGGGATTCCGCCCAGAACGGTGAATCGAATGGAGGAAGGAAGAAAGAGTGTGTTAGGGATCATCGCCGGCATCCTTGTCGCGCGTCATTTGAGGACCACAGAAGACTTGCACGACAGCCGTCCTAGCCCACGTACGGAGTCGCTGGTTGCGTCCGCAGTGCAATGGGCCGACCGGATCATGAGAAGGATCGACGGAGTGTTCGCGGACGCCGCCGATAATAGACGACGGCCAGGAGGTTAGAAGACCTGACAACTTTGATCCGTCGACGAGGAGATTGGACAGGAAGTCAGTAGAATCAAAGGAAGATTTGCAGAGGTTCTGTGATGAAGGGTTCGGGTGTCGAGGATTCTCCGAAGCGGTCTCGGGTTCTAAATGCCGTCCCACTGCAAAATGCGGTCTTGTGTGCCGAATGCGACGTTTTCAGTGACAGCCCGCACGACACTTGCCTGGTCTGCGGCAGCCATTCGCTTTTGAACATCGCTCGAATGTTCGGCGGCAATCTTCCGAAAGGGCGGGCGAGCTTGATTACTCAGGAAGCAGTCGAATTTCCGTCGCGGCATTTCGTGTTGGATTTCCCAAAGCCTCACCGATTGCGGAAGAGGGCCACAATGGGGTCGCGACAACTCCCTGTGATCGCGCCCGAGGATAATCAAACTGATGAAGTTGAGCGTGGAATGTTACTCGGGCCGAAAGGCCGATGAAGACCTGTTCGGTTCTCGCCGGAAGGACGGGAGTATCAGGTCGAAGCCTCGCTCGATCAGTGGTACGACCCAGAGACCATCTCCTTCAAAGTTCGGTCGCTGACGGGAATGTCTACATTCTTCGACAACGAACTCGACGCCTGAGGCACCGTGGAATTTGGCTTGGTTTCGCCGGACAAACAACAAACGCTGACACGCTGATGTTTCAGCAGGTGAAGTCAGGACCGAGGGGATGTAGGGGCTATCTCAGGCGAGAGCTCCAGATTTGTCGGCCGTAGACCACAAAGTTCAGAGCGCAGACGATAACACCGGCAATTGTCAGAACAGTTGGAGAGAGGTCCGGATAGACCAACTTATCCACGTAATGGAGCAGGAAGCCACCATGGTACGGCTCAACTCCCGCCTTCCCTTCAAGCCAATTCTCCAGCAGCGTCAAAGGACATGGCCAAGGAAGCAGTTCGGTGAGGATTCCCCAAACCAGAGATGCGATATGCAGCCAGCGAAGAATCGGGCGCGAGCGCGTCAGCAAAGCGCCAAAGATGACCCACAAAATGAACAGTGCATGCACGACGAGGACGGCACTCGCGAGTGCAGAATAAAAGCTCGAGGCTGCATGCATTCTTAGAATCTACAGCCGCGCCGGTTCACGAACGGCCCGAGTCAACGCGTTCTGAGGCACGGGATAATATTGGTTCCGGTAAACTGTGCGAAAAGTCGTCCACATCGACATGGACGCGTTTTACGCCTCCGTGGAGCAGCGCGACGATCCAGAACTGCGCGGCAAGCCAGTGATCGTCGCGTGGAAAGGCAATCGCTCGGTCGTCTGCGCGGCCTCGTACGAGGCTAGGGCTTTCGGCGTGCGTTCAGCAATGCCCGCAGTAAAAGCGGAACGATTGTGTCCTGCCGCGATCTTCGTTGCGCCAGATTTCAGCCGCTATCGGGTCGTATCGCAGAGCGTGCGAGAAATCTTGAAGCGCCATACCGACCTGATCGAACCGTTGTCGCTCGACGAAGCGTATCTGGATGTGACCGAGAACAAGACCGGATTGCCTACGGCTACGATGGTGGCGCGCACGATCCGCGAACAAATTCGCCGGGAAGTGAATTTGACGGCCTCTGCCGGTGTGGCGCCCAACAAATTCCTAGCAAAGCTTGCTTCTGACTGGCGAAAGCCGGATGGACTTTTCGTGATCCAGCCTGAGGAGATAGACGCATTTCTGCGTCCTTTACCGATTGGGCGTTTGCCCGGGGTCGGAAAAATCACCGAAGAAAAGCTGGCGAAACTCGCCATAAAGACTGTCAGCGATCTGCGAAGCTTGGACTTACCGGCGCTGGAACACGAATTTGGGCGCTACGGTGTGCGCTTGTACGAACTCGCGCGTGGTGTTGACGACAATCCGGTTATTCCAGACCGGCCTACCCAATCGATCTCTGTCGAGGACACGTTCGAGCATGACGTGCCACTCTCCGAAACCGAGCCCATGATCCGGCGCCTTGCAGAAAAGCTCTGGTCTGCCTCGCGCAAGGAATCGCGAACAGCACGGACGGTCGTTCTCAAGCTGAAGACGAGCGAGTTCAAAATCCTGACGCGCAGCCACACTTCAGATCGTCCGCCATCTTCCTGCGCAGAGCTGACGGACGTCGCCCTCAAGCTGCGAGAACGAATCGATCTTGGTCCACAGCAACGCTATCGGCTCGTCGGTGTTGGTCTCGGCAACTTTCGGCAAGCGGAAGAGATTGCATCACAACCGGCTCTTTTCGACTGAAGATAGATCAGTCGGCGGCCGCCGCGCCCGTCGGTTGTTGGCGCATCATCTCCTCCATTCCCTTTTTCATTTCTTTTGTCGTCGGTTCCGCCTTGTGTGTACCGACCATCCAGGTATAGCCGTCCGGATCGACAATGCTGCCGCACCGGTCACCCCAAAACATGTCTATCACCGGACCTTGACTGGCAGCGCCGAGTTTGGTCGCTTTCTCGACGACCTTGTCCACATTTTCGACATAGATGTAAAGCCCCGCCGGCGAAGCGCCAACGCTTTTGGCAGTGCGTTTTCCCATCGCCGCATTCTCCGGGCCGAGCATGAGTGTTGCGCCGCGGAGCGTGAGTTCTGCATGAATGGGTTTGCCATCCGGGCCATTCATGATGCCACGTTTAGAGAAACCCAAGGCCTTCTGGTAAAAGCTGACCGCAGCTGGGATGTCAGAGACCGTGAGCATCGCGGACACGGCACCGTACTGTTTCTTGTTCAGAGGATCGATCTTTTTCTTTGCCATAGTGCTCCTTTTCCTGCGGAGGTTATTTTAGCGAAAAGAAAGGAGGGGCGCATCGGCTCAGGCAACAGACGATCACGGCTACGCTGCTGAAGCTGCTATTATAAGCCTTAGAATAAGTTTGCGGATCAGTTCAGGGTCGTGCTCGCCAGCGGCACCTGACAGACTGTACGACCGTTCAAATCCATTTGGTCCGCCAACTCGCAAGTCCCGGTTCGATGCGGGGTCAGCAGTCGTGGCCAGGTAGGTTCGCTGGTCCTCATGAAAAATTGAAACTGGACTGCGACTCTCCTTCACTGCCATTGTGGCCAGCCGCTCCAGATTCTCCGAAAACATTGTGTTTCGCGGCAAGTTTTTCACTTCCAGAAGATGATACTTGCAGCTCAATTGCTGAAGATTGGAGATCGGGAACAGATTCGGAACTTGGTTCGACATTTGACAGCCTCACACAGAGACGTTGGAATTTGCAGAATTCGCAGGACATTGGACTATTAGCGTAGCTGTACTCAGCGATGGTCGCACCGCTCAGGGCCTGTATTTCAGAGATGCTTGCAAATGCGAAGTCTTCAATCTTAAGAAGTTCGTTTTGATCGAACGTGTATTTGGTCAACTTGCGCTGAAGCAAGTTGGCCTCGACAAGACGAATATTGTCGGGTCTAAATCATCGCCAGCGATTCAATGCTGCCAGTGCGTATATGCGTAGTTGATGTGAATAATCTGTCCCTCGCCATTATTCAAAACGCACCGAGAACGGTGCGGATTCAGAGAGGACATTGCTCACGGGCGTGGCCGAGCGTCATGTGTAAACGCTTAAGTTGCGATTGCATTTCGGGTATTGGCTTGAATGAGTCACACTTCTCCCCAACCCGTCGATACGGCCGTTGTCGAAAACAGCGATTTTAGGCAGCTCGGTCGTAGCGATGGTGCAACCCATCTAAGCGTCGTCGGGAGATCACCCGCCCGCGCTCGACAGATCGGGCCCGACTCCCCGGTGTTCCTTTACCCAGCCCGAGGTGGGTGCGGTCGTCATGGTAGTAAGAGACCTACTGAGAGAGGAACCGCTTCAAGTGTCGCTCGTTCAGCGGAATGACCTGATCGAGCAGTTCGCGCCGGCAGCTTCCCACCCAGAGCTCCGCGAGACCGTTTTGCCAGGGACTTTGAACGGAGGCTTGCACGCGGGCGATCTTCATGGATCGAATCGCAGCCGGAACGTCCAACCCGTACTTTGCGTCGTGGTCAAAGATGAGGAACTTGGGCGCGGACTGAAAAGGGAAGGCTTCGCGCAGCTGCTGTATGATCCAAGGGCTTGTCGGATGCCGAGTTACATTGAAGTGCAAGATGCGGCGACGGTCGTGGCTGATGATAAAGAAGCAGTAGAGCACGTTGAACGTGAGAGTCGGGACCGTGAAGAAATCCATCGCCGCGATGGCTTCGCGGTGATTACGTAGAAAGGCCAGCCAACGCTCGGCGGGCTCTGGATGCCTTGGTGCTCGCCTCATCCAGCGGGATACGGTTGTCTCCGATACCTCGAAGCCAAGCATTAAGGAGTTCACCGTGGATGCGAGGCGCACCCCAGGTTGGATTCTCGCTCACCATTTGGAAAATCAAACCACGGAGCTCTCTGGAAATTCTCCGTCCACCGCCGACACGTTTTCACACTCGGCAGAGCATCGTCCAATACAGCTTGAACCCGGATCGATGCCAGCGCACAACAGTGTCCGGTAAGACGATAACGAGTGCCTCTTTCCATTGAGGCCAGAAGCGGCGGGCTCCGAGCCAAAACAGTTTGTCGAGCGAGCCCAGCCTTGGCCTCGGGTGCTTGCGTTTCAAGACGACCAGTGGTTGGCGAAGGGCGAGGTCTTCCAGCACCAAAGCTGCGTTGCGTACGAAAAATGCGAAGAATGGCTCCGAACCAGAGCCGAGACAGGGCAAACATGGCAGCAAATTTATAGCAGACCGGCTTGCCGGCTGCCGCCGCGAAGTTGTTGATTTCAAGGCCGGACAGAATTGCGACAAGGGACAGTCCTGTTTTCTCTATTAGGTTCCTGGAGAAACCTTTTTACTCCCTCTGTTCATGTTCGGCCTCCTAATTAAACAGTACAGCGGGCCCGTCCCGCAGGTCACCGATCATCCGTGGGTGAGTTCCGCGAAGAGCACGACCAGCGAGTGGCGACCGCTGCGATAGGTGCGACTCGGAATGAGTGGTGCGGCCTGCCATTCCTCGATCTCGTGCGGCGAGTCCAGAGCTGTGTCGATCCACCGGCGCCAGGCAATCTCGCTCTGGTGGTCCGCAGGCGGCAGCTCGAACTCAAGCGGCTCCCAGTAGGCATTCAGGATCATGTGAAACAAGAGGTTCTCGTTTCTGGCCTCCGCGGTGAATGCCAGGCTGTGGGAGGAGTGGCCCCAGTCCGGTTGCCCGAGCTTTACACCATGCCAGGCTCTATTCGCCTTCAGGAGGAGCTGGTTCAGACTGAGGCGTTCGAAATCCGGCTCGTCAGCCAGCCACAGCCGTCGTGCATTGAGCAGTGATACAAACCGACGTACATCTGCGTGCTTCGTGACCAGCGTCCAATCAAACCAACTGGTCTCGTCGTCCTGGCAATAGGCGTTGTTATTACCACGTTGTGTGCGCCGGACCTCGTCACCCATCAAAATCATCGGCAGACCCAGCGAGAGCATCGTCACGGTCAGAAAGTTCTTCACCTGCCGGTTTCGTATCTTTTCAATCTCGGGGTCATCCGTTGGGCCTTCGACACCCCAGTTCCGGCTTCGGTTGTCGTTGACGCCATCCTGGTTGGCTTCACCGTTCGGCTCGTTGTGCTTTTGGTCGTAAGAGACAAGATCGTTGAGCGTGAAGCCGTCGTGACATGTCACGAAGTTCACGCTTTGATCGGCCTCACGTTCTTTGTGACCGTAGATCTGTGGACTGCCGAGCAATCGGTCGGCAAGATTGGCTACCGATCCGTCGTCCCCACGAAAAAAGCTGCGGACATCATCGCGGAACCGCCCGTTCCACTCCCTCCAGCTGTCGCCGACGAAGCTGCCCACCTGGTACAGCCCGGCCGCATCCCAGGCTTCAGCAATGAGTTTCGTGCCCGCGAGCGCCGGGTCCGACTCGATATCCCACAGTACCGGAGGCCTCGACATTAAATTGCCCGACTCGTCACGCTCCAGGATTGACGCCAGATCGAACCGGAAACCATCCACGTGCATCTCCTGCACCCAGTAGCGGAGACTATCCACGATCATCCGGCGGACGATCGGGTGATTGGCATTGAGGGTATTTCCCGTACCGCTGTAGTTGGTGTATTGCGAGGGGTCCTGGCCGAGGATGTAATACGTGCTGTTGTCCAACCCGCGCAGGCTCAGCGTCGGCCCTCGGTGGTCTCCTTCCGCGGTGTGATTGAAAACGACATCGAGGATGACCTCAATACCCGCCCTGTGCACGGCTTTGACCATGTCGCGAAATTCGTCCACAGGCCCAAGCGGATCTTGACGCGAGCTGTAAGCCTGATGCGGAGCAAAAAAAGAGACCGGTGCATACCCCCAATAGTTGAGTCGCCCCGGCGGAGCATCCTGAGCGTCGAATTGAAAGACCGGTAGAAGTTCGATTGCAGTAATTCCGAGTTGCTGAAGGTACGGGATCTTTTCGATTAGACCAGCGTAGGTACCTCGGAGCTTGTCTGCTATGCCGGAGCCAGGATGGCGCGTGAAACCTCTAACGTGCATCTCGTAAATGATCGTCCTAGAGGGCGGGCGATGCAGCGGTGTGTCGCCTTCCCAATCGTAAGCGTGAGTATCGACCACGACGCTCTTCATCGCGGTCGCTGCGTTGTCGCCTTCGAAGCGAGCAGCATTGCGGCTGTAATTCCTCGGAACGACTACGCCGCGCCCGTACGGGTCAAGGAGAACCTTGGCAGGATCAAAGCGCATCCCGCTCGCGGGGTCGAAGGGACCGTGGACCCGATAACCATAAAGCTGCCCGGGCCGCAGGCCAGGCACGAACATATGCCAGTAGTGGTAGGTACGGTTGGCTAAGGGGTCGAACGGAATGACGCGCACGGGTCGGGGATCATCTTCCCGGTCAAAGAGTAACAATTCCACGGCGGCCGCCCCACGGGAAAACACGCTGAAATTGGCACCACCAGGAAAGATCGTTGCCCCCAAGGACAACTGTCACCCGTAGCGCTGGCGGCTTGTGCGGAGACGACGCTCACGATATCCCAGCCTTACTGTAGGAGGTGTCTATGACCGCCCCCGATTTCAAACCTGAAAATAGCGGGTGTCACAGGCCCCCTCTGCAGAAGACGCAAATCGGTTCACGATACGGCCTTAAGCACAATTGCGGACTGCGGACTTGACCGGTTCGAATTTCTTGTTAAATCTCGAAGCCATTCGAAGGCTCGATCGGAAAGCATCTCGTTCGTGGTGCGCCAACGCCAATTGCCTTCAGCCCGGCCGGGCACGTTCATCCGAGCCTCCTTTCCTAGATTCAGCAAATCCTGCAACGGGGCCATAGCAAGTGCAGCCACAGAGGACCATGCCAGGCCCATCAATGTCGGTGCAGCTTCACCACTCCCGCTATGGAACTGCTTTACGTACTTCCACACATTCTGTCGTTGGTCATCCGGCAATTCTTCAAACCAGCCGAGACTTGTAGGATTATCGTGTGTACCGGTGTAAACCACCGTGTTGGTGATGTAGTTGTCAGGGAGATAGGGGTTATCCGCACGACCGTCGAAGGCGAACTGCAGGACCCGAGTCCCCGGAAGGCGAAACTGGTCGCGGAGTGCAGATACGTCAGGTGTGATCAGTCCCAGGTCCTCGACAATAAACGGCAGACCGCCCAACTCACGATGGACTGCCTGAAAGAAATCGGCTCCTGGACCGGGAACCCACTTTCCCGACTGTGCAGTCGGTACGCCAGCGGGGACGTGCCAGGCCGAGGCAAAGGCACGGAAGTGATCCAGGCGAATCACATCGACGTGGGCCAGCAGCGAGCGCAACCGAGAGATGCACCACCGATAGCCGGACTCGCGAAGAACGTCCCAGTTATATATGGGGTTGCCCCAAAGTTGTCCATACGCGCTGAAGTAGTCCGGAGGAACACCGGCAACGAAGCGCGGCCGACGCTGCTCGTCCAGCAGAAAGAACTCCGGGTGTGCCCAGACGTCGCTCGAGTCGGGAGAGACGAAGAAGGGCAGATCGCCGATTAACCCCAAACCTTTACTGCGAGCATGCGCCTTGAGCCGCTCACCCTGGCGGAATAACAGAAACTGTGCGAAGGACACACGGCCTATCTCATCCGCCAGTTCGTGTCGGACCCGATTGATCGCCGCCGGATCGCGCTGGCCCAACTCTGCGGGCCACTCGAGGTAATACGCGTCGTTGAACCTGGTTTTGAGCGCACGGAAGAGCGCGTAGTCTTCCAACCAGTCCGCCTGATCATTGCGGAACTGCTCATAAGCCGGCCACAGATCGGCGCGAGCGCCGGCCATGAAGTTGGCCCAGGCTTTCTCGAGCAGTCCGTGTTTGAAAGGAATGACGGCGTTGTAATCGATTTGGGTTTGGGAGAACGAGCCCGGCTGACAATCGTCCGGTTCTAACAGTTCATCCTCGATGAGCCAGTCCGGACTAATGACCAGTCCGTTCCCGGCGAAAGACGACAGGGATTGATACGGCGAGTTACCGTAACCTGTGGGCCCGAGCGGTAGCGCCTGCCACCAGCTTTGGCCGGCTTCGTGGAGGCGATCGATCCACGATAATGCCTCGGGTCCTACATCCCCAATACCGTAAGGTGACGGTAGCGACGTGACGTGCAGCAGCAAACCGGAAGCGCGGTATTCCGAAGGAAACGGTGGTAGATTGCCGTTATCGGACCTCATGCTCGCCCTTTCGGCACGTTCAGAGCGTTATTCACAATCTCTTGAGCCTCGCTCAAGATCGCGTCCAGATGCCACTGGTCCTTGAAACTTTCCGCGTAGATCTTGTAAACGTTCTCCGTGCCGGAAGGTCGCGCGGCAAACCAGCCGCCACCGGTGACAACCTTCAAGCCACCGATCGGAGAGTTGTTGCCGGGAGCGCGCGTCAGCTTGCCGATGATGGACTCGCCGGCCAGGCTCGACTCCTTGACGGCGTCAGGCGATAACTCCTTGAGCCTGGCCTTCTGCTCGGGCGTCGCAGGCGCGTCGATGCGTGTGTAGTATGCCGTACCGAACTCGGCAGTGAGTTCACGGTAATGCTCGCCCGGATCCTTGCCTGTGCGAGCGGTGATTTCAGCTGCGAGCAGATCCATGATGAGGCCGTCTTTGTCGGTAGCCCACACGGTGCCGTCGCGCCGCAGGAAACTGGCCCCGGCACTTTCTTCGCCTCCAAAACAGTACGAACCGTCCAACAAGCCCGGCACAAACCACTTGAATCCCACAGGTACCTCAGACAACCTGCGGCCCAGCCGTTGGACCACTTTGTCAATCATGCTGCTGCTCACCAATGTCTTGCCGACTGCAGACTGCCCTGGCCACAGAGGACGGTTCATGAGCAGGTAACGGATGGCCACCGCGAGGTAGTGATTCGGGTTCATCAATCCGACAGACGGCGTAACAATTCCGTGCCGGTCGGAGTCCGTGTCGTTGCCGAATGCAATACGATATTCATCTTTGAGGCCGACGAGTCGTGCCATGGCATAGGGGCTGGAGCAGTCCATACGGATCTTGCCATCGTGATCGACGGTCATGAACGAGAACGTCGGGTCGATTGTCGGGTTGACGACCGTGATTTTCAGTTGGTATTCAGCGTTGATGGGATCCCAGTACGGCAGGGCAGCTCCGCCGAGCGGATCGGCGCCGAGCTTGAGACCGGCCGCACGAATCGCATCCATGTCGACCACGTTCCTCAAGTCGCGGACATAAGGCAGGACGAAGTCTTCCTGGTGAGTCGTGGCTGCCTTGATCGCGGACTTGAAAGGCATGCGCTTCACTCCGGCATTGTTTCCTCGCAAGAGCTCGTTGGCTCGGTCCTCAATCCACCGCGTTACGTCGGTGTCGGCCGGGCCGCCGTTGGGCGGGTTGTATTTGAAGCCACCATCTTCCGGCGGATTGTGCGACGGCGTAACCACGATGCCGTCCGCGAGGTGCTGCTTGCGATCGCGGTTGTAGACGAGGATGGCATGAGAGATGACCGGCGTGGGCGTCACGCCGTTGTCTCGTTGGATTACGGTCTCGGCGTTGTTGGCCGCGAGGACTTCCAGCGCGGTACGCTGCGCCGGCTCCGATACTGCGTGCGTGTCCTTGCCCAGGTACAGGGGACCGTCAGTTCCCTGGCTACGCCGGTAATCACAGATAGCCTGCGTGATGGCCAGGATGTGGGCTTCGGTGAAGGCGCCGCGGAGAGGCGAGCCGCGGTGCCCACTCGTTCCGAAACTGACCATCTGGTTGGGGTCGCTAAGGTCCGGCTGGCGCTCGTAATATTCGCGTTCAAGCCGGGCCACATCGACCAATATTTCTTTCGGGGCGGGGCGCCCGGCTAGGGGCGAAATGATTGCGGCCGGATGGTTTTTTTCTATTACGCTACCGGGCATGGCTTCACCTCCCAAATCTCGGTTGCGTATTCAGCGATCGTCCGGTCGCTGGAAAACTTCCCAGAGCCCGCCACATTCAAAATAGCCTTGCGTCCCCACGTCTCCGGGTCGCCGTACGTTTCACACAGGCGCTGATCCGCCTCGAGGTAAGATCTCAGGTCCGCTAGATGCATATAGTGATCACCGTTTGTCAACAATGTGCCGCGTAACGGCTCGAAGATGCCGGGTTCGTGGCGGCTGAAATAATCGGAAAAGATCAAGTCTAAAGCGGCTCGGATTTCCGGATCGTGTTCATAGTGCCAATGCGGGTTGTACCATCCGCGGCTGCCGGCCACTTGACTCGCCGTCAGGCCGAACAGAAAGAAATTCTCCTCGCCCGCCTCTTGCGCCATCTCGATGGTCGCGCCGTCGCGAGTACCGATCGTCAAGGCGCCGTTCATCATGAACTTCATGTTGCTGGTGCCGCTGGCTTCGTAGCCGGCGGTTGAGATCTGGTTCGAGACATCGCTCGCCGGAATCAGCCGCTCCGCGAGTGAAACGTCGTAC
>Ga0207646_10005650_pt1 | contig 13124 bp, 13 predicted proteins | sample KBSK5502metaG_FD_184343 | JGI IMG/M metagenome (GOLD analysis project Ga0207646, IMG submission 184343) | Corn, switchgrass and miscanthus rhizosphere microbial communities from Kellogg Biological Station, Michigan, USA - KBS K5-50-2 metaG... | ecosystem: Host-associated > Plants > Roots >...
CTCGATCAGCGCGGCGATCTCGGCGCTAACCGGAGGCCGCTCCGCTCGGTTCGGGTAAGTCCACTTACGGGCGATCAGGCGGCGGTGCCACCGCAGGACGGTGCCAGGGGTGACCAGCCGGTGCCTCCGCAGCTTTGCCGGCAGGAGCCGGATGAGCGCAGCGAGGACGGCGCGGTCTGCCCAGTCGAGCCGGGGCCGGGGATTGGCGCGGCGCAGCACGGCGACCTCGTGCCGCAGCACGAGCAGTTCGGCGTTCTTGGAAGCGGATGACCGGCCGAGCAGGACCAGCCAGCCGCAGACCCGGACGAAGATGAGATAGAGCAGGCGCAGGGACACGGATGATCATGATGCCGTACGGCTGCCCTTGGCGGCCGCCGCAGGTCACAGCGCATGCAGACTTCTGGCACCCCACAGGTCAACTTGTGTCCCATTTGCATCACCTCCTGTCAGCGCTCGTTAGCGTTCGGTAAGATCCGGAGCGCGAAAAACGCGGCGTCCCCGGATACCATCGGTTCCGGGAAGCACCGCGTTTCCTTTTCGGGCAGCCCCGGCTCATTTCCAGTGCGGCGGGGCTGCCCGGCTTTTCGTTTATTGACTTGTCATCTCAGGCCCGGCCCGTGCCGTATCCAGTCCCGCACGGGCCGGGGGCTTCTGAAGTTCATGGACCCCGGCCCGCCGGAAATGGGGGGCGATTTCTTGCGAGCCGGGGAGTCTGTAATTGTCTTCGGGCCGGCCCGCGCCCCGTGTTCCCTCCTCGGGACGCGGGCCGGAGTCATGTTTTCGCTCCGACGCCGGCCGCCGGCGTCTTTGTCGCGCCGAAGCGGGCACAGGTATCGAGCATGCTGGAGATCATGTCCGCTGCCGTCTCGATTTCGCCGTCATTTATGATGCGGACCCACCGGTCCCATGTGATCTGGCAGTTTTCCCCGACGTGGTCCCGGTCGATCATTATCGGTTCGCAATCCGGGTCACCGGGGAATACGACCTCTAGTTCCTGGCTCCCATCCAGATCTCGCGACTCATCGTGGTAAGTCACTAGCGATACCTTGAGGCTCGGTCGCTGGGCCAACGCGACGGCTAGCATGCGCAACCGGGTACCCGCAGCGTATTCATGCTGAGCGAGATTCAGGGAAAGTTTCTCAAGCTGCGCAGACACTTCATCGGGTGTCCCGCTGAGCACTTCCCTCGTTGCCTTTATCATGTCGTCTCATCTTTCGGAAGCCTGTCCCGAAGGGCACGCTCGATTCTTCGCATACGCGGCGGAATGGCGTCCGGATACAGGGCCGTGATGATAGTTCCTGCCGGCGCCGGGAACCTGGGAAAGCACACGAACTCCTTCGTGAAGCTCCCGAATACCACGATCCAGTCGGGGTTATCGCGCTCCGTCTGCTCCGCTGCCTCGCGTGCCACCTCATCGGGAAAGGCGGCCTGGCCGAGCTCCGGTTTGCCCGAGTTGGCCTGGCGGCCTGAGAACAGACCCATCTGGACACCACCTCCTTTCGCCTGTCATTGAGGCCCGAGACCCCTTAGCAGGGAGTCTTCGGCTCGTTCACCTCAAGATTCGCGCAGGAGGCGGGACGTTGATACCGCAGGGACGGGACACTACGGGGACGTTCTACGACCGAAACGTCCCCTTCGGCGGAGGAAACGTCCCCTGAGAACGGAAACGTCCCCGGAAGGGGGAGCACGCGCGTGCTAGCAATGGCAGGATGGGCTGACATGGACTGGGCAAGCGTCGTGCCGAATGTCATAACCGGGGTTGTCGGGCTGGCTGGCATAGGCGGCTCACTGGTGTCCGCCAAGATGGCCGGCAAGTCGGAGGACGAACGCTCCAAGCTCGCTGAGAAACGGCGAATTTATGCGAACTGTCTCGGCTCGCTTAATCTCGGCTTCTATGCAGCATCCATCGTCAGGACGCACGGAAAAAGGCGGTCGAAGGAGTATGCCGCTGCGGTCTTGGAAGCCAACCGCGCCAGGATTGTGGCTGCGAACGCAATTAACGAGGTGAGGCTCACTGGTTCTCCAGAGTTGGGTATCCTGGCGGGTAAGGTCCTTATGACCGTGCTGCGGATTCTTGAAGAAGGTAGCACTCGGGAGTTTAGTAAAGCTCTTGCGGAACTTACGTTCGCAATGCGCGTAGACCTCGGCGAGCCGGTAACTAGGAACCAGTCACATTCAGACGAACACCAAGGTCCCGGGGGTACCTGACATCTCCGGGTAGCCACATCCAACAACCAAATCTTCCATGCTGCATTATGCTTGACTACCTGATCTTCCACCGTCGTATGAAGCGTTTCTCTGCCACCGTCTCATTGAGAGAGAGAGGTGCGGAAGGCGAGGTTCGGCCATAATGTAGTCTTCCTCGGCCATCCCGCGACCAGTCCCTTCCCGCGTTATCTCGAAATTCGACTCCCAACGGAAAGCGATTAAGCTTTATAGTCAAGGCAGTAATTTCCGATTTATGCGCCTCATGGGGTCCAATGCACATTATCGCATTCCTGGCTTGAACAATTCTAAGTCCAGGGCCTTCTTCATCATTGGTAAAGATAGGCGCATAAACAACTACGTCCCAGATGGGTTCCTCGCTCGCATTCTGCACAATTTCGTAAACGCGTGCCTTGCGCCTCTTGAATGATGGGCTCCGCTGGTCTATCTCGAGTGATCCTTTCCCGTCATCTTGCTCGACCAGCATCCATGCCGCAACATGAATGGCCTGTCGCCTCTCGCTCTCTACCTTCGTTTCATGTTCAGCCCGGATCGCGCGCCATTCAGCTCGGAGGCCGAGAGCCAAGGCTACGACCGCAGCTCCAGCAGTACCGATTGCGGTGGTCACTTCCACCCATGACATAGGTCGACCACCTAATAGCTTTCCTACTAGTCGGCTCGCTTACGCAGATCGTCACCTTCGATGCGATAGAACAGCTTGGATTCTCGGATGGGAATTCCAAGGTCGGCATAAAATCGCTGCGCGTCAGGGTTATCTCGGTCGGTTGTCCATTCCACGCGGCTACAGCCGTTCTTGACAGCTATAGCGTAGAGATGCTGCATGAGCAGCTTGCCGACGCCTTTCCGTCGCGCGGTCTCGATGACATACATCTCTTTAAGATACAACGATCGCGTAAGCCCGGCCGCAGGCCACAAGTATGAATATGATGCGAAACCGGCTATCTGGCCGTCATCCCACGCCAGTAGAGCGTAAGCAGACGGAGGATCACCAAATAGGGCTTCGCCGATCTGCCTGATACGGAGTTCCAGCGGTTCGGATTCGCTTGCGCCGTAGAAATGATCCATTTCCTCGGCTAGTTCGGCGACTGCTACGGTATTTGCCGGCTCGGCGGGCATGATCGTAATCATTTGCATCTCACCTTGAGCTTCCGCCAGTCAGCATCAGCAGGTCACTGAAGTCACGCGCGGTTATTGCCTTTTTCTCTCCTTCGGGCAAGGCTTTGACTATCTGTTGTCCACGGAGCGTAATAATGCCACGGCGTTCCGCTTCAGTAATGCTTGTCATGGTTTCAGTCGCATATGCCAAGCCGTCGCTGACATCACCGGAATACACAAGGCACTGCGCGCGGTCAAGTCGTGTCAAGGCCCAATCGGTGTAATTATCCTGGTTGCATAGCTCTAGTGCTCGCTCCTGCGCTTTGAAGGCAGATTTCACATCGCGTAGATGCGTATAGGCGTTTCCCTCATGGAAGCGGAAAGACGCCTCGTTATAGCCGAATGCGGAGGGAATGAGATCGTCTCCGCTGAGTTGCGAAAGGATGCTTTCGGCTCGTGTCAGCGCATCCCGGGTTTCCTCGTGCCGTCTCATGGTGGCGTGCGCCCGTGCCTCAAGGGCTGCCGCAAGTGCCGCGCCCGTGCATGGCGTCCGTACTATTTCGCAGGCATGGCGGGCAACATCAATTGCCTCTAGGATGTCGCCACTGTAGTAATGCCCGTAGGCTTCCTGTGCTAGTACCCAGGAGAGCGTTTCCGGATCGCCTGCCTCATTTCCTGCGAGTCTGGCAGTACGCGCCCACCTCCGGAATGCCGGGCGGTCATCAAGTATGCAGAGAATAAGACACATGAGACCTGACATCTGGGCCGTCACCCTGGTAAGCCGTCGCATAGCTGACGCAGATCGGTGCTGATTGAGCGCCAGATTCAACTCAGCCAGATCACGGGCTATGTCGGAAACCAAAACGCTGGCCGGACGGTCACGAGTAGCACGAGCATAACGGATTGCCGTTCGCTCCCAGTCATCAAGGCTACCCTCCGCCATTGCACCTTCACCGAGTACGTTATTCATTTCTTGCCGCAACAACTCGATTCCATCGAAGTCAGGCTGCCCGCTACCGGAAGCCGACATGGCAGGCGGAATAGGCGGAGCTTCCGGTTCTGCCTCCCGGATCACGCCGACCAAGGCTGTCTCATTCCCGGCAGCTTCCCGTCTCGGGCCAACCTCGGGCCACAATTCGGATTCCTCGCGCCGGAGAATTTCGCACGCCTTCCGACGGTGCCGCGTATGGGGAATTCGTCCCGTGGTAATCCACCGCTGAACCGATTTCGGATCCATGCCCACCTTGCGCGCGACTTCTGCTACCTCCAGGCCGCTAGCCAATATCGCATCACGCAATGGCACATTCAAGCGCGGCGATGGCGATACGCCGTCCGGATCACCGGAGTCTTCCTGACCGGAAACGGAGGGATCAGGAAGGGAAAGCCCCGGGACAGCAAAACCTAGCTCGCTCGTCTGCCGACCGCACAATTCCGTGAGAACACGCCGGTAGGCTGGCCCCGGACACCTGATATCCCCAGACTCGAGCCGCTCCACATACTTCGCATCTGGATAAACCGACTCGCCCATATCCCGCGCAATCCGGGCCATCTCCTCAGCAAACTCGGCGCGCGTTTCATGCCGTTCTTGCTCGCGGATACGCCGCAATATCAGATTCGGAGCTTTCCCCGGTGTGCTTCGCTGACCCTCATCGGACAGACCGGGAGCCATACGCGATCCTCTCAAGATCGGCGGGTACCTGCCTATCAAGACTACGCTAGCGGCTTGCGCGTGGTTCACGTTTGCGCATCGCCTTAAGCTCCACGTATCCCGATTGCTGCTTTGCCCCCTTGTCGTGCCTGACACATCCGCGCTCCTCACGCGCGCGCGAGGCTCTGCCGTTGGATGAGGTCAGGCAAAAGTCAGGGAGACCACCTGACTCAGCGGGTCTAAACCGGACATAACGCGCATGTACACGAGACGATGTTGCGTTCGAATTTAGTGGGACAACCTAGACATATGCAGGTCATAGCCGACTTGCTGCCGCACCTGACTTGGAAGGTTGACAAAACCAAGGTGCTCCACAGCCACGGACCCCCGGTCCGCCCGGGGTGACCACCCCGGGGGCCGGTCAGCCCCGCTTGAGGCTGCCGATGCTGAGGGATCCACTCCGGGGCTCTTGCCCCTCTTCCTCCGCCTCGCGCACGTACGTGGCCGGGTCCTTGTCCACGGCGGGGACCCCGGCGAAGTTCCGCGCTTCGTAGGCGGCGAAGGCGACCGCAAGCTGATGGCGGCGCTGCAACCCGGCTAGGCGGCGGAAGTCCGTCAGTCCCTCGCGCTCCTCCTCGGCCATGTGGTCGCTGTTGGCCAGGTTCGCCGCCGCGACCGCGCCGAACCACTCGTCGGTACCCACCTGATGGCGTGCGACCTCCGTGACCGCGTCCCTGATCTCGTTGTGATCGTGAATGGCGTCGAGGGTCTCTCCCTCCACCCCGGCCGCCCGGTGCGCCGCCACGCCCACCTGCAACAGGGACGGATAGAAGATCGCCTCCTCGGCCGCCGCGTGCAGCTCGAGGAACGAGGCCAGCCGATCCCAGATCGCGGACAGCACCCCGGTGTCCGCCCGGTCGATCTGCTCCAGGATCGCGAACAGCCGCCGCTGCTCACGATGGTCATCAAGGATCAGCTCGGTGATGTCCACTGGTCCTCCCGGGCACTGGTCCTCCCTGGCACTGGTCCTCCCGGGCACTGGTCCTCCCGGGCACCGCGTCCTCCTGGCATGCCCACCGGGAGCCGACGATAACGCATGAGGGCTCAACCGGCTCCGCCCGGCCAGGCGCGCTAGTGTCGCTGCCATGCCCTAGCGCCCCCCGGTCCGTCGACGATCCCGAAGGCCACCGCTGGTACTTCAGCGAGCCCGTGTAGAACCCGGACTACCCCTGGACATTGAGCTGCTCGATGGGATCCGTAGGCATGCGCATCGCCTCCAGCAACGCCCGCAGCTCATCCCTCTCCTCCGGAGTGACCGGCATATGGTGCTTAGCGAGCGAAGCGGCAATCTCTATGGTCAGAAACCCGTATTCGCCGCCTCCGCGCATCTGCCTCACACTCCACAGAGCGCTTTCGGTCAAGCGGTCTGCGAAACGTTCTGGTAGGGCCTCAGCCTTATCGATGATCTCGTCTTCGGTCATGATTTCCCTCTCCTGGGATTGCGTACCACACCTGGGCCACCCTCTCCAGGCCAGCCAGTCAAGATGCCTCCGCTGCGTTCGACCACGGCCCATACATCTACGGCGTCACGGGTGCCGGTGCACAGCCAGGTGTTATTCCAATCCTGATGAATAGGTGGCTTGTCGGGCCTGCGTGGGACATCGAGGACGTTGGCGATGACACGTTCATCGGCCCAGCTTGCCGGGAACTCGGTCTTGCCAGGCTTGCCGACTCCGTGCCGATGCCCGCCGCCACCGTTCGCGTCACCGTCGAGTATGTGCGTGGTCCGCTCCGGCGTGACGTGGATGTCCTCCGCCTTCGGCCGGTCCTCGGCGTCAACCGAATCCCATCCCGAACGATCCGCGTCGGCCGCCCGACGGCCGTCATGAGCCGTCTCACCGTCAGAGGCCGCCCGAAGCACCTCGTAGTACTCCGCGCGACTGCGCGACTCAACTGGCTCGGACCGCGGAGCAGGAACATCGCCACCCGGCCTGTCGGCCGGAAGTTCCCGCTCGGGCCGGTCGAAGTCATCATCAGGCCGGTCTAATGCCATCAGGCCCGCCAGCACATTACGCATTCCAATCATCGCAATGTGTTGATATTACGGACCACCAGCCACCCGTCGGCGCCATCGCAGGCTCCTGTTTCAGAGCCGTAAGATCCGGGCGGCGCAAGCGAACCAGCGGAAGATAACTGGATGCTCGCCGTCAGCTGGGACACCATCCGCGTCTTCCTGCACGTACTGGCCGCCACCATCTGGGTCGGCGGCCAGCTGGTGCTGGCGGCGCTCGTCCCGGTCCTGCGCCGGGCGGGCGCCGTCACCGAGGCCGCCCGCCGCTTCAACCAGGGCGCGCTCACCGGGCTCAGCGCGCTGGCCGCCCTGTTCCTCGGCGTCCTCCTGGCTGGATAAACACAGGTACCGAACGAGTCGGGCTCCTCGCCCGCACGTAGGACTACCGAAGCATCTCCCGGGCGATGACGAGCTGCTGGATCTGGCTGGTGCCCTCGTAGATCCGGAACAGCCGGACGTCGCGGTACAGCCGCTCCACCGGGACCCCGCGCATGTACCCCGAACCTCCGTGGATCTGCACCGCGCGGTCGGCGATCCGGCCGACCGCCTCGCTGGCGAAGTATTTGGCCGCGGAGGGGGCGAGCCGCCGGTCGGTACCCGCGTCGTACCGGGCCGCGGCGTCGAGGACCAGCGCGCGGGCCGCCATGTACTCGGTCTGCGAGTCCGCCAGCATGGCCTGGATCAGCTGGTAGTCGGCGATCGGGTGGCCGCCCTGGGAACGTTCCCTGGCGTAGGTCACGCTCTCGTCGATCAGCCGCGCCATGACGCCCACGCACATGGCCGCGATGACCAGCCGCCCGTGCGCCAGGCTGCGCATCGCGGTGGAGTAGCCGGCCGCGGCCGCCTCGCCGACCAGCGCGTCGCCGGGTACCCGGGCGCCGGAGAAGGCAACGTCGGCGGTCCACGCGCCGGCCTGGCCCATCTTGTGGTCCCGGGCCGCTACCGACACCCCGTCCAGCCGGGCCGGCACGACGAACACCCCGATGCCCTTGCCGGGCGGCGCCTGCGGGTCGGTGCGGGCGAACACCATGAAGACGTCGGCCGCCGGGGCGTTGGTGATGTAACGCTTGAGGCCGTCGATGACCCAGCCGTCGCCGTCCGGGGTGGCCGACGTCACCAGGCGGCTCGGGTCGGACCCGGCGTCCGGCTCGGTCAGCGCGAACGACGCGACCACCTCGCCGGAGGCCAGCCGCGGCAGCCACTGCTTGCGCTGCGCCTCGGTGCCGGCCAGGACCAGGACCTGCCCGGCGATGCCGTTGTTCGTGCCGAACAGCGACCGGAACGCCGGGCTGGTGTAGCCCAGTTCCATGGTCACCAGCACCTGCTGCTGCACCGACAGGCCCAGCCCGCCGAACTCGGCGGGCAGCGCGTACCCGTACAGCCCCATCTCCTTGGCCTGCGCGATCAGCCGGTCCGGGATCTCGTCGGACTCGTCGATGCCGGCCTCGGCGGGCATCACCTCGCGCCGGATGAAGTCCCGCAGCACCTCGATCAGTTCGTCGAACTCGGTCGTGCTCACCATGAGCCCAGTCTCGGGCCGGGGGAACCCCCTGTCCAGGGACGGTACGCCCCTTGCGTCACTCTAGGCCGCACATGGATGATTCTTGCCAAATGGGAGGGAACACGGTTGTCTGCCACAGGACCGCGCCGCCGGACGATCATCGCCGCCATCCCCGTCGCCGCCGGACTCGCCGCCTGCACATCACCACGGACACCTCAGTCCGCAACGCCCCGCTTCTTCACCGCCCACCAGGCCGCGGTGGTCGAGGCGGCGACCGCGCGGATCGCCCCAGGCCCGAGGGACGACCCGGCCGAGGCGGGCCACCCGGGCGCCCGGGAGGCCGGGGTGACCGGCTACATCGACACCATGCTCGGCGCGCTCCAGGACGAGGGCACGACGCCGGGTATCTTCGCGGGCGGTCCGTGGAGCAACCGGCACGCCCCTGGCCCGGACCTGATGGCCCGCTTCGCCCCGCTCGACCCGGTGGCCAGGATCGCCTGGCGCAAGCGCCTCACCGCATGGCAGGACCAGTACCGGCAGGGTATCAAGGCGCTCGACAAGCTGGCCGGCGGCGACTTCACGAAAAAGCCGCCGGCCCAGCAGGACAAGATCCTGGCCACGCGGTCGGTCAGCGAGTTCACCAGCCTGCTGTTCGAGCACACCATCGAGGGCATGTACGCCAGCCCCGAATACGGTGGCAACCGGGGCCTGGCCGGCTGGAAGGAGATCGGTTTCCCCGGCGACATCCAGCCCCGCGGCTACACCCCAGACGAGGTGGAGCGGTCCGACGGCCACGACCCGGTCGGCAACACCGGCATCGTGGCCGACGTCCTCAAGATCCTCGGCATTGTCTAAAAGGCACGGTGTAGCCAGGTGACCAAGGCCATAGTGATCGGCAGCGGCGCCGGCGGGGCGATCGCCGCGATGGAACTGGCCCGGGCCGGCTGGGACGTCGTCGTCTTCGAGAAGGGCCCCAACCACTTCATCAACCTGGCTGGCCAGGGCCCGATCGGCACGGCGTTCGCCAACGACAGCCTGGCCATGATCGTCCGCAACTACCCGGGCCCGGACCCCGAGGTCTTCCCGCGCACCTGGCGGCCGAACCCTTCCGCCCCCGTCCAGTACACCGGCAGCGTCGACGAGCTACCCCAGGTCGTCGGCGGCGGCACCGTGCACTGGGACGCCAAGGTGCCCAGGTTCTGGGACATCGACTTCCAGCAGCGTTCCGCCCTGGGCCCGTTCCCGGGCGCGGACGTGGCCGACTGGCCTTTCAGCTACCCCGACCTCGCGCCCTACTACGACGAGGTCGAGCGGCTCATCGGCGTCCAGGGCGACACGACGAAGATCCCGGACCTGGTCACGAAGCACGCACCCCGCAAGAACCCGTACCCGATGCCGCCCGGGCCGCAGATGCGCTCGTCAACAGCCGTCGCCGCGGGCGCGACCGCTCTGGGCCTGCACCCGTTCCCGTTCCCGATGGCGGCCAACTCGGTCGCCGGCTACAACGGCCAGCACGCCTGCAACAACTGCGGGTTCTGCAGCAGCTTCGGCTGCCCGGTGGTGGCCCGCCCGTCGGCGCTCGTCCCGCTGCGCCAGGCGTTGCGCACCGGCCGGGTCGAGCTGAAACCGGAGACCATGGTCACCAGCGTCAACCTCAGCGGGACCAAGGCCACGGGCGTCGGCTGGATCAAGATGACCGCCAAGGGCCCGGTGACCGGCACCGAGACCGCCGACGTTGTGGTCATGGCCGCGTCCGCCATCGAGACCGTCCGCCTCGCCCTGCTCTCGGGGTTCCCCGACCGCAGCGGCAAGCTCGGCCGCCGGCTGATGCTGCACGCGTTCATCGACGGCAGCGCGATCTTCCTCGACGAGCGGATGCACGCCCACCGCGGCCGTTCGGTGACGCAGTGCGCGGAGGACGCGGTAGACCCGGACTATCCGGGAGCGCGGGCGTTCGCCCGGCAACATGGACTGCCATACCTGCGCGGCGGCTTGATGGAGCTCGGCGGCACCCAGGACCCGATCAGCGAGGCACAGTCCTACCAGACCCTGCTCGGCTTCATCCGCGCGGCCAAACCCTTCGGCACCGAGTTCAAGCAGCTCATGCGCGCCTCGATCCTGCGTGACCGGCTGGCCGGCTGCTCGCTCATCGGCCACGACCTGCCCTACCTGAGCCACACGGTGACCCTGGACGCCAAGGTCAGGGACGTCTTCGGGCTGCCGGTGGCCCGCATCACCTGGAGCGCGGGCCGGCACGAGCAGGTGGCCCAGCAGTTCTGGATCCCGCGGCTGAAGGCGATGATGTCCAAGGCCGGGGCCGGCGTGGCCCTGGCCGTGCCCGCCACCGACAACAGCGGCGGCGTGCCCACCGGCAACCACATCATGGGCGGCATGATGATGGGGACCGACCCGGCCGCCAGCGTGACCGACGCCCACGGCCGGGTGCACGGCCTGGACAACGTGTACGCGGCCGACGGGTCGGTGTTCGTCACCTCGGGGGCGCATAACCCGACGAACACGATCATGGCCGTGGCCCTGCGCAGCATGCGCCAACTAGCAGGGAGCAACATGCGCCACCTAGCGGGGAGCTGACACGAGCCCCGCCTCAGCTAGCTGAGCGCTGAGCACGTCCTTGCGGATCTTGCCGGTCGAGGTGAGCGGGAACGCGTCGGTGAACAGCCAGCGGACCGGCGTCTTGTAGGCGGCCAGCCGCTCCCGGCAGTAGCCGGCCAGCTCAGCCTTTGCCACGTCTAAGGCGGGCCGGATGACCGCGCCGACCACCTCGCCCCAGAACCGGTCCGGCACCCCCACCACCGCAGCCTCGGCCACACCAGGGTGGCTGGCTAGCACGACCTCGATCTCGCGCGGGTAGATGTTCTCCCCGCCCCGGATGATCATTTCCTTGAGCCGGCCCGCGATCCGGCAGTAGCCGCGCTCGTCCATCGAGCCGAGGTCGCCGGTGTGCAGCCAGCCCTCTGCGTCGATCGCCGCGGCGGTCGCCTCCGGGTCGCCCAGGTAGCCGTCCATGACCAGGTAGCCGCGGGTGCAGATCTCGCCCACGGTCCCGCACGGCACGGTCGCTCCGGTGGCCACGTCGGCGATCTTGACCTCGGTCTGCGGCAGCGGCCGCCCCAGGGTCTCGGCCCGGTCGGCCGCCGTGTCGGACGGCCGGGTCACCGTGATCGAGCAGCTCGACTCGGTCTGCGCGAACGTGAGCGTGAACGGCACCCCGAACTCCGCCTCGACCTGCCGGACCAGCTCGGGCGGCACGGTCGCGCCGCCGGGCAGCGCGACCCGCAGGCTGGACAGGTCGCGCGGCGCCCGGGCGGCCGCCGCGAGCAGCGCGGTCAGCATCGTCGGCACGCCCCCGATGACGGTGCCGCGGTACCTCTCGGTGAGCTCCAGCGCCCGCCCCGGGTCGAAGCGCGGCATGACCACCTGGGTGCCCAGCGTCTGCACCAGGCCGAGGGTGATCGGCCCGCACCCCGCCACGTGGAAGTACGGCATCGGGTTGACCAGGACGTCTCCCGCCCGCAGGCCGATGGCCTCGGCGGCCAGCCGGGCGTTGTTGGTCAGCCCCCGGTGGGTCAGCACCGCCGCCTTGGGCCGGCCGGTGGTGCCCGAGGTGTACAGGATCTGCGCCGGGCTCGCCGCGTCGACCTCAGGCAGCGGCCCATCCGGCAGGGGGCCGTAGGTCCACTCCCGCTGGGACGGGTCGATCAGCGCGACCCGGTCCGGCGCCCGCCAGGCGGCGGCGCGCAGCACCCCGCCCACGGTGGTCTCCAGCAGCGGGTCAGGGCCTGCGCGGGCCAGTGCGACATGGTCAAGGTGGTCATGTGGTTCCCTCCCTCACAGGTCCCGAACGGGCCCGGCGCGTGCCACCGCGCCCACCTCTACGCTGCCCCGGCGGGCCGCCCTGACCGGCCCGGACGCGCTGACCGCGGGCGAGCGGCGGGTCGCTGCCCTGGCAGCCCGCCCGTTCGGCTGGAAAGGACCGCCACCCCGCAGCGGCCCGCCTGACGCCGGATTGTCAGAGGCAGGCGCTACGGTCTGCGCCATGGGCACCATTCCGGTCCGGCCCGCCGCATACGTCCGGGATCTCTACGCCGATCCTGGCGACGAATCCGGCCTGGCCGAGTCCTGCCGCATGATGGTCCGGCTGGCCCGCGAGGCCGCCTGGCCGAAACCGGTGATCTATGCCGACGCCGGGCCGGCCACCGAGCCCGGTAGCCAGTACGCGGCCCTGGTCGAGGCGATCACGGCAGGCCGCCACGATGCCGTGATGATCACCCACCCGATGATGATCAGCCGCGACCTGGCCGACGTCGAGGCGTTCGACCGGCTCTGCCGGCGGCAGGGCGTACACATACACATCCGCTGGGGCCACGAGATGTCCAGCCCGCGCTCGCTATTCGACGTGATCCGTGACACCAGGCGGTTCACTGTCACCGACGAGCACCTGCGGCTACTGCGCCGATGGCACGTCACCTGGTACGACACCGAGTTCGGCGCACCGGCGATCGACTGCAAGCGGCCGTATGGCAGCTCGAACGTGTACTTCGATATCGCGGAAATCCTGGAAA
>Ga0207646_10005652_pt1 | contig 13121 bp, 10 predicted proteins | sample KBSK5502metaG_FD_184343 | JGI IMG/M metagenome (GOLD analysis project Ga0207646, IMG submission 184343) | Corn, switchgrass and miscanthus rhizosphere microbial communities from Kellogg Biological Station, Michigan, USA - KBS K5-50-2 metaG... | ecosystem: Host-associated > Plants > Roots >...
CTGGAAGGAGATCGAGTACGAGGTCATCCGCGACGGTGCCGACACCTGCATCACCGTCTGCAACATGGAGAACTTCGATCCACTCGGTATTCACACCGGCGATAGCATCGTCGTCGCCCCCAGCCAGACGCTCTCGGACCGCGAGTACCAGATGCTGCGCAGCGTCTCGATTCGCATCATTCGCGCGCTAGGGGTGGAGGGCGGCTGCAACATCCAGTTCGCGCTGGACCCCACGTCGTTCCAGTTCTACGTCATCGAGGTGAACCCGCGCGTCAGCCGCAGCTCGGCGCTGGCCTCCAAGGCGACCGGCTACCCCATCGCGCGCGTCGCCGCCAAGATCGCGATTGGCAAGCGGCTGGACGAGATCGGCAACGAGGTGACGGGCAAGACGGTGGCGGCCTTCGAGCCGGCACTGGATTACGTCGTCGTCAAGATTCCGCGCTGGCCCTTCGATAAATTTCCCCTGGCCGATCGCGCCCTCGGCACACAGATGAAAGCCACCGGCGAGGTGATGGCGATTGACCGCACCTTCGAGGCGGCGCTGCAGAAGGCCATGCGCTCGCTCGAGATGCGCCCAGACGCGCTCAAGCCAACCGGCGCCGACGAGGTGGCGCCCGGCCGGGAGTTCGAGCCGAACGACGCGCGGCTGTGGGCGCTGCTGGATACGCTGCGCTGTGACACCGCCGACGGCATGCTGGACGCCCTCCACGCCGAGACCGGCATCGACCGCTGGTTCCTCGCGAAGCTACGCAACGTCGTCAAGATGGAGCAGCGACTGGCCAGCCGCCCCCTCACACCGGCGCTGCTGCGCCAGGCCAAGCGCATGGGCTTCACGGACCGCCAAATCGCCGACCTTACGCTGGGGGTTGCAGAGGATGCACCACAGAGAACACAGAGAACACAGAGAACACAGAGCTCACAGAGGGAAGGAGAGAAGGTAACTCAGCTCGCAGGCGGAGATGCAGCTACTTGGCCAGCAGATGGCGGCGAGGCGCTCGAAGCTGCGTCCAGGACTCCCACGCTACCCGACAGCGACATGCCTATCTCTTCTCCTCCTTCTGACTCTGCGTCCTCTGCGTCCTCCGTGGTGAATACTTCCTCCGCTATTCGCGCGCTGCGGCGCGCCTGGGGCATCCTGCCGACCTACAAGATGGTGGATACCTGCGCCGCCGAGTTCGCCGCGCAGACCCCGTACTTCTACAGCACCTACGAGCAGGAGAACGAGGCCGAGCCGCTGCCGGGGACGAAGGCGGTGGTGCTGGGCTCCGGACCCATCCGCATCGGCCAGGGCATCGAGTTCGACTACTGCTCCGTCCGCGCCGCGCAGGAGCTGCGCCAGGCGGGCACGCGCAGCATCATGATCAACTCGAATCCTGAGACCGTCAGCACGGACTTCGACATGTCGGACCGCCTGTACTTCGAGCCGCTCGACGCCGAGAGCGTGCTGAACATCCTGGAGAATGAGGCGACGCCGGCTCTCGACGCGACAGCGCCGGAGCACGAGGCGACGCAGTCCGCGGACGCGGCGTGCGCGGAGGACGCAGCATCCAGTGTAGTAGTCCAGCATGCTGGCGAGGCTCTTGCTCCTTCCACTCCCTCTGCGTCCTCTGTGGTGAGTTCGTGGACCTTCCCGCCGGTCGTGGTGCAGTTCGGCGGGCAGACCGCGATTGGGCTGGCGGAGCCACTGGCGCAGGCGGGGACGCCGATCCTTGGCACCTCGGTGGATGACATCGACCTGGCAGAGGACCGGCGGCGCTTCGACGCACTGATGGAGCGGCTGGCGGTGCCACGGCCGCGCGGCGCTGGCGTGCGCACCGTCCCCGAGGCGATGCACGTCGCGGCGGAGATCGGCTTCCCAGTGCTGGTGCGTCCTTCGTATGTGCTGGGCGGCCGCGCGATGGAGATCATCCGTTCCGCCACGGCGCTGGAGCGCTACGTCTCGCGCGTGGTCGAGCAGTTCGGCGAGCACCCCATCTTGATCGACCGCTACCTCAGCGGCCGCGAGGTGGAGGTGGACGCGATCTGCGATGGGCACGACGTGCTGATCCCTGGCATCATGGAGCACATCGAGCGGGCGGGCGTACACTCCGGCGACAGCTTTGCCGTCTACCCCACGCGTAGCCTCGCGCCGCAAGAGCTGGCCGCCGTCGCGCGCCACACCGTCGCCATCGCGCGGGCCATGAACGTGCGCGGCCTGATGAACGCACAGTTCGTTGTGACGGAGCCGAACGGCGCGCCGGGGGACAACGTCTTCGTGCTGGAGGTGAACCCGCGCGCTTCGCGCACCGTGCCGTTCCTCAGCAAGGTCACCGGCGTGCCAATGGTCGCCCTTGCCACGCAGATCATGCTCGGCAAGACGCTGGCGGAGCTCGGCTTTCCTACCCCACCAGACGGACGCTGGCCCGTGCAGCCGCTGGTGGCAGTGAAGGGGCCGGTCTTCTCGATGGCGAAGATCGTCGGTGGCGAGATGGCGCTCGGCCCGGAGATGAAGAGCACCGGCGAGGTGATGGGGGTGGACCGCACGTATCCGGCGGCGCTGCGCAAAGCGCTACTCGCGGCGGGCATCGACGTGCCGGTGTGTGATGGCGCGGCCTTCGTCTCGATCGCGGACCGCGACAAAGCCGAGGCGCTGCCGATCCTCAGCGCGCTGGGCGCGGCAGGCTACCGCTTCTACGCGACAGCGGGCACGGCGGCGCTGCTGAGGGGGGCCGGCCTCGACGCGGAGACCGTCAATCGTATCAGCGAGCAGGATCGCACCATCGTCTCGCTGATCCGCACGCGTACGGTGCAGCTGGTCATCAACACGATCACTGGCGGGACAGGGCGCATGCGCGAGGGCGTCGAGATTCAGGACGGCTTCCAGATCCGCCGCGCGGCGGTGGAGGCTGCCATCCCCTGCCTGACCTCGCTCGACACCGCGCGCGCCGTCGTCGAGACGCTGCGCGACGCCAGCGGCTACAACGTGCTACCACTGCACGACTACCGGCAGGGGTGACGCTCAGCGCGCACAGACTCAGCGCTCCAGCGACTCCACCCATATCTCGAGCGATTCATCGTCGTCGGCAGGTACGTCCGTGGCGGCCACCTGGGCCTGTGGCGGCGTGGCGTGCGCACGTCGCCCTGCCAGCCGCGCGAGCCAGTCCAGCTTGCCGAGCCAGGCCAGGATGCCCACCGCGCCGAGCAGGAGCAGCACCTCCGTGAGCAGCAGCAGGGCGATACCGCTGCGCTGCGCGGCGGCGACCGCATCGACAAGTACCTGCGCATTGTCACGATTGAAGGTGCTCCAGTATCGGGGATCGTAGTGCGCGATTTGAAACGCGAGGTTGCGCTGCCGTTCGTCGGCGCTCGCCTGCACGCTGCGCGCGAGGGTGAACGCCAGCATGTTGCCAGCCGCTGGCAGCAGCGCCGCCAGGCGCTCCACGCGCGGGCGCTGCGCGAGCACCGCCAGCCCGAGTAGCAGCGCCGCCTCAATCCTGAGCGCCACCCCGCACTCCACGAGCACGCCGTGCCAGAAGAGCAATGTGTCCATGCGGCGCTCCCTGCGAATCCACTGCTGCGTCTCAGCTTCGCGCCAGAGCATACCGCCGGGACGTGCGCGCCGACCACTTGCCTCAAGGTGCCAGGCGCGGCGAGAGACGCCGCGCCTGCACGCATGCCCGGCGCGGGGCGCGCCCACGTTGGGACAGACATGGAATGCACGCGTACAGGGCACAGGAAATCGTGCGCCTGGCCTGCAGATTGCGAATCGAGCGCTAGGCTCTCTGTCGCAGGCGCGCAGTTGACGCTGGGGACGGCCTGGTCTACACTACGGGCACGCGCGGGAGCGGCAACGGACGCTGTGGAGGTAAAGGTGGGGCCAGGGAACGCCAACGACCTGATCGGCCAGCGGCTCGGTGCCTATACGCTCGAGGCCCTGATCGGCGCGCGCGGCATTCTGGCGGCATATCGCGGCAAAGATCTCACGCAGGGCCGCACTGTGGCCATTCACGTGCTCTACGCGGACCGCGCGCTCGGGCCCAACCAGCCAGCGCTCTTCCGTGCCGCCGCCGAGCGGATCGTGGGGCTGCGGCATGCGCATATCATGCCGGTATTCGAGATCGGGCAGGAGCGCGACTGGCTCTATCTTGTCGGCCCTCTGGCGAAAGAGTCCGCCGGCGACCGCCTCTCGCGGGAGGGCCAGTTCGCGCCGGTCGAGGCCGCGCGGCTCATCGCGCAGTGCGCCTGGGCGCTCTACGCCCTCCATAGCGCCGGCATCGCGCGGCTGATACTGAATCCCGACAACATCCTGTTTGACAGCGGAGGACTGGCGCTCCTGGCGGATACGGGCGTCGCGCGCGGGCGCGCCGTGCCCAAGCCTCACGAGTCGCTCACCGTCGCTGGGCTGCCGCTGGGCATCTTCGAAGCCATGTCACCGAAGCGCCCGCCAGCCACTCCGGAAGACTTTCAGTCCGACCTCTATGCGCTGAGCGCCGTGCTCTATCAGCTCCTCACGACGATGGTGCCGCGCGGCTCGGTCTCGCGCAAGGATCTCACGACGATTATGATGACCGCAAAACTGGCTATCAGCAACGTCGATAGCGTGCGCATGTGGCCTGAGCTGGAAGAAGTGGTGCTCCGCTCGCTGGCGGATGATCCGGCGCGGCGTTTCCCAGACGCGCGTGCCTACGCCGTCGCGCTGCGCCACGCCATCGCGCGCTTTGACGACGGCGGCGCCGGCAATGCACCGATCTCGTCACTCGTGAAGGCGCGTCGCACAGCCCCGCCCGCCCCCGGCCCCGGTGCGGGCGCCTCGCCGGCCAATCCCGTCCTGCGCATTCACCCCCCTGACGACGGTAGCGAGCGCGCATCCATTCCATGGTCTCCACCGGCGCCAGACACTCCGCCGGCGCCAACGCCACCAACGCCGCCGGCGCGCACTGCCGAGCCAGCGCGGCGCCCACCTCTCTCGGGCCGGCGCCCGACGCAGCCCCCGGTCTTCAATCCGAACGACCCACTGGTGCGGGTCTTCAAGACGCACCCCCCCGCGCTGCTGAGGCCCATAGGCCCGTCGGCGGGTGAGGCAGAGAACGATCCGGGCGCACGGGCACGCCGGAGCCAGACAGTACCCATCAGCCGCCAGTCGTTCCCCTTGGACGCGTTGGCTCAAGCGCTGCGCTCGGCGGCTCCCCCAAGCGAGCCGCCCCCCGTCGAAAGCACGGAGTCGCTGATCGATGCACTGCAGCGGCACGACCAGGCATCTGGTGGCAAACGGCCAAACAGGCGACCGCGCGGGCGTCGCCGTGCCAGCGCGCGCGTGCTGCTAGCCGGCCTGCTCGCGGTTGCGCTGCTGATCTTCGGCGGGGTAGTGGTCCTGACGTTTGAGATTGGCCCGCAGGCAACCCAGGGCAGCCCCCATGTGCCTAGTCCGACGGCGACCGGCACGGCAGCCCCCGCCACGCGGACTCCAGCATCGCCGACCTCGTCGCCGCGATCCGCCGCACCCTCCGCCCCGCAGGCAGTGGTCACCTCGTGGACTTTGCGCGCACCTGCGCCTGCCACGCCACAGCCACCGGCGAAGGCGACCCCAGGTGCGACGACGACCCCGACAGCCACAGCCACAGCCACAGTCACAGCCACAGTCACAGTCACAGCCACAGCGACGGCCACGAGTACCCCAACCCCAACGGCCACAGCCCTGCCGACGGCCACCGCAGCCGTGCCGACGGCGACAGCGCTGCCGACGGTCGCGCCAGCAGTGCCGTCGGCAACCCCAACCGCTGGGTCGGCCAGCACGCTCACAGGAGGCATCATTACCAGTCGTCTGCTCGATCTCTTGATGGGCGCTCGCATGTCACGATAGAGGTATGGCGGACGAGGAGTCTACGGGATGCAGACGGACACGAGCGCGGCGCAGCTCTATCGCCAGCCGGCAGAGCTGTTGCGTGCCCTGCTGCGCTTTGACACCACCAATCCCCCTGGCAACGAGTCCGCGTGCATCGAGTACATTGCCGCACAGCTGCGTGCGGTGGATGTCGTGCCGCAGATCCTCGCGCGCGACAAGGGCCGCCCGAATCTGGTAGCCAAGATCGCTGGCCGCGGCATCGCGCCGCCCTTGCTGCTGTACGGCCATGTGGACGTCGTGACAACGCATGACCAGGACTGGACACATCCGCCCTTCGCGGCGGCAGTCGCCGACGGCTTCATCTGGGGCCGCGGCGCGCTCGACATGAAGGGCGGCGTGGCGATGCTGCTAGCAGCCTTCATGCGCGCGCAGGTGGAGGGCGCGAGCGTGCCCGGCGATATCGTGCTGGCGCTCGTGAGCGACGAGGAGAATCTTGGCCACTACGGCGCCGGCTTTCTAGTCGAGGAGCACGCCGATCTCTTCGCCGGGATTCGCTATGCGCTGGGCGAGTTCGGCGGCTTCAGCGCCGCACTCGGCAACCGGCTGTTTTACCCGATCATGGTGGCGGAGAAGCAATCGTGTCTGGTCCGCGCGACAATACGCGGCCCCGGTGGGCACGCGTCGCTGCCGCTGCGCGACAGCGCGATGGCACGGTTGGGCCGGCTGCTGCGCCGACTCAACCGCCAGCGCTTGCCTGTGCATGTGACGCCAGTGGCGCGGCTGATGATCGAGACGCTCGCCGCGGAGCTGCCCTGGGCGCAGCGCGCCGTACTGCGCCAGTTGCTGACTCCCGCCCTGACGGACCGCGCGCTGGGCCTGCTCGGCACGCAAGGCTCCTTCTTCGGTCCCCTGCTGCATAACACTGTCAGCCCCACTATCGTGCAGGGCGGCGAAAAGCTCAACGTGCATCCCAGCAAGATCACGCTGGAGCTGGATGGCCGGATACTGCCCGGCTACAGCGGCGACGATCTGCTGCGCGAGCTGCGGGTGCTGGCGGGTCCGCACGTCGAGCTTGAGCTGGGGGGAGTCGACCCCAATCCCGCTCCGGCTCAGCCCGACATGGGCCTGTTTCCCTTACTGAGCAACATCCTGCGCGAGGCCGATCCCACCGGCATCCCGCTGCCCCTGCTGCTGAGCGCCGTTACCGATGGTCGCTATTTCTCGCGGCTGGGCATCCAGACGTACGGCTTCCTGCCGATGAAGCTGCCGCCGGGCTGGGACTTCAGCCAGCTCATCCACGCCGCCGACGAGCGCATCCCCGTCGAGGCCGTCGCCTTCGGCGCCGAGGCGATCTACCAGGCGCTGCTGCGCTTCCGCTGAGGCGCGTCGAGGCGCGTCACGACGGGTGCGTGTACCTGCTCATCCCGCGGCATTAGGGTCACGGCGCCCAGAAGGGAGACGTGAGGCCAAGCTCGCGGAAGATGGCCTGCGCCTGCTCTGGCGTGCGCCCGTGGAAGTCTGGCCGCATGCGGTCGCCATACCAGCGCTGCGACAGCTCCCAGGTCTGCGCCAGCGTCAGGGCCTCGCCGTGCGGTGCGCCGGCGCGTTCGTGCCAACTTTCTGCGTCCTCCTTCGACCGAAAGAGCAGGATGTTGGCTCAGGTGAAGATCAGGTCGTCGTACCAGCGACGGAACGGCTGCCGAAAGGCGATGACCGCTCCTGGTGCGCCGCGCACCGTGCCACCTTCGACGGCGAGGTTGACGGGCACGCGTGTGTCGGCAAAGCGTGCCTCGATGCGGGCGTCGGCGTGTAGCGCGGCAGGGATGCCCAGCATGTCCCAGGCGCAGTTGGCCCAGTAGGCACGCCCGTTGGCAACGACGCGGAAGTCCGTGGGGACGCCGGAGAACGGATGGGCCATGCGGATGGTCTGCCCGTCGGCGGCGAGGAAGAGCGCGTGGCGCTCGTGTAGCCAGACAAATGCGTTGCGCGCCGCCTCCTCGGTGAGATCGAGCGCCGCCGCCGCCTCGGCAACCGACGGCGGCTGCCCACTATCGGCTATGGAGGCATAGAGGAACGTGCGAACGGCCCAGTTCAGCTCGTCGGCGGCCCTGGTGCTAGAGTCCATGAGCAGAATCCCTTCGCGCGGACGCGCGTGCCCAGTCCGATGGTCACCTATGCGGTCAGCGCTGCCTGGGCCCATAGGCCGCCCTCACTCGCGCTTCTCGAACCGCAGCGGCCGCAGCTCATCTGGGATGCTGCCCGGCGGCACGGTCCGCCACTCGACGGTGAAGGCGCCACGATAGCCGAAGAGCGGTCCCCAGACGCGGTTGCGCACGTCGACCTCGATGCGGAAGCGCTGCGCTTGGTCATCGTACCACTCGCAGACCTCGGCGATGCCCGAAAACAGCAGAGGAAAGGAGAAGGCGACCGCCCCCTCGTAGAAGCGCTGGGCGCCGGAGCGCAGCCGCAGCCCGCCGCGCTCGTCCACCCACAGGTCGAGGTCCACCGCCAGATGCTCGTGGCTGCCGAGATAATCCACGATGCCGCCGTGCCGCTCGCTCCAGATCATGTACGCGTCGAAGCGGCGCACGCGGCGCGTGTCGAAGGTGCGGATCCAGGTGACCGTCTCGCGGCCGAAGCGATCCGTGAAGGCGTAGTTCTGGATGGTGAACGGGATGTTGCGGCCGCGCTCCGGGAACATGATGCGCCGCCATGAGCCGACATAGAGGAAGGGCAGTGTGTAGGGCGCGCCGTGCCAGAGCTCGTCCATCACGCCGGTGCCGATGGAGGCCAGGCCGCCCTCGCTGGTCAGGCCGAAGCGGCGCTGGATCTGCGGGTGCAGCCGCTGGAAATCCGAGCCGAGCGCACGCTGATAGATCGACGTCATGCGCCTACCCTCCCTCTGGGCGCTTGCGCAGGCAGCGGCGCGCGGAGGGGAGCTCCGCGCCCGCCAGATAGCCCACCAGCGCCAGCACGGCGACCGCCAGGTTGAGTGTCAGCGGATTGAAGGCATCGACGAGTGAGGTGGGCGACGTCCAGGCCACGCCCGCCGTCGCCAGCAGCATCAGCGCGATGGTCGCCAGCAAGAGCCGCCGGCTGCGCCACGCCAGCAGCAGCGCCAGCCCGAGCGCGATCTCCACCACGCCAAGCACGCGCACCAGCGCCGGAGCGGCGGCCGGTGACACCCCCGCCTGCACCAGCAGCGCCAGCTCGTCTGGGTGCTGGAGGAGCAGCTTGGGCACGAGGCCGTGATAGATCCAGATGAACGCCAGCGCCAGCCGCGCGCTGGCGTAGATCAGGCTGCTCCGCAGCGCGACGGCCGGCGGGATTCCGCGCTCGATCCACAGGCGCAGGCGGTCGAAGCTCCAGGCTGTTGCCCAGCCGATCAGCGGGCGGAAGACGGCGCGGTCGAAGAGCCGCCCCGCCGCACCGAAGCGGGTGCGATAGTCGTACCAGGTGAGGAAGCGGATGCCGTCACGGGTCTGCTGATACTTCCAGTAGCCGGAGCCTTCGGCGATGAGGGACTTGGGGTCGTCCGACCAGAACTTCAGCGCGGAGACGCGCTGCCCAGCATGCTCCTGGCTGCCGGTGCTCTCACCCGCCCCACGGATGCCGAGGCCGAAGCCGATACGCGTGGCGTAGAGGAAGCGCTGCGGCTGCGCGACGTCTGGCCGCGGCAGGTACTCAATATCGGTGAAGCGCAGGTCCCATTGCTGATGCAGATCGGGCTGCTGCGTCTTCTGCCAGAGCTCGTCCATGTCGCCCTGGATGTGGATCTCGACATAGATGCCCATCACGCTTCCCACCTCGCTCCGCCTCGTCGTGACCATCCCAGATTGTAGGACCCGGCAAGCGCTGTGACAAATACTGGTCAGGCCGCGCGGGTTCAGGTACACTTGAGCTGAGAGCGAGACGACTGAGCGAGACGAGAGAGTAAGCGACGGGAGGGGGTGGACAGTGCTCGACGATCCGGTGCTGCGCAATGACTGGCATGTCGTCGCGCTCGCGCAAGACGTGCCCGAGGGCAAGCCGGTCGCGGCGCGCCTGCTGGACGAAGATCTCGTGCTCTGGCGCGCCGGCAACAAAGTCTGCGCCTGGCGCGATCTCTGCATCCACCGCGGCACGCGGCTCTCGCTGGGGCGGATCGAAGGCGACACCCTGGTCTGCGCCTACCATGGCTGGACCTATAATGGCGATGGGCAGTGCGTGCGCTTCCCCGCACACCCCGAGCAGACGCCGCCCGCCAAGGCGCGCGCCACCGTCTACCAGGCGCGCGAGCGCTACGGCTGGATCTGGGTAACGCTGGGCGCCCCCGAGCGCGACATCCCGGCCTTCCCCGAGTGGTACGACGCCTCGTTCCGCAAGGTCCACTGCGGCCCGTATGAGTTTCACGCCAGCGCACCGCGCGCCATCGAGAACTTCCTGGATGTGACGCACTTCCCCTTCGTCCACGCCGGCTACCTGGGCGATCCGCGCTTCCCCACCGTCAACGACTACGAGGCCGAGATCACGCCGGAGGGGATCACGGCGCGCGATATCACCGTCTGGCAGCCGGACCCAGACGGCGGCGGCCAGGGCGCCTGGGTGACGTATACCTACAAGGTGCTGCGCCCGCTGACCGCCACCTTCGTAAAGTCGTCCGCCGGCCCGCGCTTCGCCATGTACTTCACCGTCACGCCGGTCTCGGAGCTGCGCTCCATCGCCTGGACGTATGTGGCGCTGGAGTATGGGGAGCAGACGGACGAGCAGATTCGCGACTTCGAGAACCTGATCACCTGGCAGGATGTGCCCGTCGTGGAGTCGCAGCGCCCCGAGCTGCTGCCGCTGGACCTACAAGCCGAGCTACACCTGCGCTCCGACCGCACCGCCATCGCCTATCGCACCTGGCTGCGCCAGCTCGGCCTCACATTCGGCACGTCGTGAAGGGTTTAATGTCGAGGAACAGGGCTGCCTATGAATCGAACCGACCGTCTGCTCGCCGTCGTGCTGGAGCTGCAGGGCCGCGGGCGCTGCCGCGCCGAGGACCTCGCGCGCACCTTCGAGGTCAGCACACGCACTACCTACCGCGACATCCAAGCGCTGTGCGAGGCCGGCGTGCCTATCGTCTCGATACCCGGCCGCGGCTATTCGCTGATGGCGGGCTACTTCCTGCCGCCGCTCAGCTTCAGCACGGATGAGGCGACGATGCTGCTGCTCGGCAGCGACGTGATGGCCGCCAGCTTCGACGAGCAATATCGCGCCGCCGCCCAGAGCGCGCACCGCAAGATCGCCGGCGTGCTGCCCGAGAAGCTGCGGCTGGAGGTCGCCTCGCTGCGCAACAGCATCCACTTCCACACGGAGGGCGCGCAGATGCGCCCGGATCTGGCCGCCAAGCTGCAGCAGCTGCGTCGCGCCATCGTCGAGCGCCAGCGCGTACGCTTCCGCTACCACACGCGCCACCCCAGCGACGATTTGCGCCCGCCCAACCACCGCGAAGCCGATCCCTACGCGCTCACGCACGTCGCCAGCTCCTGGTACCTCTCCGCGTACTGCCACCTGCGCCACGACGTGCGCAATTTCCGGCTGGACCGCATGGACGATCTCACGCTGCTGGACGCCGGCTTCGAGCGCCCCGCCAACTTCCAGATCCACCGGCGCGACCTCTTCGAGCCGGGCAGCTTCGACGCACGCGTGCTCTTCGACGCCGAGGTGGCGCGCTGGGTGCGTGAGGCGCCCTCGTTCTTCACCGTCGCCGAGGAGGAGACGGATGCGGGCCTGCTGGTCACCATGCACGTGCGCCACGAGCGGGAGATCATGCAGTGGCTGCTCGGCTGGGGCCGCCACATGCATGTGCTGGCGCCGGAGTCGCTGCGGCAGAGCGTCGCCGAGGAGGCCGCCGCGATGGTGCGCAATCTCGCCGCCCCCGTCGCCGCTCCTGACATACTGCTGTCACGGGCATCTCCTACACTGGTTGCAGACGATGGCGATGGGCCATCGCAGACCAACACTGGCTAGGAGATGCCCAGCATGACAGCAGATCTGCGTCTCAATTTCGTCGTCCTCTACGTTTCCGACATCGAAGCCTCGCGCCGCTATTTCACCGAGACGCTCGGCTTCGCCAGCGAGCCCGGCCAGTCCGGCGCCACCTTCCTGTTTCTGCGCAGCCAGCGTGGCGGCGGCATCGGGTTCGGCCTACAGCTTGCCTCGGCCGAGACACCGCCCGCCGGCACGGCCGAAGTGTTTCTGTACCTCGACACGCCAGGCGACCTCGAACAGCTGCGCGAGACGCTGACGGCCAAGGGTGTGGAGGCATCGGCCATCCGGCAGATGCCCTTCGGCACGATCTTCAGCGTCAAATCGCCGGACGGCCAGCCGCTGACAATGATGGTGCCACGGGCACAGTAGGGCTTGGCACCTCGTCTCTACCTGCTCATGCACGCGCTTCCCTTCCTGCCAGTGAGGCAGGAAGGGACGTTTGGTTCTGCATCAACTCCTCAGAGAGCGTCGTGATCATAACGGGCGGATCACGCGGGCCGGGTTACCGACGGCGATCACATTGGCAGGCAAGTCCTTGGTCACCACTGCGCCAGCTCCCACCACCGTGTTCTCTCCGATGCTGATCCCCGGGAGGATGATCGCGCCGCCGCCGAGCCAGACATTGTCTCCGATCGTGATCGGCTTGGCCGACTCCCATTTCGCTCGGCGTGCTGCTGCCTCCACCGGATGGGTGGCGGTCAGGAATTGCACGTTGGGGCCCACCTGAACATCCTCGCCGATGGTGATCATCGCGACGTCGAGAAATACGGCGCCGTAATTGATGAAGGTCCGCGCCCCAATGTGAATCTGGTAGCCGTAGTCGCACCGTAGAGGCGGGCGGATCTCTGCGCCCTCTCCAAGCGAGCCTACCAGCTCACGCAGGACGGCGAGCCGCGCCTGAGGATCCGCAGGATCGCTGGTGTTGAACAGCTGTGTGAGCTTGGCCGCGTGCCGACTTTCGGCGGCGAGCTCGGGATCGTCGGCGATATAGAGATCGCCGGCCAGCATCCGCTCACGCTGGCTGCGCCCATCGTGCGCTTTCGGGGTCTCGTGGCTCATGGGGGCGACTGACTCCTTATTTTGGCCTTGTTACCTGGACCGACTTGTTGCCTCCATTCTCACACATCTCGCATGGTTCCGAATGAGGCCTTAGCGTGCTGGCCCGACCTCATCTGCTCGCCCACCCGCGTGCTCGCTCATTCCCAGGCGAGAGTGGCAGCAGGAGGTGATGCGATGCCTTCCCCCTCTTGACGAGTGAAATACATCTCCCTACCATGGCAACTGA
>Ga0207646_10005653_pt1 | contig 13121 bp, 15 predicted proteins | sample KBSK5502metaG_FD_184343 | JGI IMG/M metagenome (GOLD analysis project Ga0207646, IMG submission 184343) | Corn, switchgrass and miscanthus rhizosphere microbial communities from Kellogg Biological Station, Michigan, USA - KBS K5-50-2 metaG... | ecosystem: Host-associated > Plants > Roots >...
GCTGAGAGGTCGTGGCCGCCCCGAAGAGCGACGAGGTGCCGAACATCTGCCCGGGTCCGAGCACCGCGACGGCGATATCCCGGTTGAGCACACGCACGCGCCCGCTCTTGATCACGTAGATCCGGTCACCGCTCGGGCGGACGACCACATCTTCGCCGGCGCGGCAGCTCCGATCGCGCATGAGCGCGGCGAGCTGCTCCATCTGAGGCACGCTCAGTCCGTCGAACAGGTCCAAGCGCCGCAGGTACCAGAGCTTGTTCATGTGTCGCCCGTCATTGTCCGGTCCACCACCAGCGGCCCATGAATCCCGCCGTTGTGATCAATGTCACACGGGCGAGAATTTTGCTCCCATCGCGACCTCGGTAGCCGGGGAGAACGCGCGCTGCGCGGGGAATGCGCCAGCTACCGTGACTGTTTGAGTGAGCAGATATGACGGTCGCGAAACCCCTCGTCGCGGCGTGCGAGCACGTACCCGCAAAGACCGCGGACCCTCGCGCCACGGCGTGCGAGGGCTGCGGAAGCACGTTCAACCTGCGACTCTGCGCCGATTGCGGCTACGTCGGCTGCTGCGAGTCACAGCAGGCGCACGATCGGACCCACGCGCTCGGGGCCGGTCACCCGGTGATCAAGTCGCTCCCGATCTCCGCGGGCTCGTTCACGTGGTGCTACACGTGCGATAGGTACGTCTGACTCGATAGAGTCGTTGCCATGAAGGAAGAGCCCTTCATCGGCGGAAACTTGAGCGACGCCACGCGGGTGGGCGACACGGTCAGGCGGCGCGCCGGTCCCTGGACTCCGGCCGTCCACGCGCTGCTGCAATTCCTCGAGGGTGCCGGATTTGAAGCGCCTCGCCCGCGAGGGATCGACGACCGCGGACGCGAAATACTCGCGTACATCGAGGGCGACGCGCATACGGGATGGCCTGAGCCTGCCCCGGACTGGGTCATAGACGACGATCACTTGGCCGCGGGTGCGCGCCTCCTCCGTCGCTATCACGATCTCGTCGAGGGCTTCCACCCGCCTGCCGGATCGCGGTGGCGAATGGTCGCGCCCACAGCTCCCGAGATCATCTGCCACAACGATTGGGCGCCATGGAACGCGCTCTTCCGCGACCAACGTCTCGCCGTCATGCTCGATTGGGATAACGCCGGTCCGGGGACTCGCCTCTGGGACGTCGCGAACAGCGCGTATTCCTGGATCCCCTTGTTCTCGGACTCCGCCAAGTTCGCGATCGACGAGCGCGCGACACGACTCCGGCGTTTCTGCGATGCATACGGGCTCTCTGAGCGCGCGTCGCTCCTCGACGTGATGAGGCAACGAACGCTCTTCGTCGGCGAGTTCGTCGCCGAGCAGGCGCGCCTCGGAGACAAAGGCTTTTCGAAGCTCGCGAACTGGGACGTTCCGGCGCGAATGAAACGCACTGCGGCGTATCTGGACGAGCACCGAGCGGTGCTCGAACGCGCGCTCGCCTAGTGCTTGAAGTGACGCCGCCCGGTGAAAAGCATCGCCATATGGTTCTTGTTCGCGGTGTCGATCATCATCGCGTCGCGGAGTGACCCGCCGGGCTGGATGATCGCGGTCACGCCGGCACGCGCGGCGACCTCGATGCCGTCAGGGAACGGGAAGTAGGCATCCGACGCCATGACCGCGAGCCGCGCGTTCTCGCCCGCCTTGCGCACCGCGGTCTCGACCGCGACCACGCGTGACATCTGGCCCGGGCCGACGCCGACGGTCGCGAGGCCTTTCGCCAGGACGATCGCGTTCGAGGTCACGTGCTTCACGCAGCGCCACGCGAACAGCAGGTCGGTGAGCTCCTCGAGCGAGGGCGTGCGCTCCGTGGCCACCTTGAAGTTGCCCTCGTCGACCGCGGATTCGTCCGGCGTCTGGACGAGCATTCCACCGGCGATGCGCTTGTAATCGAACGCGGCGCCATCCTTGCGCGCGAGCCGTCCGCCGACGATCGCGTGTCCCGGCACCGCAAGTATCTCGAGATTGCGGCGCTGTCGAAGGATCGGGAGCGCCTCGTCCTCATAGCCTGGGGCGATGATCGCCTCGTAGAACGTCCCCTCCATCGCCTCGGCGAGCTCGCGCGTGACGATCCGGTTCGCTCCGACGATCCCGCCAAACGCTGAGACTGAGTCGCACATGAACGCACGCCGGTAGGCCTTCGTGATCTCGTTGTCCGACGCGACGCCGCACGGGTTCTGGTGCTTGATGATCGCCACGGTCGGCTGCGCGAAGTCGGTCGCGACCCGCCACGCCGCGTTGATGTCGAGCATGTTGTTGAAGCTCGTCGCCTTGCCGTGCAGCTGCTGCATGGCGGTCATGGCGCCTTCCTCGCCGCGGACCGCGTACATCGCGGCCTGCTGGTGAGGGTTCTCCCCGTAGCGCAGGTCGCGGACCTTGCGCAGCGACAGCGTGAGCTCGTCGGGGAACTGCACCCCCGCCTCGCTCGCGAAGCGTGAGGCGACCGCTGCGTCGTAGGCGGCGGTGTGGCTGAACGCCTCCGAAGCGAGGACGCGACGGGTCTCGAGCGACACGTTGCTCCGCTGCTTGAGCTCGTCGAGCACCGCGGTGTACCGCTCGGGCCGCGCGACCACGGTGACGTGCTCGTAGTTCTTCGCGGCGGCTCGCAGGATCGTCGCGCCGCCGATATCGATCTGGTCGAGGAGCATGGCGCCGCTCTTGCCCGCGGCCGCGTGCTCGGCGAATGGGTATAGGTTGACGGCGACCAGGTCTATCGGCTCGATGCCCTCGCGTTTGAGCTCCTCGCGGTGCGCTGGATCGTCGCGGCGCGCCAGGAGCGCGGCGTGGATCTTCGGGTGGAGGGTCTTCACGCGTCCGCCAAGAAGCGAGGGCTGGCCGGTGACGTCTTCGACGGAGCGCGCGGTGATGCCCTCGGCGGCGAGCGCGGCCCGCGTTCCGTCGGTGGCGATGAGCTCCCATCCGAGGTCCTGCAATCCGCGCGCGAACGCGTCGAGTCCGGTGCGATCAGAGACAGAGAGGAGGGCTCGCAGCGCGATTAGTATAGCCAGTCCATGCCCTTCGATCCCCTGCACTTCGTTGATCGCTTCTTCCAGCCGTTCAACAGCGAGTCTCGTTTCTATTGGCCCGCCGTGATCGCCGTGGTGGTGTCCCTTATCGCGAACGTCATTTGGTACAACTGGCGCAGCCGAACGACCCCTCCGCCCGAGATCGGCGTTCGACCGTGGGCTTTCTGGACGAACATGGTCTTTCTCGTCTGGTACCTCGTGCTGCTGCGAGCGGGCGTGCCCTTCTGGGTGATCGGGGTGTCGATCGTCGCCAACGTGGCGCTGGTCGTCTATCTGTACTGGACGTACCTGCCGCCACGCGAGGCCGCGTGGGAGCGAGAGCGCCGCCGTCAGGCCTACTTTCCGAAGCCTGGACGCAAGAGGAAGCGTCGCCGTTAGTCGCCCCTTGGCGCGCTCCAGGTGATGTTGAAGCCTTCGTAGCGCGGTTTTCCATCGAGCTCGGTACGCTCGACCTCGCTCACCTCCGCACCCGGCGGCCCCTCATTCAACCAGCTCTGCAGCGTCGCGAGCGCGCCGCCGCTTCCTTCAGCGATCAGCTCCACAGACCCGTCGTCGCGGTTCCAGACGCGACCGGTGATCGCCAGGCGCAGAGCCTGGCGCACAGCGCTCGCGCGGAAGTTCACACCTTGCACCGCGCCGTGCACGATGAACCGAGCGCGCGGCATCAGCGCTTCTTCCGCAAAGCCAACATCGCGTCGAGACCCCGCACATTCGCGAGACTCGCCTCCGGCGCCCAGCCGCGTCGCGCGGTCCCGAGGGCGAGGTCCATCCAGTCGAGCTCCTCGATCGCGTGCGCGTCGGAGTTCGCTACGAGCGTCGCACCACGCTCGACGGCCTTGCGGATCCACGTGTCGGGAAGATCGAGCCGCTCGGGCCCTCCGTTCACCTCGATCCACGTCCCGGTCTCGACCGCCGCGTCGATGACCTTGTCGAGATCGACCGCGTGGGGCTCGCGCTTTTCCAGAAGCCGCCCGGTCGGGTGCGACAGCGCGGTCACCAGCGGGTGACGCATCGCTCCGACCACCCGCGCCGTCATCTGTTCGCGCGTCTGCGCGAACGAGGAATGCACCGAGGCGCTCACGACGTCGAACTTCGCGAGGAGCTGATCGGGATAGTCGAGCGCGCCGTTCGCGCGTATGTCGACCTCGGTACCGACGATGATGCGGAATGGCGCGAGCTCCGCGTTGAGGCGCGCCGCCTCCGCGAGGCGCGCCTCGATCCGGTCGGGCGAAAGGCCGTTCGTCATGCCGAGACCCGGCGAGTGGTCGGTCACCGCGAGGTAGGCGTAGCCCTTCGCGCGCGCGCGCCGCGCCATATCGGCGAGCGGGTCCCGGCCGTCGGTCCAGTTCGTGTGGGTGTGCAGATCGCCGCGGACCTGGGCCAGCTCGACGAGCGACGGCAGCGCGTGGGCTCTCGCGGCATCGACCTCGCCCCGATCCTCACGGAGCTCGGGCGGGATGAAGTCCATCTCGAGGGCGGCATAGACCTCCTCTTCCGTGACCGAGGCGATCTCCTGACCGCGCTCCTCCGCGCCCACGCGATAGAGGCCGTACTCGTTGAGGAGAAGCTTTCTACGGAGGGCGAGACCGCGTAGGCGCACGTTGTGCTCTTTCGAACCGGTGAAATAAAGGAGGGCCGCGCCGAACGATCGCGCTGGAACCACGCGCAGGTCGATCTGCAAGCCGCGGCCGACGATGACCGAGCACTTCGTGTCGCCGCGCGCGAGCACCCGCTCGACGGTCGGGGCGCGCGCGAAGACCTCGAAGATCGGCGCGGCGTCGTCGCCCGCGACGACGATGTCGACGTCGCCGATCGTTTCCCTGTAGCGGCGGAGGCTGCCCGCGATCTCGATCTGCGCGACGCCAGCCTCGGCGCGGAGGTACCCCACCATCGCCGTCGCTGCCGCCCGCGCCTCGTGCAGAAGCGAACGTCCCGTGCGCTGCTTCAGCGCGGCGATCGAGCGGAGGATGTTCTCCTCGGTCTTCGCTTGGATCTTCGGAAGCTGCTGAAGGCGGTGCTCTTTCGCGGCTTCCTCGAGCTCTTCGATCGTGGTGATCTTCAGATGGTCATAGATGGTCCGCGCGGTCGCGGGACCGACGCCCGGGACGCGCAACAGCGTGAGCAGGCCCGGCGGTACCGCGGCCTGGAGCTCGTCGTGACGCTTCGATCGGCCGGTGGCGACGATCTGCTCGATCGCTTCGCTGACCGACGAGCCGACCTTCGGGATCTCCTTGAGCCGGCGCTCCTCGACGAGCTTCGAGAGCGGCTCGCGCAGGTCGCGTATCGACCGAGCGGCCGCGCGGTAGGTGACCGCGCGAAAAACGTTCTCACCCTTCAGCTCGATCAGGTCGCCGATCTCGTCGAGGACCTTCGCGATGGCGTCGTTACCGACGGCGAGGGCATCCAGGGGCACGCCCCGATGCTACGGCGCTTGTCCTGATCAGGACGCGGGGCGTGAAGCCGCGGGGTCGCGTGCGAGCTCGAGGTACGCGAACGCCGACTCGAGGTCGCCCCGCGCGCGGAGCTTCTGCGCGTACTCGGCGGCGAGCGTCGATAGGTCGGGGTGGTCCTCGATCGAGGCGAGGATCTCGATGGCGCTGCGGTACGCCTGGTCGGACGAGGCGAACTCGCCACGCGCATGCGCGGCGGCGGCGGCGACGCGCAACGCGTCGGCCTGCTGGCGCCGGTCGCCCAGCTCGGCGAGGCGGGCTTCGGCGCTCTCGGCAAGGTGGAGCGCGTTCTCGGAGTCGCCCTCCTCGAGTGTGATCCGCGCGCGCAAGACGTCGACGATCGCGCCGACACGCGCGTCCCCGGCAAGCGCGGCGCGCTCGCTGCAGCGCTCGACCGTCTCTCGTGCGGCGGTCATATCACCATGCTCGAACTGCACGGTCGCAAGCGACTGCATGACAGAGAGCTCGACGGCGGTGTCGGAAACGCGCTCGAGCAAGCCGAGCGCGCGCTGATAGTTCCCGATCGCACCGTCAAGCTCGCCCGCGTCGTAGAGCGCGACCGCGACGCCCATGTAGCTCTGTGCGGCGAGGCGAAGCTCGCTAGACCGCGAGGCGACCGCGAGCGCGAGCTCGTAAGTGGCGAGCGCCTTCACCGTGCGGTGGAGCCGGCGATAGACGGTGCCCAGGTGCACGAGCGTCCTCGCGCGAAGGCGGGGGTCGGTGATCTCGCGCTGCTCCATGACGTCGCGCGCCGACTCGAGCGACTCGGCGCCGGCCGCGAGCTGGCCGTGCTCGACATAGAGGATCCCGCGTGCAAGCAGCAGACTCGCGAGCTCGGTCGCGTCGCTGTTCGCGTCGACCAGGCCCATCGCCTCGGCGAGCCGTTCGAACGCCTGCTCTCTTTTTCCCTCAGCGGTATCGGCGGTCGCGAGGTAGCGGAGGAGCGTGGCGCGCTCGCCGCCCTGCGCCTGCAGCGCGAGCGCTGAGGTGGCCTCGCGACGGACCGCCGCCCAATCGTGGCGTTCGATCGCGGCTTGTGCCGCGAGGCGGTGGAACACGCGACGCTTCGCACCCGCGAGCGACTCGTCCCCGATGAAGTAGTCGAGGCTTCGCCCGAGCCGTGTCGCGATGATCTGCAAAGAGCGAAGGGACGGACGGACGAGGCCCGCCTCGACCTGACTAATAAAGCCCTTGGTCAGCTCCTCGCCGGCAAGCTGCGCCTGGCTCATCCCAAGGGCGTGCCGAGCCGCACGGACTCGCTCCCCCAAGGTCACCGGCTTCTGAACTGCTTCGGGCAGACTCGCCACCGACGCTCCCCTGTCTAGACCGAACTGACAGCGCGCCAAACCATTCGGATTCTCTAGACTGCGGGAACAATACTGGCCGCTGTCGGCGCGGACAATGTGGGGAGAACGAGATGAGACCGTTCCGCTCGCGACTGCTGGCCGCGCTCGTGACGACGATCCTGTCCCTCGGCCTGTTCGGAACCGTCGCCTTTGCCGACGATCCGCCGACCACGATCGCACCGGCCGATCCCATTCCGGCTGTTGGCGCACCCACGACCACGAGCTTCCCCGAGGATCCCTGGCCTCTACCCGCGACTTTCCCAGAGGATCCCTGGCCGGGCGTCTAGCCCATACTGACGGGCGTGCCGGCGACGTCGACCGCCCATCGGCAACGACTCGAGATCGACGGCACGCCTTTCCTGTTCCAGCACGGCTACCGCTTCGGGAAGGTGACCTTCATCACGCGCCTTCCGCTCGGTAAGAACATGACTGTTTTCACGCCTGGCCACCTCTCTGCACCGGAGGTCGAGGCGGTCGTGCGCGGTGACAATCCCTGGATGTTGGAATGACATTGGGGGGCTTCGCCCCCCAGCCCCCGGGAGCGCCCTAACTGCGCGCGGTCGTTCAGCGCGTTCGCTCGGCCAGCATCGATGTCGGTGGCGAGCGCGTCGCCGAAATCAAATCCGGTGTCGTCGTGCTCGTCGGCGTCGGCGCGAACGATCGTCCCGAGGACGGCGAGCGCCTCGCCGCCAAGATCGCCGGGCTCCGCATCTTCGAGGAGGCCGGCAAGATGCAACGAGCGCTCACGGATGTCGGCGGAACGGCGCTCGCGGTCCCACAGTTCACCCTCTACGGCGACGCACGCCACGGTCGCAGGCCCGAGTTCACCGCGGCCGCGCCGCCCGAGCTTGGAAAGCGGCTCTTCGAGGCGTTCTGCGGCGCGCTTCGCGGCAACGGAATCGAGGTCCGCCAGGGCCGGTTCGGCGCGGCGATGCTCGTCAGCCTCGAAGCGGATGGACCGGTGACGCTCGCGCTCTCCACAGACGGCTGGCGCGAGAGCGAGCTCGGCTCGTCGTGAACCACGCGGACCACGTCGCGCTTCTCGCGGGCGGCGTCATTCAGGGTGAGGGCGGCACCTGGGCCGACCTCGGCGCGGGGACGGGCGCGTTCACCCTCGCGCTCGCCGACCTCATCGGCCCGCACGGGATCATCCACGCCATCGATCGCGACCGCGCGGCGCTCGCGGAGCTCCGCAGCGCCTTCGTCTCGGCGGTACCGCAGGCCGAGCTCCGTGTCCAGGCCGCCGACTTCACGAGACGGATCGACCTCGCCGAACTCGACGGTGTCGTTATGGCGAACTCGCTTCATTTCGTCGAAGACAAGACACGAGTGCTGGCGCTCGTCCGCGGCTATCTCAAACATGGTGGACGGCTCATCCTCGTTGAGTACGACAGCGATCGCGGCAATGCCTGGGTCCCGCATCCCATGTCGTTCGAAACATGGCGAGACCTCGCGAGCGAGACCGGCTTCGTCGAGACCCGCAAGCTTGCGACCGTTCCGAGCCGCTTCCTGCATCGAATCTATTCCGCTTTGAGCCTCGTCCCGTGAAGGGGCTCCGTAGGCTCCGCCGACATGCGGATTCGATCGGTCCGGCTCTGGGCGTCGATCGGTGCGCTCGTGGTCGCGGCCGGAATGCCTTACTGCGCGGCGGCCTTGGGTTGGGCGGCGATACAGGACGAGACGACGATCACGGTCCGCGCTGACATCGCGTTCGGCGTGCTCGTCTCGTGGGTCGGATGGACGATCCTCGCGATCGCGGGCGCGGTCTGGAGCTGGCGATCGTGGCGTAGTCGGCGCGAGGCGATCCGCGCCTAGCGCGCGAGCTCCAGCGCGGTCGCGAGCGTGAGCTTCGCGGCTTTCAACCAGAGACGCTTGTTCGTGACCTTGTCCGGCGTGTCGTTCACCGTGTGGAACGTGTTGTTGCCGGGAAAGGTCGCGTCGTTCTCGCCGTATCGCTGCACCAGCGCGACAGCGGGAATCCCGGCGAGGCCGAACGGCGCTGCATCGAGGATGGTCGCGCCGCTCGTCGCGAGCTGCGGCACGAGGGGCGCGATGCCGATCTCGTAGCGATCGTTCGCGGCGATCACCTCATCGCGCAGCGCCACAGACCCGTTCGTGTAGTAGATGAGATCGAGGCGGTCGGCGATCGGGTTGTACCCAACCATGTCGATGTTGATCACCGCGGCGTACGGAGCCGGCGTGTCGAGCGTCCCGAGATACGCGGCGCTTCCCTTGAAGAAGAGCTCCTCGCCGTCAAAGAACGCGAGGACGATCCGCTGCCGCAGCGTGGAGCGCTCCTTCGCGAGCACGCGCGCGTACTCGAGCAGCGCGGCGGTGCCTGTGCCGTTGTCATCGGCCCCCGGCGCGGGGAGCGTCGCCGCCTTCGCGGGTGTCCAGCCTGGCTGAAAGCTCGAGATCGAATCGTAGTGGGCGCAGATCATGACCCAGCCCCGCTCCGGTACCGACGTGAGCGGGTCGACGAACGCGAGGATGTTCTCGAGCGGCAGCGATTGGTACGTCCCGAGGTGCGACCGCACCGTGATGCCCGGGATCGCCCCGAGCTGCTCCTTGAGATAGGCGACGGCCCTCGCATGATTCGGGTTGCGAACGTCGCGCGAGCCGAACGAGGCGAGCGCGACCATATGGTCGTTCAGCCTGGCGGGATCGATGCTTTCGAGTACCGCGCTGATCGGCCGCGGCGTCGGGGTGGGCGTGAGTGGCGCGGAAGCGGTCGGGACCGGACTCCCACTCGCCGCGAGAGGCGAGGGCGACCCCGCGGGCGGCGCGCTCGTGCCGCCGCAGGAGGCCAGGACGATCGCGAGCACGATGAGGAGCCGTCCCACCGTGCCTGTATATCGCGGGCGCGGCGAGATCAGTGCTTCGGCGTAGGAGCGGTGCTGGGGGGATAGGACCCGTCGCCGTTTCGCATCTGCGGGGGGCCCGGCTTCATGGGGTACGGCAGCGCAAGATCGGCATCCGCGACGACGTCGCGGATGTTCTGTGCGCGATGCTCGGTCTGCACATTTCCGAGATCCGTCATGGCGCGGAGCATCACACCGTCTTGAGTGAAGCATCCCTCGAACGAGGCGTCGATGGTGCGCGTCGGTACGGGTCGCGGTGTCGTCCAGCGGAAGCACGCGCCGTCGCGGCCGGCGATGTGCTCGCGCGGAAGAACGACGACGTTCATGCTCCGTAGGACCGCGCGATATTCCTCCCACGGCGAGTCCGTGATGGCCCGGACCCAGAAATCCTTTTCGTGCGGTGGCAGGTCGTAGCACCCCGCGGGTCCCGGGTTGTCGGTGCAGTACTCGGCGCTCTGAGCATGGACGACGACGCTGTACGTCGTCGGCACGTCTACGTCGACGTAGGTCACGTCCCAGCGAATATCCGGAGGCCGGCCTGCGTATACCACCGTGGTCATGTGACGCACGGTCGTCGGATACGCGACGCCCTGGTACACGGTGAGCCACGTCATATAGGTCTCGTACGTTGCCTGGTAGGTGGGCTGAGCCATCGTAAGGATCCGATCCGGGTCCTTTTCAAGCGTCGCGAGCGGATCGACGATCAAACGCTCGCCGCATCCAGCGCTCAGAGCGAGAATCAGAGTCAGAAGGGCCGCGCGCATCAGCGCGTGGGCGTCGGCCGAGGTGTTTGCGTCTTGAGCGGCGCGGATGTCGGGATCGGGAACGGCGCGCTGGTCAGCGGATACGGCAACGCGAAGTCGGCATCGGTCACCGTTGCGCTGACGCTGGTCGCGCGCTGCTCGAGGCTGTACAGCCCTCCCGCCGACCAGAGCGTACGAAGCATCACGCCGTCCGCGGCAAAGCACGCTTCGAGCTTGACGTCACCGAGCTGCGCGAACAGTGAGTTCAGCGAGCTGGGCGACGGCGAAGCCGAGGCGGTCACGCGCGGTCGCCAGCGGAAACACGCCGCATCACGGGCCGCGATCCGTTCCCGCGGCAGGACCGTCACGTCCATATCCTTCGCTGCGGACATCATCGAGTCGAGCGGCGAGACTTTGAGAGAGTCGAGCAGCTGCTGGGTGTACTCGACCGGCATCGCGTAGCAGCCGGTGCTTTCGCCGTCGACGCAGACGAACGTGTCCTGCCCGCGGACGATGACGACCATGCGAAACGAAACGGCATCGGAGAGCGCGAACTCCCAACGGAAGTCCGGCGGACGCGCCACGTACGTCTGCGTGCTCGTCAGGCCCAAGCCCGGCGAGGCGGACGGCGCTGTGACAAGCGGCGACCCGAAGCTCATCTCGTAGGTCGCCTTGTATGTCGGATGCTTGGCGGCGGCGAGCGCGGACTGCGGATCGTGTTCGAGAGCGAGCAGCGGATCGACGCTCTCGCCGCCGGATTCGACGTGCGAACCGCACGCGGCCAGCAGAAGCCCCAGCCCGAACAACGCGAGCCGCCCCACGGCGAGAGCGTGGCATCCGGCCGCGCGAGCGGTGTGCCGGAGCGGTCTCTAGTTCACCCGTCTGCCGCGGCCGCCCGCGGCTGCGGGCTCGCGCCCCTCGTTCTCGGCAGCCTTTTGCTGGGCGTACTGCTCGCTCCAGAAGACGATCTTTCCGTTCTGCGCCTCCACGAAGACCGTGTCGCCCTCCTTGAACTCTCCGGTGAGGACCTTCTGAGCGAGCGGGTCGATAACGAGCCGCTGGATCGTGCGCTTGATCGGACGCGCGCCGTACACGGGGTCGAACCCCTCTTTCGCGATGAGCGACTGCGCGTTGTCCGACAGGTCGAGCGTGATCTTCCGCTCCGCGAGACGCTTCGCGAGGATCTTGGTCTCCTTGTCGACGATCTCCATGAGCTGCTGCGTCACAAGGTTCTTGAAGATGACGATCTCGTCGACGCGGTTCAGGAACTCGGGCCGGAACTGACCGCGCAGCGCGTCCATGACGCGCTTGCGCAGGAGCTCCTGATCCTCCGCGAGCTCTGTGATGAACGTCGAGCCGACATTGCTCGTCATGATGATGACGACGTTCTTGAAGTCGACCGTGCGGCCCTTGCCGTCCGTGAGACGTCCGTCGTCGAGGATCTGCAGGAGCACGTTGAAGACGTCGGGGTGGGCCTTCTCGATCTCGTCGAGCAGGAGCACCGAGTACGGCCGACGGCGGACTGCTTCGGTCAGCTGGCCGCCCTCCTCGAAGCCGATGTAGCCCGGAGGCGCTCCGATGAGGCGCGCGACGGTGTGCTTCTCCATGTACTCGGACATGTCGAGGCGCACGAGTGACTTCTCGTCATCGAAGAGGAATTCCGCGAGTGCCTTCGCGAGCAGGGTCTTGCCCACGCCCGTCGGACCGAGGAACAGGAACGAGCCGAGCGGCCGATTCGGGTCCTGCATACCGGCACGCGCGCGACGCACCGCGTTCGCGACGGCCGTGACGGCCTCTTCCTGGCCGACGATGCGCTGGTGGAGGTTCTGCTCCATGCGGAGGAGCTTCGCGACCTCACCCTCGAGCAGCTTCGTCACCGGGATGCCCGTCCACTTCGCGACAACGTCGGCGATGTCCTCGGGCGTCACCTCTTCGGTGAGCATCTTGCGTCCCTTTTGCAGGTCTGCCAGCCGCTTCTCGACGCTCGCGATCTCCTTCTCGAGACCCGCGACGGTGCTGTACTTCAGCTCGGCCGCTTTCGCGTAATCGGCCGCCCGCTCGGCACGCTCGATATCGGCGCGGACCGCCTCGAGCTGCTGCCGCTTCTCGCGGATCTCGGTGATGGCCGCCTTCTCCTGCTGCCAGTGCGCGCGGAGCACGCTCGCCTCTTCCTTGGCGTGCGCGAGCTCGCGATCGAGCTTTGAGAGGCGCTCCTTGCTCGCCGCGTCGCTTTCCTTCTTCAGCGCCTCGCGCTCGATCTCGAGACGAGAAACGGTTCGCTCAACTTCGTCGAGCTCCGCCGGCATCGAATCGATCTCCATGCGCAGCTTCGAGGCCGACTCGTCGACCAGGTCGATCGCCTTGTCCGGCAGGAAGCGGTCGGTGATGTAGCGGGATGAGAGCGTCGCGGCGGCGACGAGCGCGGCGTCCTGGATGCGCACGCCGTGGTGGATCTCGTAGCGCTCGCGCAGGCCGCGAAGAATCGAGATCGTGTCCTCGACCGTTGGCTCGCCGACATAGATCGGCTGGAAACGCCGCTCGAGTGCCGCGTCCTTCTCGATGTACTTGCGGTACTCGTCGAGAGTGGTCGCGCCGATGGAGTGCAGCTCTCCGCGCGCGAGCATCGGCTTCAGCATGTTCGCCGCGTCGACCGCGCCCTCGGCCGCCA
>Ga0207646_10005654_pt1 | contig 13120 bp, 17 predicted proteins | sample KBSK5502metaG_FD_184343 | JGI IMG/M metagenome (GOLD analysis project Ga0207646, IMG submission 184343) | Corn, switchgrass and miscanthus rhizosphere microbial communities from Kellogg Biological Station, Michigan, USA - KBS K5-50-2 metaG... | ecosystem: Host-associated > Plants > Roots >...
CCGGCACGGAGAAGTGTCCGCTTGACGGCGCCACGCTCATCCAGCGCGAGGACGACAAGCCGGAGGCGGTGAAGAAGCGCATCGAGGTCTACCTCGAGAAGACGCTGCCCCTGCTCGACTATTACCGGTCCCAGGGCCTGGTTTCCGAGGTGGAGGGACTGGGCACAATCCAGGAGATCCACAAGCGCGTGCTGGCGGCCCTCGGTCAGAGCGCTGACGTGGCCGCTAAATGATCAACCTCAAAACCAAGCACGAGATCGACCTCATGGCCCGGGCAGGGCAGCTGCTCGCCTCGGTGCTGCCACCGCTGGCGGCCGCCTGCGAGCCGGGCACCAAGACCATTGAGCTCGATGAGATCGCCGGCAAGCTCATCCGCGGCGGCGGCGCCACGCCTGGCTTCCTCGGCTACCACGGGTTTCCCCGCTCGATCTGTGTGTCGATCAACGATGAGGCGGTGCACGGCATCCCGGGCAATCGCAAGATCGCCAACGGCGACCTGGTGAGCCTCGATCTCGGGCTGGTCCTGGAGGGCTTCTGGGCCGACGTCGGCATCACGGTGGGCGTCGGCAACGTCTCGCCGGAGGGCAGGCGGCTCATCAAAGTGACCGAGGAGGCCCTGTACGTCGGCATCGCCAAGGCCCAGCCGGGCGGCTGGCTGGGCGATGTCTCCAGCGCCATCCAGCAGCACGTCGAGGCGGCCGGCTTCTCGGTCATCCGCCAGTTCGTCGGCCACGGGATCGGCCGGCAAATGCACGAGGACCCCCAGGTGCCCAACTTCGGCCAGCCCGGGACGCCTCCGCGCCTGAAGCCCGGCATGACCCTGGCGATCGAGCCCATGGTCAACGCCGGCTCGTACGAGGTCTACATGAAGCCCGACGGCTGGACGATCTGCACCGCCGACGGCTCGCTTTCGGCCTACTTCGAGCACACGGTGGCGATCACCGAGGCCGGGCCGCTCATCCTGACCGCCCTCCCGTCCCCCAACGGCCACACTGTCCCTCCCCACGCAGTGGGGAGGTAAGGTGGGGGCGCCGAATTCGGCAGTTCCCTCCCCACACGGTGGGGAGGTCGGCGCGCAGCGCCGGGTGGGGGTGCCAGATCCGGCACATAGTCCCTCCCCACCTGGTGGGGAGGTCGGCGCGCAGCGCCGGGTGGGGGCACCAGATCCGGCACATAGTCCCTCCCCACCCCGGTGGGGAGGTCGGCGCGCAGCGCCGGGTGGGGGGCCGAATTCGGCACATAGTTCCTCCCCACCTGGTGGGGAGGTCGGCGCGAAGCGCCGGGTGGGGGCGCCGGATCCGGCACATGGTCCCTCCCCACCTGGTGGGGAGGTCGGCGCGCAGCGCCGGGTGGGGGCGCCGAATTCGGCAGTTCCGTCGGCTTTGGTACAATCGCCGTTCGTGCCCCGGCGTCCCTCACTCGTCACGGGGGTCGTCCTGGAGCCTCTTCCCAACGGTGTGTACCGGGTTGAGCTCGAGAACGGGGCCAAGGTCCTGGCCCACGTTGCCGATCGCGCCGGCACCCACTTCACTCGGCTCCTCGCCGGTGACAAAGTCGGGGTCGAGCTGGCGGAGACCGATCGGTCGCGCGGGCGGATTAGAGAGATCTGGAGATGAAGGTTCGTCCGTCGGTCAGGAAGATGTGTCCGAGCTGCAAGGTGATCAAGCGGAACGGGGTTGTCCGCGTGATCTGCTCGAAGACGCCCAAACACAAGCAAAGGCAAGGGTAAGGAGTTAGATGGCGAGAATCGCGGGCGTCGATATACCTCCGCAGAAGCGCGTGGTCATCTCCCTGACCTACATCACCGGCATCGGCAACACCACGGCTCAGAAGCTCGTGAAGACGGCCGGCGTCAACCCTGACACGCGCGTGAAAGACCTCAGCGACGAGGAGGTCACGCGCCTGCGCCAGATCATCGACAGGATGGCGGGGGCCAAGGAGCTCCTCATCGAAGGTGACCTGCGCCGCGAGGTGGCCAACAACATCAAGCGCCTGACTGAGATCGGCTCGTACCGCGGCATGCGGCACCGCCGCGGCCTGCCGGTGCGCGGCCAGCGTACCCGCACCAACGCCCGCAGCCGCCGCGGACCCAAGCGCGCCGTCGCCGGCAAGAAGAAGGTGAAGGCGGGCAAGTAATGGCCAAGAAGAAGGTCGTCCGCACGCGCCGCCGCGAGCGCAAGAACGTGGTCCAGGGGCAGGCTCACGTCCAGAGCACGTTCAACAACACCATCATCTCCATCACCGACATCGACGGCAACGTCATCTCCTGGGGCTCGGCCGGAGCGCAGGGCTTCAAGGGCAGCCGCAAGTCGACGCCATTCGCCGCGCAGCAGACTGCGGAGGCGACCGCCAAGAAGGCGCTGGAGCACGGCATGCGGTCGATCGAGGTGTTCGTGCGCGGGCCGGGCGCCGGCCGTGAGGCCGCGATTCGCTCGCTGCAGGCCACCGGCCTCGAGGTGAGCGCCATCACCGACGTCACGCCCATCCCGCACAACGGGTGCCGGCCTCCGAAGCGGAGGCGGGTCTAGTGGCGAACTATTCGGGCCCGGTCTGCCGCTTCTGCCGCCGCGAGGGCGCCAAGCTCTACCTGAAGGGCGAGCGCTGCTACACGCCCAAATGCGCTATCGAGCGCCGCGCGTTCGCGCCCGGCATGCACGGCCAGGCCCGCAAGCGCAAGACGTCCGACTACGGCCTGCAGTTGCGCGCCAAGCAGAAGGCGCGGCGTACCTACGGGCTGCTCGAGAAGCAGTTCCGCAACTATTTCGACGAGGCTACGAGAGAGCCGGGCGTCACCGGCCTGAACCTGCTCCGCCACCTGGAGCTGCGCATGGACAACGTCGTCTACCGCCTAGGCCTGGGCGCGTCGCGCAAGCAAGCGCGCCAGCTCGTCACGCACCGGCACTTCGAGGTCAACGGCAATACGGTGAACATCCCGTCTTACGAGCTCAAGCCGGGCGATGTGCTCAAGGTGAAACCCGCCAACGGGGTCATCGACGTGGCCCTGGAGGCGTCCAAAGTCCGCCCCGTCCCGTCCTGGCTGTCGTTGAACGGCGAGGAAAAGACGGCGAAGATCCTGGCTCGGCCCGAGAGGCATGAAATGGAGTCAGGGGTGGAAGAACAACTGATCGTCGAGTTCTACTCCCGCTGAAGCGGGAAACGGAGGTTTAAGGAGACCGTTGGCAATCGACACCCAGATGACCGTTACGCCGCAGGTTCGCAAGCTCGAGGCGACCGCAAACTACGGCAAGTTCGACATCGAGCCGCTCGAGCCTGGCTTCGGCACCACGCTCGGCAACACGCTGCGCCGCGTGCTGCTTTCCTCGCTGTGGGGCGCGGCCGTGACGTCGATCCAGATCGACGGCGTGGCCCACGAGTTCACCGCCATCCCGCACGTCAAGGAGGATGTGACCGAGGTCATCCTCAACCTCAAGAAGCTGTGCCTGAAGAGCTTCACCGAGGACCCCATCACGCTGCTGCTTGACGTCAAGGGCCCGGCTGAGGTTCACGCCTCGCACATCCAGGCGACCTCAGACGTCGAGATCGTCAACCAGGACCTGTACATCTGCACGCTGGCCGCCAAGGGCCACCTGCGCATGGAGCTCAACGTCGAGCGCGGCAAGGGCTACGTGCCGGCTGAGCGCAACAAGCGCGAAGGCCAGCCCATCGGCGTCATCCCGATCGACGCGATCTTCACGCCGGTTGAGAAGGCGAACTTCACGGTGGAGAAGACCCGTGTCGGCCAGTCGACCGACTACGACCGACTCATCATCGAGGTCTGGACCGACGGCACGATGTCGCCGGAGGAGGCCGTCAGCCACGCGGCCGAGCTGTTCACCAAGCACCTGGACCTGTTCGTCCACTTCGGCGAGTCGATCCAGAAGCCTGGCGCCGAGGGCGAGAAGACCACCCAGAACCGCCTGATGGACACGCCCATCGAGGAGCTCGACCTGTCGGTGAGGGCGTTCAACTGCCTGAAAGCGAACGAGATCCAGACCGTCGGCCAGCTGCTCCAGAAGAAGGAAGAGGAGCTGCTCGCCCTGCGGAACTTCGGGCGCAAGTCGCTCGACGAGATCAAGGAGAAGCTGGTCGAGAAGGGCTTCATCAAGCCCGAGGAGATGGGGACGGTCCTGCGGGGCTAACCGATTTCCGATGCGTCACCAGAAGAGCGGCCGCAAATTCAACCGCGACACCGATGCGCGCAAGGCGCTGATGCGCAACCTGTGCACGTCGCTGCTCGAAAGCGGTCGCATCACCACCACCGAAGCTCGCGCCAAGGAGCTTCGGCGGTGGGTCGAGCGTCTCATCACCACCGCCAAGGCCCAGGACATCGCAGCGCGGCGGCGCGTGAGCGCGGAGGTCTCGAAGCCTGAGGTGGTCGAGAGGTTGTTCTCGAACCTCATCCCGCGACTGTCCGAGCGTCCCGGCGGCTACACGCGCATCGTGCGCAAGGGGCCGCGCTTGGGCGACTCGGCGCCGATGGTGATTATCGAGCTGGTCGACTGAGGGCACCCTCTCCCGTCCGCGGGAGCACAAATCAAGCGCGAGTAACGCGTCCGGACCGCGCCTGGCGCGCAGGGATCAGGGGTGAGGGGCGCCAACGGAGTTCAAAAGTGAATATCAAAGTCGTGGTCGAGTACGACGGGTCCGGCTTCGCCGGCTGGCAGCAGCAGGCGCGGGGCCGCACGGTCGAAGCGGAGCTGAAGCGCGCGCTGCGCGAGCTCACTGGCAAGGACCATGTCGTGTACGGCGCCGGAAGGACCGACGCCGGCGCGCATGCCGAAGGCCAGGTCGCGAACTTCCAGTTCGAAGGCCGGATCCCGACGGACCGGCTGGCCACGGCGCTTAACGCGAGGCTGCCTGAAGACGTGGCAGTGCTGAGCGCTGAGGCCGTCCCAGATGGCTTCCACGCCCGCTTCTCGGCACGCTGGCGGCGCTACCGCTATCGCTACCTGGACCGGGCGGCGGGTCCGGCGCTGGAGCGGGGGCGATGCTGGCACGTTCACGGCAAGCTGGATGTGAACGCCATGTCCCGAGCCGCGGATGCCCTACGCGGCAAGCACGACTGGACCACTTTCTGCTCGGCGTCGGAGCCGGCGGGGGCGCGCGTGCGCGAGATGCGAAGCGCGACCGTGCGGCGCCGCGGCCAGTTCGTAGAGCTAGAGCTGGTGGCGGAGGGCTTCCTGCGCGGCCTGGCCCGCAGCATCGCCGGGGCACTGGCCGAGGTCGGCCGGGGCCGGAAGCCGGTGGGATGGGTGGGCGACCTGCTGCGAGAACGCGACCGGCGCCTCGCGCCGAAAACCGCGCCGGCGGGGGGCCTCACCCTCATGGAAGTGATTTACTGAAGGACCCAGATTGAGCAAACACAAGACGTGGACGGCGAAAGCCGCTGATTTGCAGAACTCGGATTGGTTCGTGGTGGACGCCACGGATCAGGTTCTCGGCCGTCTTGCTTCCGGCGTGGCCAAGGTGCTGCGCGGCAAGCACAAGCCGACGTTCACGCCGCACCTGAACAGCGGAGACCACGTGATCGTCATCAACGCCGCCAAGGTGAAGGTGACGGGCACGAAGGGCACGACCAAGGAGTACACGCGCTACACCGGGTATCCGGGCGGACTGCGCAAGCGGTCGCTCGACACCGCGCAGAAGCTCGACCCGGCGTTCCCGATCACCAATGCGGTTCGGGGCATGCTGCAGCGCAACACGCTTGGCGCGGACATGCTCACGCGGCTGCGGGTTTACGCCGGCCCAGACCACGGCCACACGGCGCAGAAGCCGAGGACGCTCACATTCGACTCGAAGGGAGACATCAAGATTGGCTGAGACGTTTCACCGAGGAACCGGGCGGCGGAAGAACGCCGTGGCGCGAGTCCGCATACAGCCCGGTGAAGGCCGGGTCACCGTCAACGAGAAGGATCCGCTGGCCTTCCTCGGCCGCCGTGTGCTCGAGCTGGCCGCGCTTGCGCCGCTCCGCGTGACGAGCACGCAGCGGAAGTTCGACATCAGCGTCCGCGTGGTAGGAGGAGGAACGAGCGGCCAGGCCGGCGCCATCGCGCACGGCATCGCTCGCGCGCTCTGCAAATACGATCCCGACTACCGCCCGGCACTGAAGAAAGCAGGACTTCTAACGCGCGACGCGCGCATGAAGGAGCGCAAGAAATACGGTCTGAAGAGGGCCCGCAAAGCCCCGCAGTACACGAAGCGGTAGAAGAAGACCCTCCCCGCAAGCGGGGAGGTCGGACCGCAGGTCCGGGTGGGGAAGTCGGATCCGGCCCAGAGGTCAGTCGCAAGCTCGCCTGGCCGGACTGCCGAAACACGCGCGACCTGGGCGGGCTCGCTCACCCTGGCGGCGTCACACGAAGCGGGCTGATCGTGCGCTCCGACAACGTGTCCTACCTCACGCCTGACGGTGTGATGGCCATGTGGAACTTCGGCGTCACCCAGGTGATCGACCTGCGCAGCGAGTCCGAGGCGGCGAAGTTCCCGAGTCCCTTCGCGGCGCCGGATTACGGACCTGAGTACGTGCACCGGCCCCTCGTCGACGACGCACTTGCACCTGAGCTGGCGGAGGTCCCGTCGATGTCCGACCGCTACCTGATGATGCTCGAGCGCCGCCAGGCCGGGCTCGGCGACATCTTCAAAGCCATCGCTCAGGTGGACGGGCCGGTCGTCTTCCACTGTTACGCGGGCAAGGATCGAACGGGCCTGGTGGCGGCGATGCTGCTCTCGCTCGCAGGCGTTGAGTCCGACGCAATCGCCGCCGACTACGCCGAGACCGACATGCACCTCGCCGATCGGTACGTGGAGTGGCTGGCGGCCGCTCCACCTGAGCGCCTCGACGCGATGCGCGACGAGCTGCGCTGCCCACCCGAGTGGATCCTCGGCGCGCTCGATCACCTGGACCACCGATGGGGCGGCGTCGAGCCGTACCTGCTGGCGGGTGGCGTAACGCCGATCGAAATCGACCGCCTGAAAGAAAAGCTGCTCAGCTAGCTGTTTCCCGCGAGCCGGTCCCGCGCCACCAGGTACGGCGCCCAGCGAGAGCGGCCGCCGGCGTGCATCTCGGTGTCCCTCCCCACCGTGTGGGGAGGTTAGGTGGGGAGGTCCGAGTCCTCTTAACAGCCTGGGTTGGCTTCCACCGGCCACCGCCGGGAAAATCCTCGAATCGCCAGCCACCCAACACGCCAAGGAGGATTCGTCACTTGAGGGACAAAGCACCCGTGGTCAGACAGCTCTACCGGCTCAACATCGAGCCTCGCGTCATCGACCAGCTCGCGAAGATAGCTGCTCGCTCAGGCGAGCCCAAGACGCGGCTGGCAACCCGCCTCTTCACCGACGCGGTGATGGGCTTCAAGCCCCAGCGGCCGAAGCAAGGCCGCGGCTAAGGGCTAGCCCGCGGCCTCCGCTCGCTCGCCATCGACGTCATGCCCACCTGGCTGATCGCTGTACATCGCCTCGATCTGAGGGCTGTACTTGCTGTTGATGACCCGCCGCTTGAGCTTCATTGTCGGGGTCAGCTCCTCGGACTCGGGCGACCACTCCGCCGGCAGGATCGTGAAGCGCTTGAACTGCTCCACCCGCGAGAGGTGGGTGTTGGCCTGCCGAAGCGCGCGTCGCACCTCGTCGACAACCGTTACGTCGTCCGCCAACTCGGCGATCGACTTCGCCTCGACACCGTGAGCCTTCGCCCAGGCCGGCGCGATCTGGGGATCCAGCACGACCAGGACGGAGATGAACTTGCGGCCGTCTCCCACCGCCACCGCCTGGCCGATGATCGGGCTGGACTTGGCCAGCGACTCGAGGTTCGCCGGCGAGATGTTCTTGCCGGCCGAGGTGATGATCAGCTCCTTCTTGCGGTCGACGATCCGGAAGTGGCCATCGGGCCCAAGGGTGCCAATGTCGCCGCTGTGGACCCAGCCGTCCTCATCAATGATGTCGGCGGTCTTGGCCGGATCGCGGTAGTAGCCGACCATCACATTGCCGCCACGGACGAGGATCTCCCCGTCCTCGCCCAGCCGGACCTCGACGCCTGGCAGCGCCACACCGATCGACGGTGCTTTGTGGTCGTCGAGCGGCACGCTGGTGGCGGGTCCGGTGAGCTCGCTCATACCCCACACCTCGAACAGCGGCATTCCCAGGGCGGCCCAGAACTCGTGCACCTCAGGCCGGCTCGGCGCGGTGGAGGTGACCGGGATTCTGCACCGATCGAGGCCCACCTTGGCGCGCAGCATCGTGAACAGCGGCTGTGCTCGCTCGACGCCGGCCGTGAGCTCGTCTGGCACGGGCTGTCCGTCACGGCGGAGCTTGTAGGCCGTTATCGCCGCCGCGATAGCGCCCTGCGCCATCTTCCGCTTCGCCTCGTCAGGCTCGGCTGCGAGCCCTGCCTGAATTCCGGACATGAGCTTCTCCCATACGCGGGGCACGCCGATGAACAACGTCGGCCGCGCTTCGAGCAGGTATGGCAGCAGAAGGTTGGGGTCCGGGCACATCCATACCTCGAAGCCGTCGTAGATCCCGCGCCACTGCGAGCCGAACCGCTCGGCCACATGGGCGAGTGGCAGATAGCTGATGAGGGTCTCGCTCTCGAGCTTCATCATCCTGTCGATCGACTCGAGGGTCCAGATGATGTTGTTGTGGGAGTAGACGACGCCCTTGGGCGGACCGGTCGTGCCAGACGTGTAGATCAGCGACACGGTGTCCTCGGGACCGACCGCCCGCCAGGCGGCCGCGAAGGCTTTCGGGTCCGCCTCGTATGCCTTGCGCCCATTGGCCACGAACTCATCCCACGAGATGACGCCGTCCGGCGCGTTGCCGCGGACGAGCACGATATGGCGCAGATGTGGGGTGGAGGCGCGGATGGCGAGGAACTTGTTCAGAAATGCTTCGTCCTCGACGAACGCGACGGTGGCCTCCGAGTGGTTCGCGACATACTCGAGCTGCTCGGCGGCGAGGGTGTTGTAAACGCTGATCGCCGCGCCGCCGGCGTGGACGATGGCGAGGTCGGCGATCACGTGCTCGGGCACATTGCGGGCCATGATCAGGCCGAACTGGCCTGGGCCGAACCCGAGGTCGCGCAGCGCCAGCGTGGCCGCCGCGACCTGGTCCCCGTATTCGCGCCAGGTCAGCTGGTGCCATTCCTCGTCCCGCTTCCAGCGCAGCGCGGTCCTGTCCGGCCAGTTCCGGACGGCGTCGGCGAAGATCGTGCAGACGGTCTTTCCGGAGACTTTCCTGTCGATGTCGGCCCGCTCAGCCGTTACGTCCATGTAATGCCTCCTGCTGTGCACATCCATTGTCCCCTCTCCCGCACAGCGGGAGAGGGTCAGGTTGAGGGTCGTTTGTCCCCTCTCCCGCGCAGCGGGAGCACAAATCAGGCGCGAGCAACGCGTCCTGGTCGCGCCTGGCGCGCAGGGCAAGGGTGAGGGCTTCCGTGCGCCTAGCCGGGACGCGCCTAGACTAATTCGTGGTGGGGCGGGAGTGATCTACGTCCGCTCGCGCAGGCCGATTGCGACCGTCGCAGTGTGCGGTGCCGCCTGCACGCTCGTGTTCGCCGCCCTCGCGTTCGCCTCCTTGCAGGTGCCCGCCGGCCTGGTGGCCGCGATCGCCCTCGGAGCCGGTGCGGTGGCCGGCCTGGCCGTTACCGTCTGGGCCGCCTTTGGCCTGCGGGCATGGCCCGCGGGCAAACTGGGTTTGTTCCGGGACCGACTGCTCGTCGTCCACGACCGCCATGAGATCCGGGCTCTGTGGGATCGCATGGACACCATCACACTTGCGGACCAGGCCTCGTGGCCGAGCATCAAGCTCACGGACCGGTTGACGATCAACCTGCGGTACGAGCCCCCCATCCGGTTCAAGCCGGCCGACTTTGGGCTCGAGGCCGGCTCGTGCCGGGACCTCATCCTGCGGCTTCGCGACGACCGCGAGCTCCGCAGCCGTCTGCCCGAGTTCGACTCGGCCAGGGACCTTGCCGCGGCCCCGGTGGTGGCCGGCGAGATGTCCGACCCGGGGCTCTAACCGGGTTCCGATCAGCCCCCGGCCGGGGGATCATGATTCCCAGGTGTGAACGGTCTTCTCGGCCGTGATTTTCTCGACGTCGGCGACCTCGAAGCCGCCGAGCTTCGTGCGCTGCTGGATCTTGCCCATGACATCAAGGCCGGGCGCTGGACCAAGCGTCCGCTGGCCGGCCGTCACATCGCGATGCTCTTCCAGCGACCGTCGCACCGTACGCGCGTCTCTTTCGAGGTGGCGATCGCTCGCCTGGGTGGCTCGAGGACGACGCTGGGCGAGCAGGACGTCCAGCTCGGCTATCGCGAGAGCGTCGGCGACGCCGCCAGGGTTCTGGACAAATACGTGGACGGTATAGTGGCGCGCTTGCGCAGCCACACGGACCTGGTCGAGCTGGCCTCCGCCGCTGAGAAACCGGTCATCAACGCTCTCACCGACCGCTCTCACCCCTGCCAGATCCTGGCCGACCTGATGACGCTCGAGGAAGTGCGTGGGCCATTGGGGCGCCAGCACGTTGCATATGTCGGTGACGGGAACAACATCGCGACCTCGCTCATGGAGGCGTCGACGCGCCTCGGCTTCCCTCTGACGGTGATCACCCCGAGCGGCTACGAGCCCGACGAAGCAGTGACCAAGGGAGCGCGCCGGCTGTCGCTTGACGGCGACCGCCTGAGCATCACCAACGATCTGGCTAAGGTCGAGGGCGCGACAGCGGTCTACACCGACGTGTGGACCTCGATGGGCCAGGAGACCGAGCGCGAGTCGCGGAGGCGCGTTTTCGCGGAGTACCAGGTCAACGAGGCGTTGATGGCCAGCGTGCCTGACGCGGTCTTCATGCACTGCCTGCCCGCGCATCGCGGCGAAGAGGTCACCGATGCCGTAATCGATGGCAAGCAGTCGGTCGTATTCCAGCAGGCGGGCAATCGCCTCTACGCGCAGATGGCGCTGATGGCCGAGCTTTTCGGGACGAGCCAGTGAACCAGGCGATCCAGCAGTTCTACAACCAGTTCCTTGAAGTCATCCACCACCTTGGGTGGACCGAGGCGATCGATGTCGCTGTTGTGGCTCTCGTCCTCTATCAGCTGCTGCGCCTGCTCCGGGGCACGCAAGGGACGCAGGTGCTCGTCGGCCTGATTCTGCTGGCCGTGATCGGCGCGATCGCCAACCAATTCAACCTCGTGCTGCTGGGCTGGCTGTTCCGCAACGCCACCTTCTTCATCATCATCGCGGTCATCATCATGTTCCAGCCGGAGCTGCGGCGCGCCCTCGACCAGGTAGGCCGTCTGGGGCGCCTTGGGCGGCTGGGCCTTCCCCTCGGTGGCTACAACCCGGGCCAGTACAACCAGGCGATCTCCGAAGCGATCCGCGCTGCCGAGCGCCTGAGCGCGAAACGCCAGGGCGCCCTCATCGCGTTTGAAAGATCGGTGGGACTCGAGGATTACGCAGCGACCGGCGTCCGCATCAACGGCGAGATCTCGGCCGAGGTGCTGCAGTCGATCTTCTACCCGAACTCGCCGCTGCATGACGGGGCGGTCATCGTCCGGGGCAACAAGATCATCGCGGCCGGGTGCCTGCTGCCCTTGCCGGAGGAGGGCATCGTGCGTGAGCGCCTCGGCACCAGGCACCGCGCCGCGGTCGGGCTCTCATTGGCCTCGGACGCGCTCGTGATGGTGGTGTCCGAGGAGACCGGCTCGATCTCGGTCATCGAAGAGGGCAAGATCACACGTAACCTCGACGGAGATGGCCTGCGCAGGAGGGTCAGTCCGAAGGTTGCGAAAGGCAATGGATTCTTCAGATGAGCTGGATCACTGACGACTGGCGCCTGAAGTTGCTCGCGCTTGGGCTCGCGGTATTGATGCTCGGTGCTGTCGCGTTCTCGCAAAACCCGCCCACGACGCGCACCCTGACGGTGCCACTGATCTACCGGCTTGCTCCGAACCCCACCATCATCGTCACCACCGGACCATCGACCATCAACGTCACCTTCTCGGGATTGGCGGACGTGATCGGGCCGGTGCGACCGGACAACATCACCGCGTTTGCCGACGCCACCACTGCGAGTCCGGGGCCGGCGGTCAAGCTCAATGTGAGCGCGTCCGCCACGGATAGCCGCGTCAACGTTTCCATTCCCGCTCCGATCGTGGTCAGCATCGATCAGCTGAAGACAGTAGAAGTGCCTGTCGAGGTGGTGATCCCGCACGTCGACCCCGGCTGGACCGTCACCAAAACGGTGGCAAGCTGTCCACCCAACCCCAGCCCGTGCAAGGTGCACTTCAGCGGACCGGCCTCCTGGGAGACCCAGATCCGCGCGATCGTGACCTACACGACGACGATCAACTTGAATTCCCAGGATTCCCAGAACTGGCCGATCAGGCTCCAGAACAGCTCCGGCCAGATCAACCTGGCTCGGCAGACATACCCCCAGCTGGGCCTGGATGTGACATCGGTTGCCGTCCACGTCGAGGCTCAGCAAGGCTCGTCGTCCACCACGGTGCCGCTGGTCGCCGCCGCGCCGGCACAACCGCCGCCGCCCCAGTATCAGCTCATCGGGATCACGATCAGCCCGGCCTCGGTCGTCATCAGCGGCGATCCGGCCACGCTGAGCAAGATCCAGCGCATAACCCTGCCCGCCGTTGACCTGAGCGCGGCGACCTCCACGGTCAAGGTCAGCGTCAGCATCCCGTATCCCGACAACGTAAGCGGGAACCAGGCGACGGCCCAGATCACGTTCATCATCCAGCGCAATCCGAACGTGACACCGAGTCCCTAGGAGTAACCTGAGGGCCCTCCCAGCCGTTCGAAACCAGCAACAGTCGAAGCACGCGACCTAGGAGTTATGTAAAGAGGAATGTGCGGGATCATCGGTTACCTGGGCGACCAAGAGGCCACTCCGGTCCTCATGGACAGCCTGAAGCGCCTCGAGTACCGCGGCTATGACTCGGCCGGGGTCGCCGTGTTGGAGACACCCAGGCCGGGGTCGCTGATCCGAACCAGCGTCACCAAGTCGGAGGCCAAGGTCGACGACCTCATCGCCAAGCTCAAGTCAGGGATGCCCTCGGGCCACCTCGGTATCGGCCACACCCGCTGGGCGACGCACGGTAAGCCGACGTACATCAACGCG
>Ga0207646_10005655_pt1 | contig 13120 bp, 11 predicted proteins | sample KBSK5502metaG_FD_184343 | JGI IMG/M metagenome (GOLD analysis project Ga0207646, IMG submission 184343) | Corn, switchgrass and miscanthus rhizosphere microbial communities from Kellogg Biological Station, Michigan, USA - KBS K5-50-2 metaG... | ecosystem: Host-associated > Plants > Roots >...
CTCAGAGTCGGCTCTAGGAGGAGATATGACCAGACTGCTGCGATGGGCCGTGTGCGGCTTCGCCCTCGGCGCGAGCCTCGCGCTGGCGCAGACGACGCGCATCTCGATTTCGACCGGCGGCACCGGCGGCGTCTACTATCCGCTCGGCGGTGGCATGGCCAACATTCTGTCGAAATACGTTCCGGGGCTGCAGGCGACCGCGGAAGTGACGGGCGGGTCGGTGGACAATCTGAAACTCCTCGGCGCCGGCAAGGCGGAAGTCGGATTCTCGATGGTCGACGCCGCATGGGACGCCGCCCACGGAACGGACAAGTTCAAGGAAGGAAAAGTCAATGTCCGCACGCTGATGGTTCTTTATCCCAACCGCATGCAGATCGTGACGGTGGACGGCACCGGAATAAACAAGCTTTCGGATATACGCGGCAAGCGCGTGTCGACGGGTTCGGCGGGCAGCGGTGTCGAGGTGGTGGCGCTGCGCGTGCTCGAGGCGATGGGGCTCGATGCTAAAAAGGACTTCAAACAGGAGCGGCTCGGCGCGTCGGAATCCGCAAACGCGATCAAGGATCGCAAGATCGATGCCTTCTTCTGGATCGGCGGGGTGCCGACGGCGGCGCTCACCGATCTCGCAGCGACGCCAGGCGTCAAGATGAAACTGCTCGACCTTGCCGAATATGCCGACGCAATGAACAAGAAGTACGGACCGCTGTATACCAAAGGCACGATTCCAGCGGGGAGCTACCCCGGTATGGACAAGCCCGCCGCCATCATCGACGTTTGGAACGTTCTGGTAACCAGCGACAAGATGAGCGACACGATGGCCTACAACATCGTCAAGACGCTGTTCGAGAAGAAGCCGGAGCTGGTCGCGGTGCACAAGGAAGCCGAAAACATCGACCTCAAGAATCAGGCGATCGGTTCGCCGTTGCCGTTCCACCCGGGGGCGAAAAAATACCTGGCCGAGCACGGCGTGAAGGTGGAGTAGACGCCAACCGTCTGACACGCAGGGCCGGCGTCGGGCGCACTGCCAACGCGGGAAGCGATTCCGGCGCAGTCATCTAAGGAACCTCTGAACAAGTCCCACATGAGCCGCGTTTCTGGCGCAATGGCCTCAGATGCTAGGGCTCATTTGCCAACTGAGGGCGCAGCGAATAGTTCATCTTATTCGCAAGCCGCGCAACAACGCAGATGAGTGCCATTGCGCCGAAACCCGAAGGGACGGGGCTCATTTGCCAACTGCGCGGGCGATCTGCCGTCGCGCCGCTCGCCCATTGGGGGCCTGCCACGGGCGTCGCGTCGCTTCGCGCATCTCATCCCGGAAAGCCCCCGTCGCGGCCACGCGGGACTTATTCAGAGGTTCCCTAAGGAGGATTCGACGTGTCGGACACCGACGGGCGCGCGCAGCCGGCAGACGAGCCGCTCGTCACCGACGAGCGACTGAAGAAGGCCGAGGAATTCATCGAGGAGGAGGAGGGTGCGGTCAGCCGGTTTCAAGGCTGGCTGGACCGCGCGACGACCGGACTCCTGGTGGTCATGAGCCTCTTCCACCTCTACGCCGCGGTCGAGATCGTGCCGGCGCAGGTGCTGCGCCCGGTGCACGTCGGCTTCGTGCTGCTGCTCGTCTATCTGCTCTTCCCGGTGATTCCGCGGTTTCGCAACCGGCTGATGCCGTGGGACATCGTCTGCGCCGTGCTCGGCGTCGCCACGATCGTCTATCTGCTCGCTGGCGGCGATGACATCTGGGACCGCAGCGTCGTGCCCACGCAGCTCGACGTGTTCTTCGGCGTCGCCTTCGTGCTCCTCGTGATCGAAGCCTGTCGGCGGACGTCGGGGTGGATCATCGCTGGCGTCGTTTTGGCATTTCTCGTCTACGCCTTCGTGGGACCGTGGCTGCCGGGCCAGTGGACGCATCGCGGGTACGACATCTCGAGCATGTCCGGCTTTCTATACCAGACGCTCGAAGGCATCTTCGGTACCACCGTCGATGTAGCGTCGTCGCTGATCATCCTGTTCACGATCTATGGCGCGTTTTTGCAGCATTCCGGCGCCGGCAAGTTCTTCCTCGACTTCAGCTTCGCCGCGATGGGCGGCAAGCACGCCGGCGCCGGGCGCACGGTCGTGCTGGCGTCGTTTCTGCTCGGCGGTCCGTCTGGCTCTGGGGTCGCAACCACAGTCACGATCGGCTCCGTCGCTTACCCGATGCTTGCACGCTCGGGTTACGGCAAGGAAGCTGCGGGCGGCTTGCTCGCCGCGGGCGGCTTGGGCGCGATCATCTCGCCGCCCGTGCTCGGTGCCGCGGCCTTCCTGATCGCCGAGTTCTTGAAGATCAGCTACCTCGACGTGATCCTGATGGCGACGGTGCCGACGATTCTCTACTACCTGTCGCTGTTTGTGATGGTCGAGCTCGACGTGCGCAAGTTCGGGATGCCTGCCGTGGCGGCGGAGACGCTGCAATCGGTCTGGCAGTTGACGCGCCGGTACTGGTTCCATTTCATTTCACTGGTCGCGATCCTCGTCTTTCTGGTCTGGGGCTTCTCTCCGGTCGCGAGCGTATTCTGGGCGACTGTCGCGACCTTCGCGGTGAGCTTTCTCGATCGCGAATCCGCGCTCGTTCCGCGGCGTTTGATCAGGGCGCTCAAGGACGGCTCGCTGCAGGTGCTCAACGTCGCCGCCGTCTGCGCGGCGGCGGGGATCATCGTCGGGGTCGTGGCCAAGACAGGGCTGGGCTTGAAATTCAGCGCGATCGTCATCGGTTACGCCGGCGGCAGTCTGGTGCTGACCGCAATCTACACGGCGCTTATCGTATGGGTCGTCGGGCTGGCAGTGCCGGTAACGGCGAGCTATATCATCTGCGCGGTGATCGCGGCGCCCGCGATGATCAAGCTCGGCGTGCCCGACTTTGCGGCGCACATGTTCATCTTCTATTACGCCGTATTGTCCGAGGTCTCGCCGCCGACCGCGCTGTCACCGTTCGCCGCCGCGGCGATCACCGGTGGCGATCCGTACAAGACGACGATGCAGGCCTGGAAGTACACGCTGCCGGCTTTTGTCGTACCCTTCATCTTTGTGCTCGACCCTGCCGGCGTCGGATTGCTGCTGAAAGCGCCGCCCGAGGGCTCCTGGGCCTCGGTGGCCTGGATCGCGTTCACGGCCTGCCTGGGCATCGCCGCGCTCGCCGCGGGCGTGCAGCGGTGGCTGCTCAGGCGCCTTTCGTTCGTGGAGCAATGGGTGATGATCGTATGCGGGCTCGCGCTGATCTATCCGGCGCCGGCGGCCGACGCGGTCGGCCTCATCGGTATTGCGGCCGTGGTCGCGTGGCAATGGTTTGGCCGGAAGACAGTCGCGCGTGCAGGGAACTGAGGTGGGCAAGGCGGACGCATTGTTCGAGCGCTACGGCAGTCACCACCGCAATCCTCTCAACAAGGCAGCGCACTGGATCTGCGTGCCGCTGATCGTCTGGAGTGTGCTGGGCTTGCTGTGGTCGGTCGCGCCGCTCGCGGCGTACGCCGCGCTCGCTGCCGCGCTCGCGTTCTATTTCTGGCTGTCGGTACCGCTCGCGATCGGAATGGCGGCAGTGCCGGCCGTGATGCTGTACGCGCTGACATGGCTCGGCGAGCGTACGCTCGTCGTTTCTGCAGTCGTATTCGTCGGCGCGTGGATCGGACAGTTCGTCGGGCACGCGATCGAGCGTAGCCGGCCGTCGTTCGTCGAGGACTTGCGCTCGTTCCTCGTCGGCCCGGCATGGCTCCTGGGCATCGCCTATTAGGCTGCTGGATCGCGGATGCCGCGTGCCGACAAGGTGGGCTTCGTCGTTGCCGGCGCGCAGAAGGGCGGCACGACGGCGCTCGACCACTACCTCCGCGAGCATCCGGAGCTGTGTCTCCCGCAGCGCAAGGAGCTGCATTTCTTCGACACCGACCGCTACTTCGTAACGGAACCAATCGACTACGGCCCATACCACGCAGCTTTCGCTCCCGGTCCTTCTCATCGCCTGCTTGGAGAGGTAACTCCGGCGTATCTCTACTGGCCCACGTCCGCCGAGCGCATCGCACGCTACAACCCGGCGATGAAGCTGATCATGGTTCTGCGCAATCCGGTGACGCGGGCTTTTTCGCAGTGGAACATGGCGCGTCAGAATCAGCGCGACCCCTTGCCGTTTCTCGACGCGCTCAAGGCGGAGCCGGAGCGGGTGCGGACGATGCCGCTGGAACAGGCGAAGCGCTTCACTTACGTCGATCGCGGGTTCTATGCGCAACAGCTCAAACGACTCTGGCGCTACTTTCCCAGCGAACAGACGATCGCGTTCAAGAGCGAGGAGCTGCTCGCGTCGCCCGCGGCAGTGCTCGCGACGATCGCGGATTTCCTTGGCATCGCGCCGTTTCCGCCGGTCGCGCAAAAGACCGCGCACGCCCGCGACTACGACACGACGATGGACGGGGAGGCGCGGCGTTATCTCGTCGCGGTATTCGAGCCGGAGATTCGCGAGCTCGAGCGGCTGCTGGGGTGGGACTGCTCGGATTGGCTGCGCTGATGCGCTGAGGGGGTAGCCCGGGCATCGCGCTTCGTGCTCAGCCCGGGCTACCGCGAAACGCGATGCCCGGGTCTGCGCTTCGATGTTGCAGTGGCCCCGGGCTGCAATCGCAGGGCCGAATTCAGTCGGCGGCGGCGTGCCGCGAAGCGTTGCGTGCGAATTAGTCGCACCTACATCGCTGCTGCATGCGGGCCGGTCGTCAGAACGGCAGCGCAAGCCCGGGAGCGGCTGCTGCGAGCACGCGACGGAATTCGGCCTGAATGCGCTTGAGCGCTGCTTCGTTGTCGGCTTCGAAGCGGAACACGACGACCGGTGTCGTATTCGAAGCCCGCGCAAGGCCAAATCCGTCCGCATACTCCACGCGCAGACCGTCGATACGGATAACTTCGGTAGCGCCCGGAAATTCCACCGTCGTCGCGAGCCTGGCGATGAGCGCATGCGGCGACTCGCCGGCGCTGGTGACGGTGAGCTCCGGCGTCGAAATGCTGTCGGGCAGGGCATTCAGAACCGCGGCCGGATCGGCATGGCGCGAGAGAATCTCGAGCAGCCGCGCGCCCGCGTAAATGCCGTCGTCGAAACCGTACCAGCGCTCCTTGAAGAACGTGTGACCGCTCATCTCGCCCGCCAGCAGGGCGCCGCTCTGCTTCATCTTGAGCTTGATCAGCGAATGCCCGGTCTTCCACAACAGCGGCGTGCCGCCGTGGCGGGTGATCCAGGGCTTGAGGTTGCGGGTCGACTTGACGTCGTAGATGACCGTGGCTCCCGGATTGCGCGCGAGCATGTCGGCGGCGAAGAGCATCAGCTGCCGGTCCGGATAGATGATGCGCCCCTGCTTGGTTACGACGCCGAGCCGGTCGCCGTCGCCGTCGAACGCCAGCCCCAGCTCGCTGCCGGTCGTCGCCAGACTGCCGATCAGATCCTGCAGGTTCTTCGGCTGCGACGGGTCGGGATGGTGATTCGGGAAGCTGCCATCGACCTCGCAGAAAAGCTCGGTCACGTCGCAACCGAGACGACGGAACAGCGCCGGTGCGAAAGCGCCGGCGACGCCGTTGCCGCAGTCGATCGCGATCCTCATCGGGCGTGCGAGCGCGACATCGCCGGCGATGCGGTCGAGATACGCGGCGACGATGTCCCCGCTGCGGTAGCTACCGGCGCCGGTCCTGAGCGCACCCGCTTCGATACGCGTCTTGAGCGCCTGGATGTCGTCGCCCGCGAGCGTGTCGCCGGCGATCACCATCTTGAGCCCGTTGTAGTCCGGCGGATTGTGGCTGCCGGTCACCACGACGCTGCACTGTGTATCGAGCTCGTGCGCGGCGAAATAGCTCATCGGTGTCGTGACCAAACCAATGTCGATCACATTCGCTCCACTTGACTGAATCCCATCGGCAACGGCGCGACAAAGCTCAGGCCCCGAGAGTCTGCCGTCGCGGGCGACAACGATCGTGTCACGACCGCGATCGAGCGCGAGCGATCCCAGCGCCTGGCCGATGCTGCGCGCGATCGGCGGCGTCAACGTCTTGCCGACGACGCCGCGGATGTCGTAGGCCTTGAAGATCTCGGCGGGAAGCTCAGCCACAGCGAACCTCACTGAAGTACGTTACCAGGCGCCGGGGCAGCCAATCCAGGCGGCCGGGGAACCGCGGTTCCGGGAACCCCGCGTGCCCGCCGTCATCGGGCTGCTCGAGCGTTGTCGCGGCACCGACTTCCGTGCGCGTGGGGAGCGAGCTTGCCGGAATGAACGGATCATTGCGGGCGTTGAGCACGAGCGTGGGCACCGCGACTGCCTTGAGCCAGGGCTTGCTGCTGGCCCGATGCCAGTAATCATCCGTGCCGGTGAATCCATGAAGCGGCGCGGTGACGACGTCGTCGAAGCCGTACATCGAATCGACGCGGGCGATGGCGGCGGCGTCGAGCGTCCCCGGAAACTGCCGCGCCATTGCCATCGCCTTCGGCACGAGTGTCGCGCGGAAGTGCCTGGAGTAGATGCGGTTCAAGCCTTGCTCGATGGCTATCCCGGCGGCGGCGAGATCGAGCGGCGCCGACACGGCAGCGGCGGCAGCGACAGTCCTCGCGGCGCGATGCTCTTCCCGGCCGAGCCAGTTGAGGAGCGCGCTGCCTCCCAGCGAGACGCCCACGGCAAACAGCGCTGCGTCCGGCACCAGTGCCCGGATCGTCTCGAGCATCCACGCGACCTCGGTGTAATCACCGGAGTGGTAGGCGCGCGGGCGACGATTCGGCTCGCCGCTGCAGCCGCGGAAGTGTGGCACGACGCCGCGCCAGCCGATCGCAGAGAGATGCGCCATCACCGCCAGCGCGTAGTGCGATTGCGAGTTGCCTTCGAGACCGTGGAACAGAACCACGAGCGGCGCGTTCCCTCTCGTCTCCGATGCTTCAAGCCAGTCGAAATCGATGAAGTCTCCGTCGGGCGTGTCGATCCGCTCTCGCCGAAAAGCGACTTCCGGCCGCCGGATCAGGACCGGGTAGATCGTCTGCGCGTGTCCTCCGGGCAACCATCCGGGCGCGCCGTAGCTGCCATTGGGTTTTCTCATCGATCGAATGCCTGCTTGAGCCGATCGGTGATCGTCTTCAGTATCTTGATGCGCGCGTAGTACTTGTCCTCGGCCTCGACCAGCGTCCACGGCGCGATTTCGGTGCTGGTGCGATCGACCATGTCGCACACCGCTTGTTCGTACGCGTTCCATTTCTTGCGGTTGCGCCAGTCGTCGGCGGTGATCTTGAAGCGCTTGAACGGCGAGCGTTCGCGCGCCTTGAAACGCCGCAGCTGCTCGGCCTTGCTGATCTGCAGCCAGAACTTGACGACAACCGCGTCGCCCTGAGTAAGCTGCTCCTCGAACTGATTGATCTCGTCGTACGCGCGCATCCAGTCGTAGACGCTGCAATAACCCTCGACGCGCTCGACGAGCACGCGGCCGTACCACGAACGGTCGAAGATCGTAATGCCGCCACACCGCGGCACGTTTCTCCAGAAGCGCCACAGATAGGGAAACGCACGTTCTTCCTCGGTCGGAGCCGCAACCGGTACCGTTACGTACTGCCGCGCGTCGAGCGCCCCGGTGACCCGTCGGATCGCGCCGCCCTTGCCCGCGGCGTCGACGCCCTCGAAGACCAGGATCAACGAGCGCTTGGCGAAGCGTTTGTGTCGTGTAAGCGTCGCAAGCTTGCCCTGATGCTTTTCGAGCGCGCGGTCGTAGCCTTTGACCGGCAGCTTCTTCGACAGGTCGAGATCGCGGATGAGCTTGACGTTGTCGATGACCGAAGGCGCCGGCGGCGTGATCGCGTGCTTCGGCGTTGCCGGTCTGGGCGCGAGCGTCGTTCGCAGCGCGTCGAGCAGGATCTTGCCGACCGTGAGGTAGCGATAGCGCCCGTCCGCGCCTTCGACGACGTGCCAGGGAGCCACGCCGGTCGACGTCTCGCGCAGGAGGCCTTCCCACAACTCGTGCGCCTTGTTGTAGATGCGATACGCCTTCCAGTCCTCGCGGGTGACGCGCCATGCGGTGCGGGGATCGTGCTCGAGCTCCTGCAGCCTTTGCTTCTGCGCCGCTTTGGACAGATGGATCCAGAACTTGAGCAGCACGAAGCCTTCGTCGGTGAGCATCTGCTCGTGCTCGCGGATCGCCTGCACGCGCGTGTTCACTTGATCCGCGTCGATATCGCCTTCGACATGAGCGAGCATCGCTTCGTTGTACCAGGCGTTCATCAAGATGCCGATCTTGCCCTTCGGCGGCAGCGAGCGCCAATAGCGCCATGCGGGCGGTCGCGCGGCCTCTTCGGGAGCGCGGGGGCCGAACGCGACCACGCGAATGTGCCGCGGGTCCATCCATTCGGTCAGCTTGTTGGCCGTTTCTCCGCGACCCCCGCCCTCGACGCCGGAGATGACCAGGAGCAGCGGACCGCGGCCGGATTGCGACAGATCGAACTGCGCGTTGAGCAGCGCCTCGCGGAGCTTCGGCTCTTCGCGCGCATAAACCTGCTTGGGAACCTTGTGGCCGATTTCGGCGGATTCGAGCATCGTGGCCTGTAACGTCCGATTCAGTGCTGAACGCTAGTGGTGTGGCGCCGCGATCCGCGCCGAGCGCAAGGCGCCGAAGCGAAGCAAGGGTAGGCCCCCTTGCGAGCTTCGGCAACACCGCGATCGGCGTGGAGGGCAAGCCACACAGTATTGAATTGGGCGTTACAGGCCACTTAGTTCATGCGCTCCAGAAAGGTTCGCATTTGGCAAACGCGCGCGACGCCTTGCGCAGCCGCTTGAGTTCGGGCGCAACGCTGGCGCCAAGCCAGCCGCGCACGATGCCGATCGCGTGCGCGACGCCGGGCGTACCATCGTCTGCAGGCGCGATCTCGTCGAGCAGCTTTCCCGCGATTTCGAAGTCGTTGAGACGACCAAGCACGGATTGCAGCTTGGACAGCGCGGCGGTGTACGCTTCGGCGCGCTTGGCGGAAAATAGCGGCGCAAAGAATTCCGCCGCATAGCGCAGCTTTTTCGCGGCGACGCGCGCGCGGTGCCGGTCCGCGGCGCCGACGCAGTGGATACGCCGTGCACGCCTGGAGAGCTTGTCATGGCGTTGCTGCAGCACGGGCCCAATCCAATCGCGCGCGAGTGTCGGGGCCGGTGCAGAGCCCGGTGCGCGGGCGAGCGTCGCGAAAAACGCACCCAGCGCGAGCAGCAACTGCTGGAAGCGCGGTGTGGCGACGGCCCCGCGCGCGATGCCGGAAAGCTGTCGCCGGCGCCGCGTCACACGCGCGCGCAAGCGCGCGATCTCGCGCCGGCCGCGAAACTCCGCGGCGACCTTGGGCAGCGTTTCCAGCCCGAACACGTCGTAGTCGCGCGCTGGGCCGAGAACCGAGCCGAGCCAGCGGAGCTCCTCCTCAAGCGGCGCCAGGGATTCAACCGGAGCGAGCGGCGTGGCCAGCTTGAGGAGCGAGCGCAGGCGGCGCCAGCCGACGCGCAGCTGATGGAGGTACTCGGGATTGTCGTGCACGAGCATCGTCTCGGCGTTGGCCTCGATCTGGGCGATGCACTCGGTGGCGATCGCCGCAAGCGCCGCCTCCCGCGTTGCCTCCGCCGGCAACTCGACCGGGCGGGCTTTGCGCGGGCTGGGCGCCGCGCCGCGCGCGAGCGCGTAGCCGCGCTCGGCCTTGCTGCTGTGGGTGACGCGGACGGGCAGGTCGGCGGCCAGCGCCGAAGCGAGCTCGAACAAACGCGAAGGATCGCCGTGCTCCAGCTCGACTTCGATTTCGGTCAGCGGGGCGCGGCGGCGGCCGGCGCGGATCTCGCCGATGTCCAGACAAAGGGTCGCCCGCGTGCCGTCGGCGAACGCGAGCGGCAACTCGCTCCTCCGCACGGCCGTGGCGAATACGGGCCGGTAGCGGCCGTTGGTGCTCGCGAAGAGCTTTCGCCACGGTGTCCGGATGAGCTTGGTGGTGTCGAGCTTAGGCGCTGAAAGACGCCACTCGAACTCGGTGCGACGATGTACGCCCGCGGCGGCGGTGCCTTCGCCTTTGACGGTCTGCAGCCAGCGCGCTCCTGCGCGGCGCAACCTCAGTGCGACGCCGGCGGCGGCGAGATCGCGCCCGGGCGTGTCGTAATAGGTGCTTACGAGCTGTCTCGTGCGCATGCGGCCGCGGGCGACAGCCGCGACCGCGGGGTGCGCCCGCACGGCGGCCAGCGCACCCGCGGGTGCGGTCAGCTTGAGCTCGATTTCTTCGGCCACCGGTCGGTTCTTGGTTCGCGGCGGCGCGCAGCGCGCCGCTTTAGGACGCGTCGGTCAAGAGTACGCGGCGCCGGCGCACGGCGTCGGCAAGCTCGCGCAGCACACCGACGCTCGCGTCCCAGCCGATGCATGCATCGGTGATGCTGACGCCGTATTCCAGGGGCTGGCCGGGAAGCAGGTCCTGCCGTCCGGGATTGATGTGACTCTCGAACATCACGCCGATGATGCGATCGTCGCCGCGCGCGATCTGGCCGGCCACGTCGCGCGCGACTTCGATCTGACGCTCGAACTGCTTCTGGCTGTTGGCATGCGAGCAATCGATCATCACCCGCGCCGCGAGCCCGGCATGTCCCAGCTCGCTGCAGACCTTGTCGACGCTTGCAGCATCGTAGTTGGGCGCCCGGCCGCCGCGCAGGATGATGTGGCAATCCTCGTTACCCGAGGTATGCACGATGGCGGAGTGACCGCCTTTGGTTACCGATAGGAAGTGGTGTGGCGCGGAAGCCGCCTTGACCGCGTCGACCGCGACCTTCACTCCGCCATCGGTGCCGTTCTTGAACCCGACCGGACACGACAGGCCCGATGCCAGTTGCCGGTGCACCTGGCTTTCGGTGGTGCGGGCCCCGATCGCCCCCCACGCGATCAAATCGGCGATGTACTGCGGCGTGATCATGTCGAGGTATTCGGTCCCGGCGGGCAGCTCGAGCTCGTTGATCTCGAGCAGGATGCGCCGCGCCAGTCGCAGGCCTTCGTTGATGCGAAAGCTGTCGTCGAGCCGCGGGTCGTTGATAAGACCCTTCCAACCGACGGTCGTTCGGGGCTTTTCGAAGTACACCCGCATGACGACGATGAGGTTGTCTGCAAGCTCGCGCTTCAGCGCCGACAGGCGCGTCGCATAATCGATCGCCGCATCATAGTCGTGGATGGAGCATGGGCCGACGACGACCAGCAGGCGATCGTCCGCGCCGTGCAGCACGCGGTGGATCGCGGCTCTGGCTTCGTAGGTTGTCGTCGCAGTGGCATCCGACGCCGGAAACTCGCGCAAGAGATGAGCCGGCGGCGCGAGCTCCATGATCTCGCGGATGCGCGTGTCGTCGATCGGCAGCTGGGCGCCGGTGGGAGGCGCGGCGGCTGCCTTGCTGCGATGAGCGGTGGGGGCGGGCATGGTCCGGTTCCCTTGGGGGCGCTACGGGCGTTTTCGATGCAAAAACATCATTTTACCGGCGAACGGCCCCACCGATGAACAATTTTGACACAACGGATGCTGCACTGCACGAAGGCTTTTTACGACACCACCTGCGGCCGGCCATTCGAAATCGTTGCTTCGCTTCTGGCCCTTGCCGTAGACTCGCCGCAAGCGGCGACCCCGCCCTAAAACCACAAACTCAGGGAGATCTCGATGAAGCATTTATTCGTACTGGTTCTGGCCGCTCTGTTCGCCTGCGCCGGAGCATATGCCGCAGACACCAAGACTGACATGAAAAAGACGGATGCGATGAATCCGCAGCAGAACAAGATGAAGGACTGCAACGATCAGGCTGGCGACAAAAAAGGCGACGATCGCAAGGCGTTCATGAAGACTTGCCTTTCGGCGAAGCCGGCGAAGAAGGAAAGCAAGATGGCGATGTGCAACAAGAAGACCGCTGGCATGAAGGGCGACGAGCGGGCGAAAGCCCAGAGCGAGTGCATGAAGGGCTGACACTGGGTTCATGAATACGGCTGGGTGACCTCCTGTCCTCCCGGCCGCACTTACAAGGCGGCGCCGGAGCGATCCGGTCGCCGCCTTGTTTTGTCCGCCGTTCGCCGGAATGCCCGAGAGGCCCGCTTCCGCTCCACCCGTCCGCATCAGCCGAAGGTCTGACGCACTCAGAGTCTCCAACGCCGTTAATGCGCATGTGCTGCAGACGATTCCGTCCAGCCGCACTTTGAGCACCCAACCAACGTCAAAGGAGATCGCCATGAAGACGCTCTACGTACTCACGCTCGCCAGCCTCATCGGCCTTGCCGCATCGACCGCCTATGCGGACGATGCATCGAACGTCAAGCCCCGTGCCACCAAGTTGCAGACCACCGTGGCCACCGCCGGCACACCGGCTGCGGCGCCGGTCAAACTTTCGCAGCAGGACAAGATGCGGCTGTGCGCCAAACAAGCGACCGGCAAGAAAGGCGCCGAGCGCAAGGCGTTCATGAAGACCTGTCTGTCGAAGAAGGCGTAGGCGGCGTTGCCCGGGAGGCGCTTGCGACGCCGCCCGGGCAACGCGTTCCAGCGCGGGGCTGAATTCATTCGACGACGTCCGATCGTGAGACGCCGCGTGCGAATGAATTCGCACCTGCGGACACCTGTTTTTACGCCGGACCTACGATACGGGATCAGGCAATCGAGACGCCGAACAGCTTGCCGACGGCGAATGTAACAGCCGCCGCAAGGCTGCCCAGCAACAGCATCCGCGCACCCGAGAACACGGCCGCGCGGCCGGTGAACAGCGACAGCGTCGCGCCGACTGCGAACAGCGCGATCGCGGTCAACAGCCCGGCGATCGGCAGCGCGCGCCCCCCGGCGCCGATCGCGAAGGGCAACAGCGGCACCGCAGCGCCGAGCGCGAACGAGAGCAAGGAAGAGATCGCCGCGCCCCAGGGCGAGCCGAGCTCGTCCGGATTGAGGCCCAGCTCTTCGCGCGCAAGCGTGTCGAGCGCGTGCTCGGGATCCGCGACGAGCTGCTTGGCGACACGCTCGGCTTCGCTGCCCGACAATCCCTTAGCCTTGTAGATGAGCGCAAGCTCCTGCGCCTCGGCGTCGGGATACTCCTTGAGCTCGTCGCGCTCAAGGGCGATCTGGTACTCGAAGAGCTCGCGCTGCGAG
>Ga0207646_10005656_pt1 | contig 13119 bp, 11 predicted proteins | sample KBSK5502metaG_FD_184343 | JGI IMG/M metagenome (GOLD analysis project Ga0207646, IMG submission 184343) | Corn, switchgrass and miscanthus rhizosphere microbial communities from Kellogg Biological Station, Michigan, USA - KBS K5-50-2 metaG... | ecosystem: Host-associated > Plants > Roots >...
GTCGTTCTTCAGATGCTTGAGCTTGAATTGCGTGGAGAGCGAGATCAGCGATTCGGAGTGACCGAGGAGCAAATATCCGCCGTCGACGAGCCGATTATAAAAGTTGTTGATGACGGTCTTTTTCGACGCGTCGTCGAAATAGATGATGACGTTACGGCAGAAGATGACGTCGACGCTGCCGAGGAGCGCGACGCGCGGCTCATCGTAGAGGTTGAGGCGGCCGAACGAGACGCGGTTGCGAATTTCGTCGCGAATCCGCCACGTGCCATCCGGGTCGCGCGTGAAGTACTTGTCCCGCAGGTTGGGATCGGTCGTCCGGAAGGCCGCCTCGCGATACTGACCCTTTCGCGCGCGAACGAGCACCTCGTTGCTGATGTCGCTGCCGAAGATCTCGAATCCGGTCCGCTCGAAGAGCCGCGACTCCTGCAACAGAATCGCGATGGAGTAGGGCTCCTCGCCGGTCGCGCAACCGGCCGACCACACTCGAATTTTGTTTACTATTTTTCGTGACAATATATCAGGTACGATTTCTTCCACAAACGCTGCCAGCTGCGCCGGCTCGCGGAAGAAATATGTCTCTTTGGTCGTGACGAGGTCGTAGATCTCGTCGAACTCCTCGTCGGCGCGCCGGTCGTATTGCAGGAAGTAGTAGTACTTCTGGAACGAGTCGAAATTGAGCTCCCGCGCGCGCGGCGAGAGCCGCTTCTGCAGCAGGTATTTTGAGGCATCCGCAAACCAGATTCCGGTGCGGCGATAGATCGCGTCTCGCAGCAGCCGAAAGACATCATCGGGCAGATCGATGTGATGGTTGAGCGAGAAATCGAACGGAGGCATGGCCCGATGTCATCCCGAGCGTTAGCGAGGGACCGGTGTGGGTGGGCGATGCGCGAATGTCGATTGTCGCGCCGCCCCCCCACACCGGTTCCTCCCCTTCGCTTCGCTCAGGGTCGGAATGACAGTCCTGTTCATGATTTCATCGCCGAGAGAATGGCGGCGATGATCACCTCGCGGCGACTGTCGGCGGTGCGCCAGGCCTGCTCGAGGAGATCGCGGTACAGATCCTTGTTGTGGATGAAGACGTCGGCGACGTCATCGACGATGGCGGCATTCTCCAGCGCCTTGAAGAGATGCGGAAACGACGCGCGATTGGGAATCTTGTCGAGCGCCAGCACCGCCGACTCCTGGACATAGTTGTCAGCGTCGTCCAGCGCGCGGTAAAGGGCCGGCAGCGCTCTGGCGTCGCCTCGAATTCCGAGGGCCGCAGCAGCCGCTGCGCGAATCCGCCAATCGTGATCGCTCAGCGCCTCCGTCAACCTCCGAGAAACATCCTCACCCGACACCCGCGCCAGCGCCAGCACTGCCGCGCGACGAATCTCGACGTCCGCATCGTTCGTGCATCGAAACAGCACGCTGCGCACGCTCGGCTGCCCGAGTTTTCCGAGCGCCTCGATGACCGCGATGCGCACCGGCGGCAGGTCGCTCTCCAGATGCCGCATGAGCGGCTCGACCGCGCGCGGCTGGTGATACTCACCGAGCGCCTGCGCTGCGGCCGTGCGAATCCAGACGTCGCTGTCCTCCAGTGAGCTGATCAGCGGCTCGATGCCTTTTTCCGGCCGCAGCCGCACCACCGCGTTGATCGCGGCCAGCCGCACGCCGGGCGACTCGTCCGCGAGCGACAGCACCAGTTGATCGCCGAAGCGCTCCTCGCTGAACTTCCCCATCAGCGAGACAGCTTTCTGGCGAATCATCGGATCGCTGTCCTTCGAGGACAGCAACAGCTCGTCCGGATATCCCTCGCCCTGGATGTTGACGTACACCGAGAGCGAATTGAGCTTCATTGGCGTCGACGACGCTTGCAGCAGCTTGCGGATTTTCGACAAAACCTGGGGCTTGATCTCCGGGAACGCGCCGACCAGCGCCGAAACCGCGTTGACCGCGGACTGCTGCGCGGCGACATCGGGGTCGTCGAGTTTCGCGAGCAGATAATCGACCGGCGCGGGACTCATCAGCTCTCCGAGCGTCTCGATGGACAGGCGCCGGATCATCGGGTTCTCGTGGTCGAGGAACGGGACGACTGCGGCGATCGACTCGCCGCTTCCGATTGCATTGATGACGCGCAACAGCAGCGCGATGACTTCGTCTTCACGTGCGTTTTGCAGCGCATCGAGAATCGGCGCAATGGCGAGCGGACCGAAATCGATCAGGGCCTGCGCCGCGACCTCCGCCGTCTCGGGCTCGTCGAGATAGGACAGCAGCACCGGAAGGGCCCGGTCATCTCCCGACCATCCGAGGAACTTCAGCATGAAGTTGCGGACGTCGCGCTTGGAAGTCGAACGCAACTGCTCGATCAGCGGCTCGATCTTCGCCGGCGGAAACGATGAGCGGAATTTGCGCTGGACGAGATCGCGCTCGTTTTTCTCCACGATGCGCGGTTTCGCGGCCTCCGCGATGCGCACCAGCGCGCGCAGCGCGGTCACATTGAGCTTCTCCTCATCCGCGACGATCTTCAGAAGAAAGCTGGCCGTGCCGACGTCGCCGATTTTGCCGATGGCCTCCAGCACCGGCTTGCGCAGTGACTTCTCGGCGTACAGCGGAAGGATCGCCGGCAGCGCAGAGCGGTCGCCAATTTCGCCCAGTGCCTCGACGGCGTGAAATCGCAGCCAGATGTCGTCGCGCTGCAGCACGCGCAGCAGGGGCGGGATGGCGGCGGCATCACGAAATTTGCCGACCGAGGAAATGATGGTTGAGGCCACGTTGACATCGGTCTCGTTTTCCAACGCTTCCCGCAAGGCGTCGAACCCATCGCTGCTGCGAAGGTCGCCGAGAAGATTGACGAGCGACAGGCGGACATCGACATCCGGCCGCGCGCGCAGGCGACTCACGATCGCCGGAATCCCCCCCTCCCCGATCCTCACCAGCGCCTCTGTCGCCGAATTTCGCCGCCCGGCGTTCTCGGAGTCCGCCAGCGCGTCCAGAAGACGTTCGATCACTTCGCCGCGCGGATCGCGCACGAAGCCGTCGACGATGGTCTTGCGAACCCGCCAGTCCTTGTCGCCGAGTAGCTCGAACATCAACGGGTAGTCGCCGGCGTCGGCTGAATGCGACACCAGGTACGCCGCCTTCTGACGGGCGTCAGGATCGGCGGAGCGGGCCTGCTGGACGAGTTCCGGGTTGGCGCTCATGAGGGTTGGCCGACTAGCTTGGCCAAATCGAGAACAATCGTCAACGCATTCGGCCCCCGAACGACGCCTCGAATGCAATCGCTCTCTTCGTCAGGGTGGACGACCGGCTGGGGCTCGATGGCAGTCCGCTCGATTTTCGCGGGACGCAAGACGCGGTCGACGTCGAAGCCCAGGAGGCCGGCGCCGTGGCGAACGACGATGATGCGCGAGTCTTTCGACCCTCCGCGCGCCGGCTGTTTCAGTTTCGAACGGACGTCGACGAGTGTGACGATCGAGCCCCGGACGGAAATGATGCCGACAATGAACGGATCGGTGTTCGGGACGCGCGTCGCGGACCGCGTGCTGATGATCTCCGCGACGCCGTCGATGTCGATGGCATAGCGCTCCTGGCCGAGGATGAAGGTGAGAAGCTCGATTTCATCGGTGGCGACGGGGATCGTTTCCTGAACAACGCCTTCGCGCTTCTTCCCCGCGGTGGCGAGGAACGCTTCGAGTTTTGCCGCCGCGTTGTCGGTTGTCGGTTGTCGGTTGTCCGGCGGAGATTTCTTCGCCTTCTTGCGGATCTTCGCGAGATCAACCATGTGCTTCCATCCGGTGATCGCGCGCCGCAGAGGTCACGCGAAGCGGGTCGATTGTCTCGGCATCATCGCCGAAGGCATCCAGAAGAGCGGTGGTGGCCAGCGTATTGATCAGCCGCGGAATCCCGCCGCTGAGCGTGTGGATCTCTTCCATGGCCTGGCGCGAAAACGGATTGCGATTCCCGCCCGCCACGCGAACGCGATGCTCGATGTAGGCGATGGTGTCATCCAGCGTCAGTGGGCCGAGGTGATAGCGGAAGCCGATGCGCTGCCGCAACGGGGCGTAAGCGGCGCGATCGAGCCGCCCCTCGAGCTCGGGTTGTCCGATGAGCAGGACGGAAAGGAGATTCTGATCGTCGAGCTGAAAATTCGTCAGCAATCGAATTTCGTCGAAGGTGGCCTTCGACGGCAGAAGCTGGGCCTCGTCGATGATCAACACCGGCTCGCGGCGGCTCTCGTACAGCTCGAATAGCTTCGTGTGGATCTGCTCGAGAAGGTCGCTGCGAAAACGCGCGGGCTCCAGGCCGAGCGATTTTGCAATCGAGCGCAAGAGCTGGGTGGGCGTGAGGCGGGGATTGATCAGCAGGACGATCGGCCGCGATTCGCCGATGCGATCGATCAGCGCGCGCGACAGCGTCGTCTTGCCCGAGCCGATCTCCCCCACCAGCACCGCAAGCTCTTTCTCTTCGACCGCGTATTCCAGTCGCGCCAGCGCCTCTTTGTGCTGCGGGCTCTCATACAGAAAGTTCGGATCCGGCGTCTTGCCGAACGGTTTCTTGGTGAAGCCGAAGAATTCTTCAAACATTGGCCGACGCCCGCACCTGCCGCGCCTTACCGCCGAACGCCTCGATGAGCGACGCCACATCGATCACCAGCACGATCTCTCCATCGCCGACTTCGGTGGCACCCGCGATGCCGGGAGTCCCTTTCAGTCGCTCGCCGATCGACTTGATGACGATTTCCTGCTGCCGGACGATCCCGTCGACCACCATGCCGGCGAGCTTCTCGCCGGAGCGCGTCACGACCACGAAGAGCTTGCGATCGGGCGATTCATCTTGATCGCCGAGCGAGAAGGCATCCGCGAGGCGAACCAGCGGCAGCGTCAGATCGCGCAGCGACAACACCTCGCGCGCCTCGACCGTCCCGATTTCGCGCGCCTGAATGCGGAGCGACTCTTCCACGCTGGTCAGCGGAATCGCAAATTGTTGACCGGCCGCGCGCACGATCAGAGCCTGGAGGATGGCCAGCGTGATCGGCAGCATCACGCGGAAGGTCGTTCCTTCGCCGATGTTAGAAATGACTTCGATCGAGCCCTTCAGCTCCTGGATATTCTTCTTGACGACATCGAGGCCGACGCCACGTCCCGAGATCTCGCTGACTTCCGCGGCCGTCGAGAATCCGGGAGCGAACAACAGGTCGTATGCGTCGATGTCCTGGCTCGGACCGATGAGACCTCGCTGGATGGCCGCCTTCCGAATGGCCTCAGGATCGATTCCTCGTCCGTCATCGGAGACGTCGATGACCACCGAGTTGCCTTGCTGATACGCGACCACGGTGATCCGTCCTTTTGGATCCTTGCGGGCCGCCTTGCGCTCTTCCGGCGACTCGATTCCATGATCGAGCGCGTTGCGGATGATGTGCATCAGCGGATCGCTGATCTCCTCCACCAGCATCTTGTCGAGCTCCGTGTCTTCCCCGCGCAGGACCAGCTCGATGTCTTTGTTCAGCTCGCGCGCGAGCTTGCGCACGTTGCGCGAGATCTTGGTGTAGATCTGCCCGACCGGCACCATGCGCAGCTCCACGCCCGTTTTCTGCAGCTCGTTGAGCTTGCGATCGATGTTGCGCGTGATCCGCATCAGCTCGTGCGCCTGACGCCCGGCCAGCGAGCGGGTGAGCGTTTCCAGTTGATTTTTCTCGATCAGCAGCTCGCCGATCGTGTTCATCACCGAGTCGAGCTTCGCGATGTCGACGCGGACGGTGGCGGAGGCCGACCGCAGCGATACGTCCTCTTCTTCATGGAGGACAGCCGCCCTCGGCTGTCCGGACAGCGGAGGGCCGCTGTCCTCCACTTTTCGCAGCGAAGTGACCTTGGCATCCGTGGCAATGGCCGCCACCGCCGCCGCGTCGAGTGGAGTGCCGTACAAAAGCCGGAAGCCGATTCCGCTGCCGCTCGGATCGACTGACGGCAGCGTCGAGACGACCTCACCCGATTCCGTCAGCCTGGCGGTCAGCGCGCGCAGTTTCTGATCGAAGTCGGAGAAATCGAAACGCGCCTCGACCGAGAAGATCTGCTTTCCAGTCCGCAAGTTTTCGATCAGCCGGTGCTCTTCGTATTCCGTCAGCGACTTGCGCGTCTGTTCTTCGAGCGTGAGATCGCTAAGGACATCCGTACGCTTCTGTTGCGACTCCGCCCGGACAATCTGGTCGATCCGTTTTTTCAGCGCGTCCGTGTCTGCGGTGCCGCCGGATACCTGCCGGGTGAGGGCGTCGATGGCGTCGTACAGCAGATCGATGAGCTGCTTGCTGATCGCGACGCGTCCCATGCGCAGGCGATCGAGCATGTCTTCCAGCGCGTGGGCCAGCTCCGAGATCTCGCCGAAGCCGACCATGGCGGCCAGGCCTTTTAGTGAGTGGACGTCGCGGAAGATTTTGTTGATCAGCTCGGGACGGACGTTCGCGCCCTGGGTTTCGAACTCCGCCAGATCGCGCGACAGGGCTTCGAGCAGCTCTTCCGCCTCGCCGGTGAAATCGTCGCGCGCGCGGTCGTCGTCTCGAGGCATGGACCGGAGACAATTGTGGCACAGCCCTGCAGCGCGCTGTCATCCCGAGCGTAGCGAGGGATCGGTGTGGGCCGGTGGCACGGTTTCGCACCGCCCGTCCACACCGGTTCCTCGCTACGCTCGGAATGACAACGGCGATCACGCCACCCGGAGCAGCTTTCGAAGTTTGTCGACCAGCTCCGGCGCCTGGAAGGGTTTGACCAGATACTCCTCCGCCCCCAGGGCCGCCGCCCGGCTGCGATCCTCGGCCGTCGACTCCGTGGAGATCACCATGATCGGAATGGCCTTGTAGACCGGATGATTCTTCAGAAAGCTCACCAGCTCCAGGCCGTTGATGTCCGGCATGTTGATGTCGGTGAGGATGGCGTCGAACTTGTGATGCGGAAGCGTCTTGAGGGCCTCGAATCCGTTTTCGGCCTCCACGATTTCGATGTCGTCGCGGTCGGTCTCGATGATGTTGGCCAGATGCGATCGCATCGACGCCGAGTCTTCCACCAGAAGGATTTTGACCATCAATTTTCCGTCGCTACCGCGCTGCCGAACGCCGACCCGGCCTGCGCCAGGAAGATTTCGAGGCCGGTCATGTCGTCGATCGGCACGCGATGCTCTGCATTATCGCCATAAAGAATACCAATGGTCCGGTTGCCATGCACGATCGGCAGCGCCACCACTTCGGTGGGCGGCGGGCCGCCGAGATGTTCGAGGAGCTCGGAGTTGGCTGGAGTGCGCCGCATTTTCCCGCGATGAATCTCGCCTGTTTCGATGACATCCGCGAGAATCGACTGGGCTTCGCGAGGAATGTGCAGACGGCGCGCGCGGACGTCCATCGGCTCATCGCTGCCCGTCACTCCGAATCCGCCTACACCTGTAAATTCATTTTCGTTGACGACGAAGAGCACCCCGCGATCGAGATACTGCGCCGATAGCCGCAGAATGGTGGAGGCCACTTCGCGAATGTCGTTGGGGTCCGAGATCTCGTTGATGAGCTGCTTGAGGAGCTTGAAGCCGCGTTCGAGATGCTCCTTCTGCCCTTCCTGGTAAAAGCGACGCCCCGCCACCGAGTCGAGTCCGACCGTGTCCTCCCATTGTGCGAACGCGCGCTCCGCGAAAAGCGCCAGCTCCTCCGCAAAAAGATTCAGCTCATCCTCGGCCAGGTCCGGGCGCAGACGGGCGGGAGAGGGTTTGGTGAGATACAAGTCAGCGCCGGCGTGCAGGAGATCGTATCGGCGGCGCAGGTCAGTGTCGGCGTCGATCATGACCACCGGCAGGCGCGGGTTCTTGCGCTTCACCAGTTGCATGAGCGCCTGCGACTCCTCGGTCGCTTCCAGAAACGTGATGAAGAATGACGTCGATCGGAAAAACTCAGTGATGGTTTCGCGGGTGGCCTCGATCGTGCCGAACTGCGCCACGCGCATCTGGCGCGATCCGAAAACGCGTTTGGCGGCCACGCGGACCAGCGGCTCGCGCTCGAAAAGCACGACATTGCGATAGCTCGATTCCGGCGACTCGACTTCGATCAAGCCGCCCGCTACGCGAAATTGCGTGCCCGACGGCTTCTCCTCTTTCAGCGATTGCTGGAGATCCTGCAGCGGCTTGAGCTTGTCCCCTTCGAATGCCAGCACGCTCTGGGGAGTGAAGCCGCCTTCGCGCAGTACGGCATCGGGATCGTATTCAATTTCGGCGACGCCGAGGTCTTCCGAGAGGAGGAAATTGAACTCGCCGGCGCGGCTGTGCAGCAACGGGCTGATGGTGTCGATGATGCGATCGTGAATGACCTCGCGCAGTTTTTCCTTCGACAGAAATGCCGCTTCCAGAACGGCGCTGCCGGCCGGCATCCCCTGCTCGATCATGTCGCGGATCACGTCTTCGTCCTCCCCCGCGACGGCGCCGCTCTTGATCAGCCAGGCGAGCAGATCGGGCGCGTCAGGCGAGCTGGCGTTGACCACCAGACCGTGGCGAAAGAGCACGGTGTTTCTGCCGGAGATGTTGAGAACCTCCAGAACGCCGCTGCGGCGGCTGAGATAAACGATCTGGATGATGTCGGTGAGGCTGAGATCCTCGAGACGGCCGAGAAGACTCACGATGCCAGATTGTAGCGTTTCAATATGCCATCCAAGATTCCATTGATGAACTGGGACGACTTCGCGGTGCCGAATTTCTTGGCGATCTCGATCGCCTCGTCGATTATCACTAATTTTGGTGTATCATTCTCGTGCATAAATTCGTAGATCGACATCCGGATGATGTTGCGGTCGACGACCGCCATGCGCTCGATGCGCCAGTTGTCGGCCTGCTGCACGATCATGGCGTCGATCTCCGGCAGATTGGCGACTGTCCCTTTGAAAATCCTGGTCGCGAACTCGCGGGTGTTCGGCTTCGACTTCTGCAGATCTTCGAAAGTCGACAGGATCATGTCGGTCGGATTGCCGGAGAGATCGTGCTGATAGAGCATCTGCAGCGCGAGCTCGCGAGCTTTTCGCCGGGCGCCCATCTATTTCCGCCCACTGCGAAGCACGCGCCACAGATTCGCCATCTCGATCGCGGCCAGCGCCGCTTCCCATCCCTTGTTGCCCGCCCCCGGCGAGGAGCGATCGATGGCCTGCTGCCGGGTGTCGCAGGTGATCACGCCGAACGCGATCGGCAACTGCGCTTCCGATGAGAGTCGCGACAGCTCGGTGGTCACCTGATTGGCGATGAATTCAAAGTGGGGAGTATCGCCGCGCAACACGCAGCCGAGGGTGATGAGGGCGTCGAAGTCCGCGCGCAACGTGGCGGCCAGGGTCGGAATCTCGAATGCCCCTGGGACGCGATAAACGCTGACCGCATCCTCCGCCGCGCCGTGGCGCTTCAAGCACTCGAGCGCGCCGGCCAGGAGACCGTCGACGATCTCCTCATTGAACCGGCTGGCGATCACGCCGAACCGCAGACCTTCGGCGTTGGTGTGGCCTTCGAAAGAGCGGGGCATCGGTGGCCGATTATATGGTTGGGATGTTGTGACGTTGGAATGTTGGAATGTCCCGCCCAACAAACATCCTAACGTCCCAACGTCCTAACCGGTCGGGCGGGCGGAGCGCGCCACCACCGAGCCAGGCGTTTCGTGGTCCGCGAAAAACTGCACCAATCCGTCGTAGAGCGCTTCGGCAGCCTGCTGCCGATACTTTCGCGTCGTCAGCAGCGCGCGATCGCTCCGATTGCCGAGGTTGCAGATTTCGAGGAGGAGCCGGGTGGGCACGAGGTTGTAGCGCAGGATGGCCGGCACCCACTCCCGGCCGTCGCGAACGACGTTGTCGCGCACGGGGTTGAACGGATGCACTTTCAGATGATGGGAGTCGAACGCATCCACAATGGACTCGGCCAGCTCGCGCGACAGTCCTTCCGCAGCCAGCGATTCCTCTTCCGAGTGCCGCACCACCGGATGCTCGCGCACTTCCGCCCGCGTCAGATAGACCTGCTCGCTCTTGCGGTACGAGCCGGTGACGTAGCGCTCGGCTGGAATGTACGCCATCGCGCCTCGAAGTGACGGGTGGAGTGAGTCGGCGTGAATGGATATGAAGACCACCTTCTCTTTCGGCACGCCTTTTCGCATCGCGTGGCGAAAAATCGAGTTGGCAAGATACCAGCGCAGATGCACGCCGATGACCGCGTCGTCGAGCTCATAGCGCGGCGTCGTCAGCACCGATTCTTCGTCGCGCGTGACGGAGACCCTGGCCGCGCTTTTCTTTTCGAGGATCTCTTTCAACCGCAACATGACGTCATAGACATGACCGGATTCGGAGACCTCTTCGCACGTCGCGCCGGGATCCGTTCCGCCGTGGCCGGCATCCAGAATCACGTGCACTCCGGTGAGGTTGCGGGCGAGCGTTCGCTTGGCGAGCTTGGCGCTCTCGCGCTTGGTGGCCTCCGCGGCCAGGCGTCTGGGATCGTCTGCAGGCAGGTACTCCGGCTGCAGCAGGGCCATCGGAATTCTGACGGCGTAGCCCACCGGGATCTTCGCAACGTCATCGATGCAGTTGAACTGCACGATGCGATCGAGGACCTCGCCTACATCCTTGGCGTAAACCCGGCCGGTGAAGCGGATGGCCACCGACGAGTAGAGGGCCTCCCCTTTTTGCAGCCGGTAGACGGCGTACGGTTCGGACACGTTGCGCTCATAGCTCAGCGACGGCTGCCCGGTGGCAACAGCCTCCATTGCCACATCCGCAGCAGGCGAATCCGTTGGCGCATGCTCAACCGGATCGTCCTCCGATTTCCGAACCTCCGCAGTCTTCGTCGATACATTCGCTCCCTCCCTGTCGCCGCCGAATGCGGCGACCAGCACTTGCTTCGGAATGAGGACCACATCACCGGGACTGGTGGAAAGGCCCTGAGCCGGATTCGCCTTGCGGATGGCGAGGTAGTTCTCGCCGTCGCCGGTGAACCATTCGGCGATGTTCCAGAGCGACTCCCCTTCGACGCCGCTGGAACCGATCACGACATGCTTCCAGCCGTTTTCGGTGAGCGCGTCTTTCGGAAACAACGTGGTCAGAATCTGGCGCTGCAGCTCCGGACGCAGCAGCCGCAGCGGAACGTGGACGACGACGGCGGCGGTCAGCTTCTCGCGGTTCAGCGCGGCGATGGCGCGCCAGTTGTCGGCATCGCCGGTGACGCGCCTGGCAAGCCGCGTCCAGGCATCGCCGTCATGCGGCGTCACGGCGATGTCGATGGAGTAGTCGCTCACCAGCGACGCGCGTAGCTCGGGCGTAATCTGAGCGACCGCCAGGATTTTCGTTGAAGGAGCAGCGTTTAGAGACGCCGCACAGAGGACCGCGCACACCCAACCGCGCACGGGGACATTCTAACAGGAAGCCAGGAATGCAGAACGCAGAATGCAGAATGTAGAATGTAGAATGTAGAATGAAGAAAACGCAGGTTTTACACGATTTTCTCAATTCTTCATTCTGCGTTCTGCATTCTGCATTCCGTGGGCATCTGGCGCCAATATCCCGTCTCCCCCTCGAAGAACCCCGCCGCCCGAAACAGCGCCCTTTCCCCAAAATGCGGCGCCATGATCTGCAGCGACAGCGGCAGGCCTTCCCGCGAAAAACCGGACGGGATTGCGATCGCGGGGATGCCGACCAGATTCGCGGGCGCGGTGAAGATGTCGGACAAATACATCGACAGCGGGTCTTCTGTTTTCGCTCCGATCTTGAAGGCCACTTCGGGCGTGGTGGGCGTCAGCAAAAAATCGAATCGCTGGAAGGCCGCGGCGAAGTCTTCGCGCAACCGCGCGCGCACCGCCTGGGCGCGGCCGTAGTAGGCATCGTAGTAGCCGGACGAGAGCGCGAACGTCCCGAGCATGATGCGCCGCTTGACTTCGGCACCGAATCCTTCGCCGCGCGACGCGAAGTACATTTCGTGGACGGTCTTTGCGCGAGCGCTGCGATGTCCATACCGCACGCCGTCGAATCTCGCGAGATTCGCGCTGGCCTCGGCGTTCGCAACGATGTAGTAGATCGCGATTGCGTAGCCGATCGTCGGCACGCTGGCATCTTCGACCGTCGCACCGCTGGCGCGAAGAACGCGCAGCGCGTCGTCGAAGTTCGCGCGAACATCGCCTTCGAGCCTCTCGACCGCTTCGCGCACCACACCGAAGCGCAGGCCTTTCACGCCGGCGTCGACATCGGCAGTGTATTCATCGACTTTCTCATTGCTGGACGTCGAGTCGAGAGGGTCGTGTCCGGCGATGATGCCCAAGACTTCAGCGCACTCGCGGACGGTCTTGGTGACGATTCCAATCTGATCGAGACTGGATGCGAATGCCACCAGACCGGACCGGCTCACGCGGCCGTATGTCGGCTTCAGACCGACAACGCCGCAAAACGCCGCCGGCTGCCTCACCGACCCGCCAGTTTCAGAACCTAATGCGGCGGGCACCATCCGCGCGGCCACTGCGGCCGCCGACCCACCCGACGAGCCGCCCGCAACGCGGCTCGTATCCCACGGATTGCGCGTCGGGCCAAACGCTGAGTGTTCGGTCGAAGAGCCCATCGCGAATTCGTCGAGATTTGTTTTGCCGACGATCGCGCGTCCGGCTCGGCGCAGACGCGTGATGACGGTGGCGTCATACGGCGACACGAATCCGCGAAGAATTCTCGATCCGCATGTCGTCGGCATGTCGGTCGTGACAATGTTGTCCTTCACCGCGATCGGAATTCCAACGGCGTCCGCCTTCACATTTAAAAAGGCGTTGAGCTTCGGGTTGAGCCGATGGATCGCGTCGAGAGATTCGGCAACATTCACTCGATCACCTTCGGAACGACAAAGTGCCCGTCGCGCCACGACGGCGCGTTGCGCTCAACGGCCTCGCGCGCGATTCCGGGCCTGGCGACATCCTCGCGCAACGGTGTGGCACCGACACTCTTGTCGGTGCTCCCTTCCACTTCGCGCAACTGATCGATGTAGGTGAGGATCTTCGTCATCTCCGCGGCCAGGCGCTCGAGGGCGGCATCATCGAACTCGAGATGCGCCAGCTCCGCGATGCGGCGCGCTTCGTCGCGAGTGATTTTCATGACGCGCGCATCATCATCTCTTCGAATCGAC